>Ga0209520_10002655_pt1 | contig 10313 bp, 10 predicted proteins | sample Rifsed16ft1_FD_184009 | JGI IMG/M metagenome (GOLD analysis project Ga0209520, IMG submission 184009) | Soil microbial communities from Rifle, Colorado, USA - sediment 16ft 1 (version 2) | ecosystem: Environmental > Terrestrial > Deep subsurface > Rock core/Sediment | place: Rifle, Colorado...
CTTCGTACTTAGGTAGAGAAATTACTGAAGAGAGAAAAATTAGACTTTTGTTTCAAAAATTCAGACAACTGAAGGTATTTAAATGCGCCTGTGAAAAAGTCGGCTTGCGGAGTTTTGTAATTCAAAGTAAGTTAGGACATCTCGAAGCTCTTGCAATACTTCTTCTTTTGTAAATTTATGGTCAATTTCTCTCTCAACAAATTTTTTTGTTTCATCATCAAGCAATTCATCCTCACCAAGGTCATCGGCATCTTCGGACTCCTCCACAATTTTTGATAGATCTTCCTCTATATCATCTAGACCGGGCAGAGTTTCTTGTTCATTTTCTTATTTAATATTATCGTATTTAGGAAAAGTGACTTTTGAAAGATTTTTATTCCACTTAGTCTCTGCTTTCGTTTGTTCCTGTTCGGCAAGAGTATTGAGTTCGTCTTCAGTTATTTCAAATTCTTGTTGAAGACGTTTTGCAAGAAAATGAGATACCCTGTAAAGTGTTCCAGCAATAGCAAAACTTGAACTTGCAAGTATTTTTCGATACACAAGCTCCATCATGTTTCGCTGAGTTGCTCTTGTAGAAGCAAGATAAGGTCGTCGCAAGTACTCACTTACATTATTATAAAGTTCTACTTCATCGTCGTTTGGTGCAAAATCTTCGGTAATGCTATAGCGATTAGTAAAAGCGACGAGTCCTTTGACTTGCTTACGAAGTGTTCTTGTTAAAATTCCGCCGCTTGACTCGCCGGATTCAGAGTCAATCATTCCCATCAATCTCTCTTTGAGCTGAAGTAATCTTTCTGTTTTATTTTGCTTTTTAACTGGATTCGCAAAAAGTGTTTTGAAAGAATATTCCGTCCCAAGATAGTTTTCATCTAAGAAACTTGTTAAACCAAATAATTCCATAAGATTGTTTTGTAGAGGTGTTGCTGTGAGAAGAATCTTCGGTCTACCTTTCAAAACCTCGCGGATTTTCTTTGCAGTTTTGTTTTTCTTTCTCCAAACATTTCTCAGGCGGTGTGCTTCGTCAATTACAACAAGATCCCACTGAATCGTTGCACAAATAAAATCATATCTATAGGCAAAGTTGTGTGAAGCAATAAAGACACCGCCGTCTTCTAGTGGATTAGCTCTCATTTGTTCTTTTTGCATTTTCTTCAAAATTGGGCCATCAAGAATTTTACTTTCAAGATAAAAACGATTTTTGAGTTCATCCTGCCATTGTGTACGAAGAGAAGCGGGCACGAGAATCAATATTTTCTGACGTCCTTCTGCCATGAGTTGATCTATGACTAGCCCTGCTTCAATCGTTTTTCCTAGTCCTACCTCATCAGCTAAAATAGCACCCCTAGAAAGCGGACTTTTAAATGCAAAAATTGCGGCATCAACTTGGTGGGGATTCAGATCAATATTTGCCGCCCGAATCGAATTATTAAGTTTCTCTCTATCAGAAACCGATTTTTTTTCCGTGAGAGCGTGTGCTAAGTATGTTTTAAAAAGTTCCGACATATATTATTTCTTTTTTATAAGCTCCCGACCTAAAGGACCCTCGATTAACTTTATAGTTTCTTCCATTAGTTGATTCCAAGTATATGCTCCTTTATACCACATCAACACCGCATCAGTTCTTCGACTTAATAATTTAAGAAAACTCTGCCATGTAAAACCGGCAGGCTTTAGTATTTCTTTCCACTGACCCCATAGATACTTCGGTAATTGATTGCCATACCAAATATTAAGCGTATCCCAGTTAATATCAGGGGAGGGACTGTTCATTTTTTTAATATTTAGAATCCAGGCTTTTACCTCCGTTGGTTCTTTTGGTATAAATAAGTCCATACCCCAAGTATATCAGGTATGATTTTTTTGTCAATTACTTTTCTGGGTCTATGGAAACAACACAAATGTCAGTTGGAGTCATCGTCAGTTTTTATATTCATTGAAAAATCCACACCGACATTAAACAGCTGGTCAATATAAGTCGATTCCCCCTCGCCCATCCCAAATTTAAAAATCTTCCCGCCAAACTAAAATAGAATGGAAATGCGAGGGGGTGAGGGCAGAGCGCGCCTTTGGCGCGCTGGCGGAATTGTTTTGCATTACCACATTATCGGAGCGTAGAGTTCAGTTTCAAGTTAAGAGGCACGCGTAGCGTGCGCATTAGGAATTTTTACTAAAATAGGTTCTAGCTGATTTTAATAAGGACTCCAGCAGTGTACCTAAAGGTTTTTTCGTAAAATTTTAGCGCGCAGAGCGGAGCTCTGCGTAATGGCTGAAAGCATTTCCGGACGCAATGCGGGATTTTAGGGTGAGGTTCGAAAAATTCAAAAGCCGAAGATTTTTGGCGGAAGAGTTTTTTGGAGGGGAGATCGTACAGAATAGATAACACTTGCCCCACCCGCCCGTGCGCGTGTTAAAATTCCTCCCTTAATGAATTGCAAATTTAAATGGATACGGAATGTATTCTTGTATAAATATATTCAACTCATTTATTTTTATAGGTGCAAAAATGTATTCCCAAGAGTTATGTGAAAGATTGTAATTGAAAGCATCTATAACTTGGCGACTCACTTCTCTTAATTCCTCCTCCTCTTTTTTCCAAGTCATATGTACGGCTAAATTTTTTGTAAGCGGAAAAAAGACTTCACAGTGTGGCGTTACCAAACCTTTCGGAGGATTATAAACATTAACTTTTTCTGGGGGAACAAAATATACAAGAGGATTGTCATTTGTAACAAAAAACCTATTATTTGATTTACATATAGTCATTGTCATTTGATGGAAAATGTTGATATGTTCTTCTACTAACAATAATGCATGCTTAATAAAATATGCATTTGGATATTTAACAGCATAATTTTTATTAATAAATGAATCTCGCATTTCAGCTGCGAACTCTATTGTAATTTCTTTGCCTGTGACTTCTTTTGCGTGCTGTTGTACTTCTTCTACAGTCATTCTTTCATAATTTAATGCCATTAAATGTTTTTTCATTTGCTCGTCCATTTCTTCTATTTCTTTCTTAAAAAGTGGAGTGCGAACTCTCATAGAAGCCATCATTAAACAAAGAGGGTCTTTCACGCTAGGAGGCACAGGTGATCCATTGCCCAAAGTTTCTATTTCAGATATTACAGTATCATAAACATCTTCCCCTAATTCTTGAAATATATTTTCCAGATCATCACTACTAATGCCTGCAATTTCAGGGTCATAGAGATGTTTCTCCACGCCGACATTTAATAGTCCGTTTTCGCCACGAACTTCTAAAATCCTATCACTAGGTGAGATTTTTAAATCATCAAAGAATTTCGCCCCTTTTTTATACATAAAAAGCACATCATCGTTTAGAAAGTGTTTAAGATATGTTCTTGGCAAATAGTGACTTCGGATTGTTGTCATATTATTAAAGTTGTATAATGCGATTATGCGCTACTTTCTTTACGCTCGCAAATCAACCGATGTGGAGGACAAGCAAGTTCTCTCTATTGAAGCACAGATTGATGAACTACGAATGCTCGCGAAGCGGGAAAATCTTTCTATTGTAGAAGAATTCATAGAAAAACGCTCTGCAAAAATTCCGGGCAGACCGATATTTAATGACATGCTTTCGCGTATTCAAAATGGCGAAGCGCAAGGAATTGTTTGTTGGAAAATTGACCGACTATCTCGTAACCCTGTTGATAGCGGAAAAATCCAATGGCTTTTGCAAAAGGGAATAATTGCTCACATACAAACACACGGTCAAAGTCATTATCCAAATGACAATGTTTTAATGATGTCTGTTGAATTAGGTATGGCGAATGAATATGTCCGGCAGTTGAGTGAAAATACTGCGCGAGGACTCCGACAAAAAGCGCGACGCGGAGAATTTCCCGGCTTCGCTCCGATAGGGTACATCAATAATCCAGTGATTAAGAAAATAGAACTGCATCGTAAAAACGCAAAAATTGTCAAAAAGTTATTTGAAGTGTACGCCACAGGCAAAGTTAATCTTAAATATATTGCCGAGTTTATGGAAAAATCCGGCATCAAATCAAGGAAAAATAATCGATGTAATATTTCGCGCATCTCGGCAATCATCACAAACCCGATTTATTACGGGCAGTTTCGCCATGCAGGAGAAATCTATGAAGGCAAGCATACACCGATTATTACTAAAGAACTTTTTGACAAAGCAAATGCTGTTTTGCAATCTAGGAATCGCCAACCAAACGAAAAATTCAACCCAAGACCTCTGTGCAGTTTACTTTCGTGTGCGTCGTGCGGTATGGGTATCACGGGGGAGATAAAAATAAAACGACAGAAAAATGGAAATACGCACCAATACACTTATTATCATTGCTCCAAGAAATCAAAGACACGAAAATGTGATGAGCCATGTATTAGGGGAGAAGAATTAGATCGCCAACTTTCCGTAATGCTCGGCGCATATGCTATGCCTAAAGAATGGGTAGAAGAATTATTTGGCAAGTTAGATATTGAGGAAACTAAAATCAATGATTCAGCTTCTGATGCAGTTTTGGAACTGCGAGAAAAATCAGAAGATTTTTCTCGCAACATAAAAAGACTCACGGATGTCTATGTAGCCCAAGACATTGAGCGCGAAGACTACATTAGAGCGTCGTCGCTCGCTTATGTCGGAAAAGAAATCCGTAGACGAGCAAATAGCCAAACTTTTGTATACCCCGTCTCTATGGTTAGAACCGACGCGAGAATGGATAAAAGACGCTTCAATGCTAGGTGAAATAGCAAAAACAGACGACCTCCCCTCCAAAAAACTCTCCCTCCAAAAAATCTTTGGCTCGAACCTCACCCTAAAATCCCGCATTGCGTCCGGAAATGCTTTCAGCCACTACGCAGAGCTCCGCTCTGCGCGCGAAAATTTTACGAAAAAACCTTTAGGTACACTGCTGGAGCCGAGAGTGGGAGTCGAACCCACGTTCCTACTTTACGAAAGTAGTGTTCTACCACTGAACTATATCGGCTGGAGTGCCTCTTAAACAAGGCTCGAACTTACTTTATCAAAAATTCAGGAGAAGTGCCAAATGTAAAAGCGGACTCGGTTTTGCGAAAGCGATTTTTGGGAAAAATGAATTCGCAAAACCTCGGCTAATATTTTCTTAAATTCGGCGGGATTAAATTCCACCCTAGGAGGTTTGGGGTGAGCTTGGGATTGGGACCCAAGCACAAGACCTTTTGAGACGGTACTCCGTCCAAAAGGTGTACTGCTCTCGTAGAGAGGAATGCGGGAAACCCAAAATCCAAAATACTCGGTGCCTTCGTTCATCATATCACATTGTGTCGGGTCTAAAGGAATACACCCTCGGCATCCGCCTCGGGAATTTCCGCTAGGGCTACGAGCGCCAGTTCTAGGTATGGGAACGGCTCAAATACCAGGAAATGAGCCGTTCCCATTTCTAGTTGGGGAGAGGATTCTCCTCTCCCCAGCGCGGTGCCTCGGTTCGTGCTCCCTACGGTCGCATCCCGCAAAGCGGGACAGGGCTCACCCCACCCGGCCGCACAAACCCCTCTCAGTTTTTTCAGTTCTCGTTTGGTGTGTAGCTTTCGCTTTCGATTTAGGATTGCATACCACTCAGGCGCTCGTCTTTTTCTTCTAACGGGTCTAGCGGAAATGCCCGAAGGCGGAAAATGCATGCGCTTGGTCCCCTCCCTCCCGTGCGCGTGTTAAAACTTTTGCCTCTGGCAAACTCCCTATATAATATAAAGCTGGAATTTACATTTGATAGGTTTAACCCTTAAACCTACTAAGATATATTGACTTTTATAGGTTTATGTACTAAACTTGCTAAATATGGTTAATACAGACAAAAAAGTTCGCATAGGTGAAGCTGCTAAAATACTTGGTATTTCAGTTCAAACTTTACGTAATTGGGAAAAATCTGGTAAATTGCAACCCCAGCGTAGTGCTGGAAAGCAACGTTATTATTTATTGAAAGATCTAAAAAGTTTTGCTTTAGATATAAAAGCTATAGGTTTAGCGTGGGCGATAAGTTCTATACCACCAGATCTCAGTAGTGATTTATATTGTGAACGCCAGGACCGGTTTACAAGCCGTTTATCCAAAATGGGCTCTGAGTTTCAAAATAATAAAAATATTTCTGAAGAACTTGCCTCACTCATCACTCTTGTGGTTGGTGAAATTGGCGATAACTCTTTCGCACACAATGTGGGTAATTGGCCTGACGTTCCAGGCATATTTTATTCGTATGATATAAGAAAGAGAATTATAGTTCTGGCAGACCGAGGACGTGGAGTCAAGGCTACTCTCCAGCAAGTTAGACCGTCTATTGCTACTGATACAGAAGCGCTTACTGTTGCATTCAATGAGATTATCTCAGGAAGAAATCCAGAAAAAAGAGGGAACGGATTGAAAGTTGTACGAAATGTTACTGAATCGAAAGAAATTGGACTTCTCCTCCGCTCCGGCATTGCTAAGGTTAGTGTAGGTGTTAAAAAACCAGATTCAATTATTACCAAAATAGCAAAAGAAAACATTAGAGGTACATATAGTGTTATAATGTTCTAGTAATTAAAATATGCAAACTATTTATCTTAAAAAATTTGGAAATGTGCTTGTGTCCCGTCCTCTAGGACAAGAGGCATTTAATGCAATTCGTCCACAACTAAATCCAGAAGTTCCTGTTCAAATTGATTTTGATCAAGTTTTAACTATTACTCCTTCTTGGCTAGACGAGTTTCTTACCAATCTTGCTGACTTTAATAAAGGCAAGGTGGAATTGCTTCCCACAACAAATCCTTCTGTACTGGCTGCATTACCAGTTCTTGCAACAGCCAGAAAGGATTTAGTGGCGGATATTGTAAATAGAGCCCTACAACAAATGCAAAAATAATAAATAACCTATCAAAGTTATGAATTACTTTTTATACGCTCGAAAATCAACAGATGTAGAAGACAAACAAATCCTCTCTATTGAATCCCAGCTCGCCGAACTACGCGAACTTGCAAAGAGAGAGAATCTTCACATTGCCGATGAATTTATAGAAAAACGCTCCGCAAAAATTCCAGGACGCCCTGTCTTTAATGAAATGCTAAAAAGAATACAAGCAGGCGAAGTTCAGGGAATTGTTTGCTGGAAAATTGACCGCTTATCGCGTAATCCTGTTGATAGTGGAAAAATACAATGGCTTCTGCAACAAGGAATAATCCAACATATACAAACGCACAGCCAAAGTCATTATTCAAATGACAATGTTTTAATGATGTCCGTTGAGTTAGGTATGGCGAATGAATATGTCCGACAATTAAGCGAAAACACCGCTCGCGGACTACGACAAAAAGCGCGAAATGGAGATTTCCCAAGTCTCGCTCCGTTTGGCTACATAAATAATCCTGCGGTTAAGAAAATTGCTATTCATAAGAAAAACGCAAAGCTCGTCAAAAAAATGTTTGAACTTTACGCAACGGGAAATGTCCGCTTGGAAAATCTCGCGGTGATTTTAGAAAAGGCAAACATATTTTCCAAAAATAAAAATCGCATTCATGTTTCGCGAGTATCACATATCATAAATAATCCAATTTATTACGGACACTTTCGCCATGCCGGAGAAATATATGAAGGCAAACATCAGCCAATTATTTCTAAAGCACTTTTTGATAAAGCTAACTCTGTATTGAGAGGTCGAGGTCGCACTCCCGATAAGAAAACTGACCCAAGACCATTTTGTGGACTTCTTTCGTGTGGAAATTGTGGTATGGGAATTACGGGAGAAATAAAAATAAAACGACAAAAGAATGGCACTACCCATCTTTACACTTATTATCATTGTTCAAAAAAATCTAAAACACAAAAATGTTCTGAACCTTGTATCAGAGCGGAAGAATTAGACCGCCAATTATCAAACATACTCAGCGAATATATTTTGCCGAAAGAATGGGCGACAAAATTATTCGCTATGTTAGATACCGAAGAACAGAAAACAAAACAAACTGCTTCGGAGGCAGTTCAAGAATTGCGAGGAGAAGAAAAAGACATTTCTCACAATCTCGCCCGACTTACTGATGTCTATGTCGCACAAGACATTGAGCGAAGCGACTACCTAGAAAGGCGTCGTTTGCTTATGTCCAAGAAGAAGTCTATCGAGGAGCAAATAGCTCGTTTTGAGCGAACCCCCTCCGCATGGATCGAACCGACGCGAGAATGGATAAAAGACGCTTTAATACTGGATGAAATATCAAAAACAGCCGACCTCCCCTCCAAAAAACTCTCCCTCCAAAAAATCTTTGGCTCGAACCTCTTTTTAAAATCCCGCATTCCGTCTGGAAACCCTTTGCCACATTACGCGGAGCTTCGCTCCGCGCGAAAAAATTTTACGAAAAAATCGTTCTCTTTGATTGCGGAGCCGTTGGTGGGGATCGGACCCACGGTCTCGTTCTTACCAAGAACGTGCTTTACCACTAAGCTACAACGGCATAAGGACAATAGTAATTTATTCTGACTAACGAGGAGCATGTGTAAATTTATTTACACAACGTCCGAGTGAATTCAAAACATAGATTACTATATATTCACTTTTTTTGCAAAAATTTGCTATACTCATTCTTGTGGCAACTGAAGACAAAAATACAATAGAAAAAGAAATAAATGAACTCGAAGCGCAAATGCTTTTGCCAGATTTTTGGAGTGACAAAAATAAAGCACAAAATATTTTGAAAGAATTGGCGGAATTAAAAAACAAAAAAGAAGGTTTGGGGAAATATGATAAAGGAAACGCTATCGTGACGATAATCTCCGGCGCCGGCGGGGACGATGCGGAAGATTTTTCGGCTATGCTTCTTATTATGTATCTCAAGTATGCAGATAAAAAAGGCTGGGGGATAAAATTTATTCATGAGCATAAAAATGAACATAATGGATATAAAAATGTTTCTTTTGAGATAATAAGGAAGGGTGCTTACGGAACTCTCAAGAACGAATCTGGCGTGCACCGCTTGGTGCGTATTTCTCCATTTAATGCCAAAAAGTTACGGCACACTTCTTTTTCTTTGGTAGAAGTTCTGCCGAAGTTTTCTAAGCTAGAGGAGCGGGACATAGTTATTCCGGAAGCAGATTTGAAAATAGAATTTGCCCGTTCTAGCGGCCCTGGCGGGCAGAATGTGAACAAAAGAGAGACAGCTGTGCGCATTGTCCATATTCCAAGCGGTATTGCCGTCTCGGCCTCCGGCGAGCGCAGTCAAGAACAAAATCGCGAGCAGGCTATGAGTATTCTGCGAGCAAAAATATTTAAAAAAGCGGAAAAACAAAAAAGATGTGTAGAAGAAAGTCTGCAATTAAACAAAAACATGGAGATAGAATGGGGGAACCAAATTCGTTCATATGTCTTGCATCCTTATAAAATGGTCAAAGACCATCGTACCGGCGTAGAAACTTCGAATACCGAGGCGGTTTTGAATGGAGAGATAGATATTTTTATAAAAAATTTTCCTCAGCCTCACTACGCTCCGATTTAAATATGATACAATGTAAAGGATGATCTATTTCAACAACGTTTCTAAAAATTATAGGGATGCGCTAGCGCTGGACGATGTGACTTTTTCGATCACCGCTGGAGAATTTGTTTCCATTGTCGGACGCTCTGGGGCGGGCAAGACGACCCTGACCAAAATGATTTTGGCTGACGATGTTCCAACGGAAGGCACTGTTTTTTTCGAATCCATCGATGTGCATAAACTGAAAAATAAAGGTCTGACCAAGTTACGCCGCCGGATCGGAGTTGTATTTCAAGATTTCAAATTACTCTCGAACAAAACTGCTTACGAGAATATAGCTTTCGCTATGGAAGCTGTCGGCAAGAGCGATGAAGAGATAGCAACGGATGTGCCGCATGTGCTCGAGCTAGTGGATCTCGGCCACCGGCTGTACCATTTTCCGAGCCAAATGTCTGGGGGTGAGCAACAGAGGCTTGCCATAGCGAGGGCCATCATCAACCAGCCCGAGCTTATCATTGCGGATGAGCCTACCGGTAATCTAGATCCCATCAATACCCACGAGATCGTGCAAATTTTAAAAAAAATAAATGACTTAGGTACGACGGTGATCTTGGCTACGCATAACAAAAGCGTGATTGATTCTGTCGGTAGCCGGATCATCACCATGGAAAACGGCAAAATTATTAGAGACACCAAACATAGTAAGTAATAAGTAGAATCGTGCTATTATAATTAGGCGCTAGTGACTAGTCGCTAGAACCTAGAATCTATAACCTAATCCATGACTGAACTCAAAAGAATTATTAAAGCGGGATTTATAAATTTCAAGAGAGGCGGCTCGGTTTCCGCT
>Ga0209520_10002658_pt1 | contig 10302 bp, 21 predicted proteins | sample Rifsed16ft1_FD_184009 | JGI IMG/M metagenome (GOLD analysis project Ga0209520, IMG submission 184009) | Soil microbial communities from Rifle, Colorado, USA - sediment 16ft 1 (version 2) | ecosystem: Environmental > Terrestrial > Deep subsurface > Rock core/Sediment | place: Rifle, Colorado...
CGATTGACCCCGCTCACGCGGGTACCGCCGATGTCGCCGCCGCGCCGTTGGCATGGGGTGCATGCGCGCGCCCCGCGATGCGCGACTTCTTGATCGCGGCGCGCACCGACCGGCGCTCCTGCGCCTTGGCGCTCTTGGCCCTGCTCATCTTGCGCGACAGCGCCATCTTCTGACGCCGGCTCAGCTTCTGCGTCCAGTGCAGCTTCTTCGCAGGCTTCTTGGCCGGCTTCTCCTCGGCCTTGGGCCCGCCGCCCTTATGCTGGCGGGCGTTGGCCGCGGTCAGCACCTTGGACCGGTAGCCTTCCATAGTGATGACCTGCACACCGCCGCGCCCGCGGCTGAGCACGCACTTGTCGCCGGGCTTGGCCAGCACCGCGCAGATGCGGTCGATGACCGGCCGCTTGAGCCTGATCGGCTGCGGCGCGGTGGTCACGTGGCTGACCGCCGCCAGCACCTTGTCCGCGTCCAGCCCCTGCTGGATGAGCGCCTTCTTTAGCGACTTGATGAACGCCCCCTTCTTCTGTCCTGTCAGTCTGTTCATGTAGTTCTATCCTCGCGTTGACGGATTTTCCTTCTCGATTCGGTCCAACTGCTCCCTGGATATGCTCCAGCCGGGCGTCATCCAGGAGTGCCCTAGTTCCCTGCCGTTCTTGCGCCAGAACCTCAGCGGCCCGCCTGACGGGAACCCGCGGTTGTGGAACCTCGGGTGCGACGTCGGCCTCAGCCGGAACGTGATCTCGGCGCTGACCACCACGACCTGCTTGGGCGTGACCCTGACCTCGGCCAGCGCCTCGGCCTCGTGCGGACGGCCGGCGATCTTGGACGGGTAGGTCAGCCTGATGTTCACCGGCCGTCCGCCAGCCCGGGCATCGCGGCCTTCACCGACAGGTCACTGTCCGCGGTCTTCGACAGGATGTCCTCGACCTTGTCGCGCCGGAGCTCCAGCAGCACCACCGCCCCGTCGTCCTTGCCCCACTCGGTCTGGACCTCCTCGGCACCGGCCACCACGCGGTCGGCGACCTCGCGGATCTCGCCGCTGCTCTGGATGAGCTGGCCCACCGACAGCCCGCCGGTCACCTTGATGCCCTTGATGACCTGGAGCAGCTCGTAGCGGGCGGCGACCAGCGCCGCGTTGCGCGCCAGCCCGCGCCGGCGCGTCTGCTCGCGGATGCCATCCGGCACCGACCCCACGCCGCGGACCCGGATGAACTCCTTGTCCGAGACCTGGGTCCAGAGGTCCTTGATCTGGCCCTTGGCCATCCCGTCCCTAGCGGCCTCCCGACAGCCAGCGGCCACCAGGACGAACGCCGACAGCAGCAGTGCTCTCCGCATCACGACCCCCCGGGGCCAGGAAGCGGCCCCAACTCCTCGCCGATCTCCGACGCCGCCACGTCCTGCGACAGCCCGTGCTCCCTTATGAGCGCCCGGACCACGCGGATGGCGTCCACCACCCTGACGTCCTGCGTCGTCCTGTGTGATATCCTGAGCCGCTCGACGCCGGCCACGTCCTCGGGCTTCTCCGCGGCCATCCGCGCGACCATGATCCCGTAGACGCCGATCTTCTGCTCCCTGGCGTCGAGGTTGAGCAACTGGTGGTGCAGCGCGTTGAGCGCGGACGACAGCCTCATGAGGCTCTCCGCGCCGCTTGGCGGCCTACTTTCCGGTCTGTCCATAGAGCCTCTCCCACTCCGCCATGTGCGGCGCCATCAGCTTCGGGAACTCAGACAGGTACCACTGGGCGACCGACCGGTGGTGGGCCACGATCCAGCCGACCCAGCCGACGATGACCTCCCTGGGCGGCGTGTAACCCTGCCGGTAACGCTCAACCCAGTCCTGGTGCTTCTTCTCCAGGTACTCCATGATCGTGGCCTTCAGGGCATTGGCCATGGTGCACTGGCGGCAGTCCTGGACGTGGGCCACGAGCCAGTCCGGCGCGCCGTCGGCCGGCGCGTACTGGCCGAGTTCGGCGAGGCGCACGGCCTCGTTCGACGCCCACTCGCAGTACCCCTGGCTCAGCATCCAGACCGGATAGAGGTCGAGCTCGCGCCCGTACAGGTTGATCTTGGCCATCCCTACTTCCTCCCTGCGCTCCGATTCCGATGTTCTCGGATTTTCAGGATGTCGATGGCGCGCCACGTGCGCCGGTCGCCGTCGTCCCGGACGCTGGCCGGGATGGTCTTGGCCTTCTCCAGGCGCCTCAACGTCTGTTCGTCGTATCCGGTGAACCGAGCGACGTCCCCGATCGAGAACAGCGTGTCGGCGTCGAAGCTGAACACCACGTCGCCGTTCTTCCTCAACTGAACCCCTGTTGGCATGTCCTTCTCCATTACCTTCGGTGCTCCGTGTCCGGCGCGCCCTCGATCCCGACCTCGGTCACTAAAATCTCCACGCCACTTCGGCCGACGCGCCGCCGCGTTCCGGCACCACGGTGAACGTCCGGCCGCGGTCCACTGTGCGAACCGCGTCGTAGACGCCGAGCAGGTGCAGGGCGGCGGCCGCGCCGAACGCCCCGTAGGCCACGCCAGCATTGCCGCGCCGACCCTGCTCGCCGGGCCTCGCCGCCTGCGGCAGATTGCTGGAGCCGACCGCCACGAGGCTCAGCACCCCGGCCATCGTGCCCCAGCCCCTGAGCGCGAGGTTCTCGCCCCGCGGGCCGGCGGCATCGTGCGCCATGAGCTGCGAGCCTCCGGGGACTATCAGCCCAATCCCTATGATGGTGCCCATGCCCTCGGGCCAGCGCCCGCCACGCGGGGTGGCGTACGCCGCTCGAGCCGGCGACAGGCTCAGCTTCCAGAGCGCGGCAGGCTGGGGAGGCGGCGGCTCATAGGGCCGGTCCCTGGCTATCAGCGCCTCGACCCTGGACCTCCGGATCTCCAGCGTGACGATGCACCCGTCGTCGTCGGTCCACTCGGTGGCTACTTCCTCCGCCCCGCTGATGATGCGGTTGGCGACCTCCCTTATAGAGGAGTCCCTGGACATGAGGTCGCCTACCGTCAGCCCGCCCTCGACCCTCACCCCCTTGATGATGGTCAGCATCTCGTAGCGGGCGGCGACCAGGGCCGCGGACCGGCTCTGCCCGCGCCGGCGCGTCCGGCCGCCGGACTCCGGTGCCGAGCCGATGCCCCTGGTCCGCAGGTGGTCGGTGTCAGATATCTGGCCCCAGGCGTCCTTGAGCCGACCCTGGGCCGTGGCCTTGTCCATCGTGGCGCACCCCGAGCTGGCGACCGCGGCGAGCAGCACGACGGCGTATGCCCTAGTCATCAGTGCGCCCTCCTGGCCTCGGCCTGCATGCAGACGTACTCGACGGCGTAGGCCAGGAACTTGGGGTCGTTCTCCTGGCCCAGCTTGAGGTTGATCTGCTCGATGTTCGGGGCGATGACCTCGTCGCAGACGCGCTGCGCGAAGCCCGTGCGGTGCTCGTTCCAGATGGCAACGACGCGCTCGATCTGATCGGTCGTCAGGAAGTCTTCCATGTTGTGCTGCTTCCAGCCCTCGGGGATGCCCATTAGGAGAGCGCCTCCAGTTCGCGCCGGAGCACCCGCTCCAGCCGGCCGTAGGTGGCGACGATCTTACGGTGGACGCGGCGGGCGGCGCGCGTGTGGAGGATGGCCTCACCGACGCGCTTCCGGCGCTCGATCCTCTCGCCCTCGGTGCGGCCGCAGATCGGCCTCGACTTCCTGAACATCCTGGCGAACTCCTCTGGACCTGTCTGTGGCATTGTCGGAACCCCCGCGATTATATTCCCGAATGTCCTGAATGTCAAGGATATGTTAGATGTCCATGACAGCTTATTGACGGCGCTCCCGCGGGATGCAGCCGTAGCAGACGCCCTTGCTGATCTGCTCCGGGGGCTTGCGCTCCCGGCACTTCCAGCACCTGGGCTGCAGCAGCTTGCCGCCGAACTGCTTCTGCTCCTCGGCCTCGTTGTCGGCCCATGTCGTGACCTTCTTCAGGTCGGCGACCTTGCTCTTGATGCGCTGCCGCAGCAGCCACTCCAGGTCGCTCAGGAACGACTCGCTGACGACGCGCCCGTACTCGCGCCGGACCGCGCTCCTGATCCTCGTCACGTTCAGGTATTTTCTGGCCACGGCCTACCTCCACCCGCCGAGCTTCGCCAGGATGCGCTCCATCGACTCAACCTTGTGCAGCGCCGCGTCGCGCTTCCCCGGCTCCGGCACGAACGCGGAGTGGCGCTTGCTGATGCGGCGGCGCTCCTTGCGGACGGCCATGATCGTGAGTCCGGCGAGCATCCGCTTCTCGCCGGCGGTGAGGTCGGACTTCGGGCTTCGGAGCGCGGCCTCCAGGTCCTCGACAGCAGCCTCCATGTCCTCCGGCCCGCCCTTCCACGCCTCGGGGATGCGGCGCGCCGCCGCCTCGATCGACAGTGCCTTCCTCATTAGGATGCCTTCGCCTCGGCATTGAGTTCGGACGCCGACTCGTTGATGAGGTCCAGCGCGTGTTCGCGGACAGTGCGCCCGTCCCCCTGGATCGGCGGGATGCGGGCCACGTTCTCCTCGGCCAGTTTGACGTTGTGCTCGGCGCGGGCCTTTACCTCCTCATAGGTGCTCGGAAGCGGCTTCTTGTTGAGCACGGCGTTCAGCTTCCAGTTGTGGATCATGCGGCCGACCGCCAAGATGGTCAGCGCCGGGAACTCCTTGCGGACTACTGCGCCCATGGCCTTGTCGTCGAGCACCTGAGCCGGTCGCGTGGTGAACCCTGGCTTCTCCTTCTTAGGCCCCTTCCCCGAGCACGACGCGCAGAAGTAGCCGGTCTTGTCGGCGTTCGGCGTCATGTCGGTGATCGAGTGAGCATCGCTGCATTGGACGCACTGGGCCTTGCCCTCCGGCACCAGGGTCTCCGGCTTGCTGGCCTTGAACAGCTTACCAGCCTCGTCCTTGATGAGGACCTTGCCCCTGTTCGACACGCTGTCCACGGTGAATCGACGCCCGCTCAGGACGACGGGGTCGCCGACGCGCACCGAGTAGCCGAACGACTCGGCGTTGCGGTTGGACACCGCCGACTCCTGCCCCGCAAGGACGAAGCGCACGGTCCCGCGGATCTCGCCCGTGCCAGGGTCGTAGGTCAGGCGCGTGGGGTCGAGGCTGAACCCCTGCTCCTGGGCCATGGCCCTGAGCGCCTTGTCCAGCGCCTCGTGGAACGACTTTACCTTCGACTTGTCCAGCGGTTTCTTATCGGCCATGTCCTACCTCCTACCTCTCGGCGTTCGTGATCCTGCGCGGCAACCTGACGGTCATGTCGGTGCCGCGCGACTTCGATATCAGTTCGGTGATACCGACCTTCCTGAGGCGCTGCTCTGCCTCGTCCAGGGTGCTGCACCCCTTCAGCGCGACGATGGCCCTGACCACCTTCGGGTTCTTGAGGGCGACCACTGCGTCATCGAAGATGCGGACCTGGATGCCAGATTTGCCGCCGCCGAAGTCGTGCTGCACGAGGAGGAACTCCCAGTTGACGCCGTCGCCCTTGGCATCGTCCGACACGTTGACGTCGTCCCTGGCACCGCAGGACTTGTTCGCCTCCCAGTACCACTGCTTGCTGAATCGCCTGAACGTAATCATCGTGCCCCCGCATCCGACGCGATCAGACCCAGGCGCTCCCACTCCCGGAGGCCGTCGGCGTACGGGTCGTCCAGCAGCCCGAACGTCATCTCGCGCGCCCGCTCAAACGCCTTGGCCTCGGCGCGCGTGAACGTGCGCTTGCCGGTGCCGTTGTCCACATAGTCCTGCCCGCGTGTGTCGGGGTGGAAGCCGAGGCCAAGATACTCGGCGCAGGACCGCAGCCACAGCCGCGCCTCGTCGGCGTTCTTCGGCGCGACGAGTGTCCCTGGGCGAGGATCGACGAGCGCACCTTCCTTCCTTGCGGCTGCGATCAGCGCGGCGTAGTCGTGGCCCTCGTACACCGTGCGCGTGTCCTCGCCGACGGCCTCGTCGTCGGGATTCCAGGTCAGCGAGTAGAGCGGCATCTGCCTGAACTCGCGCTTGGACGGGTCGGTCTCCGCCACCCACAGCACGTAGCATGCCCTGGGGTGCTCGGCGGTACCCGCCCCCCTCATAAGGGAGGCGCATGCGTCGTTGCCCCAACTGACGTCGGTCCACGACACGAAGCCATCGGGTATCTCGATCTCAGGGAACGCCCGGAAGTTTGCCATTGGCCCTCCTACTGGTGCGCCTTCCACTTCTCGGCGATCCCGCGGATGAACGCCGCCATCTGTTCCGGCGTCGCATCCTGTTGTTCCATGTCGCCACCGCAATCCGGCCCCTCGAGCGGATCACCGACCTCCTGCCCCTTGAACACCGTGTAGCCAAGAGGGCCGTTGGCGTAGCCGAAGCAGATCGTGTTGCCGTCTGCCGTGCTGAGGAACAGGACGGCGTCGCCGCCACCGCCGACCTCGGCCTCGAATCCCGCCAGCTTCGCCGCCTCGTAGAGTGGGTTCACTAGCGGAGCACCGGGAGCACGGGATTCTTCTTGTCGGATGTGTAGAGCGCGCCCGCGTCGTTGCCCTCGTCGTCGGACGACGGGATGAGTTGGGTCCCGTCCTCGAACTCGATGACGACGGGGCGGCTCGACCACCCCATGGCCTGGGCCTCCCCGTCCGTCATGTAGGAGACGGCCTTCACCTTCTTCCCTACGAGCATCTTTTGGGCGATCAGGTTCCACTTCGCGTCCATGTCGGCCATCGGCCCTCCGCTGGTTGGTGTAATGGTGTCTATCATGTCCAACATATCCTAGACATAGTATAAAGGAGGATCGGCCTCCTGTCAAGGGGGGTGTGTTAAATTGCCACGAACAATGGCAATGTCTGCGGCGGGATTTGCTGACTTACTTCGTCGGCTGTGTCTGAGGGCGGAGCGCCGCGTCGCGCACGTGCTTCCAGAGGCCGGCGACCACGCCGAGGCTCAGCGCCTCCTTGTACCAGGGCTGCCGGAGGAGGTATGAACTCGTGTGGTCGAACGCGCTGCCGCAGTTGAGCACGACCACCGGCATGTCGAGGCCGGCGTACGGCAGGTCGTCGTCCGTGACGTGGCGCACGCCGTGCGCCTTGCGCCTCGTGCGCTTGCCGGCCTCCCGCAGGATGCGGTCGGCCAGGATCTCGGCGTCGCCGCGGCCGTTGTGCGACGCCTCAAGGCCGCGGTCCACCGCGTAGTTCGTGATGTCGAACGCCACGACGAGGTCCGCGCGCACGAAACGGGCGTAGTTCAGCCTAGCGTTTCGGTCGCGTTCCAGGTGTGTTTTGCCCTCGTTCAGGACCCATTCCGGGACACCTGGGTCCTCGCGGTCCACGCGCATGCTCGGCCGCAGGCGCTGGCCCCTCAGGTAGAGGTACGAGCTCTCGAAGCACGCCGGTTGCCCGGTCTCGCCGCGCTCGCCGCGGCACTTGCGGAGGCAGCGGGTGCTGAACACGTCGGCGCCGACCGTCTGCATCAGGTCGAACACCGGGTAGGCCACGTCCACCGTCAGCACGTCGGCCTGGGTCCCGCACACCGCCTTCTTCTGGAAGCGCCAGTCCTTGATCGCCTCGTCGAAGTAGAGGCCGCCAAGCGGGTCGAGTAGGATCTTCATGCCGTTCATAGCTCGATCACGGTCCACATCGCCTCGGACCGGTACAGGTCCTCCGGCGTCGCGTTGTCCGGCGCCTTGCCCGGGACCAGGTCGAAGCCGACCTTGGCCGCGTCGCGCGCGTACTGGCCGCTGCACGTGCTCTCTGTCCTGGTAACGCTCATCCGCCACCACAGGCGGCCGAGGCCCAGGAGCTGCATCAACGAGCCGAGCCCAACCCAGGCGGCGGTAAGCCACCCGTAGTCGCGGCCGAGCGCGGCGAGACCCAGCGAGGCCAGCAGCAGCGCGTCGGCGGAGCCGATTCCGCGGACACGGCGCAGGATGATCTTCGTGCGGCCGTCTATGTAGTCGTCGATGTTGGACCGGATGACGCCCGACAGCCGCACGTCCGACAGCCCGCCGGCGCCGTCCACCACCATGGCGTTGTGGCTGACGCGGCCGCTGCCCTCGAACCACTCGATGGCGTCCGACGTGAACTGGAAGCCGGGGTAGTGGAACAGCGCCAGGTCGCCGGGCTGGGCCATGGCCACGAACTGATCCTTGATGGTGACCATGCTAGAAGTTGCTCCGGAAGCCGGCTCCGATGCAGCGGCCTCCCCTCCAGCAGGGCCCGCCGCCTACGGCCAGCTCGACGTTGTCGGCGTGCAGCCACCTGGGCATGAAGTCGTCCACGTGGCGGCTGACGCTGGGCCCAACGTAGAACATGCTCACCTGGAGCTCGGTGGACCACCGCTTCCAGTAGAACCACTTCCAGTCCAGGGCTGGCGACGCCGGCAGGCTGAGCCGGTTGCCGGCCGCCGTGACGAGATCCAGCCGGTTTCCGGGGCTGACCACCACGCCGGCGCCGAAGCGCGAGGTGAACCCCCAGTCCTTCACGACGACCTCCGGCGGCTTGTTGGCGTCCTCGCCGGCCTTCCGGAGGTCCTCCTCTATCTTCTTGGCCTCCTCCGGCGTCTTGGCCTGCTTGAGCCTATCCAGCAGCTCGTTGTACCGCCGGAGGGCCTCCTCCTGACGCCTAGTGATGACCTCGACGCTGCCCTCTGCCGGCACGTAGCGGGCGATGGCCCGCACCTTGCCGTCCATGTCGCGCACGAGCTGGACCAGCCGGCGGTTCTCCAGCGTGTACTTGGCCAGGACGTCCTTGGGCAGGCCGCGGGCCGCGATCTCGCCGAGCTCGCGGCTCTCGCGCTCGCGGTTGTAGAGGTGCGTGTAGATCGCGGCGTAGGCCAGGACCGCGGCCAGCGCCAGGCGCTCTACCTTGCGGATCAGCGCGCCGATGCCCTCACCCATCGCCGTCACCTCCGGCCGGGGCTGCCGGCGGCGGGTCGGGCTGCCTGTAGGCCGGCACCACGCCCGTCATCTTCTTCTCGGCGTTCGCGCTCCACACGTAGTTGGTGAAGATCGCCGTGACGACGCCCGCCGTCGCGTAGATCGCTGCCGTGCCGCAGGCATCGGCGTGGTAGAGAACCAGCCAGACGATGACCCATGCGTAGAGCAAAAGGAACAGGTAGTTCCACAGCGCCCTGAGCGACTTGAGGTCGCGCACCAGGTTCGAGGCCAGGTCCTGGAAGTGCGAGGAGCACCACCCGCCTATCCTGCCGATCTTGTCGCGCATAGCTGCCTCCCTAGACCTTGCCCACGAGGCTGTAGTTCCCGTTGACCATCCTCAGCACCTCGCCGCAGCGAGCCGGGTTGCGGTGTGGCGAGCCCAGGGAGATGTGGAGCCAGTACGACCGGCGCTCTCGACCGGTAGCCTGGTTCTCCACGATGAGCTGCCCGAAGCCGCGCAGCTTCCCGCCGCGCGCCGCCTCCCACAGCAGGGTGAACGCCGCCTCGATCGACTGCTCGGTGTCCGGCCCCGCCGGCGAGAAGTCGCACGCCTCGCACCTGAGGTGTTGCGACTTGTCGCTGCCGCCGACCCTGGCGTTGAGCGCGGCCCCGCGCTTGCCGCTGTGGACGTCGATCGCGGTGCCAAGGATCTCGCGGCAGACCTCGACCAGCCTCGCGGTATCCGTCAGCCTTGCCACCTCGTCGTCGGTGACCCTGCGGTTCTCCTCCTGGAGGTCGGCGTGGTCGGTCCTGGTCATCTCCAGGAGCGATATGTGGGGCGTCAGCTTGCGGCCGTCGGCCACCCACCGGCCGTCGCCGCCGGCGACATTGCCGGCCTTCGCCGCCGGCTCCACCGGCCTCGGCTTGGGCGACCCCTGCGGCACGTAAGCCTCCGACTCGGTGAGCGCCGGCCCGCCGGTGAGCGCCGAGAGGATCTTCTTTCCGGTGCTGAGCCAGTCCGTCAGTCCCATGTCCCCTCCTAAGCCTCGATGCTGGTCTGCGTGGTGATGGCCGCGGCGAACAGGTTGGTGATGCCCGCCGACTTCGTGTTCTGCCCCTTGAACACCTTGGAGCCGGACACGCCGCTGACCGCGTTGGTCGGCGCCGGCCCGCTGAACGGCTCCTGGAAGTGGCAGTGGGCGAACGTCGGCTGGCTGGCCGTGTCCTCGATGTTGGCCGCCGACCCCGTGTCCAGCATGTGGAGCGTGCAGTTGGACACCACGGCCTTGGTCCCGCCGCCGAACCTCATGGCGAACGACGACAGGTCGGACCTGAACGTGCAGCCCTCAACTATGGGATTCGCTCCGCTCGAGTACACCGCGTTGCCGTTGGTGTTGACGCAGCCGACTATCCTGACGTCGGCCGAGGACGCCGCGTAGACGCCGACCGACTGCCCGG
>Ga0209520_10002668_pt1 | contig 10286 bp, 8 predicted proteins | sample Rifsed16ft1_FD_184009 | JGI IMG/M metagenome (GOLD analysis project Ga0209520, IMG submission 184009) | Soil microbial communities from Rifle, Colorado, USA - sediment 16ft 1 (version 2) | ecosystem: Environmental > Terrestrial > Deep subsurface > Rock core/Sediment | place: Rifle, Colorado...
TGGCCTGCCGGAAGCACCCTCCAGGTCGACGCCGTCGCCTGGCGCCACCTCGTAGTAGTGGGATTCATCCCGCAGGAGGCGCGACGGCACGACCTCGATCATCCGCACGATCTCGTCCTCGAACCCCCCGGCGCTGACCTTGAACAGGATCTCGTGCCGCCCCTCCACCAGGGCCGGGAGCGCGATGTCCAGGGCAGTGAACGACGTCCCTGACGCCTGCAGCGGATCCGTCAGCAGCGTGGGCAGGCGGAGGGCACGGGCGTGTTCGTGGACCTGAGGGCCGGCACCGCGGTGACGGTCACCGGCCTGCGCGAGGCCGGCCGCGGCGACCCGCCGCACGCCACGTTCATCGCCGAGAACTACCCCATCTTGCTGGCCTGCGACATCTACACGCTCCAGGTGGCTGGCGTGCCGGTGCCCGAGGCCCGGCGCGACGACCCGGCCGGCGGGCTCGAGGGCGAGGCGTCGCTGTCGGCAGACGAGATAGCCCACCGGTACGACGACATGAAGCTGGTGTCGGTTAGCTGGTTCGGCGCTCCCAAAAGCCGCTCAGGCTACGTCAACCTGGAGGCCATGGGCGGGAGCCGCACCTGGACCGACTACTTCGTCGTCTACGACGACGGCCGCGTTGCCTTAGACGGGTGGTATCCGGACGAAGTATACGACTTCATCGTGGACGCCGTGAGGGCGGCAAAGGGCAGGGAAGTTTCGGAGTCGCCGTTAGAGGGCGAGGGCTCGGTGCGCTCCAGGTGGTCGGATCGCCGTGCGGCGGACGAAGACGCCGGCGGCGTCACGGTGGAGCGCGTGTTCTGGAACGACAAGGACAGCGGCTGGTTCGACTGGCACTGGAACTACGATCCCAGCGTGTCGCTGGCCGGCGAGTTCTTCGCCTCGGGCCAGAACCTCGGCGATCTGAGCGAGCGGTTCCCGACGGCCATCCGGCGCCAGGTCTCCGAGCATATCCGGGCGACCAAGGGCCAGGTCCAGAGTCGCAGGCCGATGGAGGGCGAGGCGTCGGTCCGCACGGCCGCCGACCTCGTGCCGCACATCACGGCCGACGTGGTGCTCACCCGCGGCAACGTGCAGGTCGAGCTCACGTACATCGGCGAGGGCCAGGACGGCGACTACGACCCGGAGAACGCTGAGGACATGCCGCTGATGCGGTTCTACGTCACGCGCCTCGACCGAGACCAGGACCACAACGACCTCGGCTCCTACTGCACGATGATTCCGGCCATAGCGCCGGAGGCCAAGAAGGACCTGTACGCCCGCCAGATCATGAACGCGGCGTGGGACGCGGCGCAGGAGACGGCGCCCGGCTACCAGATGCCCAGGAGCATCCTGGAGTCGCTGTCGTGGCTGGGCAAGGACGACCCGCTGTGGGCCGGGCGGCAGTCGGACAAGCCGATGGAGGGCGAGGGCTCGGTGCGCGGCCGCTGGACTCAGCGCCAGGCCGCCCGCCGCGAGATGCCGGTGGACAATCTCGGCGACGCCGACCCCTATACCTACGGCGGCCTCCTGATCTACGCCGACGGCGACGCGGTGTACTGGAGCGACCCGTCGGGATCGGACGGCGACAAGGTCGAGGTCTACCGCTTCACGCTGGGCAACGGGCCGCTGTTCGACCAGCGCGGCGAGCTGAGCTGGGTAGCGTACCCCGAACCTGAGGCCGGCGGGGTTCCGGAGAAGGTCCAGGAGATCGCCAGGTCCATGGGCGTGCCGGCCGAGAACCTCATGGAGATGTCGCGCAGCGACGACCTGGCGACCAGGGCCGAGGTCTTCCGCATGGTCGGCGACTACCACGGCTGGGAGAACATCGACTCCTACCCCGACATGATGACGGAGAAGGAACTCCGCCGCCGGTTCCCGATGGACCCCGATCTGTTCGAGAGCATGAAGTCGCCTACCCGGGGCGAGGGCCCGCTCGAGGGCGAGGGCTCGGTCCGCGCCCGCTGGCTGGCCAGGACCGCGGACGAGGATCTCGTCCGCAGCAAGCCCGGCAACGACGGCATCATCACGCGCGACGAACTGAAGGCCGTGCCGCCGGCGTCGCTGCTCAGCCGCCTGCGGCCCCTCCCCCACTACTGGTACGAGACCGAGGACGGGAAGCGCCGGTGGGTACCGACGGACGAGGAAATGAAGCAGACCGACCACCTCGGGCTGATGGACGGCGAGTTCCAGGTGCAGCGCCTCAGGATGCCCATGGTCACCGACTCGATGACCACCAACCAGGGCAAGCTGGGCCAGGGCGAGAGCACGTTCAACGGGGCCGACGCGCTGGTCCTGGCGCTGATGCTCAACCACGGCTGGCGGCTGGTCGATGCGTGCGCCCTGTACGGCGCGGCCTGTGAGAGGTGCATGAACATCCTGGAGGAGGCGGCGACCGGCGAGCCCTACGCGGAGCGCGCCACCTCCCACACCCACTGCGAACTCTGCGCTCAGGTCGACCCCGAATACGACCGCGCCTACCTTGATAAGCACCCGGACATGGCCATCGAGGTGGTCCACGGGGCAGGAGTCCTCGGCCGCTGGACCCAGCGGCGCGCGTCCATGAAGGTCAGGGCCCTGGTCGAGTACTACACCAACCTGGACAAGGTGCTCAACGCCTGGCGGCGCGGCGCCCACCGCCAGCGCGGGCCGTGGGAGACCAAGGACGGCTGGATCACGCTCAACGATAAGGGCGTGGTCCACGGCACCCCCGACGACTTTATCCTGACCACCAAGCACATCGGCCAGCCGAGCCAGCGCCTGACCATGCTGTTCAACCAGATCCTCCAGGAGCACGCGCCTGGCTACCGCACGTGGCCCTGGCAGGAGCTCATGTTCCTCTTGCCGCCAGAAGTCAGGTGGCGCGCCGGCACCCGCACGCAGGACATCCTGGCCGACGGCTGGGTTCTGGACAGCGGCGACGCGCGGTTCGTCGGCGGGAAGCTGGTCAACGAGGACGTGCTGCGCCTGGCCAGCGACCTGTTCGAGTCCATGAAGGGCGAGCGGGCGCGCCGCCGGCGCGAGACCCACGAGCGCAACCGCGAGAGCCGGATCATCGCCGAGATCGTGGTGCCGGTGCTGGAGCGGGTCAAGGCGGGCGGCGGCACTGAGGAGGAGCGGCGGAGGGCGATCTCCAGCTCGGCGAGGATAGGGGCCCGCAACGAGAACCCGGCGGCCGCCGCCGCCACCCTTCTGGCCAGGCTGCGCGAGGACCTGTCCGCCGGAGGGCCCTGGGCTCAGATATTCTACGACCGCATCGCCGACGACTGGCGCGACCTGGTGGCGCGCCAGGTGCCGGAGCCGATGGAGGGCGAGGGCTCGGTGCGCGGCCGCTGGACCGTGCGCCGCGGCGAGCGCGAAAATCCCTATGAGCAGGAGCGGCGCCGGCGCGCGGACATCGACCTGGCGAGGCGCATGGTCCGCGAGAAGTACGAGAAGTTGGAGGACGAGGGCCGGCTGCCGGTCCTGACCTACTCCATCACCTACGACGTGGTGACGCAGGAGTCAGCGGAGAGCGGCGAATCGGCGGAGAGCGGCTTCGAGGTGGAGAAGCAGCAGGGCACCATCCTGGACATCGTGAGCGAGGCCAATAACCGCGGCATCGGCGCGCTGAGCGTCCACGACCACACTGGCTGGTGGTCGGCCGAGCCCGACAGCGACTACCGGACGGGGGAGGAGACCAGCCGGTCGCTGCACGTGGACGAGGCCGAGGGCGACATATCCCTGCGCTCTGACATCAACGTGTTGCTCGGTGGCCAGCCGCTCATCGAGCAGGTGCTGCCCGCCGGCACCAGGGTCGAGGAGAAGTGGCAGGGCATGGAGGGCGAGGCCGCGTCCGAGGTGGTCGAGCGCACGCTGCGCGGCCTGCGGGTCAAGTGGATCGAGCGCCGCGGGGCAGGCGGCAAGGTGGACTGGGACTACGTCCGCCAGATCGCCGAGCAGATCCGCGGCCAGCAGATATGCGACCTCCAGCAGGAGCCCAGGGGCCTGTGCGTCAACCTGAGCGAGCGGCTGTACGACGCCCTGCTCCCGGCCTACGAGAACCAGATGCTGCTGCACGCGGGCGAATTCAGGACCGACAGGGCCCCGGACGACGGCGAGAAGAAGGCGTTGCACCCGATCCGCGTAGAGGGAGACAGGTGGCCGCACGCTTGGCTGCAGATCGGCGACGTGGTCGTGGACATATCGGCGGACCAGTTCAACGCATGGCTGGACGAGCCTATGCCGGAGATTTACGTCGGCCCCAGGACCGAGCACTACCTATGGGACGCGGAGAAGAACGCATCGGCCTCAGGTCGCCGCGCCGCCGACCTCGACCCCACCAGGTGGCCTGGCGCTCGCCTGCACCAGTGGATGGCCAACCGCGAGGGCGGGCAGACGTACGGCAACCAGTCGATCGTGCTGCCGATGGGCACAGAGGTCTACGCGGCGTTCGTCAAGAAGATCGTGGGCGTCAAGGACTTCGCCACCCTCCAGAAGAAGAACCCGGAGCTGGCCCAGGCTCTGGTGTTCCTCTACAAGCTGGAGGGCCGCGGCGACTGGAAGCTCGGCCGCGTCCGGTTCACGATGGACGAGCTCGGCTTCCCTCCAGAGGACCCGCGGTGGGCGCTCGAGGTGGATTCCTTCGACAGCTCGCAGGCCCGCAAGCAGGGCATGACCTTCGACAGCGGCCCGGCGCACCGCGGGCGACGCAAGGCCGAGGTGCTGGCGTGATTACCAAGGTGGCCGAGGACCTGGCGCTGCCCAAGGAAGGCGAGCTCTACGAGAGCAGGACCATCGTGACAGGCTGGAACTACGCCGGCAGGCTGCGCGAGATCCCGGCTGGCCGGCGGGTGCGCGTCGAGACCGTGTCCGTGGACACCTCGGGCAACGGCGAGATCGGCGTCGAGCTGCTGCCCAGCGGCGCGGCGTTCTACATGTCGCCCGAGGAGTTCGAGAACGGATTCGAGAAGATCGAGGGCAGCCTGTCGCATGAGGACGAGGGGATGGAGGGAGAGGCCCGGAGCACCGGGCGGACGGAGAGGGTGGCGGAAAGGCAGGAGTCATCGAGATATACCTCAAGAGACTCGACGCGCGCCGACACCCTCTGCGTCCGTGCGGACCGGCAGGAGGACATAGTCCCCCGGTTATACCACGGGACCAGCGACCGCGACGCGAGTCGCGCGTTGACCAGCGGCCTGACCAACCCGCGCCTGTGCGACTCGATCGACCAGGCGCGGGAACGGGCCCGCCAGCACTCCAGCGTGTTCCAGGAGCGGCCGGTGGTGCTGGAGGTGGTGGTGCACGAGCCAGCCGGCCTCCAGTCCGACCACCTGGCGATGAAGGACCCGCTGGTCAACCGGGACCCGGAGCACCTGTCGTTCGTCAGCCGGCACCGCCGGCCCGTGGACTGGCGCGAGAGCCTGAGGCTGGTGGGCAGCGTCACGTTCAGCGGCACCATCCCGCCGGGCAACGTGGCGGTGGTCGAGGGCGACCGCGGGCCCGAGCGCCAGGCCGCCGACCATCCTCCGTCGTTCGGCGACGAGGGCGGCGGCTGGGCGGTGGTCCGCAGGATGAGGGGGTCCAGGTGCTAGGCCAGCAGCCGGCGCTCACCGACGCCTTCCAGCAGGGCTTCGCCGCCTGCCTGCAGCTACCGCCCATCACCGAGCGGTTCGAGCAGGAGATGGGCCGCGAGATGACGGCCGCGGTCAGCGCCGCGGGCGTAGGCAGGCCAGATCCCGACAACTTCAGCCGCCACTACTTCGGCAACCCGCTGCACGACAACCAGAAGGACGTGGTCCGGGCGCTGACCGGCACCGACCGCCTAGTCCAGGTCATCGAGCCGCGGCAGGCTGGCAAGACCGCGAGCGTGGCCGTGGCCTGCGCCATCAACTGCGAGCAGGAGGGCGGCGACTGGAACCGGGCCCACTCCGAGCCCTACCGCATCGGTATCTTCGCGCCGAAATTGGGCCAGGCGCAGACCGACATCGGCCGCATCAAGTCGTGGGCCAGGGCCACGGGCAACGGCCGGCCGCTCATCGACTGGGAGCAGACGACCAACTCCAAGGTCGTCTGGCGCAACGGCTCCGAGATCCACGCGGTGTCGGCGGCCGAGACCGCGGACAACGAGGGCGGCACCTTCAACCGCATCATCATCGAGGAGGCGCAGAAGGTCAGCGACCACGTGGTGTCCGAGGTTATCCTGCCGATGGGCGGCGCCACCAACGCGAGGATCGCCAAGGTCGGCACGGTGCGCGCCATCCAGAACCACTTCTACCGCACGTGGCACGAGGACCAGTCCGCGATCAAGGTCTGGCACCACTGGCTGCTGTGCGGCAACTACCTGGGCCAGGCCGGCTACCTGGAGTACGGCGGCCGCAAGATCAGCCGCTACATCCTGGACATGATGCCGGTGCAGCTCAAGGAGCACTACGTGCGCGCGGGCGTGTTCCCGTCCACCCCCGACTTCCTCTACGCCACGCAGAACATGGAGTACGGGGACTTCCTCACCCAGTACGAGCTCCGGTGGCTGGAGCAGTTCGGCCTGTTCCTGAGCATGGACGAGCGCGCGTCGCTGCTCCGCGGGACCCACGGCATCCTCCACCACCAGGAGAACCTGGCCGACGACCTGTACGCCGGCGTGGACTTCGCCAGCGGATCGGGCGAGGACGAGACCTCGGTCAGCGTCTGGCGCCGGGTCGGCCTGGTCAAGGAGAAGGTGTGGGGCCGCACCTGGAACGACATCGACCTCCCCGAGCAGAAGCGCGAGCTCATCAACATTTTCGGTCGGACGGGGAGGTTCCCCGGGGTAAAGCTGATCCTGGGCGACGTCGGGGGCAACGGACTGGCCGTGATGCAGGACCTCGCGGCCGAGGCCAACATGCCCATCCACCCAGTGAACTTCGGGGCCAACGACAAGCAGCTCATGCACGTGTCCATGAACATGAAGACGTCCATGTTCATGGACTTCAAGCGCGAGTGCCAGTCGGGGACCCTGCGCTACGGCTGCGTGGACTCGACCTGGCCGATGGAAGTGGCCATGGAGTGGCGCAAGGGCGCGCGGCAGTGGCAGGCGCTGGAGCAGGAAATGCTGCCCAGCGGCCTCAACCGCCGCATCCAGGCGCCCGACTCCGACCACGACGACGTGTGCTGCGCCGACGTCCTGGGCGTGCGCGCGGCGAAGCTCGGGCCGCAGTTGTTCGGGCGGGCGCAGACCGGCAGGCTGGCGGTACTGCCCCACGCCCTGGTGCGGAGCAACATCTACCACTAGGAGAATATCATGAAGATAAAGAACGTGTCGTCCGGAGTCGTGATGGTGTCCGATTTGCCTGGAATCCAGGGCGGACAGGGGCTGACCCTGCAGGCCGGGGCCGAGCATCTGCTGCACGACGAGGAGGCCGAGAAGTCGGGCCAGCTCGCCAGCCTCATGCAGGCCGGCGTGATCTCGAAGCTGTCGGACGAGGAGCCGAACGACGCAGGGGCCGCCGCCGACAAGGATCTGACGGCGCTGGCCGAGACCTACGCCGGTAGCTCCTCGCATCAGATGGTGGCCGCCGACCTTACGCTCGGCGCGGCCGCCGGCAGCAGCGCCGAGCCCAAGTACCTGGCCCCGATCATGGGCAACCTGTTCGGCGCGGCGCTGACCGCGACCAAGAACTACCTGGCCGGGATCATCGGCGCGTACAGCGCCACCGGGACCCGGGCCACGACCTACCCGGCGGGCGCGGTGTTGGGGCAGATCACGGACGGCGTGACGGAGGCCGACGGGGCGGTGGTCGCCTACATCGACGGCGACAGCGCGCTGACCAAGGCCAACGCCGCGTTCAAGGCCATGTCGAACAACAGCACGCCGGGCTCCGGCTTCGACTTCGGCCTCGACCTGTTGGGCGCGGCGCACGACGGCTACCCGGCGCTGGCCATCCTCAAGGCCGACCTGCGGCTATCGAGCGACGTCTGCCACCTCAGCGGGGCGGGGGCTCCGGTCAACGGAGTTTCGGGGACCGGCGCGGGATTCGCCGGACCCGGGTCGCAGTACACGGACCGGTCGGCGGCGACCATCTACCTGAACTCGGGGACCAAGGCCAGCCCCACCTGGGCGTCTGTTGGCGGCGCGTCGTTCCAGATCCTGGCGCTGGACTCCAACCCCGGGCCAAGCAGCGTGATTGTCGGAGACTACGACCAGACGACGTTCTCGGTCGCCGGTCTGCTGGCTACGGACACCATCCTCTCCGTGACGCCGAAGGTGCCGCCTGCCGGCGGCGGTGCTGGTGCGATATTCGGTTTCCTCAACCAGGCCGACGGTTCGCTGAGCGTTCAGTGGAATAACGCCGTAGCGACTCCTGGAACAGTAATCCGCGTGGCGGTAAAGAGGTAATCGTGGCCGAGGGGGCTCCGGAGGTGCTGTCGGTGACGACCATCGAGCAGGTGGAGTCTCTGTACATCGAGCACCTCCGGAGCCACAGGAGCACCATTCACGAGTTCAGGAGCGCGGCCTTAAACAGCGGCCGGCTCGACGGCGACGGGCGAGCGGCGGTGGACCGGTGGTACGCCGGAAGGATGAGGAGGTAGGACTATGTCGCATCCGACAGTAGCCAGCGCGACGTTCGGCAACAAGGAGCAGATCACGGCGACCCTTTTCACGCCGTCGGCCCCGGCGGACTCGGCGCGCCCCGACTTCGTGTCCGAGGGCCGCATCATCTCGGCGCAGAGCGTGGCGGCTGCCGCCAGCCACACGTCGAAGTCCTGCCGGGTGCTGGCCAAGCCCGGCCACGTACCGATCAAGACCGTGTACGTGGAGTCCACGCAGCCCGGCTCGTTCATCATCCAGGTCATGCTCGACGAGAGCGAGCGCATCGGCGGCCTGCCGGTCTGGCGCAATCTGTCGAACCCCAGCACCCCGTTCGCCGCGGACCCCGGGTTCCTGGCGCGGCAGACGTTCCAGGACCTGTTCCGGCAGATCCGCGTGGTGTTCACCGCGGACGCCGGCATCCCGTCCCCGGCCGTCGTCAACGCCTGGGTCATGAGCGTGCCGTAAGGAGAGCCACATGGCAAAGATACTTTCTGCGACCACCGAGCAGCTCCTGGCCTCGGTCATCGACCAGAGCAACCCGGAGGTCCCGGTCCTGAGGTCGACCGCAGTCATCCAGGGGAACGTGACCATCAACACGCCGCCGGCGGTGGAGATCACCAACGACGCCGGGGCCCCGATCCCGGTCAACAGCGCGTCGATCGAGGGTAAGCTGGACCAGGTCATCGCCAACACGCAGGACCTGGACATCAACACCGACCAGGTCGAGGCCAAGCTGGACGAGGTCAAGGCCGCGATCCAGGCGCTGCCGGGCGGCGGCGGCGGCCCGAGCACGGTGACCGGCAGCACGAACAAGTTCTACTCCGACCAGACGGTCACCGCGCTGACCGGGGCCTACCAGAACATGGCGTTCGGCTTCGACAGCCTGAACATCACGCTGTTCTGCGACGGCACGACGGTCATCGAGTTCTCGTTCGACGGGGCGGCCAAGCACGGAGAGCTGCGTCAGAACGAGAAGCTGGCCATGGACTACCGCCGGCAACCCGGCATCTGGCTCAAGGGGGCCGGCGCCAGCTACCGGCTGATGGCCTACTAGCATGAGCTTCATATTCAGGGAACCGACGACCTTCGTCCACGACCAGCAGGTGCCGGCCACCACCTGGGTCATCACCCACAACATGGGCCGGCAGCCGTCGGTCAGCATCGTGGACAGCGGCGGGAATCTGGTCATCGGCGACGTTCAGTACGACTCGGTGAACCAGGTGACGGTGACGTTTTCGGCGGCGTTTGGCGGAAAGGCTTACCTGAACTGACGCAACTCAATCAAAGGAGAGTAAAGAGATATGCCCAAGGCACTGGTGAACCTGGACCTTCAGAAGAACGAGCTCCAGAACGCTCGGCTGCAGAATCTGGCCTCGGCTCCGGCTTCGCCGGTCGAGGGCCAACTGTACTACGACACGACCCTGGACCGGCCGCGGTTCCACGACGGGGCGACGTTCCAGACGGTGCTCCAGTCGCCGGCCAGCCTCACGACCGAGGTCACGGGGACGCTGCCCGTGGCCAACGGCGGCACGGGACTGGCCACCATCACGGCGAACGCCGTGCTGCTGGGCAACGGCACCTCGGCCATCGCGCTGGCCACCGGCACCGCCAACCAGGTGCTCCGGGTACCGGGCGGCGGCGGCGCGCCGGCGTTCGGCGCCATCGACCTCGCGCAGGCGGCGGCGGTCACCAGCCAGCTCAACGTGGCCAACGGCGGCACGGGGGCGGCGACGCTCACGCAGAACGGCTT
>Ga0209520_10002678_pt1 | contig 10252 bp, 8 predicted proteins | sample Rifsed16ft1_FD_184009 | JGI IMG/M metagenome (GOLD analysis project Ga0209520, IMG submission 184009) | Soil microbial communities from Rifle, Colorado, USA - sediment 16ft 1 (version 2) | ecosystem: Environmental > Terrestrial > Deep subsurface > Rock core/Sediment | place: Rifle, Colorado...
ACCACGTGCACCACGTGGCGCAGCGACTCCATCGAGCGCAGCGGGTCGCCGTCCACCACAATGATGTCGGCGAGCTTCCCGGGGGCGACCAGACCCAGGTCGTCCCGCTTCAGCAGCTTCGCCGGCCAGTAGGTAGCGGCGCGAATCGCCTCCATCGGCGGCATCCCCAGCCGCACGAAAGTGTCAACCTCCCGCCAGGTGGAGTCGAAATGGAAGTTCATCGGGATGCCGGAGTCGGTGCCGGTGATGAGGGTCACACCGCTCTGGCGGAGCTGGTTGAACTTGTTTTGGAGCGTGGGGACGCGGCGGCGCATGAGCTGGAAGTAGGGCATGCGCTCGGGGTGGTCGAGCGAGCGGCGGACGTCGTCGTAAATGTCCGCCGGCAGGTCGGCTTTCAGCCGCGGGTCGTCCAGCCGTTCGGGGAATTCGTCCACCGTGTAGGGGTAGAGGAACAGCCCCTCGATGGTGGGGCACCAGTAGAGCGCGGCGTTGCGCTCCCGCAGCATCGCCAGGACGTCGTCCGGGTAGCCGGGCTGCGTGCCCAGCCCGCTGTGCTCGAAAGAATCCACTCCGGCGCGAATCCCCTGCCGGATTTCTTCCGCTCGGTGCGCGTGCGCCACCACGTGGCGGCCGGCAGCGTGCGCGGTGTCGACGATGGCCTTCAGCTCCTCGAGCGTCATCTGGTCCTGGTCAATCACCTTGATGAGGTCGACCCCGGCATCAATCAGCTTCTGCGTCTTGGCGCGCGCGTCCTCCGCCCCGTGCACCTCCCAGCGGAACTCGGCCTCGAGCGGCGGGGCTTTCTTCTGGAGAAAGGGCCCGCTGGCGAAGACGCGGGGCCCGGGGATGTCGCCGCCGGCGATGCGGTCGCGCACTGCCAGGATGTCTTCGAGCGGCGCGCCGACGTCGCGCACGGTAGTCACACCCGCCATCAGCAGTTGCTTGGCGGAGATGGGCATGATGACGTCGCGGAAGCGGTCGCGGTAAACCCGATCCCAATGGTCATAGTCGGCGTGGCCGAGGATCATCAGGTGGACGTGCATGTCCATCAGCCCCGGCAGCACGGTGTAGCCTTCGGTTGAAATCACCCGCGCGCCCGCCGGGATGCTGACTTCGCCCACGCGTCCCACCGCCTCGATGCGGTTGCCGCGCACGACGATGACCGAATTTTCGAGCGGCGGCCCGCCGTAGCCGTCAAGCAGCCGTCCGCCCACCAGCGCCAGCACGCTCTCCGGCGGCTTCTTTTGCGCGGCCGCCGGGGCAGCCGCGAGCGCTAGACCGAGCACCACGAGACCCACGGTTCCGCGTCGCATACAGGTTGCTCCTCGGAGTGGAGTGCGAAAGGCGGGCATTCTAGCATTGTCCGGCCCGCGGCGGCGCACTACAATCGGCGCGCTTCGAGGGAGGACACCATGCACCGCCTTGGGCTTGCTTTTCTGCTGCTCGTTTGCCTGCCGACGCTCGCCGAAGACGCGGCCCGACCACGGGCGCGTGACCTCGGCATCGCCCCGGGCGTCTTTCGGCCCGGGCCGCTCAACGCCATCACCGACGTGCCCGGCGTTCGGGTGGGACACTTCACCCTCATCGAGGGAGAGAGCATCCGCACCGGCGCCACCGCCATCGTCCCGCACGGGGGGAATCTCTTTCAGGAAAAAGTCCCCGCGGCGATTGTTGTCGGCAACGGCTTCGGGAAGCTCGTTGGCTCAACGCAGGTCAACGAGCTTGGCCAGCTCGAAACCCCGATTCTCCTCACCAACACGCTGAACGTCTGGGAGGCGGCCGCCGCGCTGGTGGACTACACCCTGGCCCTGCCGGGCAACGAAGACGTCCGCTCGGTCAACCCGGTGGTGGGGGAAACGAACGACGGTTGGCTTAACGACATCCGGGGCCGCCACCTCCGCCCCGAACATTTCCTTCAGGCATTGCGGGCGGCAACTACCGGCCCCATGGAAGAAGGCACGGTGGGCGCCGGCACAGGCACCGGAGCCTTTGGCTGGAAGGGCGGCATCGGCACGGCGTCGCGGCGCCTCCCCCCGGCGCTGGGCGGCTACACGGTGGGCGTCTTGGTGCAGACGAACTTCGGCGGCATCCTGACGGTGGACGGCGTCCCTGTCGGCAAAGAGCTCGGCCGCTACGCTTTCAAGGAATACGTTGAAGCTGGAGACGGCTCCTGCATGATTGTGGTGGCCACCGACGCCCCGCTCGATGCCCGGCAACTCCAGCGGCTGGCGTGGCGAGCCTTTGCCGGGATGGCGCGCACCGGCGCTTCCTTCTCCAACGCGAGTGGCGACTACGCCATTGCCTTCTCCGTCGCCGAATCCGTGCGTATCCGCCTCCGGAGCAGCGCGCAGCAGCTCATTGACCCGCTTTGGTTAATCTCTGTGACCTTGCTCGCCGATCCTGAAAACTCGCCGCTCTTTCAAGCGGTAGCGGAGGCCACCGAAGAAGCCATTTACAATTCCCTGCTCCGCGCCACCACCGTCCGCGGCCACCAGGGCCACGAAGCCCAAGCCCTGCCCTTGGATGAACTCCGGCGTGTCCTGAAGAAGTACGGCCGGGGAGTTGAACCTACTCGCGAGTAGCCGCTGCCCGGGCGGCGGCGAGCTCTTCGTCCACGATGGCGAAGAACTCTTCCGCGGGAACCAGGCCCTCGATGGGCCGGCCGTTGACATAGAAGGTCGGCGTGCCCTGGACGTTTAGGGCATCGCCTTCGGCAACGTCGCGCTGCACGTCCGCCTGGGTCTCGCGCTTTTCGAGACACATCTTGAACGCCGGAACGTCCAGGCCAGCGTCGCGCGCCAAGCCGACGAGCGCGGGCGCGCCTTGCTTCAACCGGGCGGGCGACTGGAAAAGCGTCGAGTGGAGCGCCCAGAAGCGGTCGTTGCCCTGCCGGTAGGCGCAAGCGCCGGCGAGCGCCGCGTCCTCCGACCACGCCCGCAGCCCCACCAGGGGGAAATGCTTGTAGACGAGCCGCACTCGGTCGCCGTAGCGCTCGAAGAGCGGCCCCTCCATCTTTTCGAAAAACTGCCGGCAGTACCCGCAGGTGTAGTCTGAATATTCGACGATGGTGACGGGAGCTTCGGCGGGCCCGCGCGCAGGCGCGTTCTCCTCATTGATCTTTTCGCGGTTGGCGCGGAAGGGGTCGTCGAGCTCGTAGACGCGGTCGTAGAGCAGCCGGCGGCCGTCGTGGCTGACGTAGAGCTGAAGCGGGCGGCGGCGCTCCCCGGCCACCAGCTCGAACTTGAGCAGGCGGTAGTCCGGCGCCGAGCTCTGGCCGACTTCTTTGAACTCCAGCTCGACGAAGCCGGGCAGGTTGAGCGCGCGGCGCAGCTCGGCCTGGTGGGCGACGACCCACTCGCCGGTGATTTCCGCCCCGGCCTTGTCGGCGGCCGAGTCGTGGCGCGCCACCCAGCCCACAGCCGCCAGCAAGCCAACGATGAGAATCACCCCGCCGATGCGCGCCATAAACGCACCAGTTTAGCACACGCGCGTTTCTCGTGGTTCAGGCCCAGTAGGTGCGGTCGAGGGTGCGGTACTGGACGGCCTCGGAGAGGTGCTTGGGCTGGATGCGGTCGCTGGAGTCGAGGTCAGCGATGGTGCGGGCCACTTTCAAGATGCGGTCGTGGGCGCGCGCGCTCAGGCCCAGCCGGGTGATGGCGTTCTCGAGCAGCTTCTCCGACTCCGTGTCAATCTCGCAGACCTGCCGGATGAGCCGGGCCGGCATCTGGGCGTTCGAATAGATCTTCAGCCCGCGGAAGCGCTCGAGCTGCCGCGCGCGCGCCGCCGCCACCCGGGCGCGCACCTCGGCCGAGCCCTCGACCGGCGCCGCCCCCCGCAGCTCCTTGTAGCGCACCGCCGGCACGTCGATGTGGATGTCAATGCGGTCGAGCAGCGGCCCGGATATTTTCGCCACGTAACGCTGGATCTGCGTGGGGGTGCAGCGACACTCGCGCGTCGGGTCGCCGAAAAAGCCGCAGGGGCAGGGGTTCATCGCCGCGGTCAGCACGAAGCGCGCGGGAAAAGTGAGCGAGGTGGCGGCGCGCGAGATGGTCACCACGCCGTCTTCCAGCGGTTGGCGCAGCACTTCCAGGGCGTTGCGCTGGAACTCGGGCAGCTCGTCGAGGAACAGCACCCCGTTGTGCGCCAGCGACACCTCGCCCGGCCGCGGGATGGTGCCGCCGCCGATCAGACCGGCGTCGGAAATCGTGTGGTGCGGCGAGCGGAAGGGCCGCGTGCCCACCAGTCCCCGGCCGTCCTCTAGCACGCCCGAGACGCTGTGGATCTTCGTCGTCTGGATGGCCTCTTCCAGCGTGAGCGGCGGCAGAACCGTCGGGATGCGCTTGGCGAGCATGGTCTTGCCGGAGCCGGGCGGGCCGATCATGATGATGTTGTGCCCGCCGGCGCAGGCGACTTCCAGCGCGCGCTTGGCGTGCTGCTGGCCGCGGACGTCGCGGAAGTCGACGCCGTAGGCGCTGGCCTCGGCGACGAGCTCGGCGGGCTGGACGCGCACCGGGGTGGCCGCTTCGGGGTCGTTGATGAGGTCCACCACCTGCGGCAGGCTGGCGGCGGCGTAGACGTTCACGCCCTCGACCACTGCCGCCTCGCGCGCGTTCGCTTCCGGGACCACCACCCGGGCGATGCCCTTTTCCCGCGCCGCCACGGCGATCGAGAGCGCGCCCTTGATGGGCCGCACCGCGCCGTCGAGCGCCAGCTCGCCGAGGAACAGGAACTCGTCGAGCGTGCGCCCGAAGAAGGCCCCCGTGGCGCCCAGGATGCCGAGCGCCATGGGCAGGTCGAACCCCGAGCCCTCTTTCTTGATGTCGGCCGGGGCCAGGTTGATGATGACGTTCTGGAAGGTGGGGAAATTGAAGCCGCAGTTCTTGACGGCGGCGCGGATGCGCTCGCGGCTCTCCTTGACGGCGGCGTCGGGCAGGCCGACGGTGGTGAAGCTGCCCAGGCCGCCCGGCGCCAGGTCAACTTCCACCTGGACGATGTAGGCGTCGATGCCAAACAGGGCGGCGCTTTGTGTTTTAAACAACACGGCGAGGCTCGGCGGTTCAGGCCGCCGCTAGCCTACGCCAACCGCGCCGGGGTTGCAAACGGCGAGTTAGGGCAAGCCAAGAAGGGCGAGCAAGAATGTCTGCCCCACCCACTTCGCTTGATGGCAGTAGGACAGACATTCCTGTCTGTCCGCCTTTTTCTACTTCTCGGCGCGGGCGCTGGCTTGCCGCACCGCGCTCCATTTGCGTCTGGCCCAGTCGAGCAGGCGGCGGGCCCAGTGGTACTCGCGCGAGAGCAGGAGCAGCCCGAGCACGATGAAGGCGATGCCCTGGAGGAACGGCAGGAACAGCCCGATCACACCCAGAACCAGCAAGGCGAAGCCGCCGATAATGCGCGCCCACCGCGCGATCTGCGCCACGTTCCCTGCTCCTCCTCCGAATGGTTCGATGCGCCCATTCTAGCATCGGCCGCCTTCTGCACCCCTGCCTCTCGTGCTAGAATCCGCCCCTCGGGCCAACCCATGAAACTGGCGCTCATCGGCACGCACGGCGTAGGCAAGACGACGCTCGCCCACGACGCCGGCGCCCTGCTGAAGCAGGCGGGGCGACACGCGGAGCTGGTGACGGAAGTGGCGCGGCACTGCCCCTTCCCGGTGAACGAGCAGACGACGCTCGAGGCGCAGCTCTGGATCCTGCACACGCAGATCGCCGCCGAGCTCGAGGCCGCCCACCGCTCTCCCCTGGTTCTCTGCGACCGCTCGGTGCTCGACCACTACTGCTATCTGGTGAACCGCTGCGGGCGCCAGCCGGAGCTGGAGCGGTGGCTCACACGCTGGCTCGACAGCTACACCTTGCTCGCCGGCGTGCCGCTGGTGCGCGAGTCCATCTACGCCGAAGGCTTCCGCCAGCCCAGCCTCGCCGACGGCTTCCGCTCCACCGACCGCGCCTTCCAGCAGCGCATTGACGCCCTGCTCAAAGAATTGCTCACCGAGCCGCCCTTCGACGCCTTCGCTGACCGCGTGCTCTGGCTCGACGTCATCCGGCAGGCGCAGTGGGCCGACACCGTCCGGGAAGCCCTGGCCACCGGCCGACCCCCGAAGGCCGCCGCCGAAGACCGCCCGCGGGCCGCTCGCTAGCCACTCCTCGCTCTTTTCCCCGAATCCGGTTGGCACCGCGGGCAGAAGTGCGCGCTGCGCCCGGCGAGCACCAGGCGCTCGACGCGTGTCCGGCAGCGCGGGCAGGGCTCGCCTTCGCGGTCGTAGACGCGCAGGGAATTCTGGTAGCCGCCGGGAAGGCCTTCGCCGGTGCGGTAGTCGGAGACGGTCGTGCCCTGCCCCGCAATGGCCGCCCGCAGCACTTGCCGCAGCGCCCGGAACAAGCGCTTGAGCTCGGCGGCCCCCAGCGCGCCGGCCGGGCGCGCCGGGTGCACCCCGGCGACGAACAGCGCTTCACTCGAATAGATGTTTCCCAGGCCGCGCAGCCAGTTCTGGTTGAGCAGCAGGTTCTTCACCGGGGCCGTCCGGCCGGCGCACAGGCGGGCGAAGCGCGCGAGGTTGATGCGGAAAGGCTCGGGGCCGAGCGCGGCAAAGTAATCGGGCAGATCCTTTTCCGCCAGCAAGAGCATCCTGCCGAAGCGGCGCGGGTCGCGGAAGCGGAGCTGGTCGCCGCTCGAAAGCGACGCCACCACGTGGGTGTGCTTCAGGAGCGGCGCCCCGGGCCGGCAGGCGTAGAGCTGCCCGGTCATCCCCAGGTGGACGACCCAGAAGCAGCGGCGCCGTCCGTCCGCCGGGTGGAGCTCGAGGAGGATGTACTTGCCGCGGCGGCTTACGCCGGCGACGCGCGCGCCGGCGAGCGCCCGGCGGAAGCGGCCGAGAGAGCTTTTCACCACGAGCGGCTGGTAGAGGCGCAGCCGCCGCAGGCGCCGGCCCACCAGCCGCGGCCGCAGGCCGCGCACCACGGTTTCGACTTCAGGAAGCTCCGGCATCGCTCCCCAGATTATCGCAGCTTGCCCCGGCGCCGCGAGCGGGTATGCTTGTCGGCCGGGAGGCTGCCATGCGAATCGGACTGATTCCGGAAGGACTGCGCGAGCGCGCGCTCTTCCAGAGCCGCCGCTTTCCCCAGCCCGTCTTCGACGTGATGGGGATGATGTTGTTCAGCCGGGCGGTGATGGCCGGCGTGCACTTCGGCGTGTTCGACCGGCTGGCGGACGGCCCGCGGACGGCCCGGGAGCTTGCGGCCGAAGCCGGCTGCGACGCGCACGGGATGACCTTGCTGCTCGATGCCCTGGTGGCCTGCGACTATCTGGAGCCGGCCGGAGACCGCTACCGCAACTCCCGCCTGGGCGAGTGGCTCCTGTCCGACCGCCCGCAGACGCTCGCCAACTTCGTCCGCTTCAACTACGACATGTGGGAGGTAACCAGCCATCTGGAAACATACGTCCAGCGCGGCGAGGCGCGCGACATTCACGAGACACTCGACGACCCGCACTGGCGAAACTACATGCTCGGCCTGCGGGACCTCGCCGCGCTTTCCGCCCATGAGGTAGTGTCCAAGATTCACCTCCGCACGCCTCCACGGAGCTTGCTCGATGTCGGCGGCGGCCACAGCTACTATGCCGTCGCCATGTGCGGCTGCTTCCCTGCGCTCCACGCCACGATTGTGGACCTCGAGCCGGCGACGCGCGTCGGGCGCGAGGTGGTGGCGCAGGCGGGATTGAGCGACCGCATCCAGTTCCGCCCGGGTCGCCTGCAGGAGACGCCCTTCGGCGAAAACCACGACGTTGCTTTTCTTTTCAACGTCATGCACCACCTGGACGAGGAGACCAACCGCGTGACGCTCGAGCGCCTCCGGGCCGCGCTGGCGCCGCGCGGGAAGCTGGTGGTGTGGGAATCCTTCCGGGAGGAGCGGGCGCGGCCGCGAAAGGACCAAGTCGGCTCGCTGTTGGCGCTCTATTTCGGAATCACCAGCCGGCAACAAACCTACGGCTTCAATCAGGTGGCTGGCTGGGTCCGGGCGGCCGGGTTCAGGCAAGTGCGGCGCGAAAAGCTGCGCACGGCGCCGTTTGCCGGGCTGCTCCTGGCGGAAAAATAGTTCTGGAGGGAAAGGTCAGGACGCGGGTGTGGTCGAGTGCAGGGCGCGCTCGACCTCGGTGAAGGGCCGCTGGATGTGCCGGTGCTCCTGGCTGGCGGCTTCCTTGACGATTTCGAAGAGGATGCGGTCCACGTCGTCTTCGCGCACGCCGTCGGCGAAGCTCGACACCCAGCGGGCGCGGCCGCCGTGGCCGTTGCGCACGGGGAGGAACTCGGCCACGGCGTAGATCTCATAGCGGCGGCGGTGCTGGCGGGCGCGAAGAGTGGCGCGGAGCGGCGCCTCGGGCGACTCGCGCGGCACGCCTTCAACCCGCAGCGTAACGTCCTCCGTCCCCGGATGCTGCAGCACCAGGAACTCCGGGTGCGTGGACAGAATCTTCTGCAGGCGGTCCTGCTCGTAGGTGGGCTCGACGTAGACGCGGATGGGGCCGCCCGCGCTGCAGGCCCCGAGCCCCAGCGCGGCGGCGACCGCCGCCAGCAGCAAACCGAGTTGGACGTGACTTCTCATTCCGCCCGACTCTCCCTTAGATGCAGGAAAAACCGAAAAGGCCACATCAGCTCACTGACCGCTGGCCCGGCGGCCTGGGCTGGCTTCCACGCCGGGCCGCGCAGGACGCGGCCGGGTCGCGCCGGAGTCATTTGCCCGCCATCAAGCACCGGCTGTCCGTTGACGATGACGTACTGGACGCCGGCGCTGTACTGAGCCGGCGTCTCGAATGTCGCCAGGTCGCGCATCGCTTCGGGGTCGAAAATGACGATGTCGGCGTAGAAGCCGGGCAGAAGCAGGCCGCGGTCGCGCAAACCCACGCGTTGGGCGGCGAGCGAGGTCATTTTGCGGACGGCTTCTTCCAGGCGCAGCAGCTTCTGGTCGCGCACGTAGCGCCCCAGGATGCGGGGAAAGGTGCCGTAGGCGCGCGGGTGCGGCCGCCAGGTGCTCAAGGGCCCTTCCGTGCACACGGCCGGATAGTCGGTGCCGATGCTGACCCAGGGCTGCTGCAAGGCCAGCTTGACGTCTTCTTCCGACATCAGGAAGTAGATGGCGCCGGTCTGCGCCTGGTCGGCGAGCAGGACGTCGAACAACGCCTCGATCGGGTCTTCGCCGCGCTCGCGCGCCACTTCCGAGAGGCGCTTGCCTTCGTAGGACTTCAGCTCCGGGTGGTTCACCGAGGAAATCAGCACGCTTTCGGCGCCGCCGGCCATCCAGTAGAAGTTCTCCCAGCCCTCGCCGGGCTGGCTGATTTCGCGGCGCAGGCGGGCGCGGGTGCCGGGGTCGCGCAGGCGGTTGAGCAGGTCTTCGCGGCCGCCGGCGTGCGCCCAGGGCGGGACGGAGGCGGAGAGCGAAGTGGCGCCGGCCACGTAGGGGTACTGGTCGGCGGCGACGTCGAGCCCAGCGGCGCGCGCCGCTTCGATGCGGCTGATCACCTCGCCCATCCGGCCCCACATCTCTTTCCCGGCGAGCTTCAGGTGAAAAATCTCGACGGGGATGCGGGCCTCGCGGGCGATGGTGAAAGCTTCGTCGAGCGCGGCAAAGATGCCGCGGCCCTCGCCGCGCAGGTGGCTCGCGTAGAGGCCGCCGTGGGCGGCGGCCACGCGGGCCAGCGCCACCAGCTCGTCGGTGCGCGCGTAGTTGGCCGGGGCATAGACGAGGGAGCTCGACAGCCCCAGCGCTCCCTGCTCCATCGCTTCCTTCACCAACCGCTGCATCTCGGCGAGCTCCGTGGCCGAGGGCGCGCGGTTCTCCGACCCGAGCACCATCTGGCGGACTTGAGTGGCGCCGACGTAGCTCCCCAGGTTGATGGCCGTGCCCTGGCGCTCAAGGCGCGCGAAGTAGCCGTCGAAATCCTTCCAGTCGATTTCCAGCTTGAAGCGGGCCACGAAGGGGTCGAGGTCGGCGAGCGTCTTCGGGTTCTGCGGCGCGGGGGAGCCACCCTCGCCGGTGATTTCAGTGGTGATGCCCTGGCGGATTTTGCTTTCGGCGCTCGAGTCGACCAGCAAGTTGAACTCGGACTGCCCGAGCATGTCGATGAAGCCCGGAGCGACGATGTGGCCGCCGGCGTCAATCACGCGCCGCGCCGGCGCGCCCGCCAGGCGCCCGCGGGCCACGATGCGGTCGCCGCGCACCGCCAGGTCTTCGCGCGTCCAGGGGTTGCCGCTGCCGTCCAC
>Ga0209520_10002683_pt1 | contig 10245 bp, 19 predicted proteins | sample Rifsed16ft1_FD_184009 | JGI IMG/M metagenome (GOLD analysis project Ga0209520, IMG submission 184009) | Soil microbial communities from Rifle, Colorado, USA - sediment 16ft 1 (version 2) | ecosystem: Environmental > Terrestrial > Deep subsurface > Rock core/Sediment | place: Rifle, Colorado...
CCTAACGGCCAGCCGGTCTTGGCGTTCAAGCAGCAGCCCGCGCTCACCGATTACGAGTACGCGCTGCGGATTGACGACGCGGTGCTGGCGGGATTAGAATTACGAAAAACCGAAGTTTGGAATTGGATGGCGGTCTCCTACCGCGACGGCGAGGGGCGCACGCAATGGCTCACGCCGGAGGACGATGCTAATCTCGAAGATGCGACGAGCGTCACGACCTACGGCCAGCGCGAGAGAATCTTATCTTCCAGTTTCACGTCGAGCGCGGTCGCCACGAACTTCGCGCGGCGGTTTCTGGCAAGTAACAAGGACGAAAAGTTTTACGTCAGCGGCGGCATCCCGGTTGTGGGCTATCTGCGCGGCAAGCAGGGGCAGGTCATCCAGGCCTCGCAACTGCGCGCCGGAAAGCGGGTCAAGGTCGAGAATTACCTGACCGATGAGGTAGGGGTCTCGGCCGCCGGGCTGACGTTTGTCGTCACGCGCACGAGTTACCAGGATGCGACCGAGACTTGTATATTAGAGTGCGGCGTTTCCGATGATCTGGCCGTGCTGATCGCTCAACTCGCTAAAGGCGTGGCGAAATGACCGGCATCGAATCCGACCTATCCGGCCTGACTGTCCCGCAGTTGCGCGCGCTGGCCGAAACCTGCCGCGCGCGGGCGCAGACGGAGATTGTGACGACGCTGGAGCCAATCATTCAATTGGCGATTGTCGTCATGGAACTAGCCAGGCGCGGGGAGCAGGCCGCGCTCGGCCCGCCGGCCCTGCTGCTTGACGTGGCGAGTTTCCGTTGGCATATCTCGGCCAGTCACCCGGTCGCGGTCTACACCGCGCCGGACTTACGGCGGCCCGCACTGCGGATGCAAAAGCCGCGCCTGGATACGGAGTTTGACGTGGTGGGGATGCGCGGGGACGGCTGGCTCTTGGTGTATCGGAACGTCGTGGACGGCGTGGTGAAACTGGAATACTGGGTCAGGTTGGCCGACGTGCTGGCGGGTTAGGGGGATTTGGGGCGGCGCAAGTCGTGTAATATAAGATTTATTAGATGACGCGATGCGTGCCGCGATCCCCCTGCTGCTCCAAATCTTCCCGACAATACATACACAGCCCGCCCCAGTCCTCACTGGATAGCCGGATCACGCGGCAGTGGGCGCAATATTTGGGGAGCAAGGCTGTGGCCTGGGATGCGGGTGCGGGTGCGGGCGACTTCTCCGCCAGCTCCTGGCGCGCGCGCGCGATCCGGCGCGGGTCACTTCGCTGATGCGCCCGGCGCGGGGCGTAACGACGCTGGCGCTTGCCGTTGCGTGGAATCATTCTATTTGGCGCATGAATTCTATGATTGTCTCCAGGCAGCCCACATCGTAAACAGCAGGCGAGTCAGGGGAATAGCAATATCTCCTCCAGGGCGGATAATAGGCCACCTCACCGAGCTTGTCTCCGGTTTTGTTGGTCAGGCAATCCCAGACCATCCGTCCATTTTCCATCCCGGTTTTAGAGAAGTGAATGAATTTATATTTAGTTTTCATGTCTGTTACTCATCTGTTCCGCCCACTCCACGCTCGCCGCCAGTTCCCCGGCGTGCGCGGCGTTTGCCGTTAGTCACCCCATCGCATTCGTCTCCTGCTCCGCCCAGGCCATGATACTGCCGGCCGCTCGATATTCTTCTTAGAGGCGAGCCAACCAGCGCGCCAGGCCGCGTGATAATCCGGATTCTTGCTGGCGCATTCGCAGGGCCGCCCCCTACGCATCGCTGCATAGCCGCGATGCCAGGCCCTCAGTTCTCCGGCTGTGTATTTTCTTACCATTTCAGCCATGTTGTATTTCCCTTTGCCGCATCGCCAGCCAGTCGGCGGCCTGGTTGACCCACTCCGGCAGGATGCGGCACGTCCGGGAATGCACCACGCCACATTTAGGGCAGAGGGGGGCCGTGGCCAGCGCGGGCAGGCCCAGGCGGGCTCGGGTCTTATTGCGCTTCGGCTCATATCTGTCCCGGTAGATCCGCAGAAGAGTCGCCGGGGCTATCTGTTCAAAACGGCTGGCAATCTCGCGCCAGGATTGACCGCGTTCCCTGCAATCCCGCATAAATGCAATCAGGCTAGGAATGCCCGAAAATTGCGATGGCGGGCGTTTTAGATTCTCAGGTATGCCGGGGTGGACTCGGCGTGTTTTCATTTTGTAACGCTTCCTGATGCGCTGGCGGGCAACCTACGCGCCCGGATTTGTTTTTCTGGCAACTTTCACCGTCAGCGCGCGCCCGCGCCCCTTGCCCAGCGTCATGTGTCGCTTGCAGGCGCGCGCAGGGGCGGTAATCCATTGGCCGCACTCCGGGCAGCGGCGGGCGAGCGAGTAAGCGCGGCCCATCCTTCGGCTATCGCTCAGGACGGCGGGCGGCTTGGGCCGGGCCCGGGTGCGGCGTATGGGCAGGCACGCTTCCAGCCGGGGGCAGACAGCATAATGATAATCCAGCGTCAGGCGCGGCCGGCCGCAGAAGCGGCAGCGAATGGGTTGACCGGCTAGAGCGGCTTGACTTGGCACAATACACACTCCCACTGAATATCCGTCTCAATGGTCATCTCCGGTTGCTCGTGCGCGGCGTAGGCCAGTTTCTGCGCGTGCGCGAGTATCGCCTTTTCCGTAGGCGGCTTGCGCCTGGCATAGCGCCCGGTCTGTGCCTTCTCGTATTGCGCCCACTTCTCGGTATGCGCCTGTGCCAGCCAATGCGCCTGCTCCTGTTCGGGGAGCTCCGGCCAGAAGGCGCGCGCCTTGTCGCGCGTCACCTGGAGCGTGCGAAAGAACGACCGCCTGGCCTTGCCGCGCTTTCTGCCATTCCCGTTATCGAGCGCCATCTGCTCCCCGTGCTCCTCGACGAGCAGCGCGTGATGCTTGTGCAGCGTGACGAAGCCGACCGACTCCGTCAGCGCGCGCCACTGCGCCGGGAAGTCCACCAGCGCGCCGTCTCTCACGAATGCCTTGAGCACCCAGCAGGCGTGAGCGCCCGGCGTGAGCGCGGCGAACGTCTCGGCGGCGATGAGCGCCGAAGCCGACCAGAAAGTTTCGCCAGAGTCGTTGCCGATATTGCCGGGGGTTTCACCATAGCCGTAGGTGGCTACTTTTTTTTCTAGTGCGACTTGAGTATGTCCGCCGCGTTGGTCATTTTCTTCATAGGGCGGCGACGAAACCGCCAACGCCGCGCCGTCGGGCGCGGGCGCTTTGCCTTCCGGCAGCCGCGCCAGTTGCGCGGGGGAATCACCATAAGTCCCTAATCCAGGTTGAAGACGACTCCCATTCCGTTTATCCCTTTCAACTTGAGCCATGAATTTTTCGTCAATTGTCAGGAGAGATTTTACAAAAGGCGGCGAACTGATAGCGATGCTCAACTCCCCTTCCGGCAGGTTGGCGATATTGCCGTCCGCTTCGCCGTATCCATGCGCGGCGGCGTTCCCGGCGGCGTGGCGGGCCATGAGCGCGGGGTCGGCGAGCGCGCCGGATTCTTGGGTGACGTTGACGCCGCCGGACGTTTGGCGGAAGGGGGGCGACGATAGAGAGAGCGCGGCTTGCAGGTCGCCCGGCGGCAGCGCGGCCAGCTGGCCGGGGGTTGCGCCGTATTCTGATAGACTACCTAAATGACCATACCCTTTTATATTTCTTCCACGCTTTAATTGGCGTTCATTTTCAAAATCAATATCTTGTGATTGCAAACTGTATGCATACGGTGGTGATGAACAGCACAAGTCCACTCCCGCGCATGCTTCGCGCAGCACGTCGCGCAGATGGCGGCTGTCGCCCTGCAAGAGTACCGCCCGCCCCTGCCCCGGCAGCCCGCGATGCTTGTATGCCCAGAGCGGCAGGTTGCCCCGGTAGCAGTGCGGGTCGCGCGCCGGGATGCGCCGCGCCTGTACCTTGCCCGTCCGCTTGTGGACTTTCGTTTCGGGCATGAGCGCGGTTTCGCACTGCGGGCAGAGCGCGAAGAACTCGCGCAGCAGGCCGATGAAGTCGGCGCGGCCCTGGTAACGCCGCCAAAAGCCGACATCGAAGCCGGGACAGTCGTATTCCATAGCGCCCAACTCGTGCCACTTCGCTTCCAGTTCCACGCCGACCCAATTCAGCCCGCGCGTCGTGGCGTCGAGTGCGCCCAGGCCAACGCCACCGAAGGGGTCAATAATTTTTGAACCCGGCTGCACCCATCTCTGTTCAATGACGTGCTGATAGATGCGCTCGATCAGCGCGCGGGAGAATTTTGCCGGATGGCCTGTGGCCTCGGGCAGGATAGACGCGCCCCAGGCTTTGCCGTAGCAGCCGCGCCACTCGTCTATGACGATACTCATTTTCTCTCCGGCTTCGCCTTGCGCCAGCCGCAGGCGCGCGAGCGGAAAAACTTCTCCGGCAGCACGACGCGCTCCCGCCGCCGGGAGTCCGGCCAGCGGGCCAGTTCCAGTGTCACGCAGCCTTTTTCACGCTTCAGGATGCGCGCCACGCCCGGCCCTTTCCCGTAGTTGGAATAATACACGTCGTTGATTTTCATTTTCTCTCCGCCTTCACGCTGACCCGCTCTACGTCCGCCCACTCCGCGCCCTCGACCAGCACGAATCGCACCGCCCAGGTCGCGCCGTTCATTCGGCCCAGGTACTCGGCGACCGTCTCCGCCGTCCAGAGCGGCCGGACGATGGAATGGGTCTGCGCGGTATGGCCGGCGTAGGAGCGCACGCCCTTGCGCGTCTCGCGGGCGGCGGACATATCCGCCAGCATCGCCCAGGCGGTTTCGGTCTTTAGCTGGGCTTCATAATTTCTCGCGGTCACGATGAAGTGCATGTACGGCAATCCGCGCAAGTTGGCGCGGAAGTCAGCCAGCGTGTCCCGCCGCTGCTGTTCGCTAGTATACATAACCGCCCGCAACGTTGAGTATAACTCGGCGGCCAGGTTCGCCGCCCGCGCCATTCTGTACACCGTATCTTCGTCGCGGTAGGTCGCTTGTGCGTAACGTTGGACAGACTCACGCCCCTGCTCGACAATGACACGGCAGCACCAGCACTCGCGCCAGCGGGCGGCGTGGCCCAGGCTCGCGTGGCGCAGACCGGCGGCGAAGGCGCGGGCGGATTTGTTCATCGCTTGCTCCGGGTGCGCGTCCGGTACTGCGCCGCGTCAATCTCCACGATCTCGATACCATACAGCGCGCGCACGAGTTTTTTCTTGAGACGGTAGACAGGCGTCGGCTCGCCCTTCACGTCCTCGACGACGATTCGCTGTCCTGGAATTCGATAACTGAAATCGGCCTCGTAATAGCCAATCAAATCCTGCCCCAGGCCAACGTGTAACGGATAGCGCGGATGGATGACTAACTGCATGATTTTCCCCGCCTGCTTCAGCAATTTCAATTCCCGATAGCGCGCCGCCTCCGCCTGAGACGCGAAGCGGTAGCCGTCCAGGTTCACTGCGCGGGCGTTGTACTTCGACTTTCGCTCAGTATTGGTCACAGGTCACACTCCGGCCCGGCGCAGCCGCGCGCTTCGGTCTGCGTTTCCGGGCTTGGTTTCGGGAGCGGCAGATTACCCCACCGGAACCAATTCCACGTCCGACGCTTATAGCGCGCCGCGCTTCCGCAGCGACAAAAAATAGTGCGCGTCGTCGTGCGCTCGTGCTGCATTGAGCAGACCGGGCAAACGACGATGGCAGTTCCGTTCATGATTCTTTTTCCGCCTGCGCCCGCCCGCGCGCGTGGATGGGTGCGGCCGGGCAGGCGCTATATAGATGGCCTGCGAACTGGTCGGGTTGGCGATGGAACCAGCCTGACCCGTTCGTTTCTCTCTCGTCCCCGGCCGCGCAGCGCGGGCAGACGTCGGCGGCGCACGCCTGCCGCTCGGCCAGGATGACGGCCCGGATGATCTCCGACAGGTCAAGCGCGCAGCGGGGGCAGATAGGAGACAATGATTTATCAGACATCAGATTTTTCCTTCCCGCGCGCCCGGATCGCGGCGGCAATCGCGCGCGCTTCAAATCCGCTCCCGCTACGCAATTCACCGGCGACAATATAGCGAGGATCCGTCACCCGATCTGCCAATTCGTCCGCCAGCGCCGCGCACGCTTCGCGCTCCTCGGCGCGCGCGACCGCTTCCCGCGCCGCGATAAGCGCCGCGTAGTCGGCGCGTAGAGCGCGCAAGTCGGCGCGCAGCATCTCGATGATTGACTGGCTTTCGGTTTGTATCATCTTTTTCTCCTTGAGCAGGGCGGCCCAATGGCCTTCCCAATTCCACGCGTCTATTATCATCGTTTATTCCTTCGCCGCCGTCTGAAGACGATCTGCGACCGGGCGCGCAGCGGGCGGCTCTTGAGATGCCAGATGCGCTGAGATTTGCAATCCGCAACTGGGGCAGATACCCAGGACAGTGCCGGTAAACAGGACTTCTATCGTCAAATGATTGACTTCAAAAAGTTTGCTGCAATGTGGACATTCGACGGTGAAACCAAAATGGATTGTCACGTTTGCTCTCCCTTCGCCGTCGTGGAAGGCTTCGGCAGGCTCAGGCTTCGACTACCGCTCAGCCGCGAGCGCGCGGCGGCTGCAATGAAACACGACCGATGCCAGAGTTGCTCCACGAGATGCTTGTAACTACATTTTTTGCAGGAGCAAGAGACAAACTCATAGATCAAATAAGTGACGCCTGTTTGACTCAGATTCTTTTTACATCCAGGACAAATGCTTGCAAAAGCATGTCCCCGGTCGTAACTTTTTAGAAGTTGTTGACTTTTCATGGTTCATTCTCCCTTCGCCGTTGGGCGCAAAGTTGTAGCCGCGAATTCCCCTAGGGTCTGGACATCCCAATGTTCCTCGGGCCGTCCACGCCGCGGGAAAGCGATCTCCTGCAACGCGGCTTTCAAACGCTCCACTTCCTGCGCCAAAACAATCGCCGCGCTCGGATATAATCCATGCAAGCCTTCACGTTTAGCAAGGGTGGCAGCCTCCAGCGCCTCGCTGACTGTTTGACAAATCATGTTCTCTCCTTTTTATTCCTCCGCCGCCGGGCGCGCGTCCTTCGGCTCTCTCTCAGGAGGCGCGGTCACGGCGTCGCGTTCCCAATCCATCTGAGCGCGCAGGGCTTCGACGCGCAAGCGGACAGCATAAGCCACCAGGCCGATTGAAACATATCCGCGCGATAACTTTTCCTGTCTGACGCGTTCTTCGGCCTGAAAAGCAAGTTCATTCAGGTCAATAATATTTTTTGGCAACATATTACCAATCCCTTTTCAGCAATCCCGGCGTGACAACGGAATGCCACAGGCCATGACAGTTGTTGCACAAATCTTCAATCGGCCAAGCCTCAGGATTGACTCCGTGCTGGCGCGCCAATGCGCGGGGAAAATAGTGATGCGCCTGAGCATAAGTCTGTTGACAACGAGCGCAATATTTCGGCGGCATCGGCTCAACCCAGGGCAGGGAATCAAAGTTGACTTTCAACTTGGGAATGAATTTGCTTTCCCAATTCCTGCCGCACCGATTACAACGGCGGAATACGACGCAGTGACCATCACTCTCTCGGCGGCGCACGGTTGTAAATTTTTCATGCCCGCAATGAAGGCAATTCATTTTCCGGCTCCAGCACGATAAGTGTCCCAGGCTTCCAACGTCGCGCCGCGCTCAATGGCGATCCGCGCCCACCACAGTTCTTCAGCGGCAGCACTCTGTTGACAAATCGGAATGGTCGGCGCAACGATGCGCCTTATTTCCGGCGCGGGCGGCGGGACAAAGGCGCGCAAGGCGCGCCGATTGATCAGGCGGATCCGTTTGCCCGTCGTCCCAGTGCGGCATACAATTTTTTCGGCGTCGTCCAGTTTGTGCCGCAATTGCTTCTCGCCCCAGGCCGGCGAACAGCGGTGCGAGTTGTACCACTGGAGCGCATCCCAGGCCTCCGCGCGGGTCAGGCCAAAGCGGAAGCACTCACACGCCACGCGCAGGGTGGCGTTGTGCCCGCCCTGCCCACTGACAGCGGCGGGGAGTTTTTCTAAGTAAGCCAGCATTCGTTGATAGGTGTCCATCATTGCATTTAAAAATTGTAAGCCAATCGCGCCCATTGTTTTATTTTTATCTCTCCCCCCCTTAAGGGGGAGAGATAAAAACAGGGTTGGTACTGGTTGGTACTGCCTGTTCAAAAAAGCCTATAAATATAGTGTTTTGACCAGTACCACCACAGTTGGTACTAGTTGGTACTGGTGAACCAGTACCGCCCGGCTTTAGCGTGTCAATCGAGCGGGTAAAGCAGGAAACCGCCGCGATTGTTTTTCTGTTCGCCTAGTCGTTTCTCGATTTTCATTCTCCGTATCAGGTCAAGCGTCTTGCTCCGGTTGCCGCCCACCCGCTCGTAAATCTGGTTGGCCGACAGTGGGCCGAATTTCTTTATCTCTTCCAGGATGAGCGTGCGCATCGTTTCGTCATCCGGGCCAGATTCTTCTTCGCCCGTTGTTTCGGTCGGCCAAAAGCGGGCGGTTTTCAACTCGTGCGTTTCGTCATTTTCAAAAGTGAATTTGGCGGAGAAGGGCTTGACCGATGGGCCGCGCGTCTTGGTCGGCGTGATCGTCACGGTCCCATCTTCGCGCGTGAGCAGGAGGGACAAGTCCAATTTGGCTTCGATGGATCCGTGCCCGCGCAGGGTCTCCCCCTGCCGGGTCGCCAGTCCGTTGCTCTTGCGCTGATGGTGGATGACGATGACGGCGATCCCTGTTTCGGAAAGCCAGCGCAAGCCAGACATGGGCCCGTTCATATCGGCGGAATTTTCATCGGCCTCGCCCGCGATGACGCTCAGGTTGTCAATGACGAGCAGGCGACAATCCCGGTCAATCAGGCGGGCGGCCAGGGTGCGGACGGACTCGGTTTCCCCGGCAGAGAAAATCGGATCGGGCATACTCACGTAGTAGAGCGGCGCGCTATCGGCAATGCCGCGCGCGCGCGCCAAAGCCGCGAATCGTTCATGCGTCCGGCGCTGGCCGTTGTCAAAGTCCAGCCACATGACCGGCGCGGGGAAGGTCAACCGCCCGCTCAGGGGATTGTCGGGTTGTGTCAACCAGCGGTAGCCAGCGGCAACGCTCACGGCCATATCCGACAGCAGCATACTCTTGAGCGTGCCCGGCGCGCCGTACCAGATGGACAGACTCCCCTCGGAGACGAGGCCCTCGACAATCCACGTCAGCGGCTCGCGCGGTGAGAAGGCGTCTTTGAGCGTGAATACCTGCCAGGGATCCGGCTCGCGGGTCAGGAGTTCTATGACGATGGGGGGAAGGGAGGCAATCGCCTGGTGATCTTCCCAGCGGTAAGGATTGCCAGTGGGATGCAGGCTGGGCGGCAGGACGATGTAACCGCCCTCGCCGCGCACATCTATTCCGGGCGCGAGTTTGCCGGCGCTGTTTTTGATGTGACAGCCGGAGGGGATTCTGAAAATCAAATGCCGCCCCCCGCCGCCGGTCAGCGAGACTGCGGTTTGGAGTTGTAGGCCGTGCTTCTGCGCGATGGCCTCCCATTCGGACAGGCCATCGTGCTCGCCGCGCTTGTCCAGGTCAATAGCGACCAGGCCCGACTTACCGCAATTGAGTCCGATATTGGCCTGCGGGACTTTCCCCCACCAGCCGCGCACGGTCTCAATCTTCGTCGTGGCATCATTCAGGCCATGCGTCGTAAGCGGCGTCTTGTCGCGCGGCTTGAGCGGGAAAACATACCAGCCCATCCTGGCGTACTCTTCAGCTTGCTTGCCTAATTCAGACATGAGATAAAAAAAGACCCTTGCGTACAAACGACTCTGGCCCGGCGGCTGGCGAGCCACCTATGAGTCACGGCGCTCATAGATGCCAAGCCAGAGTCATTTGTCCGAAAAGGTCTTGCCGTGAACGACTGGTCGCTACTTCCAGCCGCGCCCGCGCTCGCGCACGGACAGACGCAGTATAACACGGCGCGGCGCGGGCGTCAAGACTTCTTCTCGCGCTCGGCAATCGCAGTCGCAATCGCCAGGAGAGCATAGACGAAAGCTATGGCGATGTCCTGCGCATCCTGCCATTCGCCGAAGTTGCTTGGCTCACCGCCGTCATCCAGTTCGTAAGTGCGCCAGCGTAGCAGGATGGGAACGAAATAGCTAAAGTCGCCGCGCTTCAAGACGGAAGGCGGATTCTCATTCGGACGCGGATAAGCCTCGCACTGAAAACGAGCGTCGAATTCTATGTGCATCGGTTATCTCCTGTGGTCGGGGCGGCGCGCGCCGTTGCCGTAGG
>Ga0209520_10002685_pt1 | contig 10243 bp, 4 predicted proteins | sample Rifsed16ft1_FD_184009 | JGI IMG/M metagenome (GOLD analysis project Ga0209520, IMG submission 184009) | Soil microbial communities from Rifle, Colorado, USA - sediment 16ft 1 (version 2) | ecosystem: Environmental > Terrestrial > Deep subsurface > Rock core/Sediment | place: Rifle, Colorado...
CGGCACTTCCATCCAGATGCACGGTGCAGGCGCCGCACTGCGATATGCCGCAGCCGTATTTGGTGCCGGTCAGTTTCAGGTGGTCGCGTATCACCCACAGCAAGGGCGTATTGGGGTCGGCATCCACCTTCGTGGCCTTGCCGTTGATCGTGAAGGAAATCATGAGCACACCTCCTGGTTGGTGGATGGAACGAGGCCGGCTGTGGCAGTCGTTTGGTTTCGAACGGCGATCATGTGCGCGAGGATGGCGACGGCGATCTCGGGCGGCGTGCGGCTGCCAATGCTCAAGCCGACCGGCCCGTGCAGCCGCGCGATCTCCTCCGCGCTGAGATCGAATAGCGCCAGCCGTTCGCGGCGCTTGGCATTGTTCATTTTGGAGCCGAGTGCACCCACGTAGAACGCCGGCGACTTCAGCGCCTCCAGCAGCGCCATGTCGTCCAGCTTGGGGTCGTGCGAGAGTGCCACGATGGCGGTACAGGCATCCGCCTGGAATGCCAGCACCGCATCGTCCGGCATCTCGCTCGTGAGTACGGTATCCGGCACGTCCCAGGTCTCGCGCATCTCGTCGCTCGGGTCGCACATGCTGACCTGATAGTCGAGCGCCTGCGCCATGCGCGCGAGATAGGAGGAAGTCTGGCCGGCGCCGATGATGAGCAGGCGCCAGCGCGGGCCGTGCACCGTGGTGAGCGTCCTGCCGTCGAAGTTGGCGACGTTGGTGCGACTGGCGTCGCCAACTGACACCTGCATCGTCTCGATATTCAAGGTTCGACTGACGATCCGCTGGGACTGGATGGCTTGCAGCACGCGTCCCACCCACGCACCCTTTCGCACCGGTTCTATGACGAGCTGCAGGGCCCCGCCGCACGGCAGCCCGAAGTTGCGTGCCTCTTCGCGCGTCACCCCATAGGTCACCACTTCGCAACGCCCGGTCAGCAGTTGTCCGCGCGTCGCGCGGCGGACAAGGTCATCCTCGATGCATCCACCCGACACCGAACCCACCGCAAGGCCGTCGCCGCGCAAGGCGAGCATGGCGCCCCTGGGGCGCGGGCTGGAGCCGAAGGTCTCCACCACGGTCACCACCCACACGGGGATTTTTCCGGCTTGCCATTCATGCAGGGTCTTGAGGACGGAAATATCTACACTATCCATGTGTATCTCCTTGTGCGCGACTGCAGCAGACAGCGAAGGCTAAGCGACGAGCATTCCTCCGAAGAGGATTGGTCAGGCGGGGAAATCAGCTACCACTGGCCACTGGAATGACACCATAATTCCGGCATCGCGCAAATACATGGAAATATGTAGAAGGGAGGCTAAAAGTCACGTCATGACCGACCGCACAGGGCCTGCCACCTTCGAGCACACTTTTGATCCTCGCAACCGGAACATATGACGAAGCAGTCAAACGATACCCGCTGCGTAGAATCCGTTTTCGACGGCTTTGACCCTCTCCGCCAGATAGGCTGCGCTTTTGTTTCGAAACAATGATCGTGTTGCCAGTACTACCGCCCGACGGCTATCAGAAAACTGTGAAGTGCGTGAAAGATAGGATGTCAGTGCAATGTAAAACATCGCGGCGACCTGACGTCGGGTGAACAGGTATTTGCTGCCCTTCCTGGATGTCATGATCCTGTAGGCAGCGTAATTATGAATTCCACTGTTGTCATGCACCCAACCATAGTCGTTGCTGTCGGTATACGGCGAAGTTGCTTTCACAAAATTTCTCATATGCCTGGGTTGACCCTGAAGCGTGGGATCCGACATATCGCGTAATGCCGTACCTGGCCCATCGAAACCCACGCCGATTTCCCAAGTCCACTTGGCTATCGTTCTCTGATAGTTGCTGACGATGATGCCGAAAATGTCGGAATACGATTCATTCAACGCACCTGCCTGAGTTCGATACTCAAGACGTGATGTGTAATCCGTAACGCCGTGGAACATTTCATGAGCAACCACGTCCAGCATGGAGGCAATGGAATAGAAAGAGCCATCAGGAAATTTTACCTGGCCGTACACCATCTGCTCGCCATTCCAATACGCGTTCTTCCACTGCTTTGCTGGAGTCGTGCCTTCGGAGCGATCCCAGCAATTGACTGTGGAAATCATTTCTCCACCCTGATTGTCGATATTGTTCCGAATGACGACTTTCCGTAAAAAACGGGCTACGGCGGAACCATTGGCATGTGCGCCGATCGCTTCCAATGGCCACGGTGCCGGCGGCTTGACATACAACGCTCCAGGCAGCAGATTGCTCTGCGCCCATGGATCCTTGAAATCAAAACCGTGCGTCGTGACGTTCAGGGTGCTGTCGTGCAATCGCTTCTTGCCATTTGCGAGCGCCTCGACCGTGATTCTTCTGTTCTTGTTCAAGGCATCCCTGACTACTTCCTGAACAGCCGCCATCGTGTTCACTCGCGGGAGCTCTGCAAGCAACTTGCCGGAATGCGCATCAACGATATAGTCCATCAACGGCGACTCGATATTTCCGGTCTGCGATATCTTCGGATTGCGCTTCGGCACATCCTCAATGATGTAGGCGAGACACCACTTCTCGGCGTTTTGGTCAAAGTAGTAGTACAGTCGCGGGGTCTGATTCAATGACTTCAGCGTTTGCCCGGATGTTTTTGCCGCGACTTTCAAGGCTGCCGCCGGAGACACGGAGGCAACATGATTCACACCGCTGGGAACACCGAGCGAAGAATTGATCGCAAGGCACTCATTGTTCTTGTCCAGCTCTACAGTCACCAGCGACCCATATACCGGAATCTTGTTGAAATACTGCCTGAACTTGACCAGCACCGTCCTGGTCAACGGCATTGCCTCGCTGCCAAGGCTTTTGAATTCACTCGCTGCCGTCTCGATCTTCGGGCGAACAAATTTCTTGAGCGCGTCGCTTTCCAGCGCATGATCCAGATGGTTCAGGGCGGCGGATTCAGGATCCATTTTCTTCAAGCTAAAAGCCGCACCTGCTGCGGCGATACCTCTGAACGCAGGCCGGCTTTTCGCCAATGCAGCAAACGCCGCCTTGCCAGCCGCTTCGGATGAATCAAGAAGGAATCCGGTCAATCCAGACGTTGGAATATGCCTGGACTTTGCTTGTGACTTTGTTCCATTCTTAACTGTCATGGCAGCTCTCCCTTTCAGTCAAATGCGTTTCATTCAATGACGCTCCAGAATCAAGGTTGCATTATTGTTAACGTTGAACTATGTCGTCACGATATCCAGACGCACTTCCCTGCGTGGCCTGATAAATCTGTATAGCTTTTAGGTTAATCCGTCCTTTCAGCCTCATGCTTGTGTTCGTACTGTGAATTGATCGTGGTCTTAAAACTTTCCTTTTCCTTACCCGAATCATCCTTGAGAACAACTTTGCAGAATAATTGTGAATCTACAAAGTTTTTAGCTACATTAGTGTTATCCAACCTATATTCGCCTACTTTTACTTCAACTTCATACATCGCATAGTGCTTTGTTTTCTTCGTCTTCTCGCTTTTTGTATCCTTAGTATCTGGCGCCACCCAATTTTTGACGTATTTTTCTGTCGACTGAAGGTGCTTGCTATTGGCGTTAGCTGTTATCGGGAATAGATTTTCGTTTTCCCCCTTTCCGCCCAGATGCTCATTCAGTAAATGACCACGAACGTACTTGAATGCACTCCGCTTTTTTGGATCAACCACAAGCTTATCCATCAACCCATCCTGACCAGATCCGGGCGGACTCCCGGGATTCTTTTTAATATAGTCATAACTAAGCCAATCTATACGCATATGTGCGCCGACAACCGTAGAGTCGCCTTTCAGCGTTTGTCCTTGTTTAAAATATACTGTCTCCTTGGTCGGGCTATCCCCATAGAAGATATCAAATAGTTCTCGCATGTTACTGACGATATTTGGGCTATCAGGATCCTTAGTCGCTAATGTTTTTGTCTGACTGATAGTGGCTAATGCTTTCTTCTGCTCTGTGGTCGCGTCAGACTTTTTCGCCAGCACGCTGAGTTCATCCAATTTCTTCGCTATGGGTTTTGGATCTTTACTGGCCACCATTGGAATTGCATTTTTCCCTTCGCCTTTATAGAAGACTTCGTGAGCCTCTCCGCTCTTTGTCTTAAAAGGTTTTTTCGCTTTCCACCACTCCAGCATTTTTCCCGCAGTTGCTTTTGCTTTCCCCAATAGTGTCTTCACTCCCTTCGCTACCAAGTTGATCACCCAGTCGATCGCCTTGTTAACAGGAGCCCTAGCTTTTTCGATGAATCCCTGAACAGGTTTAGAGGGATCTCCCAGCCCCAGCAAGCTCGCCAGGAAACCGATTGCGACGGGTACCGCCTTGGCCAGGGCATTTTCGACAAATCCCGCCGCCACACCGATGGAACCCTTGGCGATCGCTCCCAGGGAGTCGATCACCGCGTTGACCAGTGCCATGATCTGGCGTCCGCGATTGACGAAGAACATGACGATGTCGTAGATCGCCTTGCAAGCTTTGAAGAAGGCGGAGGCCGGATTGAGCAGGCCGATGATCCAGGTGATGCCTGCGATGATCACTTTTTCTTTGATGTAGTCGAAAATGGCGTCGAGTACCATGGATTTGAGGTTGGCCAGTTGCTCCTGGATAAACCGCCACAAGCCGGAGATGCCTTCCTTCAGAATGATCTGGAAGACCTCTGCGGTCTTCTCCAGGGTGGCCACCACCGGCTCGCCCACGATGGCAACGGCGCGTGCACGGAAATTGGCGTAGGTAAGACCGAGTACCTGGAGGACGATACTGATGATGCCCGGAAGATCGAACTTGTCTGGCAGCTTGAGCCCGGCTCCGGACAGAGCACCGAAGAGCCAATCCATGATTCCCTTGAGCAGATAAGTACCGATCTTGGACATGAAGTTCTTCAGTCCCAGCATCACTCCCGATATCAGGTTGCCGAGGAAACGAATCGGATGCGCGATGATGTCCCCGATAATGGCTACCGCCTTCCCCAGCAAGCCGAGGAGCATGTTCTTGAACGCGATGATCTTCTTGACGAGCCCGACGGTCGCATCATAGACGCGTTGCCAAAGGGATTTGTTCGCTTCGCGGAGTTTTTCCTCCATCGCGGACATGCGCTGGTATGAGGCCTTGTACTGCTCCGTGAGCTTGTTGATGAGCCCGTCCCGACGCTGGTCGATACCGCTGTCCATCGCATCGAAATCGGCGGAGACTGCCTGTAACGCATCCTCGCCAAATTGCTTCACGCTTTCATCCAGGCCTTTCACAAAGTTTTCGACTTTATTGCGGCCATCGGCGACCTGTAGCTTTGCGGCCTTCAGCTTTCCGTCAATAAATATCGCAACTTTATCGATGGCCTCATCAACTTCGTCCAGGTATGCAGTGCGCGCCTTGGCCAGTGAGTTCTTGATGAGTTTTTCCCAGTCGCTACCCCAGGTAGTGAGCCACGTTCCGACACCACCTTTGGCTTTGTTGAAGGTTTTCAGGTATGCCTTCTCGGCCCGCTTCAATCCGTCCTCGAAAATGTTGACGGCTTCTTTTTCCATCGTTGAAAGCGTAAGTTCAACATCCATCCGGGTCTTGAGCTTGATGGCATCGATGGTATCGGTGATGCGCTGCCGCTCTTTCGCATCTTTCGCCTTGGTCCCGAGTTGCTGGGTAACCACCTTACCGATTTGTTGTTCGCGGGTGCCGTGCATGCCTGCCAGGTCACTGGAAAGCGCCTGCGTCGCCGCGACTTTTGCCTGGTTCTGGACTTTGCTTTCCCCTTGTCGGTACTTCGCCTCGGCAGTGGCTTCGTGTTTTTCCGCTGAGGATCTGGCCGCCATCGTAGGTCCGAAAGCCGGGTCGTTACCCTCCTGCAATTGTTCCTTGCTGACATCGTTTTCAGCCATCACCCTATCGGCAGGAGCACGATCTGCGGAGTAATCCAGTCGTTCGGCTGGCAAGGGTGCTGGAACAACGGGGGCGGCAGATACCGGTGCGGGCGGAGCGCCGACAGGTTCCGACTGGAGACTGGCGGCCGGCGGCGCGGGCTGAGACGATGCCGGCACTTCGGACCCGGCGGCAGATTTCAACGGGCCAACTGCTGCATCCTGTTCCGTTGCCAGATTGGCGCGGAGAGTCTCGTTGGCTTTTGCCGCCCCGGTTTTCATGACACTGTCCGCTTGGGACTCCGTCGTCGGGGTTGGAGTGGCCGCTTTAATAGCCTCTTTCAGTTTGGTCTTGAACTCATTGCGTTTGACCTTTTCAACCTCTGCCGCATCCAGAACAGTGACGGTCTGTACTGCTGCTCCTCGGGTCTGCTCGACCTTGGGCTGAATCGCGGCGGCCTGGGCCGACTCTACGGCGGCTGCGGGCGGCGGATGCTTGCGGGACGTAGCGGCCCGCTGACCGACAGCGCGAATAACCGGCGCCAAAGTGACTGCCGGCGTGGCAACACGCTGCATGGCTCCTTTACCTGGTGCCTGCTTTTTGGCTTTTGTTTTTGGCGCCCCCTTCGTCTGCGTGGCAGACTTGGGCTTCGCCTTTGCCGATGCCGCCTTGCTTCGTGCTACCGGAGCGGAAGCGACGGCACTCATGCGTCCCCCGCCATTTCCGGCAACGGGCACAGTCCACCCATCTGCCGATATTCGCGTTCCACCGCGCGCTGCAACTCGCGCTCGCCGATGACATCGTCACCGGCAAGTAGTGCCGCGTGCAACACCACGTTGCGTATCTGCCCTCCGGTCAAGGAACAGCGCAGGGCCAGCTCGTCCAGATACGCTTGCGATATCGCGTGCCGTTCCGGCAAATGGGCAAGCAATATTCGCTGCTGATCCAGCGAAGCGGGTAAATGAAAATCGATGGTCGCATCCATGCGCCGGCGGAATGCCGTATCCATGGCAGAGGCAAGATTTGTGGTCAGCACCACGATGCCTTCATAGTTGTCCATGCGCTGCAACAGAAAGTTGGTTTGCATGTTCCCGAAGCGCTCGGTGGAGTCGTGAGTGCCCTCGGTGCGTTTTCCGAACAACGCATCGGCCTCATCGATCAACAGCACCACGTCGGTGGCGGTGGCGCAATCGAGCAACTCGCCCATGTGCTTCTCTGTTTCGCCTATGTACTTGCTTACGATCGCGGCCAGATTGCACACATAGATATCCTTGCCCAGACGCCATGCCAGCATTCTCGCAGCCAATGTCTTGCCGGTCCCGCTTGGACCGGTGAACAATGCGCGCACTCCGGGCGACACACTGGCGCCAAAAGCCGCGCCCACTGACCGCCCCAGCCGGTCGCGCACATGGCAACGGCGCTCCAGCAGATCGAGCGCCTCGCCGGTCTGAGTGTCGACAATCAGGTACGAACCATTCGTCGCGGAAGCGTCCGCTCCGGCTTGTCGCCGGAAAGGCGCCAGCGGTGGCATGCGTGTTGTCAATGCATCCAGCGCCTCGCGCCCATAGCTTCGTGCCGCCAGGTAGATATCCTCCATATCCACCTCGGCTCGTTTCATGGCGCTGGCCTGCACGCGCGCCTGCGTCGCAATGCCGAAGACGATGCCGCTCGCAATTCGCGCTTCACTCGCCATGCGCTCGCGCAGCATCAGTGGTGCGTCGGGCAGCGCGCTATCCCACAATGCGCGTCGCGCTACGGGGTCAGGCAGCGGCAACTCCAGTGTCGCCATGCGCAGCCCCGGCGGAATGTCGATTCCGCCTTCGCGCCCCAGCACAACGACAACGGGCATTCTCGCCCACCAACCTTCCGGCAGCCCAACCCGTTCACCCGGATGCGCTTCTGCGGTCAACAAGGGCAATGCCCCCAACGCCGACGAAAGAGGACACATCGCGCGGGCCGCCTCGGCGTTCTGCATCCGCACCAACTGCGTTTCCAGCACGCCCAATCCGACTTCGCGCGCAATTGCAGCAGCCAAGGCGCGGCGACCGTTGTGTGTGGGGCCGCGCAACACGAGCAGATCGAGTTCGCCTTTCTGCAGCAAGCCCGCAAAGCCGGACACCTCGCTTGCCAGGTCAACTGGCAATACCAGTTCGCCGATACGTGCAGCCGCGCCGGCCGGGCGATACTGGAATCCGGGCGGCAATACTTTCTCCGCATCGTCGCGCAGTACTGGCCACAATCCATCCACCAGACGCACTCCCCACCCGGACAAAGGTGCGGTAGGGTTATTTGCAAGCAACAACCCCAGCCGCTCCAGCCGCCGCATACGGCTCAAGCCGGACGAAACTTCTTCGCCCGGCACAAACCAGGAAGCAAGCAACCCGGCAGTGGGCCGAGATTCACCCGCCACACCGTGCAGCGCCTCAAATATCGTTCCGAGACGCAAATCGTCCTCCACCATGCCGATGCCCGCGAGCGTGACCATGTCCTCGTAGCTCAGCCCGGCAAGTTCACGCAACGCGCGCAGCGGCAGGAATTCCGCGTGGGAAGCCTCGAAGGCTTCCACTTTTTCTCGCCACAGCATCGGTGCACTGTCGATGTCTATGCCCAGCAGACCGTCCTGTGCGAGTTCATTGATGTAACCGGAGATAAAAGGAAAACGCTCCACCACTGTATCGAAATTGCCGATGGCCTCTACCGTCTGGCGCACCAGCGACACCATTGCGGCATAGAAAACCAGCCGGAAATGGGACGAAGCCGGCGACATGGTGTCATTCGATTCAGGCATGATCGCACCCGAAATAGAAACGCAGGTCGCGCCCCGCAGCCGGTATCCAGCCCGGATCGCGATCCAGGCCAGCAACACGCACTGCCACCGGCAATCGCTCCAGAGAAAAATGCACTTCCAGTCGCTCGGCGTCGCACTCAATCCGGCCGGGCAAACTCAGCAGCTGCCGGCAGGCGCGGCGCCAGCGCGCATCACTCAATGCCAGCGCCATACGCCGACCAAGATAGAGCATCACCCAGCTGCGCCAGCGAGCGAGTGGAGTCACTGGGCCGCGCCGACAGCGAGTCTCCCGCCCGAATCCGCTTACCTCGTAGCGAGCCAGTTCTACATGCAGTTGTTCTTCGGCAGATGTCTCCGTACGCGGTAGATCCAGCACAACAAATCCCGCCGGATGGAGCACGACCAAGCGCTTGTCATCAACCGCCCACGTCCAGTCAGCAGCGTCGCCGGCAAACGGCAACAGCCAATCCAGTGGCATACGCCACTCGCGCGGCGGGATGAAATCGGCGCCGGGCCGCTGGCCAGGTTTACGCCCAGCAAGATTCGCAAGCAAAGGCCACAGCGGGTCACTTCTCACGGCCGGCCCACTCAGGTCAACTGCCGCAAGCGCGAGGAAATCCCAGAACGAAAGGTCCAGACCACGATCCAGCGGGCGCGTGAAATCCGCATACAGCCCCAACGCCAACGCGGCATTGCTCAAAAAGAACACGCCACCGTATTTCGTCTCCACTGCCTGCACTTGATATTGCATCTCAGCATCATTGTGCGGAGCAATTGAATGCGCTGCTGGCGGCAGAGGCTCTGAAGGCAGAAGCGCTGTTGGCGGTAAGGACTCTCCAGACAACGCGGACGCGCCTCGTGTCCATGGCGTAGCTGTTGGCAGACCAGCCGCGGGGCCGGTATCCAACCTGTAGAAAATGCCAGCATCCGGCAGCCCTCTTCCCGCCCCTCTCACGCTTGCGCGAGAGGGAATGGTGGCTTTCTTCGATTTTGAAGAGGCATGCAAAACAGGAGAGCCTTGAAGATTAGTTATCCGACCCGCGGCATTTTCATTCCTCTCGACGCATGTGTCCTGTCTGGTCGCCTGCTCCAGCAATGCAGACAACACTTGCGCATAAGCTGCACTTCTCACTCGACTCGGCATGCGCACCAGGGATAAGCCCAGCACAAGCAGGCATCGTCGAATCACGCTCAGACCGTGAACCCATGCTTCCGGAAGCGTTGAACGAATTTCTTCTTCCAATGAGCGAGATATTTCTTGCGTGTCACTGCGCCGAGATCCAACGGGTTCTGGCGAAATCGACTGTGCGCGCGATTGCGCTGGTGTGACAATGGCAGGTGTTTCCGCAAGCAGCGAAAGCCCGTGCGCACGCACGATGGCCTGTACCAACGCATCGGCATCGCTATCCCGCAAGTTGCGTACGAATGCTATCGCATCGTGAGAGCGAGCCAGTTGCGCCAGAGCCGCCGGTACATGCGCTGCCTCGTTTACATATAGTTGCACCGCCGCAGCGCTCAGATTCGCACCGGGCAACAGCAGCCGCCACCACCAGTGTTGCTCCAGCAGATGACGTACATGATCGCGTGCCAGGCAGCTGAGCAACT
>Ga0209520_10002694_pt1 | contig 10228 bp, 7 predicted proteins | sample Rifsed16ft1_FD_184009 | JGI IMG/M metagenome (GOLD analysis project Ga0209520, IMG submission 184009) | Soil microbial communities from Rifle, Colorado, USA - sediment 16ft 1 (version 2) | ecosystem: Environmental > Terrestrial > Deep subsurface > Rock core/Sediment | place: Rifle, Colorado...
TGTTCGTTATTCAAAAATTCAAGCTGTCCAAAACATACTTGCGTTACAAGCAAAAAGAAAAACAAAATTTGTAGAAAAGTTTTTCCCGCTTTGCGGGATTTCCCGATTGTATCAGGACAAGTTGTATGACTCAACATAACACCTCCATTTTAAGAATGATTAAATTATTATGCTTTACGCCAACCTCCGAGGTTACCTATCGCCAGAGGTTCGCAAACCTCGGAGGTTTTACTGCACACTCTAAGTGTTCTTATTTTTTTAGTCCTCTATAAACCATTAAAATGGTTGATCTGAATTATTAGCTCACATTCTCTGCGGGATTTCCCAGAGGGATGGCAAACCAAATCCCGCAGAGAACCTTAAGCAAAGATTTTATTAAACCGTTTCAATTTATGCGCCTCTGGTGTACGGTTTTTATCTCAATAATATCATCTTCCTCGTCTCAACAAACGAACCTGCCCCGCCGTTTGCGGGGTAAACACTTAATTGATAGAAATAAACACCACTTGGAAGATTTGCTGCATTGAACTCTACTTTGTGATATCCTTTATCTTGTTCTTCATTCACTAAGATTGCAACCTCTTCTCCAATTGCATTCATAAGTATGAGTTTTGTATTTCCCTTCTCTTGAAGTGCATAACCAATCGTTGTAACAGGGTTAAATGGATTTGGATAATTCTGTCTTAATGAATAAACTAAAACCGGACTTAATTCTACTTCAATTATTTTGGAATATTCGAATGTTCCGCTGAAATCAACCTGCTTGAGTCTGTAGGAATATTTTCCTTCATCAAGGTTTTTATCTGCAAAACTGTATTTGTTTTGTTGAGTTGTCGTTCCTTGACCCTTGACAAAGGCAATCGTAACAAAGTCACCGTAAAGAGCTTTCCTCTGTATCTCAAAACCGTGATTATTTAACTCAGTAGCAGTTGTCCAGTAAAGTGTTACTTCTTTTCCGTTTGCTGTAGCTGTGAAGGAGGTTAGCTCAACTGGAATGACGGGAGGACTATACTCCCATACATTTAATACACCAGTTGTCCAGTAAAGTGTTACTTCTTTTCCGTTTGCTGTAGCTGTGAAGGAGGTTAGCTCAACTGGAATGACGGGAGGACTATACTCCCATACATTTAATACACCAGTTGTCCAGTTAGACGTTCCACCGATAACATATATTTTATCATTTACAATGGCACCAGTTAAAAATACACTTATAATTGGCATATTGTCTCCCTGTTCCCAGGTATCGTTAACTGGATCATATACCTCAACAGTCCCTAAAGCCGTATTTTGTGACTGACCACCGCCAATTAGGTAAATTTTGTTACCATACGTACAAGCTTGCATACCAAATCTTGCAGTTGGCATATTTTGTTTTTGAACCCAAGAATCTGTTTGGGGATTATATTCAAAAACATATGAAAAGGGTGACCAAGTCGAGTTGTTTGATCCCCCAAATGTATAAATAAATCCATTGTAGACTGTTGCAGCTAAGTTCCCTCCTCCTGCTGGCATATTTGTTTTTGCTGTCCATGTATCCGTTAAAGGATCATAAGCCTCACATGCAGGTGAGGGCTGGGTAACTCCATGATTACCTCCTATGTTATAGATCATTCCATCTACAACGCAAGCTTGTGCACTTCTCCGTACACTGAGCATATCTGCTTTTTGTGTCCAAGTATCGGTTAAAGGGTCATAAGCATCAACCCTTTTTGTTGCAGTTGGATAACCTCCGCCTATAGCATAAATAATTCCGTTAACGACTGCACAGGATAAATATCCTCTTGCTTGTGGCAGAGGACTTTTTGTTTGCCATGTATCTGTCGAAGGATCGTATACTTCATTAACTGCAAAGTTCCCAAATGAGGGAGAATATCCTCCAATAACGTAAATTTTATTGTCAATTACACAAGCAGGGGCGGCAGCTCTGGGTGTGGGAATTTGTGATTTTTGTGTCCACCAGTTTTGTGCATTGATATGAATAGAAACCAGAGCCAAGGAAATAATGATTAGACAGAATTTCCTTAAGTAAAACTTTTCCCCTGAATGACGAGAAGTTGTTTTTAGTAACATAAGACCTCCTATTTGTTTAATAATGTTAATTAAAGTTTTTACTTCCATTGGAAATCAATTTCCTTTCAATTTCTAACGGAGTAATATCATTTTCTTCGTTTCAATAAAATTTCCAGCTCTTAGTTGATAGAAATAAACTCCGCTTGGCAGATCACTTCCATTAAAATCTATTGGGTGATAACCGGATTCTTTTTCTTCATTCAATAAAATTTGTATTTCTTCTCCAAGTATGTTAAGAACTGATAATCTTACATTTCCTTTTTCCATTACTCCAAATCCTATCGTTGTTGTTGGGTTGAATGGATTAGGATAGTTCTGCTCAAGCGTGAATTTATCTAGTGTTCTTACATCAACTTCAATTACATCTGAGTACTCAAATGCTCCGTTAAAATCTATCTGCTTAAGTTTATAGAAATATTTCCCACCATCGATAAGTTTATCAACATAAGAATATTGATTTGGAGAAGTAGATGTACCATGTCCTTTAACAGAACCAACCGTCACAAAATCATTGCTGCCAAATTTTCTTTGTACTTCAAATCCTTGATTATTAAGTTCTGTTGCAGTTGACCAGTTTAGTGTTACTTCTTTACCGTTTGCTGTTGCTGTGAAGGATGTAAGTTCTACAGGAACCATCTCAGCCAGTGAACGTTTCCAGATACCACTGTCTGTTCCTGCAACGAGATTCGTGCCGCTGACAACTAATGAGTGTACATTCATACTGGTTAATCCTTCATTGACTTCGGACCAGCTTGACCCACTGTTCGTGGAGAGAAACACACCGCCTCCACCGATCCCAGCAAGGAGGTTTTCCCCGCTGGTTACAAGACATTCGATAGGGATATACCATGTGGTGTCACGAAGATACTGCGGCAATCCTTCATTGACTGGGCTCCAGTTTGTCCCGTTGTTCGTTGATCGAAAGACACCGCGGGTATCTGTCCCAGCATATAAGTCTGCATTTGACACGACAAGACATGTTACCATATGAACCATCAATCCCGATCCTAAGGGGCCGACCTCATTCCAGTTTGTGCCATTGTTGGTAGTAAGAAATACAGCACCTCCACCACCCAGACAACATCCCTCACCGGTTCCTGCAAAAAGATTTGTCCCAGATATGGCAAGACAATTGACTATTTCGTTCAAACCAGTTGTAGCCCAGCTTGTACCATTGTCAGTCGAAACAAAGACGTCGTCACCTGTCCCGGCAAAGAGATGCGTCCCAAGTTGAACCATGTGAGAAAATCCCCCAAACGGCGTATTTGCTGATGTCCAAGTAGTCCCATTATCGGTGGACAGAAATACGCCTTGATTCCACCCGGTTCCTGCGAAGACTTTCGTACCTATCACTGCAAGTGAGTTGATCACCCACTGATCAGTTAAGCCGATCGATGTCCAACTAACGCCGTTGTTGGTGGAAAGAAAGACACCACCCCCAGAAGTCCCGGCAAAGGGATTCGCGCCACTTACGGCAAAACTATAGACTGGTGCATCGTTCGGTCCATTGGTTTGCACCCACTGGGGAATTATTGTCTGCTGAAATAGAAATGCGGGTAAAAGGAATAAGAATAAGCGTTTCATAGCTGCCTCCTTGTTAATGATTATTAATTATTTATTTCCTCCCCCATGACTTTTCTCGCTTTACTTCAGAATTACAAAGCAAGTGCCGACGAGCTTTTGAATAGCTGAATTAAATTTTGATTTAATTATTAAGTTTTTAGCAGAGGGACTTCTTTTTTTAAACGCAGGATTTTGCGAGCACGCAAATGTTTGCGAGTGTTTGAGGAGTTAGTCTTTACTGATTTTGAGCTTATGCATCCTGTATCGAAGTGTTTGCTCGGGAATGTTGAGTGAATGTGCTGCTTGTGTCTGGTTCCAATCGTGATTTATTAGCGCTTCTCTAATGACTTGTGATTCGATATCATGTAATCTGGCGTTAAGAGATAGATTTGACTGCATTGCATAATTAGGAAACTTTTCTTCTTCCATTTCTTTAATATATTCTTTAGGAAGAATATCCTTTCCAATAATTTTATGAGCAGGGGGAGTTAGTGCAACAAGACGCTCAACTATATTTTCAAGTTCTCTTATATTTCCTGGCCAATGACGATGAGTTAAGAACTTCATTAAATCGTTGTCAAATGTCTCTAAACATTTTTTCTGTTCTTGTGTAAAAATTGGTATGAAGTGATTTACTAATGATGCAATATCCTCAGCCCGTTCATCGAGAGAGGGAACATAAATCGGATAGACATTTAGTCTATAATAAAGTTCTTCCTTGAATTTTTTCTCTTTAACTAATTTTATAAGTGGAACGCTGGCTGCCGCAATAATTCTCACATCAACTTTTCTGATCTCATTAGAGCCAACCACTCGAAATTCTTTTTCTTGTAAGAATCTTAAAAATTTTGATTGCATATCCAGCGGAAGGTTACATACTTCATCAATAAACAATGTGCCATTGTTTGCTTCTTCTATAATACCCATCCTATCTTTTACGGCTCCCGTAAACGCTCCTTTAACATAACCGAATATCTCGCTCTCAATAAGGGATTCCGGTATTGTTCCGCAATCTAAAACAGAAAAATTTTCCGTATTCCGTTCGCTGAATTTATGAATAGCTTTGGCAATCAGTTCCTTACCGGTTCCAGTTCCGCCCTCAAGCAGCACCCGAACATTGCACTTTGATGCCGCTTCGATTGACTTGAGCAGCTCGATAAACCTCTCACTTTTCCCGATCAAACCAATTTTAGAATATTTATTTAATAAATCATCATCCGGCAGCGGACAAGAAAAATATTCTTCTATTTTTTCGACTGTATTTAAGAACGGTGCAATTACATAAGAAAATTTTTCTGCAAGACTGAGATCTTCCTGTGTAAAAATTTTATTGTCTATTCCATTAAGCAAATGAAGTGTGCCAATTGATCTATTCCCAACATTTAAGGCAACACAAATTGCCGATTGAACTTCGATATCTTTAAATAAGTCGGGACAAAATCTTTCATCCTTGCCTATATCTGAACTGATGAATGATTGCTGATGCTTCTGAACCCAGCCGGCAATATTAACATTTAGGAGATGATTGTCCTGTATGAAACTATCTTTTTGCTTTATGTAAATTGTTTTGATTGTCTGCTCGGTTTGGGGATTTAACATCATAACTTTTGCTGAATCTGCATCAAATAGTTGGATTGCCTTGGCAGAGATTATTCTGAGTATCTCTTCGAATGATGATTGCTGGTTAAGAACTTGAACAAGCTCAATAATACTTTCTAACTTAAGATTTTCTTCGTAGTAGTTCACGATTTTAAGCCAACCATTTTTACATATTCTATAAATCGTTCATCATTCCGTAAACTATGAAAATCCGGGTCAGCATTTAAAAAATGTGCTTTGGGATCAAGGACATCAATAGACTCTTTCAACCATTTAAGTGCTTCTTCCTTTTTTCCTGCGTGGATGAATATAGTTGCAATATCATATGGTGAAGAGTAGCGATTTACGTATGACTCCGCCATCATTAAAGCAGTGGTTTGCAATGCGTCTTCAATACTAGTATTATCAATAGCTTGCACAATGTTATTCCTGCCGACTATTAAAAAACATTTTTTAAATACTTGCACAGCCTCTTCTTTTCTTCCCATCAAGGACAGAGCTCGCCACAAAAACCATAATCCCCACCAGAATGGAGGTTCTGTATTCATAAACTTATTAAGATGTTCAGCAACTTGTTCAAATTTCATTTTACAGAAATCTGCATACTGACCTACCAATTCTGCAAAATCAGAAAGGGGATCTATCATTAGCGCTCTCTCTGTTAGTTTTCTTGCCGCATCGAAATTCCCCACCGATATATTATGCATACCATAATTTATCTGAGTAAGAGTATCATTTGGATTTAATCCTAATGCATGACGATAAGTAGCAGCAGCCTCTCCATGTTTAAATTCAAAACAAGCTTTTTGGAGAGCTAGCAGATGATACCCTCCCCAAAGATTTTCATCAATTTCTAATGCTTTCTTGATATATTTCTTCATACCTGGTAAGGTTTCCTTTGTACTCTTTGCTCCAAAATACATTAAAGCAAAATAAATGCCCCCAAGACCATAATAGGCAAGTGCATAGTTGGGATCTTTTTCCAGCGCTTTATTCAAATATTCAATACTATTACCGACTATTTTTAAATTAAGACTATTGAAAAAGACCATCCCCTGCAGATAAAGATTATATGCTTCTATATTATCTGTGTATCTTCTAATCAACTTCTCTTTATCATTTTCAAGCAGCTTAATTTTTAATACATCTACAATTGAAAGTGATATTTCTTCTTGCAAATCAAATACATCCTTTAATTCACGGTCGTATCGCTCTGACCAGAGGTGATAGCCATCCATAACATTTATTAATTGAGCTGTTATCCGGAGCTTGTCTTCAGATTTTCTTACACTTCCTTCGAGTATGGTTCTTACATCTAATTTTCTGCCTACATTACGAATGTCGTAGCTTCCTCCCTTAAATGCAAAGGCAGATGTTCGTGCAACTACTTTTAGGTCTCTTATTCGGGATAGGGTACTAATAAGCTCTTCTGTTAAACCATCACAAAAAAATTCTTGCTCAGGGTCTGTGCTCATATTTATAAAGGGCAATACTGCAATTGAATTAGATGCTATTGGAGTAGGGAGTTCAAATTCAGGGGATTCAATTTCACCTTTGGATGTCACTGTTCCTAAATCTTCCAACATTGTTGTCAAGTCATCGTATCTATCATTTAAATACTTTGCCATTGATTTTCCTAAAATACTCAGCAGCTTTTCCGGTGCATCTTTTCGATAATCTCTTACATCTTCAGGTTCCTGGTTAAGAATTAAATAGACAATTGTTTGTTCATAATCCGCATGAAATGGTGGCTTGCCAGTGAGCATTTCATATAGCAGAACTCCCAATGACCATATATCTGTTCTGTGGTCTACTTTCTCTCCCTTTATCTGTTCGGGAGACATATAATTTGTTGTACCAAACTTCGAACCTTTTCCTGTAAACTGTGTCGTGTCTACTTTCTTGGCTAATCCGAAATCAAGTATTTTTACTATACCATCTTTTGTGAGGAATATATTTGCGGGCTTGATATCTCTATGAATAATTCCTTTCTCATGTGCTTTGTTTAACCCTTCGGCAATCTGTTTGGTTATGTTTATAATTTCATCTAAGCTCAACAGCTCTTTGCTCATCTTACTCTTTAATGTTTCACCTTCATAATAATCCATCGCGATGAAAAATTCTCCGTCGGATGTTTCATCAATATCGTGAATATTGCAAATGTTGTTGTGTTGGAGTGATGACGCGGCTTGAGCTTCATGAACAAATCTTTGCTTTGCTTCATCATCAAAAGAAAATTCTGGGGGTAAAAATTTAAGTGCAACGGTGCGTTTTAGTTTGGTGTCTTCGGCTTTATATACGACGCCCATACCGCCGCCGCCGAGTTTTTGGAGGATTTTATAGTGAGAAATTTTAGTCCCGATCATAACTCTCCCTACTTTTAATTGTTACTTAAATAAGTAGTTAGCAGGAAGACGAAATTTGCTGGATGCAGTATTAACTACTTCTCTGTGAAAAACATAGGAAGAAAAATGGGGAAAAGCAATATGGGTTTAAGGGAAAACCTTGGGAGAATAGATTGATTATTGTTTCATGATATCAGCCAGTTGTTGCTCTGTTACATTTAATAACCCATTGGGTATCAATCGCGGTGTAAGCTCTCTCCAGTTTTTATCATTTGCAAAAATATCTTTAAGCATCGGCAGTGCCCGGTCAAACTTACCATTGTTTGCCAGAGTTATTGCCGTCCAATATTTCATTTCTAAATTTTCGGGAAACATTTTCATAGCCGCTGAATATTCAAGCATAGCTTTTTCCATATCGTTTTTTTCAACGGCGAGATCACCATTGTTCATGTGTTCGTATGCACGATGAACTTTAAGTAATCTACTTAACTCATTAAGCGGTTCGGAACTATCATCAACACGAAGATCAACTAATTTATCTTCCCAAATTTTTCCCGTTGATTTACCGCGTACGACAAGTAAAGCTGCAGATTGTCTTCCGCGAATATCTCCACCTGCATTTTCAGCAGCTTCGAGAGCAATAAGCATTCTTTCCGCCAATGGACCAGTTGAATTTTTAAATGCTTCTGCCATTGCCGGCCAGATTTTATCATTCGACATTAAATTTGCTTGAACGGAAAATCCATCGCCAACAATATTACCTGCAGGTTGGATACAATTCTTCCCGGTGAATGATGCTGCATTCCCATTTGCATCTAATACCGCAAGCTGACGGAATTCTCTTCCTTCATCAGATTGAATCAATTCATCAACTACTTCCTGAGGAGATTTTCCCTGCTTTAACAAATCCAATCCGCGAGGACCGAAAGAAGCATTCACAAATGATTGTGTTGCTATTACTCCAACACCAGCTTCTCCCCACGATACAACAGTTCCAACCGAAAACCAGTGTGATTGTACCGCAACACCCATATCACCAGTTTCTGGATCGAAAGCAACGATAGAATATGTGTGAGCAAAGGGCGATTCTGATTTATAATGTTGCGCATTGCTTATTGAAAGTAAACAGATAAAAGTTAATGCAACCGTAATTTTCAGTTTCATTGTTTCTCCTTTTAAATTTTATGACTGAAAATGATATTAATATTCTTCTTAGGGATGAAATTTATACAAAAATAGACTGGGTTAATAGAAATGTCTATAAAGGTGAGATAGTATTAAATGAGTTTTTTAAGTGGCTCCGCGAACAAGACTCGAACTTGCATCCCGATTTCATCGGGATAACAGTCTGATGCTCATAATTTTATTTCACCAGATATTACTCTCTCAATCATCTTTCTATTTTTCCATGATTTGATTTTACTTTCTGCTCTCAATGCTTCTGATTTAGATTCATATTCTTTCTTAAAAATAATTCTCCAAGGTCTGTATCTGGAAGTAAATCCTTTTTCTACCGTGTTATGAAACTGAAGTCTTTTCTCAGGCTTTTCGGATGAACCGACATAATAATTGCCCGATGTTTCTGATTCTAAGATGTATACTGAATGACTCATATAAATCAAAAACCCCGATATAAATTCGGGGTTAATTTTGCTCCGCGAGCAAGACTCGAACTTGCAACCCTCCGGTTAACAGCCGGATGCTCCACCATTGAGCTATCGCGGAATTTATATTTTACTTTCTTAATCGAACTTGCATCCTAATTTTATCGGAATAATAGCCGGATACTCCATCCGCCTCAGCCAGATCTGTCCGCCTTTGGTGGGGCTGATAAATTTGGCGGAAGCTATCACGGAGTATTGGTTCAAAAAATCGTGAGCTAACATATACACTTTCTTACTTTTTATCAAGTAATTTAACATTCGTTATTTTAGTTTTTATGTTTTAGCTCATTGAATTATATTTTATTTACAAACATTAAATCACCATATATTTTCTTGAATATGCTCACAAAGTTATTCTGTTTACTTGTCCTTATTTATTCTTTCAATACTATTTTATTAGCACAGACTGATGATGAAGTGACAAAAAAAGATTCTCTCTTTTATGAAATGAATCAGGTTACAGTTACTGCTACAAGATATGCTGAATCCATTATGGAAGTTCCTTATGCAGTCACTATCAAAACCAAAGCCGACTTCATTAACATAAAAGGATATGGTTTTGATGAAGTTTTATCAAGTGTACCAGGTGTTCTAGCGCAATCTCGAAACGGAAATCAGGATGTAAGAATAGTAATAAGAGGATTTGGCGCAAGAGGTTCGGGTGATAGATCCAACTCTGGAACTTCAAGAGGAATTAGAATTCTTGTTGATGGCATTCCGGAAACAGAACCCGACGGCAGAACTTCTTTTGATCTAATTGATTTAACCCTCGCACAAAATATCGAAGTTCTTCGTTCGAACGTTTCTGCTGTCTGGGGAAATGCATCTGGAGGAATAATTAATATCTCCTCGATTCCTCAATTCACTAACAACTTCTTTGAGACAGATTTTTTTACTGGAAGTTTTGGCTTTCAGAAATTTGCCGCTAAAGCAGGAGCTGATTTAGGTAACGGGCATATATTTGGTTCAGTAACTCAAAGTTACTTT
>Ga0209520_10002698_pt1 | contig 10222 bp, 13 predicted proteins | sample Rifsed16ft1_FD_184009 | JGI IMG/M metagenome (GOLD analysis project Ga0209520, IMG submission 184009) | Soil microbial communities from Rifle, Colorado, USA - sediment 16ft 1 (version 2) | ecosystem: Environmental > Terrestrial > Deep subsurface > Rock core/Sediment | place: Rifle, Colorado...
TGTAAGGTTTGAAGAAGAAATTTTCTTTTGCATTGTTTCTAGTTGTTTTAGCGATTCGCTAATGTCTTGTTTTTTTACAGGAATTGTAGAGCCAAGAACTCCAAGCATAGAATAAAAAAATGTTACTAGCGAAGCTCGTGGAGAGTGCAGCATCTCTATCTTTCTGTGTTTAATTTTATTTTTGGTACAATACTTTAGCATCTTTCCACCAGAAGAAAATGCAATTATCTTTGCGTGAAGCTTTGTTGCCGAGTCTAATACGGTCATGGTTTCTGTGGTATTTCCTGAAACACTAGTTGTTACAATCAGTGTGTTGGAATCAACTGTCTTTGGTAGAAGATATCCCTTGACAACACAGACATGAATGTCTGTCTTTGACAAAATTGATGAGAAGACATCACCAATTGCACCAGAGCCACCCATCCCTGCAAATATAATATGATCAATGTTTGCAAAATCGATTTCATCTTTGTGTGATTCATATGACTTTGATGCAATCTCAGGCCACCTGTTGTAAATTTTGTGCATGCCACTGGGGTCATATTTTTTTAATGTAGAATTATTTAGCAAAGACATTTGTTTGAAAATAAGATTGCAATATAAAGTTCTGTTAGGCAGCCATTCTTACATATTTTCTAATAGATGATTTTATAGGCCAAGTTCTTTTTCTACTTGCTCAAGGGAATAGACTTTGCCCTCTTCTATGTCATTTAGGGATTTTTTAAGATTTTTTATTGTCTGCTGGCTGAGTTCACACATACTTGAAGTGGTTCTTTGTCTAGTTAATATTTATTGTAAATTTTTTCCCTATGATCAGTCTCTATAACAAAGATTATCATCTTGCTTTGCTGCAAATCCAAAATAACCCTATAATTTCCTACCCGCAGTCTATAAAATCGTGAGTTGACCAGTCTTGTCACGGCTTTAAACGGATCTTCTGCACAATCTAGTACCGAATCATAAATCTTTTGCGCATTTTTCTTGTCTATTTTTTCCAGTTGTTTTACTGATTTTTCAGACCAGATAACTTGCCATGTCATCGTAGTCCTAGCTTCTTTTTGACCTGATCTGACGTATACACACGTCCTGCCTTGATATCTGCAACACCATCCTCAATGTTTTTAATTACAGCAGGACTTAGCACATCGTCTTCTTGTGTGATTTTTAGTAGCCTAGCAATTACTGTCTCATAGGTTTCCCCAGGATGGTTCATTTGTTTTCTAAGATCGTTTTTAAGCTTTTTAGAGAGCTTGATCGTGCTTTGTTCCATAGTATACTGTGGTATACTGTAGTATAGTATAAAAAACATTTGCTATGTAAATCACATTCTAGTCAAGACCAACTTGCTTGAGAAAAACATCTTCGTTGTTTGCATTCATAGTTTTAAGCAGATTACCCTAGATACTGGGCGTTGGAATTCAAATAGTGTGATTTGTATATTATTGTGCAATCAAACTCTTGTACAGCTTTACTGCATCGTCCTGGTCTTTTGTACCAACAATTACAGCAGAGCCACGTTTTAGAAAACTAACATATGTTGTATCAGTAGACATTGAAAAGCCAAGCTCGCCCTGATTTTGAACTTTGAATCCTTTTATTTGTGCAGCACTAGTTATCTTTTGTACATCGATGTCAATCATGTTAGTTGGTGTGATAGAAAAGGTTCGCTTGCCTCCGCTTCGTCCGCACAGTTCTTCAATTATCAATTCTTCTTTGTTAGCTACTTCTGATTTTCCAGTTCCACACACAGGACATTCTTCTACTCTACTGGTATGAGTACTGACAAAGTCCAAGGTTTCTAAATCAACATGTAATATTCTGTCTGCAAGATTTGGTTTTTTTCCTGTTATTATTTTGACTGCCTCTGCAACTTCGATGCCTCCTATTATAGAAAGGATTGATGGATGCACTCCTTCGATACTACATGTTGGCATGGAATCTTCATCAAGTGCTGGGAAAAGACAATGATAGCATGCACTTTGCTTAGGCAGTATGGTAAAGGCCTGTCCTGAAACGCCGACAGCAGCACCAGTAACAAATGGAATCTGTTTTGCAACACATGCTTTGTTAAGAGAGTATCTGGCGTTAACGCTATCAAGTGCGTCTATTACAACATCGCACCCTTCAACTAGATCAAAAGCAGTATAGTCATTTACAGAAACAGGCAGTGCCTCTATCTCCACATCAGGATTCATTTTTCCGAGTTTTTTTGCAGCAGATTCCACTTTTACCTGACCTATGTCAGATTCATCAAACATTGTTTGTCTGTGCAGATTAGATAACTCAATAACATCTCGGTCAACTATGCGTATCTTTCCTATTCCCATAGCAACAAGTCGTGTAGCTATTGGATTACCTAGACCGCCGATTCCAACAACACAGACTTTGGCGCTTCGCAGTTTCAGCTGTCCCTCATAGCCAATCTCTTCAAGCATTACCTGTCTTGAATATCGCTCAAGATCTTTTTTTGAGAGCTCTGAGCCACCTGCAACTGCAGGAAGCATGTAAACTTCATCACCGTCTTTTAGAGTAGTTTGCATTCCGCCAGAAAATCGCATGTTTTTTCCGTTAATGTATATGTTTATCAAAGAACGTGGCGTTCCATCAGAGTTTAGAACTCGTCTTTGAAACTCATCACCCATCGTTTGTGAAATTTTGGCAAATGCCTCTGAAAGTGTAGAAGCGGTAACGTCTACTTTTTTTTCGCCTCCACCCTTGTTTAAAACAGACGGGATTACAAATTTGATATTTGCCAATTATCTCACCATGGCAGAAATTTTTGCAACATCTGCTTGCATTACCTGAGGTTTTGGTAAAACTTCCATCAATACTTCGGTTGTCTTTAAACCATTTCCAGTTACGTAACAAATGGTGGTGTCATTTTTGTCAATTTTTCCCTGTTCTATCATCTTTTTTAGTACGGCTACAGAGACTCCACCAGCAGGTTCTGTGAATATCCCTTCTGTCCTTGCCAGCAAGAGTATGGCATCTAAAATTTCCTTGTCTGTGGATTCTTCTGCCCAGCCGTTGTATTGTTGTAGTCGTTTGAGAACATAACGACCGTCTCCAGGATCTCCAATGGCCAAGCTTTTTGCTATTGTATCAGGTTGTTCTACAGGTATTATCTCAGTATCTTTTCTCTTAAACGCGTCAACAATTGGTGCACATCCATGTGGCTGTGCTGCAATCATATGCATCCTTGAGACATTATTTACAAGTGAGAGGCTTTCCAGTTCCTCAAAGCCTTTACAAATTGCGTTTAACATGGCTCCACTTCCTACTGGTACAACTAAATGATCTGGTACGTTCCAGTCAAGCTGCTCTGCTACTTCAAATGCCAAAGTTTTTGATCCTTCAACATAGTAAGAGCGCATGTTGATATTTACAATTCCTATTCCTTTGCTATCACCAATTTGAGCTGCAATTCTATTTGCGTCATCGTATGTTCCATCTACTGCGATGAAATTAGCACCATAGGCAAGTGCTTGTGCAATTTTTGCATGTTCAATATCGCTTGGTGCAAAAACATAACATGGAAATCCTCCCTTTGCAGCATGAGCTGCAGTAGCTGATGCAAGATTTCCTGTGGATGCGCATCCAACTGCATTAAAACCAAACTCTTTTGCCTTTGATACTGCAACACCTGCAGGTCTGTCTTTAAATGAGAAAGTAGGATTTACAGAATCATTTTTGATATACAAATTATTCAAGCCAAGTGTTTTCCCAAGCTTTTCTGCTTTTAGTAGAGGAGTCATGCCAGCTCCAATACTTACAATGTTTGATTTTTCTGCGATTGGAAGAAGCTCAAAGTATCTCCAGTAAGTATGCTCGCGGTTAGCAAAGGTGTTTTTGTTTACGGAAGGAAAATCATAGTTTACATCAAGTGGACCAAAACACTCGTCGCAGATATATTTGAAGATAGGCGGGTACTCTTTTTTACATTCTCTGCATCGTAGCGATTTTATCTGCGTCAAGATGAATCTGACTTTGTAAAATCATACATAAGGCGTCCTAATATGAAGTTAAGTAATACTTAACTTTAGATGTGAATTTATTCAGTGACATTTAATGTATTTTGTGTATTAAAATAAAAACTATAGGCAAAATAATCACGCGATATTGAAAAATAGTAAGGACCTGAACATTATAAAAAAAATTTTACATCTTGAAAAAATATTAATAAAGAATCTAGTTTGTAATTAGCGAATTGAACCAGAAAAAAACTATTCCAATAATTGCTGGAATAATAGTTGTTGTCATAGCTATTATTGTAAGTTATTACATTTCACAAAAATCAGATAGTGAGATCAAACAACAATGGATTGTTTCAGGCCCTTTTGCAATAAGCAAATCTCAGTATAAGATAGGTGAAAATGTTTTCATGACTGTAAATAATTTACGACCAAACGAGATTGGCAACCTTTTCATAATTAGCCCGCAAAACAAGACCTTTACAGTAATTCCTTTTAATGGAACAGCCAAGGATCACTTCAATTATTATTTCAAACCTGATATTAGCAAGGCATCAAGAATATCTTCTACAGAAGAGTTGGTTGGAAGATGGCTAGTAATATCTGATCTGGTTAAATATCAACCTCTTAGCTTTGAAATCATTAATGAAACTCTTCCAGGTTATACAGCTGATGAAGAGACTCAGATTGAAAAATTACTAAAGCCTACGCTTAACAAAACAGGCTAGAATTATTTATTTTCCAAGGCATTGTGAAAGCAGACACGTTCTCCTGTATGACAAGCAGGTCCAGCTGGTTCTACAAGATATATGATTGCATCAGAATCACAGTCAACTAGAATTTCTTTTACTTTTTGAGTATTGCCAGATTCCTCTCCTTTCATCCACAGTTTGTTTCTTGATCTGCTCCAAAACCAAGAATTACCAGTCTTTTGCGTAAGAGATAGTGATTCTTTGTTGGCATATGCAAGTGTAAGAACTTCTTTAGAGTGAATGTCTTGCACTATAACAGGAACTAGCCCATCACTTTTTGAAAAATCAATCTCATCTATTGTTTTTTTCATAAAAATTTTCTATCTTCTTCCTTTCTTAATCTTTCTTTATATCCTAACAGGAACACCATTTTCTTTAAGATACTCTTTTACTCTGTCTACAGAATGTGTCTTATAATGAAATATTGACGCAGCTAGTGCGGCATCTACATTAGATTGTAAAAAAACATCAAGCATGTGTTTTGGTATTCCACATCCTCCAGATGCTATGACTGGAATGTTTACTGTGTTAACGATCTCCTTTGTTAGTTGGATATCATATCCTTCCTTTGTGCCATCCATGTCTATGCTGGTAAGTAGTATCTCCCCAGCACCGAGTCTTTCGACTTCTCTTGCCCACTCTATTGCATCAAGTCCTGTAGCAGTTTTGCCACCATAGATGTACACTTCAAACCAAAATTTTTTAGAATCAGAAGAGAAGACATGTTTTCCTTTTTGATAATCATAATTACGCTTTACATCCATGGCAACAACTACACATTGCTTTCCAAAAATTTCCATCAGTTTTGTTATGATTTCTGGGTTTTTTACAGCACCTGTGTTTATTGCAACCTTGTCAGCACCACTTAGCAAAATATCTCTTGCATGCTGTAGTGTTTTCACACCTCCTCCGACAGTAAATGGAATATCAATTACTTGAGCTACTTTTGAAACAAGTGCCTTGATTGTTTCTCTTCCTTGTTCTGATGCAGTAATATCAAGAAAAACAATCTCATCTGCACCCTCGTTACTATATTTTTCTGCCAATGAGACAGGATCTCCTGCGTCTTTTATTGATGCAAAGTGCATTCCCTTGACTACTCTACCATTATCTACATCTAAACATGGAATCACTCTTTTGGTTAAAGTCATGCTATTGCTCTAACCTCCTCAATTGAAATTTTTCCATCATATAGTGCTTTTCCAAGAATCACTCCTACCGCCCCACATTTTTTTACAGCCATTACATCTTTGAGATCAGATATTCCACCACTTGCAATTATCATTGCATTTTTTATCTTACAGGCTTTGGTAAGAGAAGCAATGTCTGGCCCCAACAAAGTTCCATCTCTTTCAACACTTGTTAAAAGAAATTCAGATAGGCCAATTTTTAAAAAATCCTCGATTCCTGTAATTAGTTCTATCCCAGTACTTTGCCTCCATCCATTTATGACAATTTTTCCATTTAGTTGATCTACAGAGATTATGAATTTCTCTTTTCCAAATTTTGCTAGAATTTCTGACAAGTTTTCTTTGTTTTTGAATGCAAAAGTGCCAATAACTACCTTGTCTGCAAATGAAATTGTATCAGATATGATTTCTTCATTACGCAGTCCGCCTGCGGCGTGTATTGGAATGGTGATTTCCTGTGCAATTTTTTTGATAATTTGTAAATTCGAACCACTACCAAGGGTTGCATCAAGATCCACTACGTGAATTCTATCTGCACCTGCTTTTTCCCATTTTTTTGCGATTTCCACAGGATTGTCGCTATAGATTGTTTTGTTTTTTGGATCACCTTTGACAAGGCGCACTACCTTACCATCCATTAGGTCAATTGCAGGGATAATTTTCACTTTTTACACTCTCGCAAAAAGTTCTTGATCATTATAGAACCTATTTTGCTAGATTTTTCAGGGTGAAACTGGGTACCAAAAAGTGGACCGCTTTCTATCACTGCTGGGACACTTATGCCATAGTCAGAATCAGCTTTTACTATGTCTGGATTTTTCGGATTTGCTCTGTAAGAGTGTACAAAATATACCCACGAGCCTTCCTTTACGCCTTCTAAGAGTTTGCTTGGTTTTTTTATCTGCAAATCATTCCATCCCATGTGAGGTATCTTGAATTTGTTTGGAAGCAAGATTACATCTCCTTCTAACACTCCAAGGCCACTTTCCTTTCCTTCTTCGCTTTTTTCAAAGAACATCTCCATGCCAAGACATATTCCTAAAACTGGGATCTGATTTTTTACTATATCAGCAAATGCTTTTTTTGATGAATTTAGACTGTGTATTGCAGGATCAAAATTACCTACACCAGGCAACAAGAGTCCCGAATAGTTGTTTGAATGATTAAGATCTGTAATCACATCAACTTGTGCATCATTTTTTTCAAGCGATGATTTTAGACTGAATATGTTTCCTGCTCCATAATCAAAAATTGCTACTTTAACCATTACATGGCACCTTTTGTACTTGGGATTCCTTTTTGCTTTTTGTCATAGCTAGCTGCAGCTCTCCATGCAACTGCAAAGGCCTTTATTGCAGCCTCAATTTTGTGATGATCGTTTTTTCCATACTTTACTGTGACATGTATACAGCTATTGAGATTCTGAGCAAAAGAACTGAAAAAGTGTTCCAGATCTTCTTTTGATATTCCTTCTATCTGATTTCGCTCAATTCCCAAATCAATTTTATGATATTGACGTTTAACTAGATCAAGTGACGCTTCGGCAAGTGATTCATCCATTGGAACAGATGCATGACCAAATCTTGTTATGCTAGATCTGTTTCCAAGTGCAAGATCAATTGCATTTGCAAGAGCAATACCTGTATCTTCGATCAAGTGGTGAGCTATTCCATCTTTTGAAACTGCTTTAAGAGTTAGATCAAACATTGCATGTTTGCCAAGCGATATGATCAAGTGATCAAGAAAACTTACTCCTGTCTTTACTGAAATCTTTCCATTTCCATCAAGATTTACAGTTACAGAGACTTCGGTCTCTTTTGTTTTTCTATTAATGCGGCCTAATCTAGATTTCATACAAATTCCTGCAGAGAGCGAGTTTTATGTCTCTACCAGATTTAATGTCTTCGGAATCAGATCTATTGATTCTAGTATGATGTCGGCATTTTTTTGTTCAAAGAGATTGCGTTTTGTTTCTGGGTCTTTGCTTGTACCATAAATAGCACAAAAGATTGTCTTGTTGCCAAGTTCATCAGCCTTTCTTGCCATTATAATATCCTCAACCGAATCACCTACAAACATGCAACATGACGACTCTAGTCCTTTGATAGATGATATCAGCGGTTGTGGATTTGGCTTTGCAAACTCTCGTGGTTCATCTTCTAAAAATCGTGAATTTTTCAGATCAAACTCATCAAATAATGTCTTTAGCGAATATTTAGTGGAAACAAATCCACGTCCTGATACTATTGAAATTTTTTTCCCAAATTTTTTTCTTAGTTTCTCGATTAGTTCTTTTTTAACAAGTACTACGTCGTTATCAATTAGTCCCTTGTCGTTAAAAAATTGTGGCTTTCTTTTATAAAGTTCATTATATAGATTAGCACCATAAAACATTTCATCAAATACAGAATACAGAGGGTTTATGTCATGCTGACCAGGATATGATAATTTTTTTCTGATTTCAGAAATATCTACAAGTGTATCAAGATACGTCTCAACAGATGAGATACCAGTTTGGTCTGCATTTTTAATTACATCAAAAATGAATTCAGATGGATTTCGGTCTAGTTTTTTTGCAGCTACAACTGAGAGAATTAGGGAATAAGTAGCATCAACTTCGTCATTAAAACCTCCTGTAGCTTTAAAGCCATCAATCATCTGCGTGCTTACAATGTTGGGCTGATCTATGTTTGCCATTTTTTTAAGTACAAAATCTACAGTTTTTTTTATAGTAAGATCGTATGAATTTGAAATATCGATAAGCACACCATCACAGTCAAATATCACACCATCGAGACTTTTTATTTTGTCAATCTTTGCAGTGTCCACAAATATACCGTCATCTAATTTTTGAATAGTCATCTCAATAGATCACGTATTGCTAGCAAGAATTTTGAATTCATCTCCGCTGAACCTACTGTGACCCTCAAGCAGCCGTCGTGGCTTCCCATCTTCCCTAGATTTTTCACCACAATTCCCTGTTCTACGAGAGCTTTGTAGATACGTAGTCCAGAACCAGGCGCACTAAAAAGTACAAAATTTGCTTTTGAGTCAAAGACTTGAAAAACATCCATACCGCGAAGTGTTCCTATTATTCTAGATCTTTCTTTTTTGATTAGATTTGCAATTTCAGAAATTTGTTTTGATTTTTGTAATGCTAAAATCGCTGTCTCTATTGCAACAGTGTTTAGTGGATATGGATATTGAATTGTTTTGGTAAATACACTAGCTATCTTTTTGTTTGCAACAAAATACCCAACACGAAGCCCTGCAAGTCCAAATGATTTTGAAAGTGTTCTTAACACAATCAGATTATCTTTTTTCTTTGTCATATCTATAATAGAATAGTCGGCAAATTCTACGTATGCTTCATCAATTATTACAAGACCGTTAAATTCTTTGATCAGTTGTTCTAGTTTGTTTTTTGAAAACTGAAATCCAGTGGGATTGTTTGGCGAATCAAGATAAAGAATGTCAGCCTTTTTTATATTTGAAAGAAACTTTTCTAATTCTAGTGTCATGTTCTTTGTGAAAGGAATCTTGATTGTTGGAATAGAATACAACTTGCATCTTTCTTCAAAAAAACCAAAGGTGGGTTCAGAGGTCAGAATTTTTGTGTCTTTTGAAGCAAAATTTGTCAATATTAGATCAATTATTTGATCAGAGCCGTTTCCTACTCCAATCATTTCTTGTGGCATTTTGATGTACCTAGCGAGTGATTCTACGAGTCGTTCCGTGTCACTTAGTGGGTATTCTCTCACGTCAAGCTTATCTTCGGTTTGTTTGATCAAATCCAATGAAAATTCTCTGTCTATTGCATAGTTTTCGTTAGAATCAAGTTTTAGTGCATTTGGAAACTTTTCAGGTTTCTGATATCCTTTTAGCTTTGAGAGTTGTTCTACTTTTTTTTGGAACCAACCTGATTTCATTTTAATCTAGTCCTTACTGCTTCGTAGTGATTTGGTAGTCCTTCTGCAGTTGTCAAAGCTTTCATGTATTTTGAAATTTTTCGTAATTCATTTTTTGAAGTTTCTATTTGGCTTTGTATTTTCATAAAGTCCAGTACTCCAAGTGATCCTCTAGTTCTTGCAAACCCGTTTGTGGGAAGGATGTGATTTGAACCTAGCAGATAATCACTTGCTGAAGACGGCGTATCTTTTCCTATCAATACAAGACCGGCGGATCTAATCTTTCGTGCTATCTGTTGTGGATTTTTTGTAATTATTTCTAGGTGTTCAGGAGCAAATTGGTTTGCAAATTCTATAACTTCTGATTCGCTCTTGCAGATTGCAATAAATCCATTGTTTTT
>Ga0209520_10002702_pt1 | contig 10215 bp, 10 predicted proteins | sample Rifsed16ft1_FD_184009 | JGI IMG/M metagenome (GOLD analysis project Ga0209520, IMG submission 184009) | Soil microbial communities from Rifle, Colorado, USA - sediment 16ft 1 (version 2) | ecosystem: Environmental > Terrestrial > Deep subsurface > Rock core/Sediment | place: Rifle, Colorado...
CCGCCGATACGCCGCTGCGACAAGCCTGACGGCGGGCAGGCTCGCCGCTCGGTCGGTCAACATACTGTTTCAAGTATGCCTCCCTCCCTCACCGCTCCGCGCGCCCGTCTCGCGTGGCGTCTCGGCTGTTTCGTCACGAACCCTCGTGAATAATGCGGGTTTAAGTAGTCTCCCCCCTGGTGCTTGAGCAAGACGGGTGCCGAAGTCATTCCCAAAGGGAGAAACGTAACCAGCTGAACCTTCAAAGAAAGTTGGATCGCGGGCGGCATACGAGAATGTTTCGCAGGGGTCAGCTGAGGGAAATTTCCACAGTGCCCGAATGTTGCTGCGGCAAGGAGGGGCAATCGGACGAATTCCGACGGAGCTTTCCGATTAGCAGGAAGAAGTCCCGGACGGCTCCAGCTGAACCAGCAGGCTGTTCAAAAAGGCCGTCCTCTTCATGTGTGGTTTGTCTGGTTCATCTGGTCTATCTGGTTTGTTTTGTTGCTTGACCCAGAGAAACCAAACAAACCAAATAAACGAGACAGACCAAATAACGGTCTACTTACGCTGGCGGACTTTTTCAACAGCTTGCTAGTCGGACTTCCCCTTCCGCCAGAAGATCCACAGTAGCACCGCAGCCAGGACAGCCGCGAGTATCAGCGCAAACACTTCAGCAGACATACTGCACCCACCGTGGCACGGTCACCTCGTTGCCTCTCACAGGATAGGAAATAATCCGCCGGCCACGTTCCGCGGGCTTACGCCTCTCACGGACGTACCTCCAAGCGATTGTCGACCTTGTCAACCCCAAAGACATACCAGGCATCGTACTCGGCCATCTCCTTCTGCGGCGCAGAGGGCGCGTCTCCTTCCAGCGTGACCACCGATTTCTTCACCGTCACACGGATGCGCTCGGCGTTGACGAAGGGATCCTTTTCCAACACGAGGCGCACCGCTTTCGCAATTTCCTCATCGGAATCTTCCTGCAGCGGGACGACCTCCATGCCATTGATGACATCTCGACTCCCGGGGACCCACCAGGCCATCACGCCGGCCAGCCGCTTCTGGATGAGGCTGGTGACATGATCGTCCAGGAGCACGACCCCGTCCGTGACAGACACTTGAATCACCCCCTGCGGCGTCACGGTCGCCTCCCTGACGGTTTCCCAGGTACCTTTGCGCTTGACCTGAATCGTACAGTTCTGCAGGACAGGCGCATGAAGCAAGGCATCACGCACGGCATCCAGGATCGCTCCATCGCCCATGTGGGTGGAAGGCGTCACGTGGAGTCGATCCACGATGCCTGTGACTCCGGGAACAGCAATCGCGAGTTCCAGGGATAGTTTCTTTGCCGCCACATCCTCCACCTCACCCTCCAGGGTGAGCACGCCGTCGCTGAAGTCCATGCGAACAGGATACTTGTGCAAGTTGATGCGCCGCTCCCGCTCAAATGCCGCACGGACCGCTGTGAGAACTTGACCCTGATGTGTCATGACGCACTCCTTCTTGTTTAGCATGAGACTCAACCTTGCTCAGGTCGTGCGGCATCCGGGACAGCAAACTCTTCCAACAGTCTTCGCTGCCGCGGCGTGAGGTCGGTCGGGGTTCGGACCTCCGTGACCACAAACAAATCCCCCTTCCCCTTGCCCCTAAGGCGTGGCAGCCCCTTTCCACTGAGCCGCAGCGCCGTGCCGCTCTGCGTGCCGGCGGGAACGGTGACCCGCAAGGTCTCTCCCCCCAGCCCCGTCACGGAAATTTCGGTGCCCAGCGCCGCCTCCGGGAACGTAAGAGTCTTCACCATATAGAGGTCGTCACCGTGCCGATCAAAGGAGGGATGGGGTTGCAAGTGCGGACGAATCAGCAGATCTCCCGGCGGACCGCCATTGGCGTTCGGCTCTCCTTGTTTCGCGAGCCGGATCATCATCCCGTCATCCACCCCGGAAGGAATCCGCACCTTGAGCCGATGGGTCACAAACTCATACCCGTTGCCCTGGCACGTCGTGCAGGGGGCCTCGATGAGCTGACCGCGCCCGTGGCAGCGGGTGCACGTCGTCAGGGTGACCAGGCGCATACCCTTGCTGGTTTTGGCATGCTGTGTCTGCCCAGTCCCAGCACAGTCGGGACAGGGTTTCGGCTTCGTCCCAGGCTTGGCGCCACTCCCTGCGCAGGGCGCGCATTTCTCGGAGCGGGTGATCGGAATCTCCCGTTCGCCTCCCTTGGCGGCCTCTTCCAAGGTGAGATCCAGGTCATACCGCAAATCCCCGCCCTGGCTCACCCCGGAGCGGGGTCTCGTGCGTTGACTAAAGAAGTCGCCAAACGCACTGGATAAATCATCAAACCGGCCGCCGAAGAAATCGCCGAACTGAAAATCGCGCATGAGATCTTCAGCAGTCCAGCGTTCGCTGACCCCCGCATGACCGGTTGCATCGTACTCGTGACGTTTCGCATCGTCTGACAGGACCGCATAGGCCTCAGCGATTTCTCTGAACTTGGTGGTGGCATCCGGATCCTTACTCCGGTCCGGATGATATTTGAGCGCCAATTGACGATAGGCCTGCTTCAGCTGATCCCTGGTGGCAGACCGATCCACGCCCAGGATTTCGTAGTAATCACGCTTCGTTTCAGTAGTCGACACGTTTCCCCATCCTATTCCTACCTACTAGGAGCCTGTCATGACTGATGCAGGCGAAGGCTAACAGACCGCATAATCTCCCTTGGCCAGCGCCTGGCAGAAGGGCGTCATTCTGCGCAGGGCCTGTTGAACCTGCCGACCGATCAACGGCTCAACCGAAGCCAGCGATACACCTTGCGCCAGATGGACCTCGACCATGACGAACTGCGGCGATGATACCGGTCGTCCAATCTGGCTCGTCAACCAAACCGTCACTTCACGGAGCCCCTTCACGTTCCGGTGGATCTGCCCAGCCAGCACATGAGCGAGCACGTTGTAGATCTTCCCCACGTGCGCCATAGGATTTTTCCCGGCGGCCGCTTCCGCACTGGCCGGCCGGCGGAGTGAGATCACCCCACACACGCGATTCCCCCGCCCCACCTCGCCCGAGTCGCCCGCTTCCGCTGACGTGCCAAGCAACGAGAGGTACATCCCCTCGACTCCCGCTCCGCGACGATCCAGCGCATTGAGCGTGACCTCGGCTGACAGCCGCGGCCCGGCCTTCTGTTTCACGAAGGACTGCAAGGCCTTCAACACCTCAGCCTTGCGCGAAAAGTATTGCGACTCTGTCCGGATAGCTGAAGCCAGCAACGGCATTGCGACCGTGAGCGTCACCTGCCCCCTCGTCCGCACGCCAAGCACCTTAACGTCTTGCCCCGTGGCCGGAAATGCCTTCTTAAAAGAAGGGCTGTTCAAAAACTGTTCGACTTGAAAGACCAGGCGCTCAGTCGGGGTGAACGGCGCGTAGCCCACCGCGGCGGAGGTATCATTGGCAACCGGGCCTCCACGCCGCTCACTCACGGATTGAAGTTCCGCAGGAGCCGGCTTCAGCTCCACCTGGCACGTGAGGTGCTTGAGGGGATCCACGTGCGGGAGGTGCTGCTTAAACCAAGTAGAGGCAACCCGCTCGGCGATCTCCGCCACCGGTACCAATTTTTTTCGCCACTCGAACGTTGCCCGATCTCCCATGACCAAACGCATCGGCGTGATGACATGGCCTCCACCAGGACGGCAGTCCACCTCACCCGCCACCAACAGCCCCTTATCTGCGTTGAAGTGGAGCACGCGACCACATATTTTCAGATAGGCTTGCGCCAACTCGACCGCCACCTGTTCCATCACCGCATCACAGATCGTGTCGGGATGCCCCAAACCCTTCCGCTCGACAATTTCGAACGGCTGGCCGGCGAGGGGATCGCACGTTGATTTCAGAATCATCGGCTTCATCATGCAAGAGTCCCCATTTCCGTTCCGGGCATCGCACGTCGCCCAGCACGCCCGTCATACCTCCCCGAGCCACAAGATCGCCTTTCCAGGCCATGAAGCTAAAGAAATAGAGTCACGTGAACTGTCTCCAGGAAGGGTAGACGCTCCCCCTCACCGTCTCATCGGTCAGCAGCTGTCCGGCCACCTCCTCCGATCTGACCATGTGCTTGGTTCAAGTTTTTCCGTCGTGCGCCAGGCAGTGACTCGAGTGCCCCGTCTTGTCAGTTGAGCAAGGCTGGTACCATCCGCCGAGGGCGAGCCATACCCCGAGTTCATCGGAAAATCAGCAGATTCGAGCGGACAACTCAGCCACACTCCCAGAACCAAGGGATATCTTGCTACAACGACCAGGCTTCACATGTAGTGAAAAGCCACAGAAGCCGTGAGGAAATTGTGTCTACGCTCCACTTCTCACGGCACCATGCTTGCTCATTCTGCCAGGTATCATTACATAGGCTCCTTATCTCTTATGAACTCCCCGGCTCGCCCACTGACATCGCTGTGGATGACGTGCGTCATACTCATCCACTGTCTGGTTGCCATACCCGGATGCATCGGTGACACTCATGATCCCACGCGCCAGGCCGAGCGAGACAGGATGGTGAACGATCAGATCATTCCCCGTGGCATCAAGGACCAGGCCGTCCTCGCCGCGATGCGTCGCATTCCCCGCCACAGGTTCGTTCCCGCCTTCTACTCCGCGTTCGCCTACTACGACAATCCTCTCCCGATCGGCCACGGTCAGACCATCTCGCAACCCTTTGTCGTCGCGCTCATGAGCGACGCGCTCGCATTGCAGGGCGCGAAGAAGGTGCTTGAGATTGGAACCGGTTCGGGGTACCAGGCTGCGGTTCTGGCCGAGATTGTGCCTCATGTCTTCACGATCGAAATCGTCGAGCCCCTGGCGACAGAGGCTGCACGGACGCTGGCGGAACTTGGCTACCGCAACATCCACATTCGTGTCGGTGACGGCTATCAAGGCTGGCCGGAGGAAGCCCCCTTCGACGCCATCATCGTGACCGCCTCGTCCGAACATGTGCCGCAACCGCTCCTCGATCAACTCGCCGTTGGAGGGCGCCTGATTCTCCCGGTCGGCAAAGCCTTCCAGGAACTTCAGGAATTGGTCCTCTATCGCCGGACCACGGACGGCTATGAACGCACGCGACTCTCGCTGGTTCGCTTTGTTCCACTGATCCGCAAAGACCAATCCAGCCAACCAGGTGAGCGATAACCGATGGATTCGCCTCGCTCGGAACTTCCGCGCCGCATCGGAATCTTTACCGCCGGCTGTCTGTTGGTCAGCAACGTCGTCGGGAGCGGCATCTTCACCACGACCGGATTTATGGCCCGCGATCTCGGCGATCCCGGCCTGATCCTGGCAATCTGGTTCTTCGGAGCCTTGCTGGCCCTCGCGGGAGCGCTGTCGTACAGCGAGTTAGGAACGGCTCTGCCGGTCGCAGGAGGAGAATACGCCTACCTGCGCCGCGCCTATGGCCCACTTGTCGGATTTCTCAGCGGATGGACGTCGTTCACCATCGGCTTCAGCGCCGCCATTGCGGCAGGGGCCATGAGCTTTGCCGCATACCTGCTTCAGATTGTTCCCTTCCACAGTGAGAACGGCCCCCTATCGACGGGGATTGCGTTGACGCTGATCTGGGTCGTCACCGGATTTCATCTCGCCGGTGTGGGTTCCGGTGGATTCCTGCAACGGCTGCTGACCATTCTGAACATCGGAGCCATTCTGATCCTCGTCGTGGGAGTGCTGATGCTCGGGGAGGGAAACTGGAGCCACTTCAGCCTTTCAGCCCCCGGCATCACTCCCGGCTTTGGAGCGACGATGGTCTCGCTGATTTTCGTCACCTACGCCTACTCGGGCTGGAATGCGGCGGCCTATGTGGCGGGAGAAATCGTCGATCCCGGACGCACCATCCCGCGTGCCATGATCGGCGGCACCCTCTTCGTGGGGCTGCTCTATCTTGTCGTGAACGGGATCTATCTCTATGCGTTGCCCGTCACTGAGCTAGGGCAACCACCGATCCTCCCCGTGGCGAACAAGGTGGCCGCAACCCTGCTGGGCCCCACAGGCACCCTTTTGGTGACGGTCCTTCTCTGCCTCGCTATTGCCGGAGCCGTTAGCGCGATGGTGTGGACCGGACCCCGCGTGTACTATGCCATGGCGCAAGACGGTTTGATTCCCTCCCTCTTCGCAAAAACCCCCGGCATGCAACAGGCGCCGATCAACGCCATCCTTCTGCAAAGCCTATGGGCCTCAGTCCTGATTCTCTCGGGGAGCTTCGAACGGCTGGTGATCTATAGCGGAACCGTACTCATGATCTTCAACGCCCTTGCGGTGGGAGCATTACTGATCCTGCGTCGGCAAGAGCCGACTCTTCCCCGCCCCTATCGCACCCCTCTCTACCCGTTTGTCCCCGCATTCTATCTTCTTGTGTCAACCGTGATCGTTGGGGCCGCACTCTATGAGCGTCCGGTGGAAGGAGGCCTGGGAATCGCGACTGTCTTAGCCGGAACGCCGTTGTACCTACTCTGGCGCAAACTAAGCGGCGGCAGCCACTCTTGAAGCGAGGCTGGGGTCAAGGTCGAGGCTGAGCGACGATTCGACTTGCTTCAATAAGCCTGAGTTTTCCAGAAAAGCCGGCGGTGCCACAGAAAAAACTCTCGGCACATTTTCTGTTCTCGCGCCTCTTACTGCAGGGACATTCACGAAACACCTAGCGTTACGCATGAGGCGCAAGTGATAGCCGCGCGGATGAGGCTTTCACTTGTCGCTCTCGATGTGATTGTTGGTCCTCCTGTTCCGGTTGACTTCGTGCACCACAGCGACGAATGCGTCCGCCGCTTGGCTGACATCGAACAAGACTTCTGATTGCAGGTAGAGCTGAGCGTCGGACTCTGAACCTAGGCCGTTCCAGAATCTCTCCCGTCCCTCATAGACACCGTGCACACAGACCATGTCTATGATTGCACGGAAGGCTAATGGCTTCTTCGTAATTGTATCGCGGAGGAACTGGCGTCGATCTGCCATGAAGCTTTTCCGGATTCCGATTTGGTCAAGGCGGTGATAAAGAGGTGATTGGTCTCTCATGGTATGAAACCCAACCCTGACGCGGCCAGCTGTTGCTTCGGTCAAGAGAAATTTTTGGATATCGGACGCTGCCCGGAGGTTGGAATCGAATGACTCCATCCATTTCTCGAACCCTTGAATCTTGGGCCCACGGTATTCTTCTGGCGTCATACGAACGAATGAGTCGCTGGCTGAGATCATGATTGTGAGGGTCTCAGGGCATACCGTAACCAGGTTCACTGCCGTCTCAGGACACGGGAGTTTGATGAACAAATCCAGGGCAGCGGCCATCTCTTTCTTATACACGCCACCTTCCAATCCTTTGACAAGATCGAACGCGGACGACTTAAGATTGCAGTTCGCCAATTGCGTGAGTAGTTTTCCGTTCATCTTTTGTCGCCTCTCCGGCCCAACAGTGGGTTGAACGGCGAGGCTCAAGCGCTTGCCCCGGCCTCGCCTCTCCACTTTGTTGTTGATCAGGGGACAGTTTAAGGGGTCAGACCCCTCATCGGTCGCCTTCAGAAACCAAGAGATCAGGAAATCGGGGACATGTGACCGCGGTACCAAGCATCTAAATGCTCATACAGGGATTTCGGAATCTCAGAGAATGGTGACTGTTCATTGATAAGGATTCGCGATTGACCAACACTGTGCAAATATTGGCTTTTGTAAGGCGTCCCATCGGACCTCAAAACGGAAGAAAGATAGGCGACTCCTACGGGAATACTAGCGAAGGCGATAAGCCCCATAATCTGGGCCTGTCCCCCAAGAAGCCGATGGACTTCTGGGGAAAGGACTTGCAGGACCATGTTATGCACACGATCCGAAGCTTCCTGGTCAGAGGAAGCCGCTAACGGTGTATCAGTGAGATGAATACAGCGGGAAAGATCGATTGCAATTATCCCTTGGGCGGGATTGGCTATAGTGGTGATTTGTTTCCGTGCCCGTTTGATGTTCTCAATCAAGGAATTTTGACTCCACGGCCGCTTACATTGGATATCTAAAACGGTGCCTTGATGATTTAGGGTAATATCTCCCCTCCACTGTGTCGTCTCGGAGTCACGCCTGCATTCATCAACTGCAAGCAGGTCCAAGCCAGCGCCCAGCAATCTGCCGGCAAGAAGATAGTTGAATGCATTATTTCGAGCTCGGTTTGTTGAGCTGGAATTTTCCTCTGCTGATAACACAGGCCCGTCTCTTAGCGTGGTGCAAATCCTGTCTTTTAGGTCAGGGAATAAGTCAGTTTTCATGCACCAGAGTTCATACATCTCTGTTACATCTGAGCTCTCGTGCCAGGCCAGTAGATGCTCTGGTGATCTCTGGTTTTCCTGAAGGAGCTCTCTCAGAAGTCTGGTGTACTTGGTTGCTCTTCCCTGCGAGATGCCAGCCCAGCCACAGGCCTCCTCAATGAGCCGGATCTGGTTCACCGTATCAATGCTGCTCAAAAAATTGGCGCTGGCAGACGACATGTTTCTCCACGCACATTAAGGGATCAGCCTGCTTTGTTTCCCAGTGAACACGGCTCAAACCGTCTGCGCGAACGCAATGATCCAGCGCCGGACGATGCCCCCGCGCCTCCTCTAATTCCTCGGCAGTGGCGATCCGGCGGCCAGCGGCATGTTTGCCACGATGTCGCCCCTGCTCCAAGGGCTCAACATTCGCAAGGAGGCCAAGACGTTTCCATTCAGTCGTGCTGATGCTCACAGATTTAAGGGGTCAGACCCCTTAAATCTTCATCCGAACGTGCTGTTAGCCAGCCTCATCGATAAGCGCGGCGAGTTTAGCCGCCTTTCGAACGACGGTCGCCGCTGCTAGTTTCATAGCCATTGTACGTGGGAATCTTGCCGGGTGGAGGATGAATGGCGCATCCCCAAGCTTGCACGGGATACCCTCTGGCCAAAGCTCCTGCAAGAGACCCAACTTCGTCGTCAGTTTCAACTGGCGCGGCACGATAACGCCAGGAGTTCTGAGAACCGCCCGTCGCGCCATGTCTCCCAAGGTCACAACACGCGGCGGGCGCAACGATTGAAATTCAGGAGCGAATCCAACCGGGTTGCAACAGTCAACCACCGGGGGTGGTGGATCCTGAGATCTATGTGCGTTGGGGACAATCGCGCATTTAACCGCATGAATGAGAAACAGGCCTTTAGCCGCGAGTGCGTCCCACCGTTTGGCAAGAGTCTCTTCGACGAACAATCGCACATTGTCGGATGGGTCATTCGTAGCACTCTTCGCAACCTTCCTCACGAACACTCCATCTTCGTGAGGCGGCGCCAGACCGATAAGTAGGAGGGACATGGACATCTTGGGAGATATTGTCTGCTGGCGAATCTTGAGCGCGATGCGGGGGTTGGTCGCACACTTCTCGCAGTTCCAGATCTTGCTCTGAGCTCTCTCCCAAGGTGTGGCCTCTTCCATGGTTGCCCTGGCCTGGCTAACGCGAAGGCTAAGCAGACGAGGCACGCGAGCCTCGCGAGCGGGTCCGAAGATCTGTCTCAAGCCGTAGGGTTAGCCTGACTCGTATTCCGCATCACTTCTAGGGCCAGGCGCCAGTTCTCCAAAAGCTCGTGCAAGACTCGCATGCCATCTTCCAACACCTCAACGTTGATAACGCCAAGGCCTATAAGGTGCTGGTTGCCCTTGATGTCTTCAGGGTAGCGGAACACCTGTCCCGTTGGATCGATATTGCAGAAGTCATCGATGATGTCCTTGACGATGGAGAGTTCCAGTTGGTCAAATGCCTCGTGCTTGCTGGCAAGCGCCTGACGCTCAAATGCCGACCAATTGTCTTGAAGCGTGTGTGTTTTCGTATAGCCCCCTGACTTTGCGATGTCGTCGAACAGGTGGACCATGTGCTTTAGGTAGAGCTCGATTCCATGACGAAACGAAAAAGCAGCCGGATAGATCAGTAAATCAATCGTCCACCCGCCACGCTTGATGGCGTTGATGATTTGAAAGCCGCCTTCGAAAAAGCCCTCGCCGTATGCTCCAAAGTCGTATGGACCGCCATTTGTGCCAACACAGGCATTGAGTGTCGGGCACGGTCCCGCCCTGAATAGCGAATTTGGTTCGTATTTGTAACCCATATCAGATAGCCCTAACTATTAAATCCGCCGCAGCCTACCTCTGCAGCATAGCGAGGCAGCCTCAGCAATCTGTTGCGGGCAAGTCTACTGCAAAGTCCGATGGTTATCCACCACTCTGGCCGGTGTCA
>Ga0209520_10002710_pt1 | contig 10200 bp, 7 predicted proteins | sample Rifsed16ft1_FD_184009 | JGI IMG/M metagenome (GOLD analysis project Ga0209520, IMG submission 184009) | Soil microbial communities from Rifle, Colorado, USA - sediment 16ft 1 (version 2) | ecosystem: Environmental > Terrestrial > Deep subsurface > Rock core/Sediment | place: Rifle, Colorado...
AGCGACTTGTACTGGTTGGCCACGTGGTCGCCCTTGTAGATGTCCTTGTACTCCTGGAAGCGCCCGCCGCGGTTCAGGACGTAGACCACCTTCCGCCAGTTCGCCCCGGCGATCTTCTCCCACCGCTCCGGGTCGAACACGGTCTTCGGAAGGTGCTTGCGCGATTCGAGGAAGAGCTTGAGCTCCGCATCGTCGGCATCGGGAACGGGTTTCCCGTCGGTGGCGACGTTGGCGACCATCCGGATATAGAAATCGTCCGGACGGGTGAAGTCCTGCCCCGGCCCGAACCCGTCCTTGCCGTACCCCTTCATCCCGAGCCGCTCCGCAAGGGCGAGCTGGAGCGCCTCGTAGGAGCAGGGCATCTCCTCCCCGAAGACTTTCACCGTCTCCGGTATCGGGGCGATGACCGGCTGCCGGATCGGCTGGACCTTGACCGGCATGTTGGGGTGGGACCCCTGCATCTCCCACCGTTCCAGGAACGACAGGTCGGGGAAGATGTAGTCGGCGTACATGGACGTGGTCCCGATCAGGATGTCGCTGCAGAAGTAAAGGGGGACCTTCCCCACGTCCATGAGAATCGGGATGTTGGTTTGCCCCGCGGGAAGGGCGTAGACCGGCGTGCACATGTAGGAGAAGAGGGCCTTGATCGGGTACGGGTAGGCGTCGCCGATCGAGGGGACGATCTCCTCGTAGATGTCCGAGGCGAGGGGCCACCAGTTCCGCTTCGCCGGGTAGCCGGAAAAGAGGGACGTCTCCTCGTACTTGACGTCGTGCCGGATCACGCTGATCCCGAACTTCCCGTTCTTCCCCGGGGCCATTTTCGCCAGGGCGAACGGCTGCCCCTCCTTCCCCCCCGTCGTGTTGTAGGTCGACGCTTCGATCATCCCCCCCTTCCAGTCGAAGTTCCCGAGGAGGAGGTTGATCGTCATCGCGTAGGTCACGTTGTAGAAGCCGTTCGTGTGCTGGGCGATCCCCCGGTGGACGTCCACGACCGCCTTTTTCCCGTGGCTCGTCAGCTCCTTCGCGACCGCTTCGATCTCCTTCGCGGGAATCCCGCAGATCCTCGACCACTCGTCCATCGGCTTCGCGTTTGCCGCTTCGGCGACGAGCGTAAGCCCGGATTTCACCTTGACGTCGCCGATCGCCGCGTCGACCAGCAGGTCCCCCGTGACCGGGTTCTTGTCGTCGTTGGGATCGACGGCGACCGGCTTCCCGTCCTTCATCGCCACGAGGTATTCGAAGTCGTGCTCCTTGTCGTCCTTGTCCTTTCTCTTCTCGGGCTGGGCCAGGCCGATCTCGTGGGCCCGCAGGAACTTGCCCGGCTTGCCGTCCTTGTCCATCTTGACGAGGAGGACGGCGTTGGACCAGGTCGGTTCTCCGGCCGCCTTGGCGGCCGCCTTGTTCGCGCATGCCAGGTACTTGGCGTCAACCTTCTTGTTGTTGATGATCCATTGGATGATCCCTGCGAAGAAAGCGCCGTCCTCCCCGGGTTGGATCGGCAGGTACCGGTTCGCCTTCGCCGCCGCCTTGTTGAAGCGGGGATCGACGACGGTCATCTTCGTCTTCCCGCTGACCAGGTTGGGAATGAGCCGCACGTTCCGGTTCGAGGGGCCGTAGTTGGCGTCGAGAAGGTTCGACCCCACGCACAGGATGTATTCGCTGTTCTCGAAGTCCCCCTGCCAGTAGAACTTCTTGCCGCCTCCGAACTTGCTGTATTCGTACTGCTCGCTCATCGCCTTGCAGGTGAAGTAGAGCGACCCCTGGCACACCGTCGTGTGGCCGTGGGTGTTGACCGTCCCGAAGTAGTCCCCGAAGAACCGCGCGGAGAAGTCCCCCCGGCCGCCCTTCTTCCGGCCCCACATGTAGACCATCTGGTTGTTCTTGGGCCCCAGATCCGGGTGGTCCGGGTCGATGAGGTGCGAAAGGTTCGGCGCATGCTTTGCCTTGAATTCCTCGACGGCCTTCTTTTTATCCTTCGCCTTGCCGATCGCTTTCGCGTCCTCGCCCATCTCCTTGGCGATCTTCGGGTCGCGGAGCGCATAGATCTCCTTGAGCCCGGTCACCTCACGGCTCTCCTCCCCCGGCACGTGGCGGAAGAGCTTCCCGCCACCGACGATCTCGTCGACCGCCCGGTCGAAGGGGACCGTCATCCATTTCCCCTCGCCCCGCTTCCCGGCCCTCTTGATGACCTTCGTGATCCGGTACGGGTCGTAGACGCTCTGGAGTCCCGCCTGCCCCTTGGGACAGATCGCCATGTCGACCTTGTTCAATTCGGACGGAGAAGTCCCGTACGGGGCATGGGGGACCGAAACGAAGGGATTGTATGGGCTCCCGTCGATCTTCAGGGCCACGGCGCTGCCGTTCTTCCGGAAGAACTTGACCTTGATGCCGCAGCCGGTATTGCATTGGAGGCAGACGGTATGGAGCGTGTTTTCCGCCCTGACCAGCTCGTACTCCTCCTCGGGGGTGAGTTGCCCCGCCTCGGCCCGGCGCATCAGGTCCGTGGCCCATTCGAGCTGCGAGGCGAGGACCGTGCCCCCGAGAACCGCGGTGCACTTCAGGAAATCCCTCCGGTTTATGCCGTCCCGGCGATTCTTTTTCTCTTCCATCTCTTCACCTCGACTACGGCAGGATGTAGTAGACCCTGGGTTTGGTCTTCGATTCCCCGGCAAACGACGGGGTGGTCCCCGGGTAGCCGATCTTCCCGGCGATGTCCGACGGGCTCCGGTCCTTCAGGTCCGCGTCCTTGAGCTTCGCCTGCCCCTTCGACGACACCTCGGCCAGCACCGTGACCTTGTTCTCCTTGATCATCTTGTGGATCAGGCTCTTTGTATCTTCGGGATCCCCGAAGTAGTTCGCCCGGCAGATGCAGGTGCTCACGCACATCGGGACCATGCCGTTCTTCAGCCGGTGATAGCAGAAATGGCACTTTCGGGCATTCCCGCAGGGGGTATGAAACTTCTCGCGGGGCCATTTCCGGCCGTACTCCCAGGTGGGGGACTTCTCGTACTCCTCCACTCTGGGAGTGCCCTCGGTGTGGAGGCTGCCCGCGTCCAGGGTCCGTGCCTTGTACGGGCAGGCGATCACGCAGCGCCCGCAGCCGACGCACTGCCCGTAATTGATCATGACGATGCCGGCGCTTTTCCCCTTCGTGCTCTTCCAGGTCGCCTTCCCCTCCCCCTTGTTGGGGCACGCGTCCACGCAGGGAGGGTTGTCGCACTGCTGACAGGGTCTTGGCGTGAACCGTCTCTTGACGTCGGGAAACGAGCCCGATTCCTCCTCGTAGACCGGCCGGTAGACGACGCCCGGCGGGCTTTTCTGTTCGGCCACGCAGCCCGCCGTGCACGACTTGCACGCCGTGCAGCGCCGAAGATCGATGAGCATCGCCCATTTGCTGTCGGGGGATGCCAGAGCTCTCTGGATATCTTCCTGGATGACGGTCAGTTCGTCCCTTCCCTCGAACATTTACTTCACCTCCTTCGTGTGGCACTGATTGCAGCTCCCCTTCACGGAGAACGCCGTCTTCCCGTTGTGGCAGGAACCGCAGGAAGCCCCCTTTCCCATCTGGGACATGGTAGCGGTCTTGCGCTTCTCCTTCGTCACGTACAAGGAGGCGTGGCATGCCGTGCAGGGAAGGCCCGACTTCTCGACGTGCGCGTCGTGGCGGAAGGTGACGTTGCCGATTTTCTTGACCTCATAGACGATGTCGCCTCCGCCGACCCGTGCGTATCCGGCCGATGTCACGGCGACGAGGAGCGCAAGCACGATCATTGCCCTATTCATGACCCATCCTCCTCCCTTGATCTCGCCTTACCTCATTTCGTATTGGGGTAGAGAAGAAATGCTCGAGGGGCGCTTTTTCTCTTGGGATACGACAAGGGAAGTCCGGATGCATGTCGACCTCTCCCATTCCCTAAAAAATGTTGCCAATCAGGAACTTACATAAACAAAAATCGTGTAGCAAATGTAGGAAAATAAACCGATCTTTTGATATTTTGAACATCAACCTACCTTCGATATCCGGAGAATGCAAGATTTTTTTCCCAGATTTTTTCCCTGCCGCCGGGAACCGCCAGCCGTCCTTCCCGGGGTGGTCGGTCTCGAAGCGGGGAGCGTCTTTCCTGCCGGGGGGCAAATGTTCGGTTCCCATGATCCACCCCGTTGTTGATACAATGTTTCCCCTATTTCCCGCACCTCGACAAGGAGAATGGTGAGGATCGTGGCGATCACTTACGAGGAGGCGCTTGCCTCGGTACTGCCCTTCGTCCGCACCCAGGATGTCCGCGAGGTTCCCCTCCCGGACGTCGCCGGCGAGATCCTCGCCCGGGAGGTGATCGCGGACCGGAACATTCCGCCATTTCCCCGCGCGGCGATGGACGGGTTCGCCGTCGTCTGGACGGGGAAAGAAACGGAACGAACGTACCGGGTGGTGGGATCGGTCAACCCGGGCACCGTGTGGAGCGGCGACGCCACCGAGGCGGGCTGCGTCAGGATCATGACCGGGGCGATGGTCCCGGCGCCGTTCGACACGGTGATCCAGGTCGAGCACGCACAAGTCGACCGAGGGGGATCCGTTCGCTTCCAAACCCCGGCCAGCCGCGGGCAAAACATCGCACGGGAGGGGGAAGACGTCCTCCGGGGTGCGGTCCTCATTCCCTCGGGAACGTTTCTTTCCGCCCATCATGTCGCTACGCTTTCCTCCGTCGGCGGGTGGGAGGTCCCGGTCTACAGGCGCCCGACCGTCGCGGTCCTTTCGACCGGCGACGAGCTGGTCGAACCGTGGGAGGGGGCCGAAGGCCCCATGATCCGCAACAGCAACGCCCATTTTCTCCTCGCCGCGCTCAACAGTCTCGGCTTCCGGAAGGTCCGGTACCTGGGGATCGTAAAGGACGACAGGGAAACCATCACGGCGAAGATCCGCGAGGGACTCGCCTGCGACTTTCTCCTCCTCTCGGGCGGCGTATCCGTGGGGGACGTGGACATCGTGCCCGATTGCCTTGCCGCCTGCGGGGTCCGGAAGATCCTGCACAAGATCGCCGTCAAGCCGGGGAAGCCGATCTTCGCGGGCGAGTCTCCCGGCGGGGGGATCGTGGTCGGCCTGCCCGGAAATCCCGTGGCGGTGATGGTCCATTTCTCCCTGTTCATCCGGCCGCTGCTGCTCAAAGCATCCGGTGCGACGGATTGCTTCCCGAAACCGATCCTCCTCCCCCTCGCGGAAGGAGCGGTCAACAAGAGCGGGGGAAAAAAGTTCTCCATCGGCCGACTCGAGAAAATAGGCGGGGAAACCCGGGTGGTGGAGATCCCCTCCCACGGATCGGGCGATTTCGTCTCCGCCTGCCTCGCGGAGGGAGTGTTCGAGATCCCCCTGGGGACTTCGCACCTCCCCGCGGGAGAGATCGTCCGGTTCTATCCCATCTGGGGGAATTTCCTCTCGCATGAAGGGTGAGGCCGCTTCCCCGGGATTCCGGTTCACCCGCGAGGAGATTTCCGGCTCCCTGGGAGACCTGGGGACGTTCCTTCCGCTCACCCTCGGGTACATCGCCCAATGCGGCCTGTCCCCCGCCCCCGTCTTCTTCTTCGCGGGACTGTGGAACGTCGTGACCGGTTTCCTCTTCCGGCTGCCGATCCCGGTGCAGCCGATGAAGGCCATTGCTGCGGTGGCGATCGCGGAGGGGATGACGCCGGGGGAAATCGCGGCGGCGGGCATCCTCATGGGCGGGATGGTCTTCCTCATCGGGATCTTTCCCGGCGCCGGCCGGCTCCTTTCCCTTACCCCCAGGCCCGTCGTCCGGGGAATCCAGCTCGGCATCGGGCTCAAGCTTCTTCTGACAGGGGTGCAGACCATGCTTCCCCTCCCGATGATCGGATGGGACAGCCTCCTGGTCGGCGGGGTAGCCGTGACCCTGATCGTCCTGTCCTATTTCCGGCGAAAGGTGCCCGCGGCACTCATCCTGTTCCTGCTCGGGTTCCTCTTGCTCGGGGTCTCCCGGCCCGGCCTGCTCGGAAACTTGACGTTTACGACATGGGCCCCCGAGGTCATCATCCCCTCCGCGGGGGACTGGTGGCGTGGGTTCACGAGAGGGGCGATCGCCCAGATCCCGCTCACGCTTCTCAACTCCGTCGTGGCCGTATGCGCCCTCTCCGGGGACCTGTTCCCCGGGAGAAAGATCCCCGAGGCGAAGATGGCGCGGAGCGTCGGGGCCATGAACCTGATCTCGTGCTGGTTCGGCGGGATGCCCGTGTGCCATGGCGCCGGGGGCCTTGCGGGCCAGTATCATTTCGGGGCGAGGACGGGCGGCTCCGTCGTGTTCCTGGGAGGAATGAAAATGGCCGTGGGGGTCGCCGCGGCGACGGCGTTGCTGATCCCCCTCCAGAACTTCCCGCAGAGCATCCTCGGCGCGCTTCTCGTCTTTGCCGGGCTGGAACTGTCCCTTCCCGCACGCGACCTTCCCGGAAGGGAGGATTTCCTGGTGGCGCTGCTCACCGCGGGACTGATCCTGTCCGTGAACGTCACGGCCGGGTTTCTGGCGGGAATCCTCTTCTGGGCGATCTTCCACGGAAAGAACAAAGGCGATCTCCCCCGATGAGGGAACCGGCCCACCGCATCCGGAACATATCGGCCGCCATCCTGGCCGGCGGAAAATCCCGCCGGATGGGCAGGAACAAGGCGCTCCTTCCGTTCCGGGGCGGACCGCTGGTCGCCCTGGTATACGAAACCCTGCAACCCCTGTTCGAGGATATTTTCCTGGTCACCAACGACCCCGGCCCTTTCGACTTCGTCCCCTGCCCGAAAATACCCGACCGGGTCCCGGGAAAGGGGCCGATCTCCGGGGTGGACGCCGCCCTGCGACACAGCCGAAATCCGTACGTTCTCGTCGTCGGTTGCGATGCACCGTTTCTTTCCCCCTCCCTATTGGAACTGCTGGCGGGAAAAACGGAGGAGGCCGAACTGGTGATCCCCTGCGGTCCCCACGGCCCCGAGCCTCTCTGCGCCGTTTACGGAAAGGAGTGCCTGCCGCTCATCGAGGAATCGCTACGGAAAGGCGACTTTTCGCTTATGGCGCTCATCGGCCGTTTGCGGACGCGGGAAATTCCTGCGGAAGAAGTCGCCGGGGTCGATCCGGGCTTTCGCTCCTTCATGAACATCAACACGCCCGGGGATTTCCGGATGCTTTCCGACCACGACCAATAGGGGACGTTGCGGCCCCGCGGAATCGATCAGTGGAAGGCCGCACCGGCCTCCAGGGAGTCCAAAAGATCGAGGGCTTTTTGTATTTCCGGCCTCCGGTCGGAGGCGTTGCCCACCAGCCCCTCGAGGGTGGCCAGCTCATTGGCCAGGAACGCCATCGACTGGCGGGCAAGGCCGTCGATCGAGGCGTTGACGGCGTCGGCCCATTGCGCGGCCAGGCGCGAGAGGTTCTTCTCCACCTCCCAGGGGATCCGCCGGAGGAAATGGCGCCGGACCAGCGGCCGGAAGATCCCCATCGGGATGAGGAACCAGAGCAGCTCGACGCCGGTGTCGAACGTCCTGCCCGTCCGGACGTCGGGCCGAGAGGGCTCTTCGACCTCGGCGTGGAAGTTGGCCCCCTCGAAGGAGAGACCAAGGGCGCGCTCGATCTCCTTCGCAAGCCTGTCCTGGAAGGCGCGCACGGTGCGGGCAATGCTCGATCGGGCCTTGAAAAGAAATCCCGACAGCTGTTCCCCTTCGGCGGCCGAGATCCCCGTCAGTTCCTCCTCCAGGGTAGCGGCCAGCCACCCCTGGAACTCCCGCGTCGTCTTCGCGAGATTCCCCTTCCAGCCTTCCATCCTCTCCGGAAGCGCGCTGCTCAACCGGCCGGACACGTTCGATTGATAGGAATGGAACCGTTCCCCGGCAGCCGTGCGCACCCGGGATTTCATGTCCCGGGAAAAGAGCGACATCTCGCTTCGGACCGCCCCGAGATCGTGATGCTCCCGCATCAGGACCTCCTTCAGGTCCGAACGAGCCTGTTCGTCGGCGGCCGCGGCGGCAAGCGAAAGGCGGAGATAGGCGCGGCAGCCCGCAGCCAGCGACCGGATCTTGTGGTTCACGATCTCGTCGAACTTCTCCTCCCGCCGCTCGACGACCCGGCGGAGCAGGTACTCCCGCGCCAGGTCCCGGAAGGTTTCGTAGCCCGGCATGACGGAATACGGAAGGATGGGGATCTCTCTCCCGGTATGGTACGCAGCCTGCCGCCGGGTGAACTCGACAACCGCGTCGAGCTGGCTCTCGCTCACCAGGTCCGCCTTCGTCAGGAGGATCGCCGCCTCCGGAGTGTTCCGGAAAATCTCCTCGAGAAGCTTCCGGTCCTGCCCGGAGAAGGGATGGTTGACGCTCACCGCGAGGAGGGCCCCGCCCACCCGGGGAAGCCATTCCAGGGAGGTAAGCGTGTTGTGCGCGAAGATGCTTCCCAGGCCCGGCGTATCGACGAAGCGGACGCCGGGAAACTCCGCGAGGGAGGAGAGCGACACCTCGACGATCGAGACCTTTTTTTCGTTCCCCGGATTGCGCTTCTCGGTCACGAACTCGGCCAACCGGTCCACCGGAATCTCCTCGTCCCCGCCCCCCATGCGGTGAACGACGGCCCGGTCGGCCGGCCCGAAGCCGATCCTCGTGACGACGGCGGTCGCCGGAAGGACGTCCACCGGCATGGCCTCCCTCCCGATCAGGCAGTTCAGAAACGAGCTCTTGCCCGCCTTGAACTGTCCGAGGACGGCGATGTCGACCACGCCGCCGCTTCGAAGGGTCTCGGACGCGGCCGCAACCTGCGGGGCAAGGGAGTCGATGTGAAATTCCTCGCAGATGTCACCGATCGCATCCAGGCGGGTTTTTTGAGAAACATCGTCTCTCATCCGGTCATTTCCCCGTAAAAAAAACTCCCGCGAAGGGATCCGTCGCAGGAGTCATCAGCCGTCGGAAGGACAGGCGGTTTTTTCGGCGAACTCCATCGCCTATTTTCCTGCAGGATAGCATCCCCGAAAGGGGCGCTCAACACTTTCCCGGGCACACTTTCCCGGGCGGACGGGGGACGGATCGATCGGAAATGGAAATATCCGTCCTCCCTTGTCATAATGGGCGAGCCGCACGCGGTCACCGCAACCGCGACCCCGTCTTCCGCATCCGGTACGGGGGCCGGCAAAGGAGGGAGCGCAATGAGCACGAACGGGATGGGAGGGATGGGCTGGAAGCGGGACCTGCCGGACGTCAGGGACTACACGTCCGATGCGACGGACGTGGCGCGGGTCCTGGACCGATCGAAACCGCTCAAGGCGGCCGCCAGACGTCTTCCCCGCACGGTCGACCTGCGGGAATGGTGTTCTCCCGTCGAGGACCAGGGGAGTCTCGGGTCGTGCACGGCGAACGCGGGGATCGGCCTGCTCGAATATTTCCAGCGCCGGGCGTTCGGCAGGCACCTCGACGGCTCGCGGCTCTTCCTCTACAAGGTGACGAGGGCCCTCCTCGGGTGGACGGGGGACCAGGGAGCCTACCTCCGGACGACGATGAAGGGGATGGTCCTGTTCGGCGTGCCCCCCGAGCCATACTGGCGGTATGACGCCGGGAAGTTCGACGAGGAGCCCCCCGCGTTCTGCTACGCCTTCGGGCAGAGCTACAAGGCGATCCGATACTACCGGCTCGACCCGCCGGGCACGCCCCCGGGCGGGATCCTCGCCGACGTGAGACGGAAGCTGGCGGCGAGGCTGCCGTCCATGTTCGGATTCTCGGTATACAGTTCCATGCCGGCGATCGGCGAAGGGAAGGGGGAGATCCCCTACCCCCGCCCCGGCGACCGCCTCGAGGGCGGGCATGCCGTCGTGGCCATCGGCTACGACGACGGGAAAACGATCGGAAAGGAGAAGGGAGCCCTGCGCATCCGCAACTCCTGGGGGACGGCATGGGGGGATGCGGGGTACGGCTGGCTGCCCTACGCCTACGTCGAGAACGGGCTGGCGGTGGACTTCTGGTCGCTCGTGGAGGCCGGTTTCGTCGACACGGAGCTGTTCCGGTAAAGAACAAAGGGGTTTCAGGCCCCGCCCCCATCGTCCGGCGGATCTTATTTCGCCGCCGTCTTTTTCGCCATCCCTTCCGAAAGGATCTGGATCCCCTTCCTCGACTCCACGACGGAGCGGGTGAGCGACTCCCGGGCCGCCGCGGGATTGTGGAACCCGTCGGAGTTCTCCGCG
>Ga0209520_10002714_pt1 | contig 10189 bp, 11 predicted proteins | sample Rifsed16ft1_FD_184009 | JGI IMG/M metagenome (GOLD analysis project Ga0209520, IMG submission 184009) | Soil microbial communities from Rifle, Colorado, USA - sediment 16ft 1 (version 2) | ecosystem: Environmental > Terrestrial > Deep subsurface > Rock core/Sediment | place: Rifle, Colorado...
AACTGAAGCAAACAATACAAGTTTATTAAGGAATAATATAATTGTGAATGTAACAGCTAGTGATACAAATTATGCCAATGCGACCATTTATTTATATAACTCAACAAGTTTGATTAATTCAACAACGAGCACAAGCTCTCCTTTATTCCTGAACTTCACATCTCTATCAGATGGAATATATTACTTCAATGCAACAGCTTATGATTTAGCTGGCAATTCAAATTCAACTGAAACAAGAATGATAAATATATCTGTAGATTTAATACCGCCATCTGTCTCAATAGATTATCCCCAGAGCATATCTTATAATGTAAATGTCTCAGCATTAAACTTCACTGCAACAGACACTAACTTAGGTACTTGTTGGTATTCTCTTAATGGAGGAATTACAAATACAACAACATCTTGTACAGCTAATCTAACAGGATTAACTTCTGTTGAAGGAAGCAACACGTGGCTTGTTGGCGCTAATGATACAAGCGGAAATATTAATTCAACAACTATAACATTTACAAAGATGACTTTAATCTCATCATGTGGTACAATAAGCAATTCAGGATATTACCCATTAAATCAATCGATAACTTCAACAGAAACTTGTTTAAATATTCAAGCGAATAATGTTGACATAAATTGCGCAGGAAATTCAATAAAATATGATTCAAGCGGATTAGGTGGAGTATATGGGGTTAATATAACCTCAAATGTTGCTTTAACAAATGTAACTGTAAAGAATTGCATAATTCAAGACATAAATGCTAGTGGAGCATCTGCTTATGGAATAAATATGTTCAATGCTTCTGTTTCAACTATTCAAAACAATAGCATTTATACAAATGGAACAAATGCAAATTATGGTATATCGATTTCAACTTCTTCGTCAAACAATACAATCTCCTCAAACAATGTTCTTACAAGAGGAACTGGAAACAACAATCAAGGAATAGTTGTTACTTCACCTTATAACTCCATTATGAATAATAGAATTAATACAACTGGAGTTTTAAACAGCTATGGTATTCTTTTGTGGACTGGTATTAATAATACAATATCAAATAACACCATTTCAACAAACGGCACAAATAATAATTACGGAATTGTTTTATATTCTGGTTCAGAAACAAATATAGTTTCTGGAAATACGATTAATGCAACAGGTGCTCTAAATAACCATGGTATTTACTTCTGGCTTAATTCAAATTCAAATACCGCTTCAAATAATACAATTACAACAAGTGGAACAACAAGTTATGGTATATATGTTTTAACTTCCAATAATTCACAATATGATAGTAACTTGCTTTCAAGTCCTATTCAATGGATTGGTGTGGTGGATGGTTTTTCAAGCAATTTCACAAATACAACATTCTTAACATCAAGCGGAAGCATAAATATTCCTAGCTTTAATTTAACTAGTGCTACCGATATTACATGGGCAAAATTAAACATATCGAGCAACAGAGCATATCTTAATTCAACTAACTTAACAGCTCTAAATAAAAGCTCTGAAATAACATTGACTGGATTAGCTTTAACAACTCCTCAAGCTCAATTTAGTCTATTGGATAATGGAGTTTATACATATTGCACATTAGCAACTGACCCCGCATGTTCTAATCTTAGTTATTCAGGAGGTATATTTACATTCAACACTACGCACTTCACTACATTCCAAGCAGAAGAAGCAGATATAATATCTCCATTAATTCAATTTGTAAGTCCAACTGAAGCAAATAATTCATATCTAAATAGAAATAATATTTTAGCTAATGTCACAGCAACAGATGCATATTTGAAGAATGTTACACTTTATTTATATAATTCGACAGGACTTATAAATAGCACAACTAGTTTGACATCACCATTATATCTAAACTTTACTAATTTAGCAAATGGAATTTACTATATTAACGCTACAGCATATGATACTTCAGATAATAGCAACTCAACTGAAACAAGGCAAGTTACAATAGATACAATAAATCCAAATGCAACAATTTTAAGCCCTGCAAATGGAACAATAACAAATAATCCCACTATTAATTTTACAATTAATATCTCAGATAACATTGGATTAGCTAATGCAACTTTAAACATTTATAATTCTACTGGATTGTATAATCAAACTACAACAAGCTTAGGTGGAGTATTGCAGACAATAATAGGTATTCCAATATTCTTGATTGATGGAATTTATAATTGGTTCTGGGAAGTCTGGGACTTGGCAGGGAACTATTTCAATACTGGAGTTCAAGAAGGAAGCAACAGGACTATAACTGTTGATACAACAAATGCTTTGATACAATTTGTTTTTCCGACTGAAGCAAACAATGCAAATCTAACAAGAAGCAATATAATAGTGAATGTAACTACTGATATTAATCTAGCGAATGTTACAATCAATCTTTACAATTCGACAGATACATCTATTAATTGTTATCAAGAAACATCTAATGCTTCAACTGGGGGAGATGGAAGTTGTGGATTGAATTATAGTGGCAATTACATTATTTCTAATTCTATTGCTAATTATTTTTATATTAACTATTCTAAACCATTAACAGCAAATACTGCATTATGGCAAGTTAAACATGGTAACTTAACTACATATAATGTTTCAATTCCAAATAGTTGTTTTAATCAGCAAATAATAAGTTTAAGAATGTACAGCAATGCTGCTCCTTCGAGCAGAAGTTCATATGGACAATGTTATAATGGTACATGGATAACCATAACAAACATTTCTTCTGCTACAACTGGTCAAGGTATAGGGTCAATCTCATCTTTAAATGATTATGTATATGATGGTGATTATAGTACATCATTATTTTGGGAACCATCATTTGGATATTGGGCTAAAAATGTAAGTTCTAATAATCCAAAAGAATCACATATTTATGAAGAAGCGATAATTTGGAATATATTAACAACCGAATATAATTTAATAAACTCTACAACTTCAACTTCAAGTCCTCTATTCTTGAACTTCACATCTCTATCAGATGGAATATATTACTTCAATGCAACAGCTTATGATTTAGCAGGGAATAGTAATTCAACAGAAACAAGACAAGTTACAATTGATACAATTCCACCCTATGTTGCTTTCATATCTCCACAAAATATAACTTATGGAACGAATTTAGTTTTAGTAAATATAACAAATTCAAGTGATGCTCAGTATGTTTGGTGGTTTAATGAGACAGGCAATCTAACATTCACAGCACCAGTCATCTATAATTTCACTGAAGGAAGCCATACATTATATGCTTATGCGAATGATAGCTTTGGAAATGTAAATTCAACAAGCATCACATTCTATGTAAATACAAGTGTACCCCAAATAACAATAAACAGCCCGCAAGCAATCTATTACAATACTTCAAATATAACGATAGATATAACTTCAACTGGCACTTATACTTGGTATTATAATGGAACTGGCAATACAACTTATTCAGGAGTAACTTCACAGATATTCAGCGATGGTAATTACCTGTTAATAGCGTATACAAATAATTCCTTAGGATTGCAGAATCAGGCATCTGTTAACTTTACTATTGATACAACAATGCCTTTAATCCAATTTGTTTCTCCAACTGAAGCAAACAATACAAGTTTATTAAGGAATAATATTGTTGTTAATGTTACTGCTAGTGATACAAATTATGCCAATGCGACCATTTATTTATATAACTCAACAAGTTTGATTAATTCAACAACGAGCACAAGCTCTCCTTTATTCCTGAACTTCACATCTCTATCAGATGGAATATATTACTTCAATGCGACAGCATATGATTTAGCTGGAAATTCAAACTCAACAGAAACAAGAATGATAAATATATCTGTAGATTTAATACCGCCATCCGTCTCAATAGATTATCCCCAGAGCATATCTTATAATGTAAATGTCTCAGCATTAAACTTCACTGCAACAGACACTAACTTAGGTACTTGTTGGTATTCTCTTAATGGAGGAATTACAAATACAACAACATCTTGTACAGCTAATCTAACAGGATTAACTTCAAATGAAGGAAGCAATACTTGGCTTGTTGGCGCTAATGATACAAGCGGAAATGTGGCTTCAGATAGTGTAACATTTGTAAAAGACACGATAAATCCTACTCTTGAGATTTTATCCCCTCAAAATATAAACTATACAAATACGACAATATTGGTAGATATAAGCTCATCAGACGCTAATTTAGATAGCATTTGGTTCTTCAATGGAACTGCTAATGAGAGTTATATTGCTTCTATTTATAGAACATTCTCACAAGGAAACAATACTTTGGTTGCTTATGCGAATGATAGTGCTGGGAATATAAATACAACAAGTGTGACATTCTTTGTAGATAGTATACTGCCAAGTATACAATTTATTACTCCAACAATCTCTTCAGGAACTAATACGGGAACTGCTATTTGGGCAAATGTATCGGCAACAGACACTAATTTGAAGAATGTCACAATAAGGGTTTATAATTCAACTGGATTAATTAATTCAACAACATCAACTGCATCGCCATTGTTTTATAACTTAACTGGATTGGTAGATGGAACTTATTATATCAATGCAACAGCATGCGACATATTGAATAATTGTAATTCAACAACACGTACTGGAATAGTCTTGGATAATACTCCTTCTGCTCCTCCTGCTGGTGGTGGAGGCGGTGGAGGACAAACAACTTCAGCTTATGTTTTAGGCATAACAAATGGTACAGATTTCATACCTGCTGAAACGGGAACTGGAAATCAAACATTAGATGATAAGATAAAAGATATTCTCGGTGTAGATGAATCAACATTAACGCCGAATATGGAATTTTTATTATATCTAGGTTTAATCTTGATTGGAATTTTAGTGTTAGCATATTTGTTTGATAAAAATAAATGATTTTTAATTATATACTTAATCGCCACAAAGTTTAAATAGGGGTTACACTACACTACCCTATGAATGAATTGAAGAAGAGGTGCAAATTCTGCGACAAAGAAATAGTTTCTTTATATTTAGAACAATTAAATCAAAACTTGAAGGTTCATGAGGATGCCTGCAAGAATAATCCTAAAAATAAAAAATGACGGAACTTAAAGAGGTGAATGTTAACGGGAAAGATTATGTTTTGAAAAGTGAATTTGAAGAATTACAAAAAAAAGAAAGAGATTACGTTGTCCTAGACCCTGCAAATGTTTTAGCACTAGGTAAAATTCAAAACCTTGAAGACAAAAGTAAGCCATTACATCTTCTTAATGATTTTAACAGGATAACAAATGATATCAGATTAATGGTAGACCTAAAAAATCCAGATGTAATAGAGATATTTAAAGGCGATATAAGATGGAGTAAGATATCTAAAGAATATTATGACAAGGCAGTAAAAATAATTAATCTATTCAAAGGAGAACCAGTAGTCTATTTAAATATAAAAGAAAATTATCCTGTTTTAATTGCGGGAGATGATTTGGGCCTTGTATTAGCTCCAAGGATTGACGATGTGTAATTATGTGGGATGTGATAAGTGTGGAAATAATAGTGGAGGCATAGCAAAGATAATAGTTGCAATAAACACTATAAATACCAAGCATGTCTTCGGAGAGGTTAAGATTTACAAAAGATTGTGTAGAGTTTGCAGACGCAGAATGAAAGGAGGCATATATGAGGGAAATATCAATCAAAATCAGAATAACAGACCATGGAATTGCATCAGTTGTTGAGCATGCAGGTTATGGGAAAATAGTGACTATACAGCAAATACTAGAGACAATAGGGGTATTGGAGAATATTAAATCACACTGGCAAGGAAAATTAAATATGAAGTTTGAATCAAGCGGGATTAAGTAAGATGAACGGAATAGAGGCAAATAAATGATAAAAAAAACAAACAAGATTTGTAAGAAATGTGGAAATCTCGTTAAAGGAAGAAAGAGAAAGTTCTGTTCGTTTAATTGTTTTAGGGAACATAAAAAAGAGTATATAAAAGAATGGATTAAGAATAATAGAAGCCATTTTAATGATTTATGCCGTGAGAAATCCAAACTATACATGAGAAAGAGATATATAGAAGCAAAACAAAAAGGTTTATGTACTGGTTGTCTTAAAAAACCAGTTTATATGAACAGAGTGAGATGTAAGAGCTGTTTAGACTATTATAACAAATATCGCATGGAGAAAAGAAATGAATAGAAAAGGAGGAATAATCGATACATTTGTAATTCTACTTATTATAGCTGGAGCTATTTATTTTTACACATCATTAACTTCTCCAGAAAATGCTACCACAGATAATTCAAGTTTGATTATATCGAATGAAACTATTTCTGAGGCGAAAAATTCTATAAAGATAGCGAACTGGAACTTGCAGATATTCGGAGATACGAAAGAAAGCAATGAAGTTATAATGCAGAAATATACTGATGTCATAGGCATGTATGACATAATTTTTGTTCAAGAAATAAGGGATAGCGATGGTTCAGCATTTGTATCTCTATGCTCTAGACTCCCCAATTTCCAGTGCACAAATTCCAGTAGGGCAGGAAGAAGCACATCAAAAGAGCAATATGGCATCATCTACAAAGAAGGTTTAAGTTTAGTTCAGATGACTGATTACAATCCTGATAGTTATGACAGATGGGAACGCCCTCCAATAAAAGCTACATTTAGAATAGGGCCTACCCTGTATAATATTTACAATATCCATATAAAACCAGATGATGTAAAGGCAGAATTAGCTTATCTTCAAGAGGTAGTAGATACTGATAACGAGAATGTTATTGTTATAGGGGACTTAAATGCAGATTGCGATTATTATAATCCTAGTGAGCCAGAATTTGATAATTACACTTGGATTATAACTGATGACATGGATACAACAGCAGGAGATACAAATTGTGCCTATGACAGAATTATACTTAATCAGGGCTCTTACATCAACTATATAGACTCTGGTATTTATACAGAAACAACATCAGAATACTCAGACCATTATTTAGTATGGTTGAAGGTGAGGATATGAGGACTATAAATGAAGTTGGCAAAAGAGCAAAGAAATCAATAATAATTCAACTAAATAAATTATCTAAACGATATGGCGATAAGGTGGTAAGATTAGTTTCTTTAAGATATTTCAGTAAAAAATCTAATGAACTAAAACTACAAAAAGAAATTAAAAATAGGGAAGAAGAATTAAATAATTTGAGAAAAAAACTATGAAAGGCAAGATAAAATTAGGATATGAGGTTGAAACTGGGGATGAAGTTAGTATTGAACCATCTCATTTAATCGTAACTGGGCTAACACAAAAGGCTGGAAAGACAACGACATTAGAAAGTTTAATTAGCAGAAGCAAGAGGAGAGCAATAGTATTCAGGACAAAGATAGGGGAAAAGAGCTTTCTCAATGGGACAATTATTCCGCCTTATTTTAAAGACAGGAGTGATTGGCAGTTCGTTCAGGGATTAGTCGAAGCAACAATAAAAGAAAAACTAAGGACTTTTGAAAGAGCAAAGATTATTCAGATATGCAAACAGAGTGGAAATAGTTTATTAGATTTCAAAAAGAAAGTAGATGAACGCCTTTCAGAACCTAAATTAAACAATTTCGAGAAAGATATACTTACTAACATTCAGGCTTATTTGGAGATTGTCCTGCCCAAACTTCAATCAATAAACTTCTCAAACAAACTTGAATTAGTTGAAGGCTTAAATATAATAGATTTAGAGAGGTTCTCTAGGGATGGTGAAGTTCAGAGTTTAATAATCAGAAGTGTCTTAGAAGAAGTGTTATATAACTTCAAAGATGTTATTATCGTAATACCAGAAGCGTGGAAATTCATTCCACAGGATAGAGGAAACCCTTGTAAACTGATTGTAGAGGAATTTATTAGACAGGGCGCTACAAATGGGAATTATATTTGGATAGATAGTCAGGATATGAGTGGTGTGGATAAAACGCCTTTAAAACAGATTACAGAGTGGATATTGGGCTACCAGAGCGAAAAGAACGAGGTAAAGCATACATTAGAGCAGATACCTCTTCCAAAGGCTCAGAAACCAAAGGAGAACGATATTATGAGCCTTGGCACAGGTATTTTCTATCTTGCTACAAGGGAAAAGACAATAAAGACATATATTCAACCATTTTGGCTAGATGATGGTAGAGCTAAAAAAGTTGCTAAAGGAGAGATAAAATTATCCGAATTAGACGCACCAGAGAACTTAACTCCTTTCAAGGTAGCTATAAAACAACCTGAAAGCATCACCGACAAGCCATCCATAGACTTCGCAGAAACAACCAAGAGATTTAATAAGGAGTTGTCTGAGATGAGTACCGATTTCTTTAATAAGATTGCTGATATACAAGAGCAGATAAACAAGCTCTGGACGGAGATTTTTAACATAAAGAACCAGCCTAAACAAGATATTGATGAAGATACTCTGATTAGGAAAGTCTTGCAGAAGATACCTATCAACAACGTTAGTAATCAAACTTCTTATTCACATTCCGATAAAGAAGCGTTAATAAGAGAAGTTATAGCAAGAATACCTAAATCGGTAGGAAGTGCGACTTATGAGGTTGCACCTTTAGAGAAGATTAAAAAAGACTTCCTAAATGAAGCAAAAGAGAAGATTATAGCAGATATAGGAACATTAAATAGTAATGCTAAGAAAATATTAAAATACCTTGAATCTAGAGGGGTTGGATGTTCTGTAAATGAAATAGCAATGAAGTGCCTACTATATCCAAATGGGGCTGGCGGTTATTCTAAGATAGTTAATGATGGTATTAAGGATTTAGCTAATATTTTAGTAGGGTATAAGCATAATAATGGAAAATCTCATGGTAGATTAAAGGAAAGAATAAAAGAACTGCTAGGTGTTCACGAAGCGACAGAACAGGAGATAGATAATATTTATAGTCATATCTTGATGGAGATGCTTAAATGAACGAAAAAGAATATTGCAAATGTGGACATGAAAAAGAAGCTCATGCCCTTATCAAAGGAACGAGGGAATGTTATACATTTATTAAGAAAGGAGAATGTCGTTATAGGTGTATATGCAGAAAATACGATGGATTGGATGGAGAGATTAAATGAGAGAAAATATTACAAAGAAAATTAAATCTTTAAGACAGATGAAAAGATATTTTGAAGAGATGAAAGAGACTTGCGAGAAAATGTTATATTATAGTAATCTTGAATTAGGTAAATTAAAAAGGAGAAAAAGAAAATGAAGAAATGCCCAGTATGCAATTCAACGAGAGTAAGAAGGTTAGGTTCAGACTTTCATTGTAAGAAATGTGGATATACGCTGAAAGGAGGAAAAAATGGTGTTGAAAGATAAAGAAGATATAGGTGGAGAGAAGATGCACGAACGCTTACTTTGGGCAGGAGAATGGGTTAAAGACTTTTGTGATAAACACGGAAAGAAACTTACAGATTTTGAATTTACCCAAATAGCTGCGAAGTTAGCCGAAACTGCATTTGTTCGCTCAGAGATGACTAGGGGATAAATATAAATACTTAATCAAATTTCAATATTTGGATGGTTGGATATGGGGGAGGAAATAAACTTTAAAGATGGAACTTTAGTTTTCAAAAGAAAATTAAATAAAAAAGAGACTTATAAGATTTCTAAAGGTAAGAAGAATACAACTTTAACTATTTTTAATAAGCCTCAGATAGTTAGAGGCGTTGCTTCTTATTGTGCAGATGGGAAGCATGTTTTATTTATAGATTATGATGATGTTCCTCGCTGGCTCGTGGAAGAGGATTATCTGAGATTACAGAGGTTATTTAAAATTCCATTAGGATATCTATTTACTACAAAACAGAATCTTAAAGACCAAGAATTTGGCAATTACCACGTTATATGTCTTGCGAAGTTCTATCCTAAAGAAATATATGAGATGATTTCTATAACTCATGCAGATATAAACTACGCTTCTATGCCTCTAAGAAATAAATATAGAAACTGGATATTGAGAATAGGCACTAAAATAAACAAAGTCAAACCAAAATTTATAGGTTTTATTGGTGAAGACTTCAAAGGATATAAATGCTCTATCTCATCATCTCATTTAATTCTATTAAATAAATTATATCCTGAGATAAAACATCCAGTATTTCAAGACGAAGATAAATTAGATAGTATTTATCTTCAAGATTATGAGGCGTTA
>Ga0209520_10002730_pt1 | contig 10160 bp, 7 predicted proteins | sample Rifsed16ft1_FD_184009 | JGI IMG/M metagenome (GOLD analysis project Ga0209520, IMG submission 184009) | Soil microbial communities from Rifle, Colorado, USA - sediment 16ft 1 (version 2) | ecosystem: Environmental > Terrestrial > Deep subsurface > Rock core/Sediment | place: Rifle, Colorado...
GAGAGGAGGTCTCCATCAATCTCTCCATCAATCTTCACATTCTTGCCGGCTATTATTAAATCGTCCTCGAGCTTCTCCTGAGCAAGAAGAGTATAGCTTTGTACGGATCTGAATTCAGTAGCCCGTAAGTGACCAGTGGCCGCCAAAAAAAGGATTAAGATTAAATATCTTATGATCTGCACGTCCTTCAGCCTATACGTTAATCTAACCTCTCAGGTTTCAAAGAAACACTCACTCCGAAAAATATTTGCCTGAATCGGAAACGCAAGGAAAACTTTGAATTGGTCAGAGTTCTTACTCAGAAGATTCGTCTCGGTGGCCAATTCACTCCAACTGTGGGATTGTGTAGTAATCCAGCCGACAGTTGGCCATTTCAGTCTGATCCGTCTCACCCTAAAGATTTTGCCCTTGACTGCCAAAAGGTTGTTTTTACTTTATGGAATGCCGAGAGCTTCTTAACGGTGAAAGATGAATGTATTAGTCTTATTCACATTGGCCATCGCGTTTTTCATCTTAGCCAGCAGATTTTACTCTAATTATATTGCCGGCTCTTTAGGAGTTGACCCTTCCAGACCCACTCCGGCGGCACGGAAAAATGATGGCCGAGATTATGTTCCCACCAAATTACACGTGCTCTTTGCTCACCATTTTTCGGCCATAGCCGGCCCCACCATGGCACTTTTATACGGCGCTGTGCCAGGCTGGCTCTGGATTGTCTTGGGAGGGATCCTATTTGGGGCAGTCCACGACTTTACCTCCCTTTTCATCAGCGTCCAAGAGGGGGGAAAATCAATAGCCCAGATAGCCCGAAGCAGTTTAGGGAAACCGGGCTTTGTCCTTTTCATTCTGTTCACGATTACGATGATAGTATTAGTCACTTCCTCCTTTTTGGCCGCGGCAGCCACCTCTTTGACCTCCAAATGGCCCCTGGAGAAGTTAGGTCTTACTCTTGAGAACTCCTTTTTACGGACTGAAACAGATACTCAAGGAAATTCGGTAGGGGTGATTGGCGGAATTGCTTCGACCTCGGTGATTGTCATTACCCTCTTTTCCCCTTTAATGGGATTTTTAATCTATAAGAAGAAAATGAGTTTGCTCTGGGCCTATATTTTGGCAGCCGGAATAATGTTTGGCTCGGTTTTAATCGGCATCCAGTACCCGGTCATTTTCTCCACCAAAATCTGGATGGTGATCCTGTCGGCTTATGTCCTGTTTGCGGCTGGGGCGCCGGTCTGGCTAATTTTACAGCCCAGAGATTTTATTAACGTTCAGCTTTTATACTTAGGAATACTGGGATTGCTTCTGGCCTTAATTGTGGGTGGCTTTAACGGGCTTTCTATTCAGGCTCCCTCCTTCAATTTAGCCGAAGGGACAAAGAATTTAGGGCTGGTCTGGCCCATGCTTTTCATCACCATTGCCTGCGGGGCCATCTCCGGGTTTCACTCTCTAATCACAACCGGAACCTCTGCCAAGCAACTGGCTAACGAAAAAGATGCCCGGCGAATCGGCTACAACGGCATGCTTTTAGAATGCACCCTGGCAGTCTCCGTGCTGCTCACAGTAGGCAGCGGCATTCTCTACGCTGATTATAAAGGGATTGCCTGGCCAGAGACCGGCAGCTCCAATCCGATATTAGCCTTTTCACTGGCAGTTGGTTTTCTCTTGAACCAGACCTTCGGCCTGTCAGTCGCCTTAGGGGCAGTTTTAGGGATTTTGATGGTGGAGGGTTTTGTCATCACCACCCTGGATGTGGCGGTCCGGCTCAATCGCTATCTGTTAGAGGAGTTGTGGCAGGCTATCTCAGTCAGAGTCTCACCCTTCTGGAGGAATTTCTGGGTCAACTCAGCTCTGGCGGTTTTTATGATGTGGGTCTTAGCTTATTCCAATACATTCTCGGCCTTATGGCCAATCTTTGGCACTGCCAATCAGCTTTTGGCCGCCCTGACTCTGATTGCGGTTTCGGTCTGGCTTTATATCCGTTCCAAGCGCAACTGGTTTACGGTCTGGCCGGCTGTATTTATGATTTTGACTACCATAACCTCCCTGATTATCTTGCTCTGGAACAAATACATACCACAAGAGAACTATCTTTTGATCGGAATGGACCTATTACTTTTAGTTTTCGCTTTAGGAGTGGCTTATCTAGCGTTAAAAACTGTATTCAAACTAGTTAAAGTTAAAGCGCTCGACAAACGCTTGGCCACTTAACCTGTTGCTCATCATAAGAATATATCAGATAGAAGATTAAATTGTTCAAAATCTGCCGATATAAGAAATGATTAAAGATTCTCAGTCCAAGTACAGATTGGCGGTAATCAGAAAGACATCATAATCTCTATGGACTCTCAGCCGGCTCACAATCAGACCACTTTTGCAGGCCAGGAAGTAACCTATGTCACGGCCAGACTGATTATGATCCTGGCCGTGGGAGTCTATTTATTAACCTCCACTTTAGAGAGCATCCAGACTATCCTGGCCTGGGTTTTGCTCTCTGGGATGGGGATTCATTTAGGGGTCTACTGGTGGCTGGCCTCTACTCACAAGGTAAACCTCAAGGATTTGAACCGGCTCAGCTTCTTTTTGGATGTGGCTGTAATCAGCATCTTTTGTCTGGCCACCGGCGGGCTCTTTAGCCCTTTCTACGTTTTATATTATTTTACTATTTCTTTTGCTGCCATAACCTTGCCTCTGGGGGAAGTGCTGATCTTTTCCTTTTTGGCTACCTTTTTGTATCTGATTCTGCACCTGAATCAATTTGGAAGAATTTATGCCGGAGAACTCCTCTTCCGGATCGGTTTAATCTGGTTTTTGGCCGGTTTAGTCTCGGTTCTGTCCAAACATTTCCGGGAGAATGAGACCAGATTGAAGAAGACTCTAAATATATCGGCTCAGAGGACTCAAGAGCTGGAGCGCTCCAAGCTGCAGATTGAAACTATTTACGAATCCTCTCGCTCGTTAGCCAAACTCATGACCTTAGACCAGATCATCGAAAAGATTTTATCCATCGTTCAGCAGACCTTAGGGTACAAGAATTTTTCAATCCTGCTTCTCTCCCAAGAGAAGGATGCCTTAGAGCTGAGAGCCAAGATTGAGGGGGGAAAAACCGTCCGCTATGACCAGACCCAGAGATTTAACCTGACCGGGGTGTGGGGTGAGGTCGTTCGCCAGGCTGCTCCGGAAAGGGTTTTAGACGTTCAGTCAGATCCGCGGGAAGTGCTGGCCGAAAGGAAGGACACCCGGGCCCAGCTTTCAGTCCCCCTGATGGTGGGAGGGAACGTCTTCGGGATTCTGAATGCCGAGTCCCAGCAGGTGGGTGCCTTCTTAGACCAGGATCAGAAGATTTTATCGATTTTGGCCAACCATGCTGCCTTGGCCATTGAGAATAGCCAGCTGCACAGCAAGACCGAGGAATTGACCGTCATTGACGAACTGACCGGAGCTTTCAACTACCGATACTTCAAACAGAAGTTGGACGAGGAATTCAAAAGGGCCAAACGCTACCATCAGCCTCTATCCTTGATGATGATAGATATTGACTGGTTTAAGAAATGTAACGACACTTACGGGCACCGCTTTGGCAACTTAGTGCTCAAGGAGCTGGTGCGGATCTCCTGTAAATATATTAGGGATGTGGACCAGATCTGCCGCTACGGGGGAGAGGAGTTCGTGGTATTTCTCCCCCAAACCCTCAAGGAGGATGCCAGACAGATAGGAGAGAGAATCCGGGTTAGCTTTGGACAGCACTTAATCGAGATGGAGAAAACCAAGAGCAGAGCCACTATCAGCATCGGAGTGGCCACCTTTCCGGAGGATGCCGAAGAGCCGGAAGATTTAATCGAGAAGGTGGATCAAGCCTTATACCAAGCCAAGGGGCATGGCAAAAACCAGGTCTGGGCGCAGCAGCCGCTGGTTGCCAGTAAATGAGCCGGCCGGAGCCTGCCCGGGGAGAGCTCTTTGTCCTGGGATACGAAGGGATAAAGCCCTCTGCTGAATTCTTGAATTTAATCCAGACCTACCCGGTCGGTGGAATCATTTTTTTTGAGAGAAACATAGCCTCCCCCATTCAGCTTGGAAACCAGATCCAAAGCTTTCGTAAGCTGGCGCCTTATCCCCTGTTTTTTATGATAGATCAGGAAGGGGGGAAGGTAAATCGCATCAAGACAGGATTTCCGGTTTATCCCAGCAATAAATCCTTTGGAGATAATTTGGATTTTCAAGGTGCCATTGGAGCTTACCAGGTGACCGCCACCGAGTTAAGAAAGTTAGGAATAAACGTCAATCTTGCTCCGGTAGCAGACCTGATTCACACCCAAGAAGATTACATCGCCGAGCGTTCGTTCGGCACCGATCCAAAAGTAGTATCCCGGCTTGTCAGTCTAGCAGTGGAAGCCATCCATTCCGCCAGAATCTTTGCCTGTGCTAAACATTTCCCCGGTTTAGGCAATCTCCAAAAGGACCCTCACAAAGAATTACCAGAAAAAAGCCAGTCTGCCAACGAGTTCAGGGTTAAGGATTTTCTCCCTTTCCAGGCCGCCATTGACTCTAAAGTCGAAATGATGATGACCACGCACCTGAAAACCCCCGGTCTGGATGCACAAGAGCCAGCCACATTTTCCAAAGTCATCGTGACCGAAATTTTGAGAAAGGAGCTCAAATTCAAAGGTTTAGTCATCAGCGATGATATGGAAATGGGTGGAATTACCAAATACTTTCAGCTTCCCGAGGCTTGTTACAAAGCTTTTCTGGCCGGGCATGACTTGATTCTTATCTGTCACTCTCTGGAGCGACAAAAAGAAGTGCTGGAGTACTTTAACCAAAAGATCAAAAACGACCAGACTGCACAAAAACGACTAGAGGATTCTCTCCCCAGAATCGAGCGATTTAAGCAGAAATTGAGCCAGGATGCTTGGATCTGAGCTGTCCAAAAGAAAGACCCTAACGGTATTGGGTCTGTCCAGTGGCACATCTGCGGATGGGATCGATGCAGCTCTGGTAAGAGTCTCTAATTCCCCCAAGTTCAAAGTAAAGCCACTTTTCTTCTCAGTCTTCAAATACCCTAATAAACTACGCCGGATTATACCCGACTTGACTTCCGCGAAAAACTATTCCTTGGAGAAAGTCGCCTACCTCAATTATTACTTGGGTGAGCTATTTGCCCAAGCAGCGCAAAAAGTAATGAAAAAGACTAAAGTCAAGGTAGATCTGATCGGCACTCACGGACAGACTATAAGGCATTTGCCTGAAGCTCAAAATTATTTCGGGAGGAAAGTCAGGGCCACCTGGCAGATCGGTGAGGCGGATGTGATTGCCAAGAAAACCGGCCTGATAACAGTCTGTGATTTCCGGGCCGGAGACGTGGCCCTTTCTGGCCAGGGGGCGCCTCTGACACCCTTGGTCAATTACTTGCTTTTCGGAAATCAGAATGGAACAGCAGTCTTAAACCTCGGGGGGATTGCCAATCTTTCCGCCTGGAAGAAAGGGGCCCGGCCTGAAGATATCTTGGGGTTTGACTGTGGTCCTGGGAATATGGTTGTGGATGCATTAGTGTATCTTCTCTTCAAAAAAAATTGCGACCGAGATGGAAAAATTGCCCTGAGCGGAAGAGTCAACCAGAAGTTATTGCTGAAATTAGAGAATCACAAGTTTTTTAAAAAGAAACCTCCCAAATCTGCTGGCCGGGAGGAATTTGGAGAAAGATTCATCAAGAGAACATTGTACTTATCCAAGAAATACAAAGTTAGCAAGCCAGATTTGATAACAACTGTCTCAGAGCTAACCGTGCAGGCGATCTGGGATGCTTACCAAAAATATGTTCTACAAAACTTCTCAGTGGAGCAGCTCTATGTGTCCGGGGGAGGAATATACAACCGTTATTTTATGAAGCGTTTGCAGGAACTGTTTGAACCGCTCAAAGTTTCCAGTCCCATCCAGAACAAATATCACCCTAAGGCTTTAGAGGCGGTAAGCTTTGCAGTGCTGGCCTATCTGACAGTCCATAATCTTCCAGCCAATTTGCCCCAAGTTACCGGAGCCAGACGAAAAGCGGTTTTAGGAAAAATATGTTTGCCGTAAGAATGATTATAAGCCGAAGGACTTTACTATTTGGGCTAGTGGTTTTGATGGTCATATTCATCAGTCCGGAATACTCGGGGGCTAAGCCTCCCTTAGTCAGAGTCAAAGTCGCCCAGACTACTAGTGAGTTCTTCATCCTGCCGGATAAGTACGTGCAGGTCACCTGCTACAATAAAGGAGAAAAGGTCGCTGAATACCATGCCCATACCGGCCTGACTCTGTTGTTGCGCTCCGGTAAAATTCTGTTAGAAGAAGCTAAGGGGATTCTGGAAACAGAATTAGATCAATTGTTTCTTATTCCCCGGCGCTCCAATAGCTACGTCAGCATCAACGGAAAGAAGTATCGGGGAAACTTAAGAATTTCATTGGAAGACGGATCAATCTCGATGATTGGCGTCAACGAGGTAAGCTTGGAAAACTATTTAAGAGGGGTAGTCCCTTTGGAGATAGGGATTAAACTAATAACCTCTAAGCGCGACCGAGAAGCCTTAAAAGTCCAGGCAGTGGCCGCTCGCACCTATGCTTTGTCTAAGCTGGGGCAGTATCCTGACAGACCCTATGACTTAGAATCCACAGTAGCTGACCAGGTCTACGGTGGAGTAGCCAACGAAGAGAAGATAATAAACCGAGCCATAAAGCAAACGGCCGGAGAAGTTTTGACTAACAACCGACAACTGGTGAAAGCCTATTTTCATGCCAATTGCGGGGGCCAGACAGAATTCATCGAGAAAGCCTGGCCCTGGAAAGAGGCGGAAGAATATCTCTTGGCCCGCTCGGATTCAGAATACTGCTCTTGGGCGCCAAATTATGCCTGGCAAGAGTCATTAAGCAAAGCCGAAGCCGAGGAGGGGATTTCTGGGTACCTGGCAAGTCTATTCAAAGATTCGACCTACCAGTGCGGAAGCTTACAAGATCTGCAGATTATGGAACGATCTGGGTCAGGCAGAATCCAGCTCTTGAAAGTCATTACCGACCGAGGAGAATGGGAAGTAAAATCAGACAGCATCCGCTGGTGCTTTAGAAGAAACGCACCTAAGGGAGCCATACTTCCCAGCACCAAGTTTGAGATAAGTGTCGTCAAAAGTGAGCTGGGGGAGGTTTTCTCAGTCGAGTTTACCGGGAACGGAAATGGGCACGGGGTGGGGATGTGTCAGATAGGGGCTTTGGGGAGAGCCAGGGCCGGGCAGTCCTATCGGCAGATACTTCTGCATTACTACCCCGGAACCAAGTTGGTAAAGCGTTATTAAGAGTCTTATTTCAGCCGATAAGCATAAAGTCAGGGATTCGTGCTAAGTTGCTAATTTAGTTGAGCTTGAAAAAATTACTTGACATCAGAAACATAGTGGTCGTATATTTTGCCCAATTTGTGAAATGGAAGCAAAATTAAAACTTAAGGATGAAAAAGAATGCACTGGAGGGGGTGATTTGAGAGATATAACTTCTAAGGTTTTTTTCTCTTCTAACCAAAGTTTGTCTAACCCGGAACTAATAAAAGGAGGAAGATTGTGAAAAAATTAGCTTGCCTAGTCCTGACCATAGTATTGGTGCTGGCTCTGGCCGCCCCGGGCTGGTCAGTGGATATGACCCAAAAATGGGGTATCAGCCTTTTGGGTGGAGCCTGGAAGTTAGCCCTGACCGACCACTCTGATTTCTGGACCATAGGTCCCTACGGCTCCTTTGGAGTCAAATACGGCTTAAATAAGAATATTGCGGTAGGCGCCACCGGCTACTGGATGCAGACTTACATCGCAGATTTAAAGGACACCAGCGTTGTCAAAGATGGGGCCGGTTTTACTATCACAAACTTAGATGGCGGCTACCGGCAGAGAAACTTCTTGTTCGAAGCCACGGCTGAATATCACTTCTTGCCGGATAACGAAAAATTCAGCCCTTATATCTTAGGTGGCGCTGGAATCTATTTCTGGGCCTGGAAGAATAAGGACTGGGAGACTTTGACTTCTGACAGTTTTACCTCCCCTCCCTATGATGTCATGGGAGTTCCAGACACTGCCAAGGATGGTAAAGCTTATGAGTTAAAAGACCAGGAAATAACCGTGGTAGGTGGGGCTGGGTTTGAGTGGTTTCCCATCCCGCAACTGGCCGTAAACTTCGGCGCCAAGTTCCACTTTTTAACTCACTTTCTGACTGACTTCAAGGACAAACTTGACATCGTGGGAACCGGGGCGGGAGAGCTGGATTTACCCACCGGAATAGTGGAGGGATTCTTAGGTGTCACTTATTATGTGGGCGCCAAGAAAGATACTGACAAGGACGGAGTCACCGACGACTTAGATCAATGCCCGGATACTCCTATAGGCGCGGTAGTGGATGCCTCCGGCTGTCCTTTAGATGCTGACGGCGACGGGGTCTACGATGGTCTAGATCAATGTCCGGACACTCCCAAGGGAGCCAAAGTCGATATGAACGGCTGTCCCATGGATTCGGACGCTGACGGGGTCTATGACGGCATTGACCAGTGCGCCAACACTCCGGCTGAAGCGAAAGGGAAGATCGACTCCAAGGGCTGTCCGCTCGACACGGATGGCGACGGAGTACACGACTACAAGGACAACTGCGCCGACACTCCCAAAGGGTGTAAGGTGGACAACAGCGGCTGCACGGTGGATTCTGACGGCGACGGAGTGTGCGATGGGGTTGACCGCTGCCCAGAGACCAAGGCTGGCAGGCAGGTGGATGTCTTCGGCTGTCCGATCTCTGAGTTCATACCTGAGCCGGAGAAGCCGGTGGTTCTACACGGGGTCAACTTTGAGACCAACAAGACCATCCTGTTCGATGCGGCTAAGACTCTCTTGAACCAGGTGGCCGAAAGCCTCAAGGAGCGGCCGGACGTCAAGGTGGAAATCGGCGGACACGCTGACTCACGCGGCAACGACGAGCACAATATGAAGCTCTCTCAGGGTCGAGCCGAAGCGGCTATGCAGTACTTAATCAGCCAGGGAGTTTCGGCTGACCGGCTGACCGCAAAGGGTTACGGTGAAACCCAGCCCATCGGTGACAACAAGACCGAGGAAGGCCGGGCCCAGAACCGGAGAGTAGAGCTGAAGAGAATGTAGTAAGCCCGCTTGAAAATAAAAAGGGCGCCCTTTTTTCGGCGCCCTTTTTTATTGGTTAGGCTCTATTTAATTTTCTGCCAGAGTTTCTCTAATTTTTCCGGAGCTAAGTCAGAGAGCCTTTTATTCTGACGTTGGGCTAGCTTCTCCAATTTCTGAAATCTGGAAACAAATTTGTCAATTGAGCCCCTCAGAACTGTTTCAGGGTCCTTCTTGAACCACCAGGAGAGGCTAACCAAGGCCAAGAATAAGTCGCCTAATTCCTGCTCGATTTTAGCCTTTTTTCTATTCTTCAAATCTTTTTGGAGTTCATTTAGCTCCTCTTTCAGCTTTTTAACAATCTGCTGAGGATTCTGCCAGGCAAAACCTAAACGGGCGGATTTTTCCTGGACGCGGTAAGCTTTTACCAAAGCGGGTAGATGTTTAGGCAGCCCGGAAAAAGTGGAATGGTTATCTCCCTTCTTGTGGGAGAGTTTAATCTTCTCCCAGTTCTGCAGAACTTTCTCGGCTGTGAGTTTGGTTTTCTTCTTAAACACATGGGGATGGCGGAAAACGATTTTGTCGTGAATGTGGGTTATGACATCGGTGATATCAAAGTTTTTCTTCTGGGCCTCCATTTGAGCGTGAAAGACTACCTGCAGAAGTAAGTCACCCAATTCTTCTTTAATTTCCTCCAGACGGTTCTTCTCAATTGATTCCACCAACTCATAAGTTTCCTCAATCAGATTGGGCAGAATCGAGCGGTGGGTCTGCTTCCTGTCCCAGGGGCAGCCTCCGGGCGCGCGCAGAAGGGCGATTAGCTGCACTAAATCTTCGAATTTCCTCTTACGGGAATTCATAAAGTCTTCAATATAGGTCCAAATCAAGCTGTGGCAATAGCGGTAAAGTCCAGACTAAGCAACCAAAGCTCTGGGGAGTGGCGCTTGACTTGCTGGTCTGAATCAAGTTATTTTAATATTTGGTAGGGATTATAAACTTATGCCAAAGCAAGAGATACCCAAGCAGTACAATCCCAAG
>Ga0209520_10002741_pt1 | contig 10138 bp, 8 predicted proteins | sample Rifsed16ft1_FD_184009 | JGI IMG/M metagenome (GOLD analysis project Ga0209520, IMG submission 184009) | Soil microbial communities from Rifle, Colorado, USA - sediment 16ft 1 (version 2) | ecosystem: Environmental > Terrestrial > Deep subsurface > Rock core/Sediment | place: Rifle, Colorado...
CACAAATGCAAGGCCCGGCGGGAGCATTAGCGCCTTTTGCGACCCCGTAATGACAACATCGATTCCCCACTCATCGGTCTTGATGTCGAACACTCCGAGGGCAGTGATGGCATCGACCACAAGAATGGTTTCGCCATAGGGCTTCACGATCTCCGCAAGAGCCTTGACGTCGTGCGCCACACCGGTGGAGGTTTCACTCGCCTGCACATACACCGCTTTGATTCCGGGATCTTTTTTCAGCGCATCGGCTACCATTTGGGGATCGACGGCTCGCCCCCATTCCACCTTGATTTCGGTCACCTCGGCGCCGAACGTCTTGCAGAGCTTGGTCCATCGTTCCCCAAACTTCCCCCCGTTAATGGTGAGGGCCTTATCGCCGGGGGAGAGAAAGTTAGACACTGAACCTTCCATGCCTCCGGTTCCGGAAGCCGCCAGCATGAGCACGTTGTTTTTTGTTTGGAACAGCCACTTGAGTCCATCACGGACCTCCGCGAACACCTTATCGAACTCGGGAGCACGATGATGGAACATGGGCCGCGCCATGGCCAACAGCACTTCAGGGGGCACAGGCGTCGGACCGGGAGCCAGCAAATACCGCTTCAGCATCGACTGATCCTCCTAATTCCGGATGAAGCGTGAAAAATCTTACGTGGGAAGGAGGGACGATACCATTGCCTCCCAAAAGCTGTCAAGGCGAGGAACCGTGTAGACACGCGTGTTTTCAGACTGTTGCGGCCTGCTGATGCCGGCGTGACTTCCGCTCACAATTATGTTTGCGCAAACGTAAGATAGTCTGGCCTCTGGGCTACCACAGGAGGGGCGTCATACCCCTTGCAAATCCTTGACAAGAGCGCAGTCCGTCGATAGTCTAGCCTCACAGAACATGACAAACCTCACACACGATACTGATTGCCATCGCGTTCCGATGACGCCACTCAGGCCCGGGCATGCTATCCTCCCGATGGCTCTCTTCCTCGGAATGTGGCTCAGCTTCTCCACTCCTCTTATAATGGTAGTGGAGGCGGCAACTCCCTCCGAACCAGCTATGGGTGACTCGTCTACGCTTGTGGACGAGAACGCAGCGACGGAAGACGACCCAGACGCAAATCTGGTCCCGCTCGATACCGAGGGCCCGCCACCGGAGGCCACTACCCCTCCCACAGCAACGATTAGCAGCGTTCCGAGAGCTGAAGACCTCTTACAGCTGAACCCAGCGGAAAATTCACCGGCGACCATGCGGTTTTCAGAAGCCTTGAATCCTCCGGCTGAACTTGCCCAGACACAAGACCCCTCCCGAAATGCCACAGATCAGGCAGAATATGCGAGTTACAATGTTCCGATTGTCATGGACTCCTCGGTCCAGGCCCACATTCGCTACTTCAATACGGCCATCCACGGTCGCTTCGAAGAGTGGCTCCTCCGACTCAGCCGCTATCAGCCCCTTGTCGAGACAATCTTCACGGAGTTTCACCTCCCCAGCGATCTGGTCTACCTCTCACTGGTGGAAAGCGGATTCAACCCTTACGCGTACTCACGAGCCAAAGCCACGGGCCCCTGGCAGTTCATGAAGGGCACGGCCAAGGCCTATGGCCTCCGCGTCGACAATTATGTTGATGAACGTCGGGATCCCATCAAGTCAACGGTGGCTGCGGCACGCTACCTCCGCGATCTCTACGACCTCTTCGGTACCTGGCCGCTCGCGATGGCCGCCTACAATGCCGGAGAAGGTAAGGTGATGCGAGCCCTCCACAAGGCCCGGGCCGAAAGCTTTTCCGAGATTTCAAAAACACGATTGATTCGACGAGAGACGAAGGAGTACGTGCCGCGGTTTATGGCCGCAACGATCATTGCGAGGAACCCAGACCGATACGGCTTCACTCAGGAATCTGCCGCACCGCATCAATTCGACGAAGCGATCATCGCACGAACCGTCCATTTCCGGGCGATTGCCAATGCCACCGGCATTCCCTATGAAGAGCTCCGACTCTTAAATCCTGAGCTGCGGCGAGACGCGACACCCCCCGGCGACGAGGCCTATCACCTGAAGGTTCCGGTGGGAATGAAAGCGAAAGTGGAACAGCTGATTGACCACATCCCGACCTATAAGTTCCCGCGGCTTCCGGCAAAGGCTCAGTTTGCATCAGCCGGACCTTCTCACTGGTATAAAGTCCGCTTGGGAGACACCCTGGGAAAACTGTCGAAACGGTTTCGCATCCCGCTCAAGACGCTCAAGACGAAGAATAATCTCTCCGGCCCGACGATTCGACCTGGTGACTTTCTCGTTATCAGCCGCTAAATTCGACGCCCCTTTCCGCCATCCACAGAACGGACCAAGCCAAGAGCCGGGATGCCGGCAAACCTGAGCGCCTGGCAGGATGCCAACAAACTATGTTGGCACGCAAGACCTTCGATAGTCCGCACGTGTGGAACACCGGAAGAACACTCCTGCAGGATGCTCAAAATGACCAGACTTCTCACCCGCCCAACCCTGGCGGCTACGTCACCCGCCCGCCCTGAGTCTGCCAAGACAGTCTCTTCGCCCAGGGACGCGCCTTTCCACGGGCAAGGCCGCAGCAAGCAACCAAAGATGGTTCTTCCAAGCTTGCTTGTGTATGTTGAGCTGTGGTGGCTCGAACGAGTCCCCCGCTGCGCGCTGGGTATGGCCCTTTCATTCTCTCCACCTCTCTTTAGGGGAGTGGCCGAGGCTGCCCTTTACTGCGCGCATCGAACGAGCACAGTTTCATCGTGCGCGTTCTGCGAGCAAGAAGGACACCTGGCCGCTCCCTCCCCTGCTGGCGGGCTTTTTCAGTATCCTGCTATGATTTTTTCTTGCCTGCTGAGGAAGGAGGAGACGGAGAACTCTTCTGTGGCGCAGCAATGGCCGGGGCCATCGACGTCGAGGCAGGCGTTGATTCCTGCGATTTCATGGCATCCATGATCTTGGTCCGAATCGTCGCCTCACTGGTGAAGGGAGAGTTCGGATAGGTCTTTATCAGTTCCTGATAGCGAGCCAAAGCCCCCTCAGGCCGCGATTGGGATTCTTCCAGCCGGGCCAACTCAAATAACGCCTGATCCCGGTTCAACGTACCGGGAGTCTCCAAGATGGCGGTGAGTGCCTTCACTGCTTGGTCCCGGTCTCCCTTGAGCAAGTACACATAGGCCAGACGTTGTTGCACCAACCCCGCCATTGAGGGATTCGAACTATACAATGCAAGAAATCGCTGAAAAGCCTCAATGGCCGGGCTCAGTTCATTGGCCTGGACCAACGTATTCCCCAAATGATACAAGGCGAGTGGTGCCGTGGGGGTCCGTGGATATTGATCGACGATTTGCCGATACCTCGCGATCGCTTCCTTGAGCGCGTGATCGGCCTTTTGAGGATCGTTGGCAGAAGGAGCAGTCAAGAAGCGCATCGCCTCACGTTCAAGGTCTTGTGCCTGCTGCACAGCCTGGCGGTCCACATAAAAAACCCCTCCGACCACGGCAGCCGCAAGCACCAACACTCCCAGGCCGACCAGTAAGGGGCGTCGATAATCCTGTGACCTATGCAGCACATGGTCAAGCCAGCTCAACATGTGGGCTTCATCAACCGGAAGAGTTTTCGCTGGGACCTTGATACGGTAGCTCATGGACGGATTCGTCGGAGAGGGCGGGGCCCGTTTCCTCAAATTGTGTGCGCGCCTTATACTAAGGATGTCACGATTTTGTCAATGAGGCAGCAGCGGCTGGTCGGTTCTCAGAAGGCACACCATCTCCCATCTTTAACGACGGGCCACGTCACATGTTTGAAAAACAACTCAACGAATTGGCTGCGAGACATCTGACCAGGCGCCTCACTCCGCTCCATTCGGGCGTCGGTCCGATAGTTGAGATGGCAGGACGCCAGATCCTCCTGCTCGCCTCGAACTACTATTTGGGGCTGGCCATGCACCCGGAAGTGATTCAGTCCGCCATCGAGGCGACACAACGGTTTGGCGCCGGATCCGGAGCCGCTCGGTTGATTTCAGGCTCGTTGTTACCTCATCAAGAACTGGAATCTGCTCTGGCACAGTTCAAGGGAACCGAAGCCGCACTGACATTTAGCTCCGGCTACCTTGCCAACATCGGGACCATCCCTGCACTGATCGGACAAGGCGGATTGATCCTGGCCGATCGCTTGTGCCATGCCAGCCTAATCGACGGCTGCCGTCTGAGCGCAGCCGACTTTCGAATCTATCGCCACAACGATACCAATCACCTACAGTCCCTTCTGGCCAAAAGACGCCGGGCGCGACGCACTCTGATTGTGACCGACGGCCTGTTCAGCATGGACGGCGACCTCGCGCCGTTACCCGAACTCAGTCGGTTAGCCCAGGACTATGAGGCCGACCTCTATATCGATGATGCCCATGGCACAGGCGTGATGGGACCGTATGGACGAGGAACGGCTGAACATTTCGGCCTTGATACACAGATCCCGTTTCAGATGGGGACCTTGGGCAAAGCCTTCGGCAGCAGTGGCGCCTACCTCGCTGGGCCCTCGACATTGATCCGCTATCTCATGAACACGAGCCGGTCCTTCATCTTTACCACGGCACCTCCACCGAGTTCAGCAGCTGCCGTCACGGCAGCGTTACGAGTCATGCAACGCGAGCCGGAACGACGTGCGCGCTTGTGGGCCAACCGTGAACGGTTGTTCTCTGGATTGACACGCTTGGGATTCAGCCTGTCCCCCAGCGTCAGTCCGATCATGCCGATCCTCGTCGGCAATGCCGCAACCGCACTCTCGTTTGCCGAGCACCTGTTCACAGAAGGCGTGTATGCTCCGGCGATTCGTCCCCCTACCGTTCCGGATGCCACCAGCCGCATCCGCGTCACGGTGACATCCGAGCACACCTCCAGCCACATCGATCACGCCCTCACCGCATTTCAGCGCGCAGGGCAATCGGCGGGACTGATCTGATCGAACGCCGCGCTTGCTTACTGAACCATCGAAGAATTCATGCAGCCGCTTCCGGCTATTTCCTTGCTTTCTCATCACCCTGTGGCATGATGCTCCCAAGTAGCCTTGAGGTTCGTCAGGCCATCATCTCACTACCATTTCTTATCGAGGAGTCCTCTTCATGGATATTTCGAAGCTCCTGACCTTCACGGCAAAGGAAGGCGCATCGGATTGTCACATCAGCGCCGGCGAGCCACCGATGATCCGTGTGAACGGGGACCTCAAGAAACTCGATCATCCCGCGCTGACCACGGAAGAGACGCACTCGCTGGTCTATGACATGATGAGCGATACCCAGCGGAAAAACTTCGAGGAAAAGCGCGAGTGTGATTTCTCCTTTGAACTGGGCGACATCGCCCGATTCCGCGTCAATGTCTTCGTTCAAAGCCGTGGGCTTGGCGCCGTCTTCCGAAACATTCCCACCGAAATCATTCCGTTGGAGAAGCTCGGCATGCCTCCGATCGTACGACAGCTCTGCGATCGGGAAAAGGGGCTGGTCCTTGTGACCGGCCCAACCGGATCTGGCAAATCGACGACGCTGGCCGCTATGGTCGATTACTTGAACAACACATTCGAAGGCCACATCCTCACAATTGAAGATCCGATCGAATTCGTCCACAAGACGAAGAAGTGTCTGGTCAACCAGCGGGAGTTGGGCGTGCATACCCTGTCGTTCGCGAATGCGCTGAGGGCCGCTCTACGCGAAGACCCGGACATCATCCTCGTGGGTGAAATGCGCGACCTGGAAACCATCCAGCTCGCGTTGACTGCGGCGGAAACGGGCCACTTGGTCTTTGGCACGCTCCACACCTCGAGCGCGCCGAAAACCATCGACCGCATCATCGACGCCTTTCCCCCCAACCAACAGTCCCAAATTCGCACACAGCTCGCAGAAGCCTTGGAAGCGGTCATCACGCAGACCCTGCTGAAGAAAAAATCTAGCGGGCGTGTCGCCGCTCTCGAGATCATGGTCGCCACAACCGCGGTCCGGAATCTTATCCGAGAGGGCAAGTTACACCAGATTCCCGGGATCATGCAGGCCAGTCAGAAAGACGGTATGCAAACGATGGACATGGCGTTGTTCGATTTAGCGTCCCGTGGACTCGTCACCAAAGGCGAAGCCCAATCGCGCAGCATGAATCCCAATCTGTTTGGATCTTCAATGGGCGGCGCGGCCTAAGATACCTGGCAGGAAACACGGGGGTAGAGATGGATGTTCGCAGTCTCTTGAAAGTCATGGTGGATCAAGAAGCGTCGGACCTGTACCTGACCGTCGACTCGGCTCCCGCCTATCGCGTCCACGGCTCGACACAACGAACCGACGCGCCCCCGTTTACCAATGAACAACTCGAAGCCCTCGCGCTGGCGCTGATGCGCGGTCAGCAGCGTGGGGAATTCGAGGAAAAGATGGAAATGAACCTGGCCCTCTACTACAAGGAGCTGGGCCGTTTTCGTGTCAATATTTTTCGGCAGCGAGGGAACGTCGGTTTGGTCTTTCGGCATATCAAAGCCGAGATCCAAACCGTCGAGCAGCTGGGCTTGCCTCCGATTGTAAAAGACATCGCCATGACGAAGCGCGGGTTGGTGCTGGTAGTCGGAGCCACCGGTTCAGGAAAATCCACCACCCTCGCAGCCATGATCGACCACCGAAATACCATCCATCCAGGCCATATCGTAACCGTGGAAGACCCCATCGAGTTCGTCCACAATCATAAGCGATCGCTGATCACACAGCGAGAAGTGGGCTTCGACACGCTCTCATTTCAAAATGCGCTTAAGAATACACTGCGGCAGGCACCGGATGTGATTCTGATCGGCGAAGTCCGGGACACAGAAACGATGGAAGCCGCGATCACCTTCGCGGAAACCGGGCACCTCTGCATCGGTACCCTCCACTCAAACAATGCGAACCAGGCCATCGAACGCATCATGAATTTTTTCCCGGTGGAGCGGCATGCACAGATCTATCTCCAGTTGTCGCTCAATCTTCGCGCCATCATCTCTCAGCGGCTTGTGCCATCCGTAGACGGGAAGCGGGCTCCGGCACTGGAAATCATGCTCGACACCCCCCGCATTAAGGATCTCATCAAGAAGTCCGAGGTCGATTCGCTCAAAGAAGCGATGGAACAAGGGGTGGAGGAAGGCTGTCAGACGTTCGACCACGTCCTGTTCCAGCTATATAAAGAGGAGCGGATCTCCCTCGAGCAGGCCTTGATCAACGCCGATAGCGCCAACAATCTCCGGCTTAAGATCAAGATCGAAGGTCTGAGAGGGGACGATGCGATCAACGCGCTCCTCGATAAAAAACCAGGTGCCTCCTCGACCGGCGCCTTTAAGATCCAGGGAGGGGCCTCAGGAAACGTGACCCCTCTGCGTAAACGATAGCCCTCCTCACCACCCACGCGCCTCTATTCGGGCGAGAGGCGCGTGTCCAGAGGCTAGGGGCGAAGACTTCCCCTCGAAAGCACGGCTCTTCCCTCTAGCCACTAGCCTCTGGCCCCTGGCCTGGCCGGTTGGCATGCTTTCGCGACGAACTATCAAGAGTAATGTGGGTTACTGAGCCGCAGTCACCCCTTGCCGCTCAAGATACGACGCAATCTTCTCCAGCGCGAGGGCGCTGAGCTTCGCGCCATACCAGGTCGGCATCGTGCCAGCCGGATATCCCGGCACGACAAACACGCCCGGTTCGATGACCGATTCGATCACATAATCATGCACTGTTTTCGCGTGGCCCCGGTAAGCCGGATCGGCCAATCGCGCAGGCCCCGTGGTGCCTAACAGGAGGGGCGGCCCTACGCGGCCATCGGCCCCGGGAATACCCGGAACGCTGTGGCACACCGCGCAACCGGCTCTCGTAAAGATCTCTGCGATCGGTTCGTCTCCGGTGACCAGCGGAACCCTGTCAGGGACAAGCGCTGCCACCGATGAGACAGGCACCGGCGTCACCGAAGAGGAATTGGTGGAACGGAGGGCCAACAACGACCCCAGTATCAGTACAATCACGATGAGGGGTGTGATCAATCGTTCAGGCATGGAAATGGTCGCAGGAAAAGTCCGGCATGGTCGAGGTGCGAGGAACCAACATTGCTGGCTGAGCCAGGCTATCTAGGCGCTGCTAACAGGGTGCTGAAACAGTCCGCCAGCCTGACTTGTTCATTTGGTCTGTCTGGTCTGTCTCGTCTAATGGTTGAACCAGACTAACCAGATAGACTAGATCAACCAGATGAACCAGAAAGACCAGACAGACCGGACTTGTACCGCACGTGTGGACCATCGACGATCTGGCGTGCCTACATAATTTTCCCGCAGCCTGCTAGAAGAAGCGACCCCAGCCGCCGCTAACCAGTGTATCCAGCTCACGCGACAAACTCAACGGAATGAGAAGACTAAAACAGCAAGTCGGCTACCGAGAGGAAGAGAGGCAGGATTGGTATCCCCAACGGGATTTTCTAAAGGGGGAACAGACGCACTGGGCTTCCGGATTGATGTGAGAGTCTTGGCAGCTTAGCGATTCCAAATCGAAACTTTCCAGGAAGGTCGAACCTACGGCCCGCTGATTAAGAGTGGCAGAAGGCCAATTATTCGAACAGCTCGATGTTGCGAGGGTTTCCCCGTTTATCGTTGAAAATCATGAGCTTGCTGGCTTTCTACTGATTCCATTGCTTCTACCTAATTCGGTCGCTTGTGAGGATTTTTAGCACAAATTTAGCACAGCAAGAAAAGCCCTCGGATGGCCGGAGGCTTCCCAATAATACTCTTAACGTTTGAGTGCGTGAACAGATATCCACTCCTTGCCCGCCCGCGCCATGCTGACAAGGGCCTCAAGGTCATTGAGACCGAATGATGTCCCATTGCCAATCGGCTAATGCTCACCGACAATTCCACGTCCTCTGATGAGCCATTGATTTCATTTTGTAGATTGCCTCAGCGGCTCCTCTTTCTCCACTCCCACGGAGGCACCGGGTGAGGATCAGCCCACAAGCCTTTCCGCCCCGCTCGTGCTTCGTTCTCTAACCCTTCCAGCACCGTATCTTCCGGAGCATACTTCCGATACCACCAGCACCAGCCCTGCTTGACGAGTTCCTGATTGAGGTTCATGCCATCGGGCAGAATCACGTCTCCAATGGTGCGCTTGTACTTGTCGTGACCGTGGGTCCGGAGCGTGACTTCTTTGCCGAAGGCTAGGTCAGAAGCGGCGTGCTTGGCTTTCTGGCCGTAGGCTTGGCCTTTCTCAGAACAATCGATCCCGCTGAGGCGGATACGTTCCGAGCGTTGGTTGTGCAGGACTTCGATGGTGTCGCCGTCGAGGATGGAGGCGACTGGCCTTGATTCTCAGAGACAGCGACAGCAGGAGAGGGTGTCAGAAAAGCAAGGAACACAATGAGGGCCCATAGTCGCGTCATCAGACGCAACCACACGAATGGAGGGAATACAAAGAGACGCATGTCCGATGAGATTGAGCCATCAGTGCATCGATGAGGCATCGCTCCACAGTTTCTGTGGATAACTCTGTGAATAGTTCTCGTTTGCTGCCAACATTTGCATACTCAATGCAACACATGGACACTTTGCCTATTATTTAGGCATTGTGAACACTCGGCACACTCCCACTATATCTTGTGGCTTGACATCAGAAATTTCTGTTTTTGTTACAAGGGAATGGGTAACACACGTTCTCAAGGGGGCGATCCCCGCAGGACTACCTAGAGTGGGCTCAGTAAGAACCCCTCAGCCGCCTTTATCCACAGGCGTGAGCCGCTGTTGTGGATACCCGGACCTTCCCCCATCTTGTTACCTCTGATACGTGCTCACCTTGCGAGGCCCCTTGTGACCTCTTGCGTTGGACGAGGTGAAGCGACTTCCCAATTGAGCTGGTTACTTCTGCTTCGGCTCAATCTTGTACCTGATCTGCCCATACGTGCTTCGCGGAAGATTCTTCTTCTGCACCAGCTCATTGTTCCGCTGGTATGGTTGGCCATTGCGGATCTTCTCTGGGTAGGCCTCGCCAATACCAAGGACAATGGCCCAACCAAGCGGGACGGAAACAACGACTCCCATGACGGCAAGCAGAAAGCATGCACCGACGAACACACGCAGATAGGTTATGATGATGCCTCCTTGCGTTGAGTTGGAACACGGTGCGGTTTGGTCGATGTT
>Ga0209520_10002751_pt1 | contig 10119 bp, 9 predicted proteins | sample Rifsed16ft1_FD_184009 | JGI IMG/M metagenome (GOLD analysis project Ga0209520, IMG submission 184009) | Soil microbial communities from Rifle, Colorado, USA - sediment 16ft 1 (version 2) | ecosystem: Environmental > Terrestrial > Deep subsurface > Rock core/Sediment | place: Rifle, Colorado...
GCGGCGTAGTTCGACCAGGCTCGCGCGCGGCTCATTCCGTCTCACCGACCGGCGTGAATCGGACGAGGACCTCGCCGATGATCGGGCCACCGGCTCGCCGCGAGTTGATCGCCGCGATCGCGGTCGCCCGGAGACGGACGGCCTTCTCGATGTCGAGCTTCTGCATCGACACGCCCCCCATCGAGAACGCCTCGAGCCCGCGCTTGCTACTCGTCATGATGAATCGTTCGAGGACCGGGAGGAGCCTCTCGTAGAAGGAGAGCGAGTCCTCGCCGGACGCGGTCGCGAGGTCGAGCCGGACGAGCACGCGCCCGCGAGCGGCGTCGAACACGCGGCCGTCCGTCTTGTGAGTGACCCTCTCGACCCACTCGTGCCACCCGGGATCGATGGGCGAGGTCACGGTCGGCGCGATCGCGACGAGGAACTCGTCGCCGTCCGCCGTGCCGTCGAACGAACGCGGCGTCCCGGGCCCACCGAGGAGGAGGTCGAGGTCCCACGCCGAGGCCGGGAAGTCGCCGTAGGAGCGCCGGTAGGAGACCGTCGTCCCGGCGGGGAACGAGGCCGGCATCGCGAGGAGCTCGTCCACGCGCGGATGATGCCACGCGCGCGCCGATGGACAAGTGGAAAAACATTCCACTTGACCCTCCCCGTCGGCGAACCGAGCATCCGCGTCGTGAAGCGGACCATCTTCCTTCCCAAGCTCCACCGCACGGTCGCGACCCAGATTCGCGCCAACGAGCCGGGCGAGGACGGCCGGAAATCGTGGCGCACCGTGTTCTCGACCGAACGCGAAGTGGAGCGCGAGGACTGGTGGACCGGAAAGAAGTGGATCGAGATCCTCGGGCACAACAAGTCAGAGGTCGACCTCGATCGCGCCGGCATAGGGCTTCCGGTCCTCGAGAACCACGACTCCCGTCAGCACATCGGCGTGGGCCGGAACGTGCGGATTGAGAAGAAGCAGCTCGTCGCCGACACGTCGTTCTCGCGGCGCGCCGCGGGCGCCGATCTCGAGCAGGACGTTCTCGACGGGATCAAGGGATCGACGTCCGTCGGGTACATCCCGCATTCGATGAAGTTGGTCGAGACGCGCGACGACGACGTGGACGTCTACCGTGTCACGCGCTGGACTCCGTACGAGTACTCCTTCGTCCCGATGCCCGCGGACATCGACTCCGCGGTCGACCGCACGAAGGCCGAGCTTTTTCCCGTAGAGGTCGAGATCGAGGACGACGCCGAGCGCGTCATGGAGGAGGCCGCCATGTTCCGAGGACTGTTCGCCGATCCGTCGCTCCCCCGCCACCGGATGGAGGAGCCCCCGGACAGGCCGAAGGGCGCGCCCGAACCGAGGGAGGAGCGCACGGAGCCCGCGCCACCGGCGCGGGTGGGTCCCGACGACGCAAGCAAGCGCGTGGCGGCGATCGCGAAGCAGTACAAGATGGACGAGCACCTCGCCGGGTGGATCGAGAAAGGGCTCACGCCCGACCAGGCGGCGCAGGAGACGATGCGCCTCCTCGAGGAGCGCGCAACGAAGGCGCTGGCCCAGCCTCCCTCCGAGCGGCTCGTCGACCTCGACAAGCGGGACGTCTCGAAGTACTCCGTGTTCCGCGCGCTGAAGATGGCCGCGGGGATCGTGAAGCGCGAGGGTCTCGAGGCGGAGGTCAGCAACGATCTAGAGAAGCAGGCGCGGGCCGATGGCATCGCGGGCCACGGTGGCGTCTACGTTCTGCCGGTCGTAGGTGCGGATCCCGAGCGCCGGCAGGCTGGCATAATCGCCCGCCGGATGAGCAGGGCGGGCATGAGCCACCGCATCATGACGACCTTCGGCGCCGCGACCGGGGCGGACATGGTCTTCGACACGCCCGGCGAGTTGATCGACCTCCTCCGGGAGCAGATGGTGCTCGACCGCGCGGGCGTCCAGACGATGCTCGGCGTCGTCGGGCCGGTCGCGTTCCCGAAGAAGACGACGGCCCTCACCGCGTTCGCGATGGGCGAGGCGCCGGCGGCCGGGGTCACCGAGAGCACGCTCGGGACCGCGCTCGTCACGGCCGCGGCCAAGACGGCGATGGCCATGTCGCGGATCACGCGCCAGTTCCTGAACCAGCAGGACATCGTCGGCGAGGCGATGATCCGGTCCGAGCTCTCCTACGCCCACGCGTACTACAACGACAACGAGGGCATCAACGGGAACGGCGCTGCCGGGCACTCGCTCGGGATCCTCAACACGCCGGGCGTCGTGGACGACGGCGACGGCACCGGGACCGGCGGCGTGTCCGAGTTCAAGAACTTCACGAGCCTGGCGGCCAAGGTCCGGAAGGCGAACGCGCTCGCGCCGGGATTCTCATGGCTCGCGACGCCCGAGACGGCCGGCGTGCTCATGACGGTCCCGCAGATCGCGGCGGCCGGCGCCGAGCGTCTCTGGCAGGGCACGTTCGACGAGGGCTCGGTCGCGGGCTACCCGGCGCGCGTCTCGAACCTCCTGCCGACCAACATCGGCACGGACGCCGACGGCCACGCGATCATCGGTGGCGCGTGGGGGGAGGGCATCCGTCTCTTCTGGGGCGGCTTCGAGATCGTGGTGAACCCCTTCTCGGAGGACACGTCCGGAATTATCCGGATCACGTCCTACCAGGAGACGGACATCATCTTCCGTCACCCGGAGGCGTTCCGGTTCATGAACTGTGACCTCTCGTAAGGGGGGACGTGAACGAGAAGGAAAACGAACCGGGGAAGGGGCGCGACGCCGATGAAGCGAGGCGCGAATCGCGCCCCCGACCCGACCTCGGATCGCCCGACGTGGTCCGACATCGGGACCCGGTGATCGAGAGGAAGGACCCGGGACCGGATCGGTCCCCTACGTTGCCGCCGTCGCGCGGCGGGAGGTGACAAGTGGGAAACGCCGCGAACCTCGTCGAGTCCCTCGACGTCAAGTCGCTCGTCGCGCCGCAGACGCTTACCGCCGACGTCTTGTCGGCCGCGTTCGACACGCTCGGCTACGAGGGCGCGATGAAGGTGGCGTTCATCACGGCCGTGCCGTCCACCGGCGACACGCTCGACGTGACGGTCCAATCGTCCGACACGTCCGGCGGGACGTACGCGGTCGTCGACGGCGGCACGTTCGCGCAGCTCACCGACGCCTCGACCGGCGCCGCGCTCGCCCCGAGCCTGAACATCGACCGCCGGAAGTGCAAGCGGTTCGTCAAGGTGAACCTGGACGTCGGGGGCGCGTCGATCTCGTTCGCGTTCGGCGGCGCGCTCTTCATGGGCGCGAAGAAGTACCAGGCGTAAGGGCGTGTCGATCGCGGACGAGCACGTCGACGCGATGCTCGAGGACCTCGACGACGCCGGCGGCGCGGTCCGCGTCCGGATCGGCGGCTGCGAGGTCCTCGGCGTGCCGAGGGTCGTCGACGCGGACGCCTTCCGCGGGAGCGGGTCGCTCTCGAGGGCGCGCGTCGAGTCGGTCGTCGTCAAGACGGGCGCGCTCGAGGATCTCGCCACGGGCGCGACGGCACTGCTCGACGGTGAGGAGAGGAAGGTGGCCGGGCACGAGGCGCTCGGCGACGGGACGACCCGGATCGACCTCGCGTTCTCGTGAGCTCGGTCCGGGACCAGGTCGTCGCGAAGGCCGTCGCGCTCCTGAACGGCGCCGGGAAGCCCGCGGGCCTCCCGGTGGCGGACCGCGCGAGGACGTTCGACCTCGACGAGGCGGACTACCCGGCGCAGCTCGTCTACTGGACGCAGGACCCGGAGGAGAGGATCGGCGGGCCGAGCGGGCCCCTACAGCGGCACGACGTGGTGCTCGTCGTCGAGTCCTACGCGAAGGGCGACGCGACGACCGGCGCGGACGAGGCGGCGGACCCGATCGTCTCTTGGGCCGTGAAGGCGCTCGCCGATCCCGCGGCCTTCGGGGCGAGCCCGGAGGGGAAGCGGTTGGTCACGGGGATCAAGGTCCTCGGTTCAGAGGCGGACTACAAGCAGGGACGGTGGGCGCTCTGCTCGGTCGCGACGTTGTTCGGGGTCGATTTCCAGTCGCGGGTCGACGACGCGACGTTGGTCGAATGATGCGGCCGCGGGCCGCGGGAGGCTGAGATGGCGACTGCCGTGCAGGGCAAGAAGTTCAACCTCGGCCGCGGGAAGTGCCTGTTCAACCGGAAGCGGACCGACGGGACGTACGTCGGCTATCGTTTCGTCGGGAACACCCCGCGCGTCGTGATCACGCCGTCCCAGGAGGTCGTCACCGCCAGGAGCGCGGCCGACAAGGTGTCCGCCGTCGTGGCCGAGGACATCCTCTCCCAGGACTATGAGATCGAGATGGACGCGAACGAGTTCATCAAGGCGAACCTCGCGCTCGCGTTCTTCGGCGAGGAGGCGCTCTACACCCAGGCCGCGACGGCGATCACCGACGAGTCGATCAACGCCGGCACGGCCGTCACGGGCGGGCACTACTACTACACCGCCAAGCGGGAGCACGCGAGCATCCAGGCCGTCACGGGACCCGCCGGCACGCCCGTCTACACCTCGCCCGCGGACTACACGTCCGACGCCGAGGACAAGCGGCTCGGGCGGATCTTCGTCGTCGCGGGCGGCGCGATGGACGGCGACGTCGGCGTGATCATCGACTACACCCCTACGGCGATCACGAACCGGCCCTTCATCAAGGCCGGCGAGGCGACCGACATCGAGGGCGAGCTGGAGTTCGTCTCGGACAACATCCGCGGCGACAACAACGACTTCCGGTTCTGGCGCGTCAAGATCCGGAGCGACCAGGCGGTCTCGCTCATCTCGAACGAGTACGGGGCGATCACGCTCAAGGTCCGCGTGCTCGGGGACCCGGAGCGCCACCCGACGAACCAGTACTTCGAGATCTTCGAGCTCACGGCCGCCTAGGACGTGCGGCTTCCGAGGATCCTCCGCCGGCGGGGTCGCGCGCCGGCACGCGAGCCCGACCGCGCCCCGCCGCCACGCCAACCGTGGCGGCGCCGGGAGACGTCGACGATCCACGAGATCGGCGGTCGGCGGTTCGCCGAGCTGGGCGACTCGACGCTCGAGCACGACCTCCACGCCTGGGCGCTCATCCGGAAGGCCGACCTCGAGTCCGTCCTCCGTTCGCCCGACGAGGACCCGGTCGAGCACGCACGGAAGCTGTTCGAGAAGTTCGTCGACTCCGAGAGCGCGCTCGCCCTCCTCGCCTGCGGGCTCGTTCCCGAGGGGGTGCCGTCGATCGGATGGACGCCCGCCCTCGCCGCCGAGACCGAGTCGTTCCTCCGAAAGCTCTCCGACCCGAGGGACAAGGCGCGCGTCGAGGCGCTCCTCCTCTCCATGCTCGAGAGTTTTTTTTTGCGAGGGATCGTCTCCTTGTGGAGTTCTCCGACGTCCTCGGTCGGGGCGGACGCCGCGAGCCCGGGGAGTACGGGGAGTGGGACGACGTAGTCAGGGCGGTCGCCGAGCACCGCGCCGACCGTTTCGACCGGCTCCTCACCTGGCGACTGAGGGACCTCCTCCTCGCCTACCGCTGGCGCGTCCGCGAGGACGCGCTCGCCCACTGGCGCCACGACGTCTTGGTGTGGGCGACCGGGCGGTTCGATGGTCCGATGCCCGACCCGCCGCGCAGCCTCCAACCGGCCGAGCCGGTCGACGTGGACGGTCTCGGCGAGCTCCTCGCCACGCAGCGCGCGTTCACGGAGGGGAGGTCGATCCGTGGCGACGCCTGACGTAAGGGTTCGCCTCAGCGCCGAGGGCGTCGCCGAGGTCGTCGAGGCTCTCCGGAGGATCCAGGGTCAGGCTGCCAAGACCGCCGGCGCCGCGAGCACGTCCTTCCGGGGCCTCAATTCCACGCTCGGGACGATCCAGCGCGTCCTCGCCGGGATCGGTCTCGTCGTCTCCGTCGCCTCGTTCGTGAACCTCGTCCGCGAGGGTTCCCAACTCGCCGAGTCGATGCAGCTCGCCGGCGTCCGGATCGGGACGACGACCGAGCGGGCGTCGGCGCTCGCGCTCGTCGCCGGCGAGGTCGACCTCGAGTTCGGCAAGGTCGAGGGCGCGACGGCGCGGATGAATCGCCAACTCTCCGACGCGATCTCGAAGGGCGGCGAGGCGGCGGAGCCGTTCCGCCAGCTCAAGGTCCCCCTCAAGGATCTCGCGGACCTGGACACCGCGGAGCGGCTCGAGGCGATCGGAAAGGCGTTCGCGCGGTTCCCGGCCGGGCCCGAGAGGTCGGCGATCGCCGTCCGGATCTTCGGGCGCGCCGGCCAGCAGCTCATCCCGCTCCTCCTGCAGATCGCGAACGAGGGGCTCGCCGGCGTCGTCGCTCGCGGTCGCGAGCTCGGCGTCGTCATCGAGGACGACATCGCGCGGAAAACGGATCGGCTAAACGATCGGCTCACGCAGTTCAACCTTCGCCTCAAGGTCCTCGCCGCGACGTTCGCCGCCGGGCTCTCCGGCGAGATCGTCTCCGCGATCGACGCGCTCGACAAGGAGCTCGGCGAACTCGGGCCCGGTCGGGTCGAGGAGTTCGGTCGCGCCGTGGGCCGCGCGATCCGGTTCGTCGTCGAGCTCCACCTCCTCGCCGTCGACGCGATCAAGGGGACGACGGTCGTCGCCGCGGATGCGCTCGCCGCGCTCGGGCGACAATTCCTCACCCAGTTCACGCTGGACTTCGAGAAGGCGAACCGGATCTCTGAGGAGCTCGGGAAGAGGACGGACGCGCGGCTAGAGGCGTTTCGCCGACGTGCCGAGCGTCTCGGGAGGATCCTCACGTCCCCGGGCCGCGAGGTCCTCTTCCAACGGGACAAACCGGCCCCCGCGCCGGGCGAGGACCCGGAGGTCGAGAGGTCCCGGGAACGACTCGCCGCGGCGCGCGCGGAACTCGACGCCGAGCTGCAGCTGCAGAAGCTCCGGAACAAGGTGCGCGCCGACCAGGACAAGCGCGCGTTCGACGAAGGGCTGATCGAGCTCTCGGAGTTCTTCCGTCGGCGGCGCGTCGCGATCATAGCGGCCGCCGCGCAGGAGCGCGCGGCACTCGTCGAGCGTCGCCGTCTCGCGGAGGAGGAGGACGACCCGGCGAAACGGATCAGGGAGCTCACCGACGTCGCGAAGGAGGCGAAGCGGATCGGCATCGAGCGCCGGGCCGCCCTCGCCGACGTGGCCGCCGACGAGCGGAAGGCCGTCCGCGAGCTGGGCGAGGAACGCGCGGAGATCGACCGTCGCACGCTCGAGGCCCAGGGACGACGACTGGCGGCGGCGCGGCTCGCGATCGACGAGGAGGTCCGGAAACGCGACGAGGCGCTCAGGAAGGCCGGCGCGCCCCCGGAGGAGCGGGCGCGGGTGACCGGCGCGCTCCGCGCGGCCCTCGAGGCCCAGGCGGAGTTCGAGGAGAGGATCGACGCGATCTCCTCCGCACTCGCCGGGCTCGATTCGGAACGCGCTGACGTCGAGGCGCGGGTACTCAAGGGCGAACTCACGCAGCGGGAGGGCGCGGAGGAACTCCTCCGGCTCGAACGGGACCGGGTCCTCGAGCTCCGCCAGGTGGCCGCCGCCGCGCTCGAGGCGGCGGCCGCGACCGGGGACCCGGCGGCGATCGCCCGCGCCCGCGAGCTCGCCGACGAGGTAGAGCGGCTCCGGACGGCGACGAGCCTCGCGGCCGAGGCCGCCAAGAAGTTCCGCGACTCCGCGCAGCAGGCGATCAAGAGCGACCTCGCCGAGTTCTTCGCCGAGGGCGTCGACCAGGCGGAGAACTTCGGCGACGCGATGCGCTCCCTCGCCTCGAGCGTGATCGAGTCGATCCGAAGGATCCTAGCGGAGATCCTCGCGAGCCGGATCACCTTTGCCTTGATCCCGGGCGCCGCCCCGACGTCGAAGGCGACCAAGAAGCACTCCGGCGGTCCCATTTGGGCGCCGCGCGCCGGCGGGGACGTCCTCGTCGTCGCGCAGGAGGGGGAACGTTTCATCCGCCGGGAGGTCGCCATCCGGCCACGCGAGGCCGCGTTCCTCGAGCGGTTCAACGTGCTCGGGATGGAGGCGCTCCGTCCCTACGTGCTCCGCCTCGACGCGCAGAAGCTCCACGCCGGAGGCCCGGTCGGACCGGCGCCCACCACGTCGCAGAGCGTCGAGGTCGGCGGCGAGGTCGTCGTGGGGCTCGAGGAGGGGCTCGTCGAGAGAGGGTTGTTGACTCCGCGCGGGAGCCGCGCGATCCTGCGCGTCGTGCGGAGGAACCGTCGGGCCATCCAGAGGATGATCGGCTGATGCACGAGATCGACACCGCCGACGACTACGTCGCGTTGCTCGACCTCCTCGACCAGTTCGTCAAGACGACGGGGAGCGCGTTCGGCCTGACGTACGCGGGGACCGGGAACGGCACGCTCACCGCCTACAAGGGCGGGACGACGTCGGTCGCGGAGACGTTCACGATCACGGCGACGAGCGCGACCAATTTCACGGTCGTCGGCTCCGTGTCCGGCTCGATCGGCCCCGCGACGGTCGGGACGCCGTTCTCCCACGCGAAGATCGCATTCCTGATCTCCGCCGGAGGGACAGCGTTCGTCTCGGGCGACGCGTTCATTCTCTCGACCGCGCCGAAATGGACGAGCCTCCGACGCTGCCTGGGTTGCAAGGTCACGGGTTCGCACGGAACTAGCGGGCCCAACGCGGCCGAGAACGTGATCGACGGGAAGGTCCCGACCTCACAGCCATCTGACGACTGGCGACCACCCGTGACGGCCGCGACGCTTGAGTTCGAGTTCTTCGAGTCGGAGACGATCGCGGAATACGCCATCGTCCCTGGCGCGTTCACGTCCAGCGCGCCGAAGTCGTGGACCTTCGAGCGGTGGGACGGCGCGGCGTGGGTGGTCCTCGACACGCGCACGAACGAGACGGGCTGGACCGAGTTCCAGTTCCGCGCGTACGCCGTGGGGACGCCGGTCGCGGCGACCAAGTACAGGCTCAACATCACGGCGAGCAACGGCCCCTCGGACATCCATGTTGGCGCGGTGCAACTCCGCCGGACCGTCGGCGGGTTCGACGCGGCGTTCTCCCAGGTGATTTGGGCGGCGCCCGGGAACGACGGGGATTCGCAGATCTACGTCGGCGTCCACCACTTCCGCCGGCTCGACGTCGACTACCACGACTGGGAGGTCTGCACGATCGACGGGTTCAACGCGAACGTGAACCTCTACCAACAGGCCGGGTTCCACGGACGGCACTACCTGCCGCTGTGGAACGCGCCGATCCCCTACTGGCTCGTCGTCACCGGCCGCGGGTTCCGCCTCGTCGCGAAGGTCGACACGCAATACGAGATCGCGTTCGCCGGCTTCACGGACCAGTTCTTCACTCCGGCGCAGCTCCCCTACCCGGCCGTCGTCGGCGGCTCGCTCGCGCTAGGGGACCCTCGCCCGGCGTGGAACGACTCCGGCTGGCGGTGGTCGAACTCCTCCAACGCGCACCGGATCCCGACGCACTCGGACCCGCGGAGCGGGTCACTGCCGAAGCACGTCTCCTACTACCAACTCGCGGTTCGCCGGTTCGACGGGGTGTGGGAGGGACTGCGCGACACGATCGACGACACGCACAATCAGAGCGTCCAGGCCGGAGAGGGCGTCGTCATCCCCTACGTCGGTGGCCTCTCCCTACAGGACCTGAACGTCGACGGGAGCGACCCGCTCTGGCCCGTCGTCATCGTCACGGCCGCTCCGAACTCGATGGGGCGACTCGAGGGCGTCCGCGCGATCACGGGTCAGGGGAAATCGTCCGAGTCCCCGATCAAACGGGGCGTCGTCGACTGGCTCGCGTTCCAGAACGTGACGCGCGCTGACCGGGACGACTGGTGCGCCGTGGAGATGGACTGAGCCGTGCCCGCCTCCTACCAGACCGGGCCGGCGACCTCGCCAGTGAACCTCCTACAGACGCTCGTGACGTGGCTGGTCGCGCAGGGCTGGACGACGGACCTCTCCGCGGCGGACGGGACGAGCTCGCAGGGCTGGCGCGCGCACCTCCACAAGGGCGGGCTGTACGTCAACTTCCGGGCGGCCACCGACGAGAAGATCTTCCACTACCGGCCGGCCGGCGCGCCGGGTTCGATCGTCGACTACGATTGGGACCCGGGGTTCGGCATCGGGTTCTACCTCGGGACCG
>Ga0209520_10002752_pt1 | contig 10116 bp, 8 predicted proteins | sample Rifsed16ft1_FD_184009 | JGI IMG/M metagenome (GOLD analysis project Ga0209520, IMG submission 184009) | Soil microbial communities from Rifle, Colorado, USA - sediment 16ft 1 (version 2) | ecosystem: Environmental > Terrestrial > Deep subsurface > Rock core/Sediment | place: Rifle, Colorado...
AAAGTTACTGCCTAACCCGGGCTGATCGGCGTAGGCAGTAACTTTGGAATCTTTACTACAACCCAACCAGATTGCACTCATTATCAGAATTCCGGTGAAAGACAAAACTGCGCTCTTTCTCACAAATTCCTCCTAAGTTTCAACTTCTACTGGTTTACTGGGCAAGTAAGAGTAGCCTGTTTCCAGGGCTTTCATATTCAATTCTAAATGCTGTTTGGCCACTATGCTAATCACCGCTTGTTTTAAGGCGTCCAAACTGACGGCATTAGTCTGCCTGGCCAAAAACCCCAGTATTATCATATTGGCCACAATCTTCTTCCCTAAGCTCCCGGCTAAATCGGTGGCTGGAATGCCGGCTAGCCTGGCAGCATTAACACTGGGGGTGACCAAGCACGAGTCATACAGAATAAGGCCCTCCTTTTTGACTTGGTTGGAAAACTTGGCTTCGGCCTCCTGAGACATCACCACCAGAATATCTGGCTGAATTAGAGCCGGATAAAATATTTCTGAATCTGATAGGATAATTTGGGCTGAGCAGGCTGAACCCCGAGATTCCGGACCATAGCTCTGAGTTAAAGTGGCGTATTTGTTCTCGTAAATCGTGGCCGCTTTACCCAGCACATATCCGGCCAAGATTACTCCCTGTCCTCCGAAACCGGCTATTCTAATCTCCGTGCATTTAGACATTTTCAGCACTCCGGGCAGGATTCTTCCCCGGCCAGGATTTTTTCGTACTTCAATTGTTTGATTTTTCCTCCCACACTTTTTTCGTACATCTCCAGGTAGGTGGGTTTTTCAATATCTAAAAACTTGCCGACCACAATCTGATTTCCGTCGGTAATGGCCGCTTCTTCTAACTTAGCCTCCCTTTTGAAAAGGGAATGCTCCTTCAAGAATTTCATCATCTCCACCCCGGTCGCCAGACGATTCAGTCTCCCGTAAAGAGTGGGACAGGGGGAGATCACTTCGATCACTGAAAAACCCTTCTTGTTCAGGGCCTCTTGGATTGATTTTCTCAATTTGATTATATCCAAAACCGTCCAGCGGGCTACGTATGTGGCGCCGGAAGCAGCCGCCAGAAGTGGGATGTTAAAGCTATATTCGTAATTGCCATAAGTGGTTGTAGTGGTGTGGGCGCCCAAAGGGGTAGTGGGAGCGACCTGGCCGCCGGTCATACCGTAAATGAAATTGTTGACACAGATGACGGTAAGATCTAAATTCCGCCGGGCTGCGTGTATGAAATGATTGCCGCCGATCCCTACAATATCACCATCTCCGGAGAAGACTACTACTTTTAATTTCGGATTGGCCAGGTGTAAGCCAGTGGCAAAGGGGATGGCTCTTCCGTGAGTGGTGTGAAAGGAATCCACTTTCAGATACCCGGCCATTCTGCCGGTGCAGCCGATGCCTGAGATAACTGCCATCTGGTCTAGATCGAATTTATTCTCTAACAGGCTGGAAGCAAAGGCACCTAAGGCCACTCCTAGCCCGCACCCCACGCACCAGATGTGGGGGAATCTTTCGGTCCGCAGACAGGATTCTAGGGGATGGTTCTGGGTCAATATTTCTTCAGTCATTCGGCACTTTTCTTTATGGCTTCCAGAATTACTTCTGGGCGGTGTATGTCTCCGCCCGGGTGAGGGACTGAAACAACCCGGCACTTTCCAGCCGCGGCTCTTTCTACTTCCAGGACCATTTGCCCCATGTTTATTTCTGGCACAATCATGGCTTTCACTTGCCAGGCCCACTTTTTGATGATTTCTTCCGGGAAGGGCCAGACGACGTTCAGTTTTAGCTGGCCCACCTTAATGCCTAGGCTATGAGCTTGCTCGATGGCATAATAAGAGGTCCGGGCCGTGATTCCGTAGGAACAGACCAAGACTTCGGCTCCCTGGCAGTCAATTTCTTTAACATCAATCAGCTCGTTTCTGCGGCCTCTGATTTTCTGCACCAAGCGGGGGATCAGATTGGCTTGAGCCTCGGCGGTCATATAGGGATAGCCCCGGTAATCGTGAGTAGAGCCGGTCACATGAATCCGATAGCCATCTCCGGCCTTGACCATCTCTGGTATGCCGTTGCCGTTGGCTTGAAAGGGATGGTAGTCGGCTGGACTTAGGTTGGTGAATCTGCGAGAGCTAATCAGCAGCTTTTCAGATTGGGGAAAGATGACTTTTTCAGACATATGCCCGACTACTTCGTCGGCCAAGATTATGACCGGGGTCCTGAACTCTTCGGCTAAATTGAAAGCTTTGATGGTCTGCTCAAAGAACTCCTGGGGAGAAGAAGGGGACAAGGCTATTATCTCATAAGAGCCATGGCTTCCCCATTTAGCCTGCATCATATCTCCCTGCCCAACTTTAGTGGCTAAACCAGTGCTGGGGCCCCCTCTTTGGACGTCTACTATCACACAGGGGGTCTCGGTCATTACGGCTAAACCGATATTTTCCATCATCAGGGAAAAGCCCGGGCCAGAGGTGGCGGTCATCCCTTTCAATCCTCCCCAGGTGGCCCCCAAGACCGCATTCACCGCTGCCATCTCATCTTCCATCTGAATGAAGATTCCTCCAATCTCAGGGAGTCTTTCAGCCAGATGCTCGGCTATCTCGGTAGAAGGGGTAATAGGATAGCCGGCAAAAAAGCGGCATCCGGCGGCCAGAGCCCCTTCGGCACAGGCTTCATTGCCGCTCATGAAAAATGAGCCAGCCGGGACGACTTGCTCTGCTTTCATTTTGTAGTTCCGTTCTCTTTGATCACGTAGATGGCCAAATCCGGGCAAATCCACTGGCAGAAGGCACAGGTGGTGCAGGTCCCCTCTGATTTTAGACGAGGGGTAATGTATCCCCGAGAATTGAATTCTCCTGAAGATTCTAGGACATGCTGGGGACAGAACTCGATGCAAAAATTGCACCCCTTGCACATTTCCGGCAGTATAATCAGGTCTCCCTTTAAGGTCTTGCTTCTGACGAACTTTGCTTTTTTAGTTTTAGGCAGTGACTGTTTCAACTTTGGACTCCTTAAGCTCAGTCAAATACTTATGAATTGCCTGGGCTGACCTCTTGCCTGCCCCGGCTGCCAGAATCACGGTAGCAGAGCCAGTGACAATATCCCCACCAGCATAAACCCCAGGAATATTGGTGGCTCCGGTCTCCGGGTCAGCCAATATATATCCCCATCTGTTAGTCCCTAATCCTGGAGTGGTGTGAGGTATAATCGGATTAGCCGTGGTTCCGATGGCAATCACCACCGTATCTACTTCTAGGACAAAATTTGAATCTGGAATTGGGACCGGTCTTCTGCGGCCAGAACTATCCGGCTCCCCTAAGGCCATTCTCTGGCACTCCAGTCCGGTCACCCAGCCATCTCCATTCCCTAGGATTTTAACCGGGGCAGTAAGGTAATGGAAAATTATCCCTTCAGCCTGGGCGTGGTGAATTTCATCCTTTCTGGCCGGCATTCCCTCTGCCGAGCGGCGGTAGACGATCATGGCTTGTTTAGCCCCTAACCTCAAGGCACAGCGCACCGCATCCATGGCGGTGTTACCTCCGCCTATGACCGCCACTTTCTGGCCACGCATTACCGGAGTGTCGTAATTGGGGAAGTCGTAAGCCTTCATTAAGTTGACTCGGGTTAGAAACTCATTGGCAGAATAGACTCCATTTAGATTTTCTCCCGGGACGTTCATAAAGACCGGCAGACCAGCTCCGGTACCGATGAAGATGGCATCATACCCTTCCGCGAAAAGCTCTGGAATGGTCAGGGTGCGGCCCACCAGAGTGTCCAGCTCAAATTTTACCCCCAATTTTTTTAAGTAGTCTATTTCTCTTTGGACAATCTTCTTGGGAAGGCGGAATTCCGGGATTCCATACATTAAGACCCCGCCCGCCACATGCAGGGCTTCAAAAATCGTGACCGCCTGGCCCAATTTGGCTAATTCGCCCGCGCAGGTCAGACCGGCCGGCCCGGAGCCGACTATGGCGACTTTTCTTCCGCTAGGAGGAGCTATTTCCGGTACCTCCAGATTCCCATTTTCCATCTCCTTATCCGCCACAAACCTCTCCAAGTAGCCGATGGAAACCGACCCAAACTTCTTAGTCAGACCGCACAGTTTTTCGCACTGATCTTCCTGAGGGCAGACCCGACCGCATATCGCCGGCAGAGAATTGGCGTCTCTGATTATCCGCAGAGCTCCCATAAAATCTGCGCTGGCAACTGCTATCATGAAATCTTTTATAGGCACACCCACCGGGCATCCCAATCGGCAGGGCTCTTTCTGGCATAACAGACACCGGGAAGCTTCCAGCATGGCCTGCAAGGGTGTGAATCCCAAGGGAACCTCCTGGAAGTCACATGCTCTTTCCTGAGGGTCTCTCTCTGGCATTTTGGCCCGGGGGACTTCCATGCCCCGTCTCATTCTGGGTTTCTCTGTCATCAGACTACTTTCACGGAGTTAAGGACTTTGCACTGATAACTTTCGTAAGAATTTTTTTCTTGAATCTGATAGGCTCTCTGTCTCATCAATAGATTTTCAAAATCGACTTGGTGGCCGTCAAAATCCGGGCCGTCCACGCAGGCAAACTGATTCTTTCCATCTACCACCACCCGGCACCCCCCGCACATCCCGGTCCCATCCACCATGATTGGATTTAATGAGACCATGGTCTTTACCGCATAGGTCTTGGTCAAATCTGAGACCGCTCTCATCATCACTACCGGTCCAACGGCCATTACTAATCCTACTTTCTCTTTTTCTAGCACATATGCCAGAGCATCTGTGACCAAACCTTTCATCCCGTAGCTTCCGTCATCAGTGGTGCAGATGATTTCGTCTGAGACCGAGCCCAGCTCTTTTTCTTTTATCAACAGATTCTGGCTGCGGGCGCCGATGATGGTGATAACTTTATTTCCGAATGATTTGAAACCTTCGATTAAGGGATAGAGTGGGGCAATTCCGATCCCGCCACCAACACAGACAACCGTTCCGAAATTCCCCATCTCCGTTGGCTGTCCCAAAGGCCCGAATAGATCCAAAATCACATCCCCGGTCTCCAGACTCCCTAAAAAAGCGGTGGACTTTCCTACTTCTAAAACCACGATGGTCAGAGTTCCTTTTTGTTTGTCCAGGCCGGCAATCGACATTGGGATTCTCTCCGCGTATTCGTTGGCTCGCAGGATTACAAACTGGCCTGGTTTAGCTTTCTTTACTATCCGAGGAGCATAGAACTTGAACTGGTGAATCTTAGGAGCTAAGGTCTTCTTTTCTAAGATTTCAGGCATCTTCTCTTTCCATCAGGCATACACATACTTATCAGGCTGTTTATACTTATTGCAACCTGCATACCAATCTGGGCAATAGGAAGGAAACTAAGCGGTATGATTTAGCTTGTACTGCAACGGGTTACACAGATGAAAGATTTGAAAAAGAAAACTTAGCGAACTTCCGGAATTTTAAGCGAAAATTTGTCGAGTAGATTTTATTGGCAGATTGTCTTGGGACATTTTGTCAGAGACTATTTCAGGAAACTCTGGGCGATCTGAGTAACCAACTTGACTAATGGCGAAGGATATAGCCCGATGACAACCACTGGAACCGAGGTCAAAAGCAAAGCCAAGCGCAAAGACCAGGATATCTGAATCTTATTCTTGGCCGGAGGTGGTTCAATGTATAAAGCCCGGGCAATCTTGAGATAGTAGAATAGCGCCACGACAGAAACCAGGGCCCCTAATAAGACCAGCGCCAAAAAACCAGCCTGGGCCGCGGCCAGAAAGATATAGAGCTTGCCCCAAAAACCGGCCAAAAATGGGATACCCCCCAAGGAAAGCAGAAACAAAAGCATCACCAGGGAGAGCAGGGGTGCATTTTGAGCTAAGCCCTGATAGACATTTAGCTCGTCAGAGTGCTTGTTGCGATTTATCAACTCTACAATCAGAAAAATCCCCATATTGGCAAACAGATACACCACAAAATAAAACAAAAGCATGGCTATTCCATAGACAGAGGCAGCTGCCAGACCTAGAAGGGCATATCCGACGTGGGCAATCCCAGAATATCCCAATAATCTTTTTAGATTTGTTTGGGGGAGGGCTAACAGATTTCCCACTATCATTGTGGCTGCTGCCAAGACCAGCCACTGCGGCTGCCAGAAGGCCAGATTCTGGCCAAACCCTTCCAGGAAAAGTCGAATCAGGATGGCAAAACCGGCTGCCTTGGGAGCTACAGAAAGATAGGCCACAAAAGGAGTAGGAGAACCCTGATATGTGTCTGGAACCCACATATGAAATGGGACTAAGGCAATCTTAAAAGAGATCCCGGCCAGGATTAAAATGATTCCCGTGTAAAACAAAGTTGACGGTGAGGAAAAGCTGGCAATCTGCTCCAGATAGGTGCTTCCAACGATTCCGTAGACAAAAGAAAAGCCGTACAGCATGATCGCGGAAGAGACTGTGCCAATTAAGAAGAACTTCAGGGCCGCCTCAATCGATTCCGGCTCTTTTTTTAAAAAGCCGGAGATAGCATACAAGGGGAGGCTCATAATTTCGAAGGCTACAAATAAGACTATTAATTCCCGAGAGGAGACTAAAAGCATCATTCCGGAGAGAGAGACTAAGAATAGAAAGTGATATTCCCCTACCCTCTTGCCAAAATCTGAGCGCTGGTAGGCATAAGAGCCCAAAAGCCCGATTACGGCTGCCAGAAGGAAGAGTCTCTTAAAAAAAATTGCCAAAGGGTCATTGGTTATGGAAGCGTTAAAAGCTGAACCCTGCGGAGGAGCAAAAATCGAAGCGGCTAAAATTACTAATACTCCTAAAAGAGACAGAAGCGAGACTAAATTTTGGATTCTTTTCTTGGAAGCTAAATCTATCACAAAAACCACCAGGGCCAGGCCGAAAACAGCCAACTCCAAATAGAGTTGGATCACTGCAGCGCCCCGCCTAATTTACCCATCAAGTCAATCACGGAAACATCGATGGGGTCTAAGAGGGTGAAAGGGAAGATTCCGAAGAAGACCAGACAAAAACCCAAAACCACTAAGGTTACCCACTCCGGCCCCACCGCATCCGGCAATTCAGGATACTGTTTTTGATCCAGAGGACCGAAGAAAATTTTCTTGACCACTCTTAGAACATAAACTGCGGTCAAGAAAGTCCCCAAGACCGCCGGGAATAACCACCATAAGGCTATCCCTTTCCAGGTCCCGACAAAGGCCATAAACTCGGCTACGAATCCGGAAAGTCCGGGCAGCCCCAGAGAGGAGAGGCCCCCAATCGTAAAAGCTACTGCTACTCCCGGCATTCTACTTCCGAATCCCCCCATCTCTCCGATTTCCCGAGTGTGAGATTTCTCATAGACCAATCCCACCAAGGCAAAGAATAACCCGGTCATAATTCCATGAGCCACCATCTGGAAAACGGCCCCGTTCATTCCGGTCTCGGTCAGGGTGGCTGCCCCTAACATCACAATTCCCATATGAGAGACTGAGGAATAGGCAATCACGTACTTCAAATCAGTTTGAGCCATGGCAGATAGAGCCCCGTAGACGATGTTGACGACCGCGATGGTTCCCATCAGATAAGCCCAGTATTGGGCGCCTTCGGGCAACAGACTCATCCCCACTCTGACCACACCATAAGCTCCCAATTTCATCAGAACCCCGGCGTGCAGCATTGAGACTGCGGTAGGAGCGGAAGCATGGCCATCCGGCGACCAGGTGTGGAAGGGCCAGATGCCAGCTAAGATCCCAAACCCGACATACATAGCCAGAAAGAACAAATGCTGAAATCCGATGGGGAAACCAATCTTCTCTAATTCTAAGAGTGAAAAACTGGGGTGAGGGGCTTTGAAGTAGAGGGCTAAAATGCCGACCAAGATGAAAGCGGACCCGAAAAGCAAATATAGAGTCAGCTTCATGGCCGCATACTCTTTTCGGCCTAGATTCAGGCTCTGTATCATCCTGGAGAAAGGCCCTTTAGGGGGGATTTTCTTGGAGGAGCCCCAGATGCCAATTAACAAATACATAGGCAGGACTGCAATTTCGTAGAACAAAAACAAGACAAACAAATCCAAAGAGACAAATACCCCGAAAACACCGGTGACTAATACCAGAAGCAAAGCATAAAACTCGTGAAATCTCTCCTTGATTGTCCAGGAGGCAAATACCCCGCAGAAAATCACCAAAGAGGTAAGCAACACCAGGGGCATCGAAATTCCATCTACCCCCAAGCTGTATGATATTCCTAGACTGGGAACTAGTTCGCAAGATTCCAAAAACTGGAATCCCTTGGCCACCTGGTCATATTCAAGCCAGATGTAGATGGAAAAAAATAAAGAGACAGAGGTCACCAAAGCCGCGGTCCAGTGCACCAGCTTGGCCCGGTCTCTCCCCCAGAACATTATCACTACCGCACCCAGGAAGGGAGCCAGAGTGATGATGGAAAGGACGCGTAAATTATTCATCTTAAACCCAATCCCAAGATTATTAAAACCAAGAGTCCGACCGTAACCCCGATCAAATAGTCTTGAGCTTTGCCGGTCTGGGCAATTCTTAGCTTAGAGCCAGATTGGCCAGTCAGCCAGGCGGATAAGTTGACCACCCCGTCGACTAAGTAGCGATCAATCCAGCCTATCAGCGACGAAAACCCCAAAAGAATCTTGGAGTACATTAACCCATACAAATCGTCCAGCCAGTACTTCCTATCTATGGCTTGACTTAAAGGAGAAAGGCTCCTGGTTAGTAGAGCCGGAGCTCTTTTTTGCTTTTGATAGAAGAGCCAGGCAGTCAGTATACCGATTATGGCCAGCCCTAAAGAGATCCAGGGCAAAGCTGAAGGATACGTTTCGACCTCCAGGCCTGGATAGAGCAGATGCTCAAAGTCGCCTGAAAACCAGCCGGTAACTAGTGAAAGAGCCGCTAAAATCAGCATGGGAGAGGTCATCACCCTCGGAGATTCATGGGGATCTGCTTCAGTTTTCTTGGGGCCGTAAAAAACCAAAAAGACCGCCCGGAAGATGTAGAAAGCGGTCAGAAATGTAGTAAGTAGCAGAAACAGAAGGGGGAGGACCTGGCCTGATCTTCCCACTGCTACCAAAATTTCATCCTTGGAGAAAAATCCGGAAAAAGGCCAGATTCCTGCCAGGGCCAAGCCTCCGGCTATAAAAACTGCGGATGTAATTCTCATTTTTTTACTCAGATTCCCCATTTCAGAGAGATTGTTGCTCCCCACTGAATGGATGACGCTGCCGGCTGCCAAGAAGAGAAGTGCCTTGAAAAAGGCGTGATTGAATAAGTGGAAATAGGAAGCCACCTGGGCCGTGACCCCTAGGGCTGCCATCATAAAGCCTAACTGGGATACGGTTGAATAGGCTAAAACCCTTTTGATATCTGCCTGACGAGTAGCCAAACTGGCGGCTAGCAGAGCAGTAAATGAACCGACATAAGTCAGGACCCCCAGGGCTAGGGGAACTGATTCAAACAGAGGAAAAAGGCGAATGACTAAATAGACTCCAGCCGCGACCATGGTGGCCGCGTGAATCAAGGCTGAGACCGGAGTAGGCCCCTCCATCGCGTCCGGGAGCCAAATGTGAAATGGAAACTGAGCCGATTTTCCGAAAGCCCCCAAAAGCATCAGAACCGAGACTAAGCTCAAGAAGCCCAGCGGAATCTGGCTGGTTTTGACTAAGCTAAAAATCTCTTGGTAATCAAAGGTTCCGGTCTGTCCCCATAAAAGTATAATCCCTAAGATGAGCCCCATGTCTCCAAACCGGGTCACCCAGAACGCTTTCACGGCGGCCCGGGCCGCTTCTGGTTTGTGATACCAAAAACCGATTAATAGATAAGAGCAAACTCCCACCAGCTCCCAGAAGAGATACACCTCTAAAAGATTATTGGCCAGGACTAAACCCAGCATAGACGCAGCAAAAAGAGAGTGGTAAGTGTAATATCTCCCCAGGGAGGGTTTACTCTCCTGAGACATATAACCCAGAGAATAAACTTGTACGGCCAGGGCTACCCCGGAGACGACTGCCAACATAACAGCTGAAATCGAATCCAGCCAGAGGCCTACGTAGGCTAAGGCTCCGCTTGAGGCTGGCAGCCAGTGGTATTTGATACTAACTGAGAC
>Ga0209520_10002753_pt1 | contig 10116 bp, 18 predicted proteins | sample Rifsed16ft1_FD_184009 | JGI IMG/M metagenome (GOLD analysis project Ga0209520, IMG submission 184009) | Soil microbial communities from Rifle, Colorado, USA - sediment 16ft 1 (version 2) | ecosystem: Environmental > Terrestrial > Deep subsurface > Rock core/Sediment | place: Rifle, Colorado...
GGGGAGCAACCGCTGCTGCCCGAGGGTTTCATAATACGCTGGTGTCGGGACGAACCACGGGGCTTCCCGGGTCGTCGGGACGATATCCACGTGACAGACGTACTCGGTCTCTACGGAGAATACCCCGTAGCAACGCCGGCACTCCACCTCCTCGATATAGGTGTCATCCACCACGACCTCGATCGCAAGGTTGCAATAGGGACACCGAGGAGTATCGGTATCTTCGTAATGCGCTCTTGTTGGCTCTAGATTCAACACCACGTCAGGTGGACAGGGCTTTGTCGGCTCCATCAGGTATACCGAGGGCAACTGCTCGGGCCATTGGCTCGATTGGTGACGTGGTCGATCCATCGGGGTTCTCCTGTAGGTTGGTTTTATCCGCCCAGAGTAAAAACAGAAGGCAACAACAACAATGGGCAAGATGTGATAGATTCGTCTCAGGATCTTTCAACTCCCCCCGCTGCCACGCCTCCAGGTGCCGCATCGCAGCGGCAAAGTATCGAGTTCGATAGGGTCGCACGTACTTCCAATTGTGATCCTGGTATTTCCGTGACCCATGGGTCAGGACTTTCACCACCTCGGCCAAGACGTCCAAGGGCAAAAGATCCCATCGATCCTTCCCTTGGTCGTGCTTAACCCCGAGGGGCGCCTGACCCGTTTGGCTCACGCGATCCCCTGCATGAGGGCCCCGTAGTCGAACTTCTGCCGCGTCGCGCTGGCCAACACCTCGACGATCGACACCGGGGTGCCGTCGAACCGGATGACATGTCCGTTGTAGGTCACGCAGTGGGACAGGACCTTGGAGCGATTGTTCACGAACGCAACCCCGTTGGCCGTCGGGATCCAGAGGCCAGAGGTCCGGAGCTTGGTGTCGAGGTTCAGCTTGGCTTCCACGAGGCCCCAGTGGCGCAGCTTGTCCCACTTGCGGGTCGCCGCGACCTTGCGCGGTGCTTGCTTCGACACATTGATCCAGTCCTTCACCCTGGCGTATTCTTGTACCAACCAGATAAGACTGTAGGCCATGTCGGCGCCAAACGGGTTGCTGTACACCTGGACGTGCTGACCACAACAGAGACACGCGGTCCCGTGGATCATCTGGGCGACCATCTGGTCCTGCATATCCCCGAGGACCCGGGTCCTGTGGTCACCTGGCAGCAGTTTCACCAGATCGGTCCGGCTGACATTTCGTTTCCAGTTCGATTTCGGGGTACTCATTTGATTACCTTTGGGGTTAGGCCCGGGGGCAAGCGCCGCCGGAGTATGTTGGTGTGTTGAACCGTTCCATATGACAGAATTGCCGTGTCGATCCCGTTGGTCCAGATCTCATGCTTCTTGCCGTGGCGCTTGAACCAGTAGCCCGCGGCCTTGAGCTTTCTTCGTTGTGTGTCTTGGTTACTCATTCGACTACCCCGACTTACCGATCTGGCCTGCTGTGGGCTGCCCATATTGGTGAAGCCTTTGTCCCAACCACCCGGACACCTGGGCGTCAAGATACCCGGCCCACCACATGGACCAGCCTTCGGATGTTCCACGATCGTAGAAATCCGTCACCCTGATCAGCACGTTCGGGACGTGTTCCCCATTCACCAGGATACCGAAGTAAGCGACAAAGTCAGTGCTCATAACAGTAGAACCAAACTCAACCGTCGACCCCAGGGTCGCGGCCAATGTCTTCAAGACCCTGTCGCGATGCTGGATCCTGACACCATTTTCATGTTGATCATCCATATAACTCCTTTGATTGTTTCACCAGCGCCCTCAAGGCCTCGATCTCGTGGCCGAACGTCGGGCCTTGGTACTCATGTCCATGCACGTGGGCCAAGACGAACACCGCGTTCATTGACTCCTGGGCGGCGTCGTGTTTCTTTAGCAAGGCTTCCGCGGCCTCGAGGACCGCGATGACCAACCGCTTCTCCCGTACTATTTCAGGCAGCACCTTCTTCAGCGAACAGATTAGCTCCACATCAGCAGGCTTGAGGGCATGGTGCTGCTCAGCCAACACGACGGCTCCATCGACATCCGAGGTCACGTGGACCCCATGCTCCTCACTGTAGCGGGGCCGCCACGGCCCAGGGGTCGAGAGCTTGTCCAATTGTTCCAACAGATCCGGCATCACCATGTAGTAACTCCTGCGTGGTTAGGTTGCCAAGATACCAGGTCGTGAATAATTCCGCAAGTTTATACTCCGCAGCCTTATTGCCCCACCGGCATCACCCCTTTGAACACGATCTCGGTATACCCTAGCCCCAACAAGCGGGTCTTGGGCATCCCCGTGACCCCCCGAGCCTTCATCCACACGATTGTACTCATGAGCCCTTGAACGTCAGAGCGCTTGACAAGGGGAGCAAGAGGGTCATTCGAGCTACGCATCACCGTGGCGATCGTGGTCCTGCTGAGCATATCGTCACACTTTGGTGCCAAGACCGACACCACGATGAATCGTTCCTTAGGATTTTGTTTCTTCACTTTATTTCCCATACTTTATCTTTTGGGCAACTCGATCAACGGGTTTACCCGGTAACAATTTCTAATCCGCACCATCTCGTCGACACTGTTGAACAGCTCAGAGCAGGTGCATTCTCCGGACTCGTGACATTCCCGCATCTCGAACTCTGTCCGCTGAACCAGGATTCCCAACCGTTGGAGATTTTCCTGCAGCTCAGGAGCATGGTCGTTCACCTCTTCATCCAGGTTCTGCCACAGTTCCACCAACAGGGCCGCGAGCACGGGACCTCGGGTCTCATTCAACGCCTTGAAGTTGTCCCGCCAGGCGAAACTGGGGATGTGGCCGTGCTTGGCCCGCTGGATCGCATCCGACACCGCCCGCTCGGTCCCGTGGAGCAGTTGGTACTGCCCCTCGTCCCCGTGGACCGCGGCCAGCAGGTCACTCAACCATTTGGATTCAATATCTTCAGGCATCGTGGTGCCCCACCCGTGTCCTTGTGTTCCAGTTATTTCGGGCGTCCCGCCGCATCTTCTGCATCTCGCGGGTAGACGTCCCAACCAAGCGTCCCCGACCCTTGGGCCCCTCGCATCCACAGGCCTGGCACACCACCGCGGCATAGTCGCCCTGTTCGTCACAACCCTCCTGCAGGTATTGTCCCTTGGGAACCACGCCGCAAAACGGACACGCCAACATCTTGATTCGTTTGTTCATAAAGGTATTCCTTTGGTTAGATCAATTCCCCCGTTCGCAACCGGACCATCCGGTCACTCGCACACCAAACAGTAGGGGCCCACGGGAGCACAGGCCGAGGGTTACATCACTGTACAGGGATTTCGTCCGCTGGGTTGTGAAACGTGTCGTGCCCCGTGATCCAGATGATGATCCCTTTGTAGTCGTGGCGCCGGAGCGCGGAGTCCGGATCCATGACGAACCTGTAGGCCTCGCGATCCTGCATCAGGTCCTCGACCTTGAAGCACCAGAACTTCCTCATCCATGCATCGTACGGACCGCCGGCATTGATGAGCCGAGAATGAAACTGACCTTGGATCAGGTCGAGCTTCCGGTACTGCACCCCATTGACCACGCAGTAGCCTACGAACCCGTGGATGAACTCCTGGTCAATGGCCTCATGAATCAGGTCGAGCCACCGGATTCGATTCCGGTAGACCCATTGGTTCCGCACCATGAGGAACACCGATAACAACCCAACCCCCACGAACACCAACAGGATAAAGTTCGTCACCCAGATGGCAACCTCGTGGTTCGACACCTCGGGACCCAGGAGCGCGACCGCAATCACGGGTCCACCTCATGTTGCGCCATCACGACCGATTGGCCGGTCTTACGGTCATGCACATGCCAACGGGTTCCCCCTACCCCCTCGCCCCGGGTCAACTTCAGGGCATTGCGAAGTGCTTGTTTGAACCCCTTGAGAGACCCTCGATGTGAATCAAACCCCACAACCAACGAGACGATGAACCGGTCACCGGGTTCCACGTAGATGGAATCGACCTCGTGGATCTTGAACGTGCGGTGTGGCTTGGGATCCTTCGGCATCACGACGGGCCGCTCCTCGAGGATGCTGTAGGCGCCAGCAGGCAGGTGATCTTCGAGCCATTGGCGTGCCTTCTTCCAGGTCGCGTGCTCCCCAAGGGATACGGGCAGGCCGTGGGGGTTCACGTCTACCATTTCACCAGCGTCGTTCTCTCGCTCGATCGAAGCCCAGATTTTGAACTTCATCGCTACTCTCCCGTGCCGTCGAGTCCACCGTCCTGCCGGAGGTCGGCAATCATCATGGCGTAGTTGGCCACGTCGGTGGCGAAGTCTTCGATGATGTCGCCATTGCTGTCGTCCAACAGCGCGATCGTCAGGTCACGACAACTACCCATCAAGAGGGCCAATATACCTGTGAACCACACGTCGGTACGCCAACCCATGGACCCCTTGCGCTGGTCGTGCCGCCGGAGCTTCCGTTCCATCAGGATGGCGAACTCCCGGACCACCGGGCGCAACGATATGTCATCACGCTCATCCGCCGGTTCCTCTACATCGTCGTCGTAAGCGTCCTGATCATCCTGGTCATCGGGATCCGGGTACGGGGGATCCTGGTACCGGGCATCGACCCGATCGCGTTCCCGCTGAGCCTCTTCACCCGACACCTCGGCCCCGCAGGCCATACACACGTGATTGACGTTGGATTTCAGCACCTTGGTAGCCCCACAGGCTGGGCAGCAGAAGGGTTCGTACGTTGGCCGCGGGGCGCCGGTCACTGGTCTTTCGACTCGTTCGTTAAGCATAGCAACTCCTTGAGTTGAGGTAAGGAAACATGGTGGACCACGCCCCCGGGGACCTGGGGATCGGGTTCCACCTGCTTGGTCATCCAGCGCTCCACCGCGTCGGATTGTTCAGCATCCCCGAGGGGCAGGTGCCGGACATGAGCAACATCTTCGCCTTTATCGACATCCACCACCTCGTACCGGGCCCACCTGTCCCCCAGCTGGATCTCGATGACCCGGCCGATCAGCCGGTTGGCCCGCTTGGCATCCTGGTCAGACCGCCGGAGGATCTTCCTGGCCTCATGGAACTGATGCTTGGTCATGTGGGCCGAGGGACCCGCCACGATCCCCTTGGGGCCAAAGATCTTGCCATACAGGTTCCCTGGTTTCATGCGGTGGCCTTCTGTTTACCCCCCGTTCCAGGGAACCAATGGGGCCTGTTCCTCGCCACCAGGTGCTCGTTGGCAATGCAGGCGAGCGGGAACTGTTCCTTGACCCACCGGTACGCTGGTTCGTCCTTGGCCCTCCCGACCAACCGCTGCCACTCGCCTTCCGCGTCCCCTGGGTTACGGAACACCAGATCCTTGACAACCAGGCTCTTGAGCCGCTTGACCAGTTCCTGGTGCTCCAGCAGCATCTCGACCACGTGGGCATCCTTCTCGTGCTCCAGCGCCACGGTGTCGATCCCATAGACACCCGGCATCTCGAATGACATGGGAGTTTCCTTGCAAAACTGCTGGAACTTATCCCACAGGGCCTTGTCCACCGGGGTGAACCTCATGGCCCCACCCCACTCGTCCTGACTGAACCGGGCCACATCCCTGGTCTTGTCGCCCCGGTAGACCAAGGTACCTTGGGCACATGGTTCCCCCTCGTGACCCTGGTGATATTTGATTTTGGCGATTCCCCAGGGTTCCATCGTGGGTTCTAATGGATTTTCATGCTTGTTCATCACATTGCCTCATGTTTGGTTGCCTGGACATTATCTTGTTTTGATCCTTTTGGTTATCCTTTTGGGTATCCTGCTGATCCTTCCAACCACTTGTCTACCTTCTCTCGACTCCCCCAGGACTCTTCGGGGGCATTCATCATCCAGATGACCACCTCGTTGGCCTTGATCCAGAGCTCCTGTCGCATGACCTCGAGACTGATGGATGGATCCACTTCACCCGCGAGATCAACCTGATCCTCAAGCTCCATCGCCACCATGAGGAAGTCGTTGGTCAAGACCCTGTAGAGCCATTCGGGTGGTTCCTTGTGTTCCTCGAGATACCGCTTGACCTCTTGCATCCACCGGGGTTCCTCCCTCTTGTGCCACCCGGCCAACCAGCCGGCTACCCGGACTTGAGTCCCCCAGGCCCACGGGGGTGCCACCAGGTTGAGGAATTGCACGATCCCGTCGACGTCCATATAGACAGAACGCCTGTGGGTCGCCCGCTCGCCCGTGGTCTCGAGGTGTCGGCATTCCGCCATGATGAACCCATGGACTGCCTGGAGGTCATTCAGCAGCACGGCCGCGACAATCCCCTCGGGCTCCTGGCCGTCCCCAAGGTACCCCACCAGCGCGGCCCAATGGGTCGATTGGATCAACCCCTGGTGATCCTCCGCAGCATCCAGCAGCTCCACTGCCTCTTGGGGCTGTAACCAAGGATGCCGAACCACTTGATCCACTACCATTTGTCCTGTGGTCACTTGATCTTCTCCTTGGTCCATCGGGTTACCTTCTTCCTGTTGCCCCAGGCCTCCGGGGGGGCCACCTTCTTGAGGAACCGGATCATCCCGGCGGCCTCGAGCACCATGGACCTTTGCCTTTGGGCAGCATCCTCCAGGAATGCGAACTCGTGGAACCCCACCAGCTTGTCCACCAGGTCCACGACCCCAAGCAAATTGTTCTCCAGCACCTCGGCCACCAGGCCGGTGGGTTCTTGATGACCAACAAGGTAATCCACAAGCTCTAGGAAGCTCCCCTCCCCGATGGTCGATCTATTGTCCTCCAGGGCCCTGAGGAACCCCCGGTTGTTCCTTAAATCCATCGTTCAGCTCCTTTCGTTTGGGTAGTTCGGGACATCCCCGATGCCTGTCTACAAACTGGTCCACCAGCAGGATGAACCTCGACACTACCATGGGGTACCGGTTTGGCACCTCCCGGGCATTGCAGCGGCGGCAACGCAACACGATCCCGCCGCTGATCGACCCCACGATGCACCACTCGGGGCTAAGGTCTTGGTTCGTCACCCTGGGGCTCCAGACACAACAGGTGGGTAATCTTGCCCGCGGCCTCCTGGGTCTCGCGTTTCGACATCCCATGGTTGGCTGCCAAACGGTGGAGTGCATCCACGTCCCCCAGGAGGTCATGGGTATCGTGGGTCCCGCGGGACAGGTCGGTCACCAACCGCATGGTCATCTCGCGGAACAGCAGCACCTCGGGCCGGCTCAACCCCATGGCCTGGACCCTGTAGTCGTGGAAGGCCCGGTAGGTCCAGGGCACCCACTGGGCCACGATCCCCTCGATCACCACGGCGTACTGGCGAATCTCCAGTTGGGCCAGGGGATCCAGCCGGAGCTCCAGGAAGTGGAGCAGGTTATGGAGGTCGATCTTCCAGTATAGCTCCGTGTAGGTGGACAACGGGAGATCCTTCCGGGCCTGCTCCCGCGCGACCCCGAGGTCGAGCCGCCGCCGATACTCTTGGGTCGCGTGGTCATGGAGCTGCTTCTCGCCCATCGACAGGTCTTCCCCAACCTTACGGTCAAGGTACTGGCCCGACCCTTGTTTGTTCCCTTGGGCTTGGGTACGCCACTGCCAGGGTTCCGTCGCTTGGCGCTCATCAATGGCCTCGGAGTACCGGGTGGAATACTCATTCAGAGAGTTATGGGTAACAACCCCGTTGGCAACAAAGTTATGGTAAGGAGCCTCCACCTCAACATCATAGGTCTCTCGGTTGCCTACAAAGACCACAGACTCGACACGTACCAGCTTAGCTACCGTCAACTTGTTCCACGCGACACGAGGCCGTTTTACCCATGGGGTGACCACTGGTTCACCCCCTAGCCGCTCGACGAACTCCAGTTCACGACCAGCAATGTCTCGATGACAATCCCCGCACAGAGTGGTCAAATTGGACTCCTCCCTCGCCAGCGCTATGTTGGCCCACACGGGAACAATGTGATGACAGTGGAGTTCGTTCGCTCGGTTATGGCACAATTGGCATGTCCACCCATTCCTTGCATGCACCTTAGGAGCCACCTGGGTGGTCCACCGGCCTATTGACGCTCTCTCCGAAGCCATGCCACCACGCCAAAAATTAGACGCTTCCCCAGCCCTGGCCTTGCGATTCGCGTCCAAAAACGTCTTGCTCGGGACCCTGGCCCCCAGGGTGTACTCCCTACCCTTGTTCCACGGGGTCTTCGATCTTCCACCCTTCGGCTGCTGGATCCCATGAATCCGTAACCACTTCCGTATCGTGTGATAACTGACACCCGAAGCCTCGGCGATGTCATCGATCTTGATCTTCCGTACCTTGTACTGTTCGTCGAGCCAGCGTTTGTCCTGATACATCGCAGGAACAGCCACATGAGATCCATTAACGTACATAAAATAGTCACCCTGTCGCATAGACGCGATGCCCCCCTGCTCAGTTAACCCAGCGACCTGTCCAAAGGTACCCCATCCATCAGAAAACAGGAACTTGTGATCCGCAGTAGCCTCGATGGTCTTGCCGTCCGCCAGGCAATAACGAAACACAGGCTTCACCCCGCTCTTCCAAACGTCCACCACATGGGTATGCTGGAACCCCATGGTATCCTCGTTCACCTGGCGCAACAGCATGCGCTTCACACGATCTCGCTTGAAAAACGGATTTCGCTGTCTATCCACTCCTTGTCTATTACTGGTTGGCTGAAACCTTGCCCACACGTCCTCCACCTTCAACGGATAGCATCCCAACTTACCCTTCTTGATCCGTGCCGGCAGGTCAAAGTACAGTTCGGTACCTTCGGCAAGGCAGGCGGTGCGATGGCGCACGAACTGCCTATGGGCATCCATCGGGACCTTGACATGCAGCTTGATCTCGCACTGTTCAAAGGGACTTGTATGCTTCATCCGCATGAGGTACCTGACCAATGCCTCGTCATCCTGGACCGTCTTGGTCCCCTGGCCGTACGAGATCCTGGCCGCCTGGACGATGGCCCGGTCGTCCCCCAGGTAGTCCACCACCCGGATGAACCCATGGTCCAGCACGGGGAACTGGTGCCCCAACAGTTGGTCCATCTGGGGGTTGGTCAACCTGTTGATCTCAGGATTCTGTTCTTGCATCGCCTTGGCCCTGTCGATGGGATCAATCGGTAGATTCATTTGGTTCCTTTGGTTTGGTTTCTTTTGAGTCTTCAAGCTCCACCACCAGGACGTGGCCATCGGGTTCTTCCCACCGGCCCACCAGGGATCCCGTGGGTTCACTCGCCCCGATCTCAAGGTCATGTTTGAACCACATGGCCTCGCACCATGGGCCACCTTCGTCCGTCTTGGCATTGACCAGCTTGAGCACCACGTAGTATCCATCGGGATACTGGACATCCCATTCCTTGACCGTATCCTCGACCCCATGGTCACGTACCACCTGGCCCGACTCGGCTATCTCTTGGTATTCCTTAGGTACCTTGAGGGTGGCCAGGAGGTCTTCCCTGCGGCCCCGCCACCACAGGAATTTCTCGTGGACCGGCTGGCCCATGGCCTCGAGCCCCCGGGCCAAGGTTTCCACGACCCACTCGATCTGGTCGGCCCGCAGGACCAGGAAGGCCTCACACCCCAGGGCTCCGAGCCCATGGACCAAATGGCCATCGGAATCCACAAGATATCGGCGGCCACACCGAGGACACGGCGGAACCCCCAGGGGCTTCATCCCGTCCCCAGGGTCAGGGGGTGTAACAATTTGACCTCTTGCTCAATCCTCTCGATCCCTTGGTTCAACTTCATGATTTCCTCTTCGTGGATCTTGATCTTTCGTTTTGCCCACTGGACCTTGCGCTCTAGCGCCCGTAGCTCCCGGGCGGGTCGATCGGCCTCTCGGCTGCGCCGGTTGTATTCACGATGGTATCGGCGGGTAGCATCGAGATGTTGATCACGATACTGTCGTGCCGCTACCACGGCAGCGCTCCGGCACCTTGAACATCGACAACCGCGTACATAACTCGAAACCTTCCCATGGGTCAACCGAAGCTTTCCCGCGAGAAACCGATCTTTAGCACTGTCTCGTGCATTCTTCGACCTCAAGAACTCGCCCTCAAGACACACGGGACACCGGCACCCAACACTGTACCCGAGGTACCCATGGGTAGGCCTGTAGATCCCTTGACGAAACTTCCGTCTCATGATCTTTAGCCGCTTGGCGGCGTAATCAC
>Ga0209520_10002756_pt1 | contig 10115 bp, 10 predicted proteins | sample Rifsed16ft1_FD_184009 | JGI IMG/M metagenome (GOLD analysis project Ga0209520, IMG submission 184009) | Soil microbial communities from Rifle, Colorado, USA - sediment 16ft 1 (version 2) | ecosystem: Environmental > Terrestrial > Deep subsurface > Rock core/Sediment | place: Rifle, Colorado...
ACCACTTGGGGGAGGCGTGGAATGAGTTCGCCCAGGACGCGCTCCATGCTCCCCGCGCGTTCCAGCAGCAAGGACGCAAGTTTCCCGCCTTCCCGGGAACGCGCCGAGTTGAACTCCTGCAAGACCCGCGCCAGCAGGTCACGGCAGGCCGCCTGCAGCTCCTCCATCGGCAGGGGCTCGGAGGCAAGCACGCCCGGCCAGCGCAGTATGTCGGCCGCGCCGAGCTGCCCGACGCCGGCGATCATGGTGCGCACCTTGAGCTCCAGCGCCGCGAGCTGCAGCAGCAGGTCCTCGTTCAACTTGAATGTCTTATGCGCGCCCGGCACGGCGGCGAACGCCACGCGGCATTCCACCTTGCCGCGGGCGACATTTTCGTTGATGAGCTCGCGCAGCGCGGGCTCGACCGCCCGCAGGTCGTCGGGCAGACGGAACTGGACGTCGAGGTAGCGGTGGTTGACCGAGCGCAGCTCGACGCTCAACACGCCGAACGGGAATTCCCGTGCCGACGCGGCGTATCCGGTCATGCTGTGTATCATCGAAAACCCGTGATTCGTGATTCGTGAGTCGTGAGTCGTGATTCGTGTAGGGTCGCGGCGCCGCGCTCAATTTACGGGCCACCGCTTCCTATTTACCATTCATGCTATCGTTCGTCAGAACGATAGCATACTCAGGGAGTTACATGCGACCCGGCAGCCGAAAACCCGACCAATTGCGCGCGGTGCGCATCCACCGCGGCTATACGCGGCACGCCGAGGGCTCGGTGCTGATCGAGTGCGGCGACACCCGCGTGCTGTGCACCGCAAGCGTGCTCGAGCAGCTGCCGCCCCACCTGAAGGGCGCGGCGCAGGGCTGGGTCACCGCCGAGTACGGCATGCTGCCAAGAGCGACCAACACGCGCGCCGACCGGGAAGCCGCGCGCGGCAGGCAGTCGGGCCGCACGCAGGAAATCCAGCGGTTGATCGGGCGCGCGCTGCGCTCGGTGGTGGACCTCGGGAAGGTCGGCGAGCGCACCATCCATCTCGATTGCGACGTGATCCAGGCCGACGGCGGCACGCGCACCGCGGCCATTACCGGCGCCTTCGTCGCGCTGCACGACGCGGTGCAGGTCATGCTCGCGCGGAGATTGATCGCAATCTCGCCCATCCGCGACTTCGTGGCGGCGGTCTCGGTCGGGTTGTACGAAGGCGTGCCGGTGCTCGATCTCGATTACGCCGAGGACGCCGGATGCGGCACCGACATGAACGTCGTGATGACCGGCGGCGGGGGACTGGTGGAGGTGCAGGGCACCGCGGAGGGCGCGCCGTTCTCGCGTGCGGAGTTGGAGGCCATGCTCGGCCTGGCCGAAAAGGGCATCCGCGAGCTCATCGCCGCGCAGCGCGCCGCCCTGAAAAGTTAATTCTTAAACCACGAAGGACACAAAGGACACGAAGGTTTTCCCTCAATTATTGGGTTGGTTTTCTTTTGTGTCCTTAGTGTCCTTTGTGGTTCAAGATCTTGACTTATGAGGCGACTCGTTTTGGCGAGCAGCAACCCCGGCAAGCTGCGCGAGTACCGCCAGATGCTCGCCCCGCTTGGCATCGAAGTCGTCCCCCAATCCGAGCTCGGCGTGCCGGAGGCCGACGAGCCGCACGGCACCTTTGTCGAGAACGCGCTGGCCAAGGCACGCCTTGCGAGCCGCCATTCCGGACTGCCGGCGTTCGCGGACGATTCCGGCATCTGCGCCGAGGCGCTGGGCGGCGAGCCGGGGGTGCGCTCCGCCCGGTATGCTGACGAGCCGCCTGCGGGCGCACAGGGGGAACGCGCCGATCAGGACCGGCGCAACAACGAGAAACTGGTGGCGGCACTCCGCGGCCGGGCCAATCACCGCGCGCACTACTACTGCGTGATCGTGCTGGTACGGCATCCCAGTGACCCCGAGCCGCTGATCGCGGAAGGCCGCTGGCACGGCGAGTTCATCGCGACGCCGCGCGGGGCCGGCGGTTTCGGCTACGATCCCCATTTCCTGCTGCCGGAGCTCGGCCGCACGGCGGCGGAACTCATGCCCGACGAGAAGAACGCGGTCAGCCACCGCGGCAAGGCGTTGCGGCGGCTGGTGGAAATGCTGAGGCACGCGGAGCTCCCGGCTGCGTAGCGGCGGAGTTGGAAAAACCGTCATGTCCCGAGCCCGCGATTCCTCATCGGATTGCCACAGTGCCGCGCTCGAGTATCTCGCGCGCGGCTGGTCGGTGATACCGGTCGAGCCGCGCGGCAAGCGGCCGCTCGTGGCATGGCTCGAGTTCCAGGACCGCCGGCCTACGGCCGCGGAGGTGGCCGGATGGTTCGGGCGCTGGCCCGAGGCGAACCTCGGCATCGTGACGGGCGTCGTCTCGGGGCTGGTCGTGCTGGACGTCGACGCCGGCCACGGCGGAGCGCAAAGCCTCGCCGGGCTGGAAAGCGCGCACGGGCCCCTGCCGCGGACGATAACGGTGGCGACGGGCGGCGGCGGACGGCACCTGTACTTCTCCCATCCCGGCGGTATCGTGCACAACAAGGTCGGACTCGCACCCGGCATTGATCTTCGCGGCGATGGGGGTTGCGTGGTCGCACCGCCTTCCCTCCATCCAAGCGGCCGCCGCTACGCCTGGGAACCCGGGGGAGCGCCCGAGCATGCGCGGCTTGCGCCCCTGCCCCCGTGGTTGAGTCAGCTCGCGCGTCCCGCACAGGGGCGCGCCGGACATCCGCTCGCGCACTGGCGCGAGCTCACGCGCCGGCACATTCCGGAGGGCGAGCGCAACAATACGATCGCCTCGCTCGCCGGCCATCTGTTCTGGCATGGCGTGGACGCCGAGGTCGCGCTCGAGCTGCTCGCGGCGTGGAACCGGGAACACTGCGAGCCGCCGCTGCCAGCCGAGGAAGTGGCGCGCGTCGTGGAAAGCATCGCGCGCCTGCACGAGCGCCGCAGCGAGGAAGAGGGGCGTTGAGCCCGCGCGTGCCGGAGTGAAAGCGGCCGGATCGGGGTTTCCTGCGTGATCGAGATCGATGGCTCATACGGAGAGGGCGGCGGCCAGCTGGTGCGGACTGCCGTGGCGCTCTCGGCGGTGACCGGGAAGGCCATCCGCATCGTCAAGGCGCGGGTGAAACGCGGCAATCCGGGGCTGGCGCCGCAGCATCTTGCCGCGGTTCGGGCAGTAGCTGAAATCTGCGCGGCGGACACGGAGGGGCTCGAACTGCGGACGGTTTCATTCACATTTTCCCCCCGCAGGCTCAAAGGCGGAACCTTTCGCTTCGACATCGGCACGGCAGGCAGCATTACGCTCGTGCTGCAAGCGCTGATACCGGCGCTGCTCGCGAGCAGGGAACCTGCGCGGGTGGTCGTGACCGGCGGCACCGACATCTGGCAGGCCCCGCCCGCCGATTACCTTTCGGAGGTCATGGCGCGCCATCTTGCGCGGATGGGCGCACGCCTGCAATTCAGCATTGCGCGGCGCGGCTACTATCCGCGCGGGGGCGGCGAGATCGCGGTCGAGGTCTTTCCGGCTGCGTTGCGGCCGATGAGACTGCCAGCGCCGGGCGCGCTGCGGGGACTCGAAGGGACGGCGCACGTTGCCAATCTGCCGGCTCACATTGCCGAGCGCATGCGCAGCGCGGTGCTAGCCGGGCTCGGGCCGTTCGCGCAAGGCGCGCATATCGCGACGCGCGTGCTCGGGAATGCCGACGCGATCGGGCGGGGTGGCTCGGTCACGGCGTGGGCCGAGACCGATCACAGCGTGCTCGGGGCGGCGCGCGTCGCCCGGATCGGCGTGCGCGCGGAGACGCTCGGCGAAACGGTCGGTCGGGAGCTGCGCGCGGACCTGGAAGCGGGGGCTTCGGCGGACGTGCACGCGGCCGATCAGCTGCTGGTTTATCTCGCGCTTGCCGGCGGCGAGTCTTGGTTCACGGCGCGGGAGCTCTCGAGCCACGCAGAGACCGCGATGTGGCTGATCGGGCGCTTCCTGCCCGTCCGGTTCACGGCCGAGCGCGCTGGCGGACTCTGCCGCATCGGGGTCGCGCGATGACGCCCATCCACGAGCTGCTCGCGCGCATCCTTCAGCGGCCTTCGGGGTCCGCCCGGCGGAATGCTCCCAGAGTCCAGTCGCCGGTCGCCTCGTCGTGGCGCAGGACGTACACGTCGCCGTCGGATGCCGCGACCTTGAAGTAGCGATGGTCCGGGGCGAGCCAGCGGTCGAGGATCGCGCGCACCTCCATCCGCCGCTCGCCGAGCGTAAAGGCGCGCGGCTCCTCCTCGCCGCGGTATCCCGCGTAACACTCGACCCGGATCTTCATCGCCGTCCGTTATCATTGTCTCACGCCATCACCATGAGACCGATCTTCAGCCCCGCCCTCGTAAACGATCCGTTCGGCGACCCCGGCCTGTACGTGGATTTCCGGTTCGAGCGGCGCGCCCTGCTATTCGACCTGGGTGATCTCGCGGTGCTGCCGCCGAAAAAGGTGCTTCGCATCTCCGACGTCTTCGTCTCGCACACGCACATGGACCACTTTGTCGGCTTCGACCGGCTGCTGCGGATCACGCTGGGGCGTGACACGGGGATGCGCCTGTACGGCCCGCCGGGGTTCATCGATCGGGTCGAGCACAAGCTCGCCGCCTACACCTGGAACCTGGTCGAGAACTACCCCACCGACTTCGTGGTCACGGCCTGGGAGGTAGACCCGGATTGGCGGGTGCGCGGAGCGCGCTTCCGCTGCCACCGGCGTTTCGAGCGCGAGGCGCTCCCCATGCGCGAGCTACGCGAGGGCGTGCTGCTCGACGAGCCCGCATTCCTCGTGCGCGCGGCGTTCCTCGACCACCGCACCGCCTGCCTCGGCTTCGCGGTCGAGGAGAAGACCCACATCAATGTGTGGAAGAACCGGCTCGCCGAGCTCGGCCTTCCGGTCGGGCCGTGGTTGAAGGACCTCAAGGACGCGGTGCGGCGGGGCGCGGCCGACGAGACGCCGGTCCACGCCCGCTGGCGCGACCGCGACGGCGCGCACGAGCGAACGCTCGCACTCGGGATGCTCCGGTCCGAGGTGCTGCGGTTCGTGCCCGGCCAGAAGATCTGCTACGTGACCGACGTGCTCTACCACGAGGACAACGCGCGCCGCGTCGCGGCTCTCGCGGGGGACGCGGACCTGCTCTTCATCGAGTGCGTATTCCTCGACGAGGATCGCGAGCACGCGGCACGCAAGTGCCACTTGACGGCCCGGCAGGCGGGCGCGATCGCGCGGGCGGTGCGTGCCAAACAGGTGGTGCCGTTCCATTTTTCGCCGCGCTACACGGATCGCGAGAACGACCTGCGCAACGAACTCGAAGCCGCCCGCAGCGCGGAACGATGAACGCAGAACAGGAAACCGGGTCGAATGACCGTGGCCGCTAGTTCATCATTCATCGTTCATCATTCATCGTTGCGCCTCAAGGCGCTGCCGCCGCTGTCCCTATATATCCACATCCCCTGGTGTGTGCGCAAGTGCCCGTACTGCGACTTCAATTCACATGAGGCGCGCGGCGCGGTGCCCGAGGAGCGCTACGTCGCCGCGCTCATCTCCGACCTCGACCGGGCCCTGCCGCAGGTGTGGGGGCGTCGCGTCTACAGCGTCTTCTTCGGCGGCGGCACGCCCAGTCTGTTCTCGGCGCAGGGCATCAACGCCATTCTGTCCGCGGCGCGTGCCCGGCTTGCGCTCGCGCCGGATGCCGAGATCACGCTGGAAGCCAATCCCGGCACGGCCGAAGCAGGAAAATTCCGCGACTTCCGCGCGGCGGGCGTAAACCGGCTCTCTCTGGGAATCCAGAGCTTCAATCCACGCCACCTGAAGGCGCTCGGGCGCATCCACGACGAGCGCGAGGCGCGGCACGCCATCGAAATCGCGAGGCACGATTTCGATAATGTGAATCTCGACCTCATGTACGGACTGCCGGGGCAAACCGTGGAGGAGGCCTTGTCCGACGTCGAGCAAGCGCTCGCGTACGAGCCGCCGCACTTGTCGTGCTACCACCTGACGATCGAGCCGAACACCTATTTCCACCGCTTCCCGCCGAAACTTCCCGATGACGACACGACCGCGGCGATGCAGGAAACGATTGAGGCAAGGCTGGCTGACGCGGGCTACGATCATTACGAGGTTTCCGCCTACGCGAGGCGGATCCAGTCCCTCGACACTCGACACTCGACACTCGTTACTTCCCGCTGCGCGCACAATCTCAACTACTGGGCCTTCGGCGACTACCTCGGCATCGGTGCGGGCGCGCACGGTAAGCTCACCTCTCCGGGACGCGTCGCGCGGCAGGTCCGGGTCAAGCACCCGGAGCGTTACATGGAGAGCGCGGAAGGAGGCGACCCGATCCAGGAGCAGCACGACGTGCGGCCGCAGGAGATCCCGTTCGAGTTCATGATGAACGCGCTGCGGCTCAACGCCGGCTTCCCGGCGGCGCTATTCGAGGAACGCGCTGGCCTGCCGCTGACCGCCATCCTGCGCGAGCTGGAAAACGCCGAGCGCCGCGGCTTGATCGAGCGCGACCACGTGCGCATCGCGCCGACGCCGCTCGGGCGGCGGTTTCTCAACGACCTGCTGCAGATTTTCCTGCTGGAGCGGGAATCGGCCTAACGAGTCTGTAGGAAAAGTCCGCTACGGCGTTTTCCGGGATGCCTTGACCCCTCCCGAGCCTGCGATCGTTGAATGTAGCGCGTTCTGAGCGGTCGCATCTTGACGGATTTCTCCAAAAACACCCCGCAATGGGTTTTCCTACAGACTCAACGATTCGGCTAAGCGGGCGCCGATGAGCGAAGCGAGGAGGGAACCCAACAGCCCCGCTGTTGGGCGCACCGCTTGAGCCGAGGGTTGGACAGCTCCTGCCTCTTGTTTCCGTAGCCGAGGTTCAGGGCAGTTTGTACTCTCCTTTCCAATCAGACCAGCCCGCGCCGGTGGTGCCTATGAAGTTGCCCTGAAATTTGCTACTGCCGCTGATACCTTTGTATTTCCCGGTCCCGCCCACAAAGCGTTCATCGCCTGGACACGCAGGCATCGCCCCCGCGCATTTCCACTCCATAAATACTTTGTCCCCATCCACGTCCGTGACCACGCACGACCCATTCGCGTTCGCGCGTCCTTGATTGACGTCGTTAAAAATAGCGCAATCGGATCGAGCTTTGTGCAGGAAGCCTTTGCCCGTGTCATTGAATATGACCCCAGCCACCACACCAGCATAGATTGTCCGGTTTGCTCCTAGCTCCTGTACTTGCCCGCTGAAGGTCCAACCATAGTGGGCGGTGTATTTTCCGCTCTTGGGTAGATCAGCCGCGGAGGCGGGTGAACTGAGACACACGGCAGCAACTGCCAATGCGTACGCGACGGAAGTATTGCGATTCATGGTTTTGCTCCTCCTAAATTAGTTAGTCTGGTTAGCCATTTCGGACGGCCCGCCTAGGACTAGCGCGCGGAAGAACATACATCGCATCTGTAGGTGCGTTTGTCAACAACTACCCAACGCCTTGCTGAGCCGCGCCGGCCAAAGAGATTACTGGAATGCCCGCGAGGTTTCACGGTGTCGGCTCGAGCTAAACGTTAGGTTTCTGTTCTGCATTTTACGGGAAGCTTCTAGGCCGTTAGTTACACCTAACTCTTATTTCCTTTCGGTTAAAACCAGATGTTTCTGAAAGAGTGGTATAGCCACCAGGACATTCCTTCAACGCTCGTTCATGGCATACGGAAAAAGATACCGCCGCACCACACTCAATTAATAGAGCTTCGCGGCCATCGCGTTCGTAAATTTTTGACGATGTCGTGCAGGCAGTAAGCCCGGAACTAGCCAGTAAGACGACAATACTGAGCCGTATCATTGTTTTTCGTCTCCATGAAGAAACCTGACGTGTAATGGATCGACGAAATTCTACCTAACACGGTAGGTTCGTCCCCGACCTGCGTCAACGCGCCCTCGTATCAAGGCCTTATAACGCTGTAGTGGGCGAGAGGTCCGTGTTAGGTAGCAGAAAATGGGACAACCGTATGAATCCAAAGGGGGCGAGTCCGGGTTTCGTCTCTGATCGCTGATCGCGTTCCGATGCGCTGGTTCGCATCGGGCGTTCGCCTGCTAGAACGTGCGCAGGCACGTTCTCCCACCACCCCGTCACTTCGTGCCACCCCTCTTCGGGCAGGAGGAGACGCAGGAGGGGAGCGGCTCGGGTGATCCTTCATCCTTCCGCCTTCATCCTTCCAACTTCCCCCTCATCCCTCATCCCTTATCCCTCGGAGTCGCCGGCACGGCGACGAAAAACCACGTCCCACACCCGATGACCTAATCTCAGGCCGCGGCTCTCGAACTTGGTGAGGGGCCGGTAATCCGGCCGAGGGGCGAATCCGTCCGCGGTATTCGCGAGCCGCGGCTCTGCGGAAAAGACTTCCATTATTTGTTGCGCGTAATCTTCCCAGTCGGTTGCTACATGCACGTAAGCACCGCGCTTCATCCGTGAGACCAGCAGCGCGACAAATGGCGGCTGAATGAGCCGCCGTTTATGGTGACGCTTCTTCGGCCACGGGTCCGGGAAGAAGACGTGCACGCCGTCGAACGCGGCGGGCGCGATCATGTCGCGCAGCACCTCGACTGCGTCGTGCTGGATGACGCGGACGTTCGCGAGGCCGAGCTCGACGATGCGGTTGAGCAAGCTGCCCACGCCCGGCGTGTGGACCTCGGTGCCGAGATAGTCGATTTCAGGGTGCTGCGCGGCGGTGCGGGCGGTGGTCTCGCCCATGCCGAAACCAATCTCGAGGATCCTCGGCGCCGCGCGCCCGAAGACGCGGTCGAGATCGAGCGGCTCGCGCGAATAGGGCATGCCGAAGCGCGGCAGCAGCGTCTCGCGGGCCCGCCGCTGCGCGTCTGTGACGCGCCCCTGGCGCAAGACGTAGCTGCGGATCGGACGGTGGGGCGTGTTCATGAGAGCAGGGCGGTTGCGGCGCAGTGCTGATTTTCGCCGACGGATCCGCGTTGCTGCGGATTCTCGCAGATTCGATGCGGCGCAGGGCTATTACTTCAGCAGGCCGGTGCCGTCAGATGAGTCCGCGAGCTTACTGGAGAGCTGGAACGTGCGGGCGCGCGGGTAGCGCCTGAGAACACGGATGAGGGATGAGAGTCGACCCGTCGCCGCGTGCCTTCATCACTGCATCACTTCGACCCCGTGGGGTTGATCATTCCCGTCGTGGGGGAACTCGGCGCGGCGGAGTAGAGCTTCTTCGGCATGCGGCCGGCGAGGAAGGCGGCACGCCCTGCTTCCACGGCCTTCTTCATGGCGGAGGCCATGAGGACCGGGTTCTTCGCCGCGGCCACCGCGGTGTTCATCAGCACGCCATCGCAGCCGAGTTCCATCGCGATGGCGGCATCGGAGGCGGTCCCCACGCCGGCGTCCACCAGCACCGGGACTTTCGCCTGCTCGATGATGATTCCCAGGTTCCAGGGATTGAGGATGCCCATGCCCGAGCCGATCAGGGAGGCAAGCGGCATCACCGCCACGCAGCCGGCCTCCTCGAGCTGCCTGGCGATGATGGGGTCGTCCGAGGTATAGACCATCACCTTGAAGCCTTCCTTCACCAGCGTCTTCGCCGCGGCCAGGGTGTCCACCACGTTGGGGTAAAGCGATTTCGGGTCCCCCAGCACTTCCAGCTTCACCAGGTCGTGTCCGTCGAGCAGTTCCCGCGCCAGGCGCAGCGTGCGCACGGCATCGTCCGCCGTGTAGCAGCCGGCGGTGTTCGGCAACAGGGTGTACTTCGACGGCGGGAGGAATTCGAGCAGGCTCGGCTGCTTCGGGTCCTGGCCGATGTTGGTGCGGCGGATCGCGACCGTGACGATCTCGGCGCCGCTCGCCTCCACCGCCGCCCGGGTTTCCGCGAAGTCCTTGTATTTGCCGGTGCCGATCAGCAGCCGCGAGCCGTACGGCTTGCCGGCGATCACCAGCGGGTCGAGATTTTCATGCGGTTTCATACGTGAGTCATCAGCCGTCAGTTCCTGGTGATCCAGTCATGAGTCACGCTCCATCACGTCACGCTTCACCGCGGCACGCCTTACCACGTCACGCATCATCAGGTCACGCATCATCAGAATCAGCCTCCGCCTACCG
>Ga0209520_10002765_pt1 | contig 10094 bp, 7 predicted proteins | sample Rifsed16ft1_FD_184009 | JGI IMG/M metagenome (GOLD analysis project Ga0209520, IMG submission 184009) | Soil microbial communities from Rifle, Colorado, USA - sediment 16ft 1 (version 2) | ecosystem: Environmental > Terrestrial > Deep subsurface > Rock core/Sediment | place: Rifle, Colorado...
ACAACTGCCCTGAGGTAGCCTGGATACTATTCCCTGAAGAGAAATGCCCTCTAACAAATTTAGATGACCTGATATTGTATTTGCTTTGGGAGGTTTAAATAATGACTTTTTTATTTTAGCCTTCACGTATAACCAATGCAACCTTGTTTTCCATATAGTATTCTTAAACATTTAGCATCTCCTTTGTCTTGGCTTCAATATATTATGAGTAAAAGCCTTGCTTGTGCAAGGTTTACTATCAAGCTGGTAGGCTGGAGGCCGCAGCCTCCAACCCCCACTCATCACTATATACCTGTAACAACCCCAAGTATCCTTTTAAACCATACGACTTTCTCGTAGTTAGCAACCCCCATAAAGTTGCTCTATAGCAGAGAAAAGGGAGAAAAAAACCTATCGTATTAAAGCCTTTTTCTTAAGGAACAATGCCTCAAACGAACACAAGCCCAGTTTGTGAAATCGGTGTTTAGGGAAACGTTTGTTGTCCGTTTTCCACCTCCTTATCGATTATGTCACCGATAAGATTAGCCAGCAAAGGGGATATAACTCCACCTTGTGGAGTGCCTTCCGTTGTCTGATGATAAACTCCATCTTCCATGACCCCTGCCTTTGGGAATATACCCTTAAGACAGGCGAGGGTTTGTATATGGCAGTTTTCAGTTCCTTGTGAATATGCATATCCAACGAGAGGTTGTTGGTGAGTTTTGAAGGTGAAAGAAGGTGAAAGCTAGAACGTCTTCAATCTCCCTCGTTCATCAAGTCCTTTACAGTTATGCCCCTTTGCCCTGAACAAGTTCAGGACTCCTATGAGCAATGCTGACGACTTTAAAGATAGAGGCTTGAGAGAATGCCCGCTATCACCATCTCATACAGCTCGGACTTCAAATTTCTTATACCTCGCCGTTAGGGATATTTTACCCAAAATGTAAGTCATCCCTCGGTCATATGGATTACCCCTTTTCCCTTCGTGAAGTATGTTCACCCCGTTAGATAAAATGTCGAAGTCTAATTAAATTTGGTGTCCCTGGAAATGTCCTCTACGCCAAAACGTTTTGGTTCTATCTACACGATTGAGTCGGCCAAAGTTGTGTAGGTTGGGTAGAACGTGAGTGAAACCCAACATTAACCGTTCAGGAGATTTAAAGATACGTTGGGTTTCGTACCTCAATCAAACCTACCCGTCTGTATCCATATTTGTCATTTCGACCCCCATTCTCGATCCCCATTCTAACCCCTCTTCCAGTTTCCTGCCACTCCGTAAGTCAGATGCTATAACACCTCGTGAGTCACGTATCAAAAAATATAGCCTACCCCATTGTATCTCCACCAACTGGGGTTGGCCAACCACCTGGTCAAACGCCAAACAAGAGTCTTTGAGAGATCAACAATAATCTCCTTGCCTGCCGTCTCACCAATATGCTTATAAAGTTTGGGAGTAAATTTTCTAAAATTTAAACTGCTCACCGACTCTAACATTGTCAGGTACTGTTTCCAAAGGTAGCACTCAGGAATCGGAATGCCGCAGTAACAGCCCCGGCCATCCTGCCTCGACTTTTTGGTTAACATCGTCTCTCCAACGCAAAGCACGCGTGAATGCATATTGAGCATTCTTCCAAGGAGCGTAGAGACCACAGCGGGCTACACCCAGCACAAAAATCAAGTGAAAACGTGGATAGGAAGCGGTAAGAAAATGTTTCATAATTTCCGAGAATACCCGTGGCTAAATGTTTATACAATCTCTCCCTTACCGGACGGAGGATAACAGATGGGATGATTAATTGGTTTTATCAATTCGGATAAATATTACCAAACAATCTTAAATTTTTCAATAATTTTTTGCCTAAATTCTGCAAGCGACATTTACGAAACCAAAAGATATTTCTTATATAGCACACAAATACTGATACCAAGCACCCCGAAGATACGGTCAATTCCTTGTCTTTTATCTTCGTCCTGATTTTTGGTTGTTTTTTTATGACTTTTGCTGTATATTTTTTTGCATGTATAGAATTATCAGATGGAATTTAAGTAAGAAAGCCAGCTATTTTAAGCAAGCGGACGCTTTTTTGGTTTCTATTCCAGCAAGTGGTAGAAATTGGATCAGGGTATTTCTATACTCTTATTTTGCCAATTGCGAAGGAAGTGAATTCACATTGGATGAAAAAAAATGGTCGCTTACATGTTTTCCCAAAGTAATATTTACTCATGACCTGTGGGAGCACATTACTGCCCGTAGAACTTGGGATCGTATAAGAGGAAAGCATTTGATTAACCCAATATTACGCCACCAAAAGCCTATTTTACTGCTGGTTAGGGATCCACGTGATGTGGTTGTCAGTCTGTATTTTCAGCTAACTAAGAGGAGTCACTCATTTAGTGGAGAACTGTCAGAGATGATTCGGCATCCAATGTTTGGAATCCAAACGATAGTCAATATTATGAATACATGGCTTCACGAATGGGAAGACAAGGCAAATTTCAAAATGATACATTACGAATACTGCCGCGCCTTTACAGAAAAAGCATTTTTGGAGATTCTAAATTTCCTGGGGATTAAGGAAGTAAATGATACCGCCTTCGCTAATAGTTTAAAGTTTTCAAGCTTTGACAACATGAAGCGACTAGAATCCAACAAACAGTTCGGCAAGTCCATTTTAGTCCCTGGGGACCGGAATGATCCCGAATCTTACAAAGTGCGTCGAGGCAAAGTGGGAGGATTCAAGGAGTATATGAACAGGGAAGATATTTGTTATTTAGAACAAGCAATGGCCAATCTTGACAGTCGATTTGGTTACGGCAAAGGATGTTAATATACAGTACTACATAGAAGTTATCAGAGGCACACTTTGTGTTCTGACGCTTTTTGTGACGAACCATTACATCCGTATTTTGGGATTCCATACATGTTTCCGCTGTATGCTTAATCGGACAATTGCCCGGACAATCCGTTTGTTCTCGTCATTAAGATTTTTCACGCCAGCATATGTTCGATAGAATCTTAACCTGTCGGTGTAAGTAATACAATGTGGTAAGGACGCATTTAATTGAGACAAATTTTTGATCTTCTTCCTGAGTGTCAGCCACTTTTTAAACCATACCCGATCTAAATCAAGATAGAAAAAATTCCATGTATCATTAGATTCCGTAACTATAATATTATTTGCCTTTAAATCTCCATGATAAACGCCTGAGTCGTGGAGTTGCCTAAAAGATTCTGCCAAACAGGAGACAAATCTTTGTTTTCTTCTGTAAATAACTTCATCATGGGGGTCACCAAACTTTTCAATAACATATTTGTTGCATGGGAGAAAGGCAGAGGCATCTTCCATAATAATAAAACTCTTTTTTAGTATGCCAAATCTTTTTTCCTCACATAATGCAATTGGTTCCGGCACTTGAAAGTTTAGCGCCATCAACCCGTGCGCAGCAAACCACGCCCTTCGTGCAGGAGAATTATGGAAAGAATAAAGAAGTTGTTTAGAGAAAGATAGATATTTGTATTCTTTAATACACACTCGTTTGGTACTTTCACTAGATAAAGGGACGGATGTGATGCCTATTTTCGATGATACCTTCAGGATATTATCCCGACCTTCTTTTAAAGAAAGAATATGTTCGTTGATCAATCCTATCAATGTCTTGATATCCCATTCGTTTCGCGTGTTTATTGTGTAATGATCGTGCGATGCAACTTTAAACACATTATTGTCTCTAAAACATCTTCTTGCTCTGCCGTACCAGAGTTTGCGCTTAATTCTATAAATTTTACTGAAGACTGCCTTGCTAAAAACTTCCTTATTTTTATAGATCAACGGCTGATTCCCCTGTGAAAATCTACTGCTGGGGAGATTCTTACTACTATCTATATGCAAAGGAAATACGAATGCTTCATAACAACCTATCAACTCTGTTATTTCTGCATCTGTGCATATGCCCTTTAGAGAATATAATAACCGAGATATATCCTTAATCCTCCATGATAGCGGTAGATTCCTCCTGTGTTTTGCACATCCAAGATCAAGCAGATAAAATAATGTTAAGTTGCCAGTATCTATGAGTATATTGTCAGCATGGAGTTCACCATGGAAAATACCGTAGTTATGCATTGTATTAACATAAGAAATAATGTTTCTGAGCAATGTATTTTTCTTTGATAACCCATAATCCGTTGATGGTTGTTGGATATTGGCTAATAGTTTTCTCCCCGATAAACAATTTGGTATCTCCTTTGAAATTATGTAACAATCTTTAAGCATTCCAAACCGTCTTTTTTCTCCCACTGCAACGGGTTCCGCTGTAAGCAGGTGCTTATTGAGCAGCCGATGGCTTTGATCCCATTCCCTACTCGCCTTTGAAGAGGAAAATAGTGATTTAACGCTTTCCAGCCTATTTCTCACAATATACCGCTTTATATAAAAAGTCTCCTGATTGTTTACATATTTTAATATCTTTTTAAAGTATCTGTTACGTATTACCTCACACTTTTCTTCAGTGTCTACGGAGTCTAACATTTTTTTTAAAGGATCAGAAAGTGCGCCATTTACGAGCCATCGAATATTATTGCTGAAATATTTATTAAATTTTTTATTTATTAACATTTAATGTTCTTCGATAGACCTGTAGTGTTTTTTCGACATTCGATTCAAAGGAATACATCTCTGATTTTCGCCTTGCGGCAGAGCCCATTTCATTTCTTTTTTCCTTATCCAAGAGTGCATCAATATAAATTACCATTTCCTTAGCATTGATGGGATGGTTAATGACAAAACCTTCTTTACCTTGCATAATGATCTCTGACACTCCACTCGTTTTGCTAACAACGACCGGAAGTCCTGATGCCATTGCCTCGAGACAGGCTGTGCCAAAAGCATCGTACTCACTCGGGAAAACAAAAATATCCCCTGCTGCATATATTTCCTGGATGTGTTTGCATACGCCACCAAAGATTACCCTGTCTGCAATACCTTTTTCTTCTGCGAGTTTCAGGTATTTTCTCATCCTCCCTCTCCCCACAACAAGCAATTTTACCTTTTTATCCCTGTCAATTAAAGGCAGTGCATCTATAGCATATTTCAGACCTTTTCTCTTAAACCCTGAACCAACGAACAGCAAAAGAACTTCGTCTGATGTAATACGGTATTTTGCCCTTACTGTATCTCTATATTGCAGTCTCGCACGAGGTGTAAAGGCATCGGTATCTACGCCATTATAAATAACCTCAATGTCATTTGCAGGTAATTTGTAATGGCGCATAATTTCTCTTTTGCATTGTTCTGAAATGCAGGTAATTTGCCTGTAGCGTTTTTGTTTTAAAATAATCTTTTCGAGGATGAGCAGGCTTGAGTGCCTCGGATTCAGGCACATGACTATCCTGCCAAATGCAGTGTGCATCAGGGGGTAGGTATGCATCATATAATCCCAGTGACATCCACCGCCAACCCGGTAAATATCTTGAAATAGTGTTTGTGTAAATCCATGAACGATGTCAAATTTTATCCCCGTTTTTTTTATAATCTTAGGGGCATTTACGGCAAAAGTCCAGTATTTTAAAGGAGACCAGAAGGTAATTGCGGAAACATGATGAAAGATCAAACGCTTGTCTTGGTTTTGACCAAATCGATGGGCAAATATGTGAACTTCATGCCCGTGATTAAGGAGTTGTCTGGATAAATTAAATACATAACTTTCCACCCCACCCTTTTCTTTTATAAACTGAAATACTATCAATGCAATCTTCATGGTAAAATAGCTTCATAAATTTTTGTCGGGGGATTTATTTACTAATTCTTCTTTGATTATTGCCAGATTATTCCGTGCCTTTTCGTTGTGGGAATCATACTTAAGCGCCTCTTCAAATTCAGAGATAGCCTCATGTAATTGTCCGTTTCCAGCATAAATGATACCTAAATTATTATGTGCCTTTACATACTTTTTGTTAAGTTTAAGGACTTTCTTAAATTCGTTGGATGCATCCGTTAGCATTCCTTTTTGGTAATACATCGTTCCAAGGTTGAAATGTGACTGGATATACTCAGGATTTATTTTTATAGCTTCTTTAAACGCAGCTATTGCCTGGTCAAAAAGTCCATTTTTACTATATATCGTTCCAATATTATTGTACGCAGCATGATAGAGTGGATACAATTCCAGTGAATTTTTATAATAGTCCAGCGCTTTCTCGTAGTTTTCTTCTCTGACATATACGTTTCCCATTGCATGGTGGAGCAGCGCCGCATTTGGCGCTTCTTTCAGAGTTTTTGAGAAAAAGGTCTTTTCATCTATCCAATCCCGATTCCTTGAAAGCGTTCGGCCTGAATAAAAGATTAAGAGCGCAATGAACAGTAAAATAGTAACATACTCCAATATTGAGAATGAGCACTTCAGGGTTTTCCAGGCATTGGTCAACAGTACCGATATTATGCCACAAAAACCAAGAGAAGGAATGTATAAAAACCGTTCTGCCGTGACAAAGCCCATATCCCAGGGGGCCGAGATACGAATAAAATTCGACAGTGGCAACAACGTTACTAAATAGAAAAGTATTAAAAAAGACATGCCAGCCCATCGTTTTTTCAACCAGACGATTAAGAAGATAAGAACGGCAACCCCAAAGATGGATAAAATAATAGTGGGTTCGGTTATGGAAAAAGACATGGGATTCTGAATATACGCACTCAGGTGTGCAGGATAAATGAGTTTAAATAAATAAATGAAAATGGTTTTTGTAAAAGAAAGAGTCGTGGGATAAAAACCTCTCATTTCCTCCCCGCCCGGATTGACTACGGTATGGATTCCTAAAATAATAAATCGAATGACACCATATAAGAGGATGACGAAAAAATAAGGTGTACTTAAAAGCAGGGATATTTTAAATTGCCCTCTATTCCTCAATCCCGCAAAGTAATGAGTATACGCAATTAATAAAAATGGTAACGTTGCTACCATCTCTTTGCAAAGCATAGCAAGAGCAAATAGGATAATTGAGCATACATAAAATATTTTCCCGTGTTTTAAAAATAGTTTTAATACTTCAGGACTGTTTAAAGAGCAATTTTTTTCGTTTATGGGCAGCGAATGTATTGCTTTTTGGTATAAGTAAAAAGCGGACAAAAAGAACATCGCCGCGATAATATCAGTACGTCCGGATATCCACGTTACCGATTCTGTATGAATTGGATGGCAGGCAAATAATAAAGAAGTGATGATAGAAATAGTATGATTATTGAATAAAGAGTTAAATATCGAGTAAACTAAGATACAGCTAACGGTATGAAAAATTATATTTGAAAGATGGAAACCCCACGGTTTTAGCCCCCACACGGCATAATCGATCATATAACTGAAGCTTATAATGGGTCGGTAGTAACCATATTTGAATTCAATGGTATCATCGGTTGTGTCAAAAAAATCCCTTACAAAATTTTCCCAGAAGCAACCCCATTTGTTAATTCCTTCGTTATCAGCAATCAAAACCATGTCATCCCAGACAAAACCATTTCTTAAGGCGTTGAGATAAACCAGGAAAGAAATGAAGATGATAAGAAGGACGGGGAAATAATACCGTATTTTATTCATTATCTTATAAATATAAGCCTTTCATGGAATATTCTCAAGCTAAATTACGATTTGTCTCCGTAGCTTTTTGTTATTTTGCTATGGGGCTTACGAGGACATAGGTATTTCCACGAACACGCTGGGATGCCAGAACCTGATGAGGACAAGCAGATTGGATTTGTTTATAATACCGATTAGGCATGAGAAACAAGCTGCCTCCTCCTATTTCTAATCGTCGGCATATCTCTTGTTTGTCTGCCGTTAAAAAAGAAATATGCATATTTGGTATGATGCTGAAATACCATTTTGCTATTTTTGTGGGATTCCAGGGTGAATCTTTGTCTTCAAAGATGGTATCGGGTATACCCCAGAAATACAGTGTGCGTTTATCAGGTTGCGAATGTTGCGCAATTGCTGTAGTTAATTTTTGGATTTCTGACTGATGGGAGGCGTAACGTAAGGGCAGTACGGCGAAGATTGAGGAATAAATCAATAATACTATAAGAATGGATTCTCTAGCCAGACGGGGAAATTTTCGGGCAATAAAAATCCAGATTGTAACGCTTCCCACGGTGGATAGAAGGGCAATCATCAGATGGGGATTTGGAATTAGTGTGGAGACCTTCGAATCTATTGCTCTGAGGGTGAAGATATTATAATTGTAGTTTGGAATAAGGAGGAAAAATCCACAAAACAGAAGTACGCAGGATGACGTGTTTTTCCAGTTAATCCTGGCCTCAGAGAAGGCATCAGTAAAAAACTTGCCTGTCAGGATGGCAGCGGCTGGATAAATCGGTAATAAATACCAGTATAGTTTGTTTTTAATAAAAAGAAGCACAATAACCGTATTACCCATTCGGAAGTCCCAAAGAAACGGAAACACAATGCTGTCAGCCAGAACTTCAACGGAGGTTTGTTGAAACAGGGTTCTCCCTGGACCTGCGGGGTGAGCCAATCTCCTGTAATCAACATTTCTCGTGAAATAATGGCATAAAGAGCTTCATCTCCATTGTGAATGCTATTGCTGCCCAAGTGATAATAAATAGTAAAGGAAGAGAAAATAATTAGGGAGAAAACTAGGATACGGAATTTCGCTGAGGAAAAGGAATTATGAAAGAGCCGGCTGATTGTTACACACGTTTTTGAATATTATATAATTCTGTCAAAGGGGGAAATAGCGAAGTGATTAGCATTCTTGTAACAATTTAGTCTTTTGAAAAATTTATCAATCATGAGCTCCGTAGGAGCAACCTGTTTGTAGCAAGATAGAATGCCATAACAGATATTAGCTCCGTTAGGAGCGACCTGTTTGCTCCACATTTATCTCCCACTCATTGTGAGGAAACAGGTCGCTCCTACGGAGCTAATCATATCTTAATAACGATTAATTGCTACAAACAGTACGCCCTTAACAGGGCTTAATTTTTCAAAACACTAAATTGTTACGCATCCTTTGGCGAATTGGTTTTCACCGTTCTATTGTATGTAACCGAGACTCCGCAGCATTTCTTCTTTATCTTTCTGAAGGGGTTTTTTCTCGCCTGTCTTGGGTGCGGGTGCCAGGGAAAGAAGAAGTTTCTGAAGGACTTCGCTCTGCTGTCTCGTTTTTTCAGGTTGTAAAGTCGTCAGATTTTTCCGCTCCGTGGGGTCATCCATGAGATTGTAAAGTTCTTTGGCCTGGGTTTTATCATTAATAATCAATTTCCAGTTTGTACCAATGAGGGCATTCAATGGAGGAGCTTTGCCGTTATCAAGCTGGGCAAGTACATATCTTTCTTTTTGTGGAGAAACCTGTCTTCTTTGATCAATCAATGCGCGCCCCTGCCAGGACGGCGGCGCTTTACCTCCCGCAATAGCCAGCAATGTAGGTGCAACATCAACTAAACTGGCAATTTCTTTAGAGTTAGTAACAGATACTGCTTCTGGCGTCCGTATAAAAAAAGGAATGCGTACTGTATAATTATAGAGATTTTGGGCATGGCCAAGTCGTCCGTGTTCCCTGAATTCTTCCCCATGATCGGCTGTGAAAGCCAGGACATATTTTTCCAGGGATGGGAATTTTTGAAACAGGTTTTTGATATGCTCGTCACAATAGTTAATTTCCGAATCGTAATGTGATTGAGCCAGAGTCAGAATACGCTGGCCTTTCGCTTTGATCTCCTTTTTTAGCAGTAAAGGACGATATAACGAACTAATCCTGCCAGATTCTGCTTCTGTTTCGTCGTTTTGATATTGTTTCAGCCACGGTTGTCTGGCTATGTATGGAATATGGGGATCGAAGTAATGTAGCCAGATAAAGACGGGGCCATTATGTGTTTCGATTTCGTGTTTCCACCTGAGAAAGGATTGATTGACTTTTTCTGCGGGACAAAACCCGACGCAAGCGTATCGATCAAACCCGCGTCCAAAGCCAAGTTCTTTCGTAAGATGATAGTTGGCAGTCACGGCATAAGTCCGATATCCCAGAGCTCGCAGTTGTTCAGGTAAATTAGGCAGATCCTGTGGAACAGGTTCTTGTTTGTAAATATGCTCCTTTTTAGTGA
>Ga0209520_10002766_pt1 | contig 10092 bp, 13 predicted proteins | sample Rifsed16ft1_FD_184009 | JGI IMG/M metagenome (GOLD analysis project Ga0209520, IMG submission 184009) | Soil microbial communities from Rifle, Colorado, USA - sediment 16ft 1 (version 2) | ecosystem: Environmental > Terrestrial > Deep subsurface > Rock core/Sediment | place: Rifle, Colorado...
ACTTCCCGGTGTTGATGAGTACCTCCGCCCAGGAATTGAGAAGTTAGGTGATACTATTTCTCTATTTACAGAAACTGATAGAAGAACACAAAGAGCTATTAGGAATATGCTCATTGAAAATCCATCTTTGATTCAACAATTTGCAGACTTAGAACATAAGACTCCTGGTTCATTAAAGAAATTAGGTTTTGGTAATGTTTCTAATTTAATTTCTGGAGTTGGCCCTTCTCCTGAATTACAGGAGCAAGAGAGACTTGGTGGTAAGAAATTAGATGTTTCAGAAAAAAGATTAAATCTTGAAGAAAGACAGATAGGTCTCGAAGAAGAAAGTATTGGTTTTAAGGAAATTCAGAATCAGATGTTGAAAGATTTATTGAAAGCTAATCCTAAATTAACAGAAGATCAGGGTAAGTCTGCGGTTGCTCAATTTATGGGTGTTCCAACTGAGAAAGAAATAGAAGCATCAGGTTACGAATTAGATATTGCTAAGATGAATGCAACTAGAGCTACTAGATTACAAGAGTTGATGGATAAGGGATTAGATAAAGAAGGTCCTATGTTTAGTTATGTAGCCAAATTTAGAGCTGGTCAAGATGATCCTAATGAAACGGCTGCAATTTTAGCTGATCCTATTTTGGGTCAACAGTTCCAATTATTGTATGAGTTACAAAATGAAAGAGAAGCAAGAATCAATAAAGAGACTGGGAAAGTTCCAACTGCTATTTCAGATTTGCCAGTAGCTATTCAAGGTCAGTTTGCTCAAATTGCTCCTGTTAGAGATTCTTTTAGTCATTATAGTGATAAAGTTCAAAAATTTATGGCTTTACCAAGTTCTGAAAGATTAGCTGCATTAGTAGGAGCTGGATCTCACCAACAGGAATTGGGTGAATTGAGGAGCTTACAGAGTGGATTAATGGGTACATTTAGACCCTTACTTTCTCCTGGGCCTTTGTCTGTTGCTGATATGAGAATGTTAGAGAATATGCTTGGTAATGTATTATCAACATCTTCTTTCGTTAGAGGTAAAGAATATGTTGATGGCCAGTTAGAAGGTGTACAGAGATTTATTGAATCTAAAATCCAAGGATTAACTACAATATATCCAACTGTAAAAGTTCCAAAGACACCAGTATCTCAGATTCCTACTGATATGATTGATAAAATGATAAAAGATGGTATGACAAATCAACAAATAATGAATGAACTTAGCAGGAGAGGTTATGATGTTAGTGGACTTACTTCTATTGGGGTAGGAAAATGAGTACTCCTAAGAGCAACCTGTATGATTTATTTTTTGATGCAGCAACTACACAATATGATCTACCAGCAAATCTACTTCGACAAGTGGCTAGATTTGAATCTAATTTTGATCCTGAGGCAATTAGTTATAAGGGTGCTGTTGGATTAATGCAAATAATTCCTTCTTTGCATCCAGATGTAGATCCAACCGATCCATATGCTTCTATTGATTATGCAGGTAAATTATTAAGTGATCTCCATAAACAATTTGGGTCTTGGGATCTCGCTTTAGCTGCTTACAATTCTGGACCTGGGAATGTTAAGAAATATGGGGGTGTTCCTCCTTTTGAAGAAACACAGAATTATGTTTTGAAGAAACACAGAATTACGTTAAGAATATTTTAGGTAGTTTAGATAATGTAAGTACTGAAGAAGGTAGAAGTGCTTTTGAGTTATTATTAGAAAAAAGAAGAAAAGAATTGAGTATTACTAATCCTACACCAGGATCTCAATTACCAGCTGAGATTCCAGAAGAAGGTAGGGGTCTTATTTCTAAAGCTCTTGGTTTTGTAGGAAGTGGTATTGATAAAATACAAGAGCGTCGGCAGCAACAATTAGAATCAATGTCACCTGAACAACGTAGAACGTATGATGAATTACAAAAATATTCTAAGCATGATATTGGACCTTTATCATGGGTATCTCCAGGTGGTGTTGGTTTTGCTTCTAGAGCTTCTAGACTTGGAATTATTAGGAGATTTTCTCCTTTTAGAAGGAGTGGATCAAAGCTATCTGGTGCGGTAGAAAAAATGTCATCCTCTAGACCACATGGGGTAGCTGAGGATGTTCTTAGATTAGAAGAATCATCTAAAGTAATTGCTTCCCTTGAAACTAAGGGATATAATATTTGGACTAAAAGTTTGGGTGGCAAAAATCCTTCAGAGTTTGCTAAATTGATGGGTGAAATGACTTCTGCTGAAAAACCTATTGCTCAAAAAGGTATGTTATTGTCTTTACAAGAGAATCTTGCTAATATGAGTAGGTTGAGTAGAGAAGCACAACAAAATTTAATGTCTCCTGCTGGTAAACTTAGGTTACAAGCGACTTTTGATGGATTACCGTCAGAACACCTTGAATATTTCAATAGATTGGTAGAAACAGGACAATATCAAAGACTTACTAGGTGGTTAGGTGTTGTATCCTTAGCTTATCCTTGGGCACGTAAGGTTGGTAGGAGTGTACTAGAAAGACTTGAAGGAGGAATTTACTGATGACTCCTCAACAAGTAGCTATTGATTTTATTTCTAAATTTAATGGTGATAGTTCTAAAGCTATGGGTGAATTTTCTAATCAATCACAGATGAAATTATCTGGTGGGAATGCTCCTAATGAGAAATTTACTCAAGTATCTACTATTTTAAATAAAATATCTATGATTCAAGATGATGTTGATAAGATAGGAGATGCTACAAAAATATTCGAAAGTCCTGCATTTAATACAATGATATTTAATCGCGTTAGTGAGATGAATAATCTTCTTGGAGGTGAGATTTATGAGACACCTGATCCAATGAGTTTATCTAAGAATGTATTTGATTATGAACAAGCTTTGATTGAGATGGAAAATGAAATTCCTAGAATTAAGAAACAAGAAGATAGGATGAGTGCTCTTTGGGTAATCAATGAGTTAATGATGTCCATTGACGCTCTTAAGGGTGCAAACAATGTCCAGGCCTGAAGATAAGATTCCTCCAATAGATCAATTATTTATCCGGCAAGATGTTACTCGTGTAAGTCTAGGAGAACCTAGACCTTACATTGGATGGAGAGAAGTTGTTAGGCAATATTTACCAGAACATTTAAAATCTCTAATTCCATCTTCAGCTGAAACTGATGAATATAAATTAAAAGAGAGTCTTAGAAGTAGAATACCTCTTGATAAGAATCTCCCATATCGAGAAGCAGAGAAGGCAAGAGATCAGGAGATTGAAAATCTTATAGCCAGAGGTGATACTGATTTACTTATTCCAGTTGAGAAATCTTTATTTGAGAAAGTTATACCTACTGAAATTAGAGAATTTTTTCGCCCATCTACTATTACAAGAGAATCTCTTGCTGCCAAGGGTTTGAAAGTTGCTAGGACAGTTTCTGGTATTGATGAACCATTTAGCATGATTGATCCAACTCCACTTTTCCGTGCTGGTGGAGCTGCTGTAAGAGTTGGGAAAGTAGGAGCTGAAGTAGTAGAATCGAAGAAAATATTAAGTGCAATGGATAATATTATATCCGAAGCTAGAACAGGAGAAGGTCTTGTTGGAGCAGGTTTTGATCCTTCATTATTTAAGAAACTAGGTGCTAATTTATATAAAGGGGATCTTCCGGCTGTTGCAATTAAAGAAACTCTACAAAATGCTGTTGATTCAGTAAGAGGTATTGAAGGTGGAGGAAAAATTAAATTAGACTTCAGTAGTTTTGATAGGAAATTTAGGATTGCTGATAATGGTCATGGTATGAGTCCTAATGTTATAGCTAAAGAATTTATGGATGTCGGTGGAAGTTTGAAGAATGCAGAAGCTAGTGGTGGGTATGGTTTAGCGAAGGTTGGAATTTTTAGTCAAGCGGAAGAAATTAGAGTTATATCTACAGCAGAGGTACAAGGCAAAAAAGTTGAAACTACATTGATTGGATCTGGTGAAGATTGGATAAATGGTAAGATGAGAATTGAAGCCCATCCAATTGAAAAGAAAGCGCCGACAGGAACAATAATGGAGATTGTACTTACTCCAGAAGCTGGAGCTATAGACAAATGGCATTCTGCTGAGGGTTTTGTAAGAGATTTTCAAGAGTCTAATAAGTTAAAAAATATTGATGTAGAATTTACTAGAGATGGTAAATCGTTTAAGATGGGTACATATACTTTTGTAGATGCTCCAGTTGAAACTCTCCATCTTGAAAAAGCTGATATTGATATTTACCCTAGTACTTCCTTATCTATTACTGGTTACACCCGACCTCGCGTTTTAAATAATGGGTTGTTTCAATTTGAGAGTTACATGCAGAAACTTGGAAAAGATGCTCCACTTTCAGTCATCTTTGATGTAAAGCCAAAAGTTGGAGTTGATGATCCTGGTTACCCTTTTACTACTTCTAGAGAAGAACTTAAAGGTTCTACCCAAGAGGCTGTTAATAATTACTTAAAAGATATTGGTACTTTATCAGCAAGAACACAGTTTAATTTACTCCTTGATAATATTACAAAACCTACTAACATCAAGTCTAGTTCGTATGGAATGAGTGTCTATAATATTGATAAAGCAAATACTCCAGAAATATTAGAGATAGCTTCAGGAGCTAAATATTCAGGTACATTATCTGATGTAGCATCTGATGTATCTGCTTCGCTTTATAACGATATTAGTACTATTAGACGATATAAAAATATTAAGTCCTTTGATTTTGGTGGATTTGGCTTAAGCCCATTGAATTTAGGTGTTAATATTGATCGGAATGGGTTAATTAATAGTGGGATATCAATAAAAGCAAATGTTGGAGGAATTAGCGAAGGTAACTTGATTTTAATTAATCCATATACAATTTTGGATGAGGTAATTGATGAATTAGGAAGACTTTCTCCTAGAAGAGCAGCTCAACAAACATGGGAAGTATTAATTCATGAGGTTGTACATCAACTTGCAAGAGGTCATGATGAAGATTTTGCCGCAGCTTTTACTAGAGTAATCCATGCTGTTGCACCATCATCTGAAATTAATATAAAGAAATTAAATTATGCATGGGAATATGCAATTCAGAATGGTATTGGTGAGGATTTCAAACTAATCAAAGCTAAATGGAGTATTAACAATGCAGAAAATATATTCAGAGGCTTCACCGGACATCTTAGGTAAAGAAATATTGCCAGGAGTTTTGGCTGCATCATTACAAGAACCATTGGATCTTGGTTGGATTAGACAGATTGTAGAACATGGTATTGATTTAGGTCTACCTATGTCTGATATTTATGAAAATAAAAGGAATAAGGCTATTAATCTTAGAGGCATTGCTGTTCCATCATTCTCTGAATTGATGAAGAATAGTGATAAAGTTAAGAAAAAGGTCTCTATGGACTTTCTATTTGATTAATTACTTTATAAGAATCACATTCATCAACAATCTCGATAATTATATCTCTATGACCACTTTCAACAATTATTATACTTGCATCAATAGACAACAATTTCTTTGAACAATTTCTTTGGTAGTTTAATCTTAATCTGTTCTCTCATATTATTTAGCCCTCAATTCGAGGTCACTTCCTTTTGGAGTTATTGTTATTAACCCCGCAGATGATAACCCTTTAATCAATTCTTCTAATTTGGATGATTCGGCCATAGAAGAAAATTCTCTTAATATTGTTGAAACTAAAACAGGGCCATTTTCTTTGATATAATAATATATTGCTTTTATTTCGCTCTTATAGACATTCTTTCCCATTCCCCCAACAACCTGTTGCATGTTATGCTCAATTGATTCGAGTACCTGTATGGCTTCTTCGATATTAATCCAGTCGAGTATTAGCTGATCTTTGTGTATTATATTACCATCAGCTATCTTTAGAATCATAGCTACTTTCATCACAAAAGCAGGTTTTGTCTCATAATATCCTTTAAGCCTATCTAATTTACCTTTTTTGTATCCAGCTCCATCTACATACCATTGTTCAAATTTTTTCCATGTCACTTCATCCATACCAAAGTCTCCAAATAAATTATTAGATATAAATTTTAAATCGTGAATTAGATTATTCTTAAACTCCTCATTGATACCTTTCACATCTACATCTTTATATATCAATTTTCTCCTTCGTGTATCTTCTTCATATACAAATATACACCTTCTTCCAAATCCACCATCCAAAGCTGATTGTGGTAAAATAACTCCTAATGTTTCTAATGTACTAGCACCTAAAAAATTAATACAAGGATTCTCAGCTAACTCAATGTTTCTTATGTGCGTTCCTACCGATAACTTCTTAGCTCCATCATAAGCTCGTGTTAAAAAAGAATACATATCAGGACCAGCTTTAGCTATGAACTCACTTAATTCTCCAGCATTAATGTACATCGCACATTCTTCAGCTTCAGATAATGATGAAGCCAACTTAGGTACAGTAATTTGATCTGGGGATGAGGACAATCCTGGAACATCTTCTAATAAGTCAAGAGAATATTTAGTTGTTGTAGTTTTCTTATTACCCGCAGGCCCAATGAATAATAGATACAAATAAGGATAACACTCCCAACTACCCAGATACTCCTCTCCTACCTTTACATGACGACGGAGAACACAAGCTAATGTAAATAATCCTGTCCAGAAAATATACGATTCCTTAGCTTCGCTCCTTGGAATTGTCCATCTAAGATAGTCACTCAACCAATTCTCGCATTTACGTGGATGCTCATCGTTCATCTAACGATTCTATTGCCTCAGTTAGTGTATTTTTTTCTTCTTTAGTTAATTTACCTATATTTTCTATACACCACTCAATATAATCAGGGTCATGATACACAACATCTAACCAACTCCAATCTTTATATTTACCAAATTTAATACTTGAATTTAGAAATTCATCTGGTTCGAATTCAAACGGGCTTCTACCTTCTCTCATTTTCGCCTTCTTCAATTAGAGCATATAATAAAGTTGCGTAGTTGCGTAGATCAATAAATCTACTTAATACACTTTCTCTCTGCTTAAAATTTCCATTAACCATCTTCATAATACCAATAAAATGTTTAGACATATATACAGCCGCAACTTGTATTGGTGTGACTCTACCTTCTAATAACCTAGATACAAGTTGCGGCTGTACTAGATACAAGTTTGAAATTATCAAGGGAATCTTCTGTAATAGCATACTCTGTATTAGCTTTTCTTAAAACTTCACTACAATGAACTTCAAGAGCATCGTGAGTTTTCAATAGATTTTCGATAGTCATATTGACCCCATTTCACTTTTGAGTTCACCATCTTCAAGTTTGAAATCTTCAAATAGATTTGGGGATTCCTCTTTTAAAATATTCCAAACTTCAATTGCCAGCCTTCTAATTTCAGTATCTGCATGCATATTTCCCCGGAGAACAAGAAAATGTCTCCAAGCCCTAGCATTTCCAGTTACAACGATTTTAGTTTCGGTGCAATTTGGTAGAACCGAACGAGCAGTTTGGCGTATTCTTTTCTTGAGTTGGGTTTTGGGTATGTCTTGGTTTGATAATGATTTTTCTAATTCATTCATTAACAATTTATATCTAACTATAGATGTATCACAAGCATCATACCAAATTCTGTATGCTTCATCAAATGAAGATAATTCCGGTGGAACTACAAATCCAACTTCACTTTCATCAACATATCTTTGAGAGAGTTGCGAATAACTGAAATGTCTATGTCGCACAAGCTCATGAGTAAGGCTACGGCTAACACCTTCGATAAGGATTGTGTAGTTTGCGTGTTCGATAACGCTTCCGTGTTTGACGTTAAGTATATTAGCAATGTATTCTTTAGATGTAGTTCTTCCTTGGATTGTTTTATGTCCATCTACTGTACCCTCCCCAAATGAAAGGTAACATAGACGACCAGCAAATTCAACTACACTTTCTTCTGGTAAATCCTCACTGAACTCGAAATCATATGGGCCATTAATTAGTGCAGGGTATGTACTAGCTATTAATGTAACTTTAGGTCCATTCCAGATTTTCATATCTTCCTCCCCTCATGTCTAAAATCTCTATTTTCATTGTATTTCATTTTTAATTCAAGAGCTTCCTCTAAATCTATATGATATTCACCACAAAAAAGTGCAATTCTAATGATACAATCAGCTAATTCAATTGGGATACCTTTTGGTTTACCATCATCTAAAACAAAATATATTTCATCATATCTTTTTCCATTTCTAAATTCTTCTAGGGCCTCAGATAATTCAGAATGCATCAATGCAATTAAATCTCCAAAAGATCTTTCTCCCCCCCAACCTTTTGATCTTGCAGTATATACAGATTTAAATACAAGTTCTAGGATTGTCATTTTTTTAGACCTCTAAGAGATGGAATTGGATATTGTTCTACAAAAGCTTTATTTCTTTCATCAAGGAGTTTGTATTGTTCCTCAATCAATAAATTTTGCCTCTCCAAAGCATCAGCGATCCTTCTTAATTGATGAATAGGATCAGCTCTAAGAAGGGCTTCTGCAATTTCTCTTTCTGTATTTTCTCTTGTTTCTCTATTATTATTCATACCAATTTCTCCATTTCTCCCTCGCTCCACCTATCACCAATAAGACCATCAGTGGGAATTGTAAATTCTTCATCTTTGATTATAATTGGACGTCTTAATAATTCCTCCGCCTGTAATCCAATATCTCGCGCATTTTCTTTGGGTAATTCTAAAATACATGAGTCGTGTGACATATTAGTAATTTTATGATCTTTGTATGGTTTAATTAGTTGTCTATATATCTCAATCAAACCTCCTTTCTTCCTAACAAGAGGATGTACCATCCCAGAGAAATGATCTGCTACAGTAGATTGTGGTTCAAATGCAATCTTCTTTCTCTCAAGATCATCTCCCCACTCATCATAAAAAATTCTAGTTCTTCCATATGATGTTGTCATTATACGATCTTTCCCTAATACCTCAGCCCACCAACCTTTGACATTGTAAAAGTTATGCCAATTCTTGTGATGCTCATCGGATTCTTTCAATGTGATAGATATATATGGTGGTTTATCGGAGTCAGCATTGATAATTCTCATAGCCTTATCTGGACCCATTCCATATGAAGATGCGTGATTGCGACGTTTAGATAAATACCTTTGATCTTTAGTTAAAATAACTCTACACTTAGTGCAACTTAAAGTCTCTTTCACCCAATGATGATCGCATCCTGTTTGGAAATACAAAGCCCCACCAGTTTGGCAATGAATATCAGATTTATGTAATGCATACTTCATATTTCTTTCATCTGCTAAATATGCAACAACCCAAGACTCTGCTTGAGATAAGTCTGTTACTACTAGTAACTTACCAGGTGGTGCAACGAAGATGCTACGATAATCGAGTTTCATAGTCTATCCGTAAAGTATTCTATCTTCTCAATAACCTCATACATCTTACTTCTCCTCAATGTAATACGAGACCATTCTTCTAATATCACTTTTCCATTTACAATTGAGGTGAAATACATAGGTTCAATAGAATCAATTGCTTCAACTGCAACCAACATTGGTTTATTATCTTCTTTCCTTGTTACTTTTAAGAATCTATTTAATACTATATCTCTCTCTGTCATTAGTTTACTGAATTTGCCTGGAAATATTGGATAACCTCCCTCATTCGTCATCATCTTCCTCTTTTTCTATATCATTAACAAAACGTGCATCATTTTTGTACTTTTCATAATCTTCATCAAGAACTTCAATAGGATCTCTAGGGTTCGTCTGGTGATTATATCCACTTCCAGGTGATTATATCCACTTCCATCTACATACTTCTGAGCTGCCCATCTTCCTGTATCTGGTCCATATTTATAACTACTCCTACTACGTCCATCATCACTTATTCTTGCTTCCATATACATACTATATCTCTGCCTGAGATTCCTAATCTCTCGAATAGCTCTAATAATATTATATTTCACTCTATACTTCTTTTTTGTTTCATCTTTGATACTTTCATCTACTTTACTCTTACACCACGCAAGAAGTGATACAAGAGCATCGTCATTAGTAGTCACCTTCGTTTTCACACTTCTAGTTGGCAATCCTAGACCAGTAACTTTATTATATAACCAATCTTTTA
>Ga0209520_10002772_pt1 | contig 10084 bp, 19 predicted proteins | sample Rifsed16ft1_FD_184009 | JGI IMG/M metagenome (GOLD analysis project Ga0209520, IMG submission 184009) | Soil microbial communities from Rifle, Colorado, USA - sediment 16ft 1 (version 2) | ecosystem: Environmental > Terrestrial > Deep subsurface > Rock core/Sediment | place: Rifle, Colorado...
AAAGTCCGTTCTTCAGGATCTCAGAGGAAGCCACAAAACCGCACTGAGTACAGGAGTTAACAGAAGCCATGATACTTCATTCTCTTACTAGCAGGCACGAATCCAGGTCCGATGAATTCTACTTTGTTGCGATAGGGGACATTCACATTGGGTCCAAGGGTTGCGATGTGGAACGACTGCGCAAAACGGTAGAGTGGGTGAGGTCTTGTAAGAACTGTCTGTGGATCGGAATGGGCGACTACTCCGAGAGTATTAAGGTGAGTGACCGCCGATTCGATCCAAGGAGCCTTGACCCCAGATATCGCAGCCATCTTGATGACCTCACTGGTATGTGTGTGAATGATCTCAATTACATTCTTTCCCCGATAAAGGATAAATGCGTCGGGCTCCTTACGGGAAACCACGAGGAGAAACTGAGGCTTAGGGATTGGGAGGATGTTCACGGTCGCTTCTGCACCCTTATGGGGGCGAAAGATCTTGGACACGATGCCCTTCTTCGATGGATCTTTTCTCGCAGGAAAGATGGGAAGTGTTCTTCTAAAAAAGTCCTCCACGTCTTCGCATCCCATTCCACTATTTCCGGACGTAACGAGGGCTCGAAGATCAACAGGATGATGAACGTCGCAGGTAACATTGAAGCAGACCTCTATCTCTTCGGTCATGGGCACTCCCTCCTGAGAACGCAGACTGTTACCCTGTATGATCCAGCTCGTGGTCGGATGAAGCTGAAAGAACACAGGAAAGCCTTTGCCCAGACCGGGACGTTTCGGAAAACCTATGTGGAAGGGACCCACGATTATAGCGAAAAGGGGCACTTCCGTCCCGCAGATCTCGGCGCGTGTGCGGTACGTGTCCGTCCCTGGAGTGATGGGTCTGACCTCTTCGAGTTTTTTACTGTCTAGCCTGTTACCACTACCATCTGGAGTAATCATGGATTTAACTCCTTGTTGTCAGGTTCCTTGGTTGTACGACGGGGTGGGCCGCTTCTGCCCCTCCTGCCAAATCCCTCCTGGAATAGGAGGATTTCTAGATCTTCCACTGAATACTGGAGCCACCGTAAATGGGACCGTACGTCGTTTAGAGAACGGAAAATACGTTCTCTCGATTGATGGTCAGTCGGTAGCTGTTGGGGAGCAGCGCCCGGCGAATCAACCAACCCTCCCTGATGAGGAGATTGTCTCTTATGAACAGTAAGACCACGTTGTTTGGTGTACTCACGATTCTTGGGGGCTTGATTGGGTATGCGCTTGCCTTCCTCAAGGGGATGGCTTCTGAGCCCGCTGCTCTCGGAGCATTGGTGGCTGCCCTCACCTCTGGCATCGGCCTTGTCCTTGCCAAGGACGCTACCCCCTAGCGATGAATCTGCGCCGGATCCTCCGTCTAGTGGGTTCTGTGGGTCCATTTGCACTCCGGGTGTTCGGGGTTAAGAGGGGTACTATTGCTTCAAAGGTTGGGGAAGTGGTAGAGAAGATTGATCAGACTCTACCTCTAGAGGGTCAGGTAACACCACCTGGCCCGAAGCAATCGAAATAGCCTTTAGGTGTCCTTCTTCTGCATGTTCTTTTGACTGGTACCTTTCTTGGTAATAGTTGTGAGGACCACCAAAGATCATTGTTTCCCAAAGGACTGGTGGATCACTACCATTACCGTGGTCTAGCCCAAGGAAGACGGTGCTCACCTTTACCTCGTTGGACAGATTGTTGAGTCCTATCCTACCACCATTTGGGTTCTCTTTTTTCCACTCAATGAACTCCCGAGGGTCCTTGCATTGTACTGGCTCACCATCAAGACCGATCTTGTACCATCTCATTAGGCCTCCTACAGCTTGGATATGGGTACAGAGATTTCCTTGATCCTTCTATCCAGCCAGTCTAGATTACTCTCGGCCTTTTTCTGGATGAGTAAATCTCTCTTCATATTACCCTCCATGATAATGTTTTGATAATTCTGTAAAACTGGCAAGATCCCTTGCGGTTGGGAGTATGAATACAGGTCGTAGGTGTAGGCCTGTGCCAGACTCGTGAGGCCCGAAGTTGAGCTAGAGGAAGAGTAGGTGTTACTTGCTACAGTCTTCGCGATTAGTGAGGAGCTATTAGGACGGAACATAGCTTATCTCCTCTTTGAGACTGAGATGTCAGCTATAATCTCAGCACTGGGTAGCCTTTGCATTAGCTGACCAACCAAGTCCCTTAGAGACTGGATCTCACCCTCTAAATGCTTGCGCTGAAACTCCATCTCTGCTTTGAACCGTTCTTTATCCGCCTTGAGATTTTCCTCACGAATGGATACCTCGGTAGTTCTCTTGGTCTGATTGATCTCAAACTCCTGACGCTTCCTTTCCAGACCAACTTTGTGTTCTACCTCACGCTCCCTACGAGCAAATTCTTCTTCCCGTCCGCTCTTTTCAATCTCCAGCTGGTTAACCTTTTTCTGGAGATCGGTAATATTTGTTATTGAGGTTATGGTATCCGCCATACTTGACATGGTATTGGATACCACTGACTCAATGGTCTCTCTCACGATGTTTCTCACATATCTGTTCCACGTAAACTTCTCTATAATCTTTGTAAGCCATCCCATTTACTTCTCCTCTCTGATTGTAAGATCATGAACATCTGTTGGTGCTCGGTAGGTCATCGCCTTACGCCACTCGATGATAGACTGTGGAATCAGCAAGCCGAGTACCATAGTCAGGACTACAACAATTAGTCCCTTGATGATCCATGGTAGCAGTCTATCCAATGCATCCATGGGGTCTTGGTTCACTGTGAGATCCTCCCACGGAATCTAATTCCGATACGAGGTCCATCCACATAGGACTGGCCCCTATGATACCACGTTGAGCTCTGTCCTAAAGCCTGCCACCGGAAGGATGCTCTGAACCAGAATCCCTTCTTCTCAAGAAAGCTGGGAGTCCACTCGAAGCCAGGTTCAATGTCCCACCTGGGAGACTCAAGGTGCGGGAACCCAAGACCACTGTGGTTTGATCCCCACTTAAACGATGTAAATCCTGAGTCTATGGTAAGGTAAACAGGAGATGCAGATGCCATAGCGAAGAAGAACATCATCATTGCTGCAAGTAACAAGGCTCGTACCATGTCAACTACCCCTCCCTTCTGATTCCTCGTCGGGCTCGATTTCCCACTCAGATAACTCTAATAGAGAGCATGGCTCAGTCTCAAAACGAACCACGCTCTCTTTCCCACCACTAACAGCAACTCTCCTACAAGAGCAGAAGGTTACCTTACTGGGGCTCGTTGATTCCACAGTATCCCCACAGTGGACGCACTGAGCTGCGTTCTTCTTGATCACCCTGGCCACAGTTACCTCCTACAAAATTGGGATGCTGGCACCAGATAGCTCAAGTCTTGGATAGGCTACCAAGATCATGTCGCTGCCGGAGTTGTAATCTCTGCCTTAGAGATCTAGCCAGCACCCCAAACCTTAATTACTCTGATGGCTCCCATGTCGATGAGTAACCATTCATTGCAGCCTTTACTCCATCTCCAATCCTGGAGCCAAGACGATCCACAACCTCGTGCAGGCGCCTCATCTGCTTGGCGTCCCTGGTTTCCTTAGTGGAGATGAAGAGCTTCTGCTCCAGCATCAGAGTATCTGCTGCATTGTTGAGGTCCACAGCCGTGATAGAAGATGAGAGGCCATGCGTCCTGCCTATTGCCTCAAGTTTCGACCTCTCCACAACTTCTCTGATCACAGCAGGGATCTGCCCTGAGATCTTCTCGGAGACCAAACTGAGATCCTCACTATCCCCGATCTCGCTGTCTCCATAGAGCCTGATCAGCCTCTCTGATGCCTCTCTGTCCGGAGCCTCTACATGGATTACCGTGTCGATCCTTCCAGGCCTTCGCATGGCAGGGTTGATATCATCCGGATGATTCGACGTGAGAACCGTCATGATCTCGATGGACTTGGATCCAATCCCATCCAGCGTGTTCAGGAGCTCATTCACCGAATCATTTCTCTCTGTCCCAGCTGCCCGCTCCACGTCTTCTGCGAACACGATTGCTGGCTGGAACCTCTTAGCGAACTGGAGAGCCTCTGAGAGCTCGTCTACATCACTTACGTAAACGAACGTCCAGTTGCTTTTCACTGCCTCCCTTGCAAGGATCCCAGCTGCCAGAGTCTTTCCGGTGCCATACTTCCCGGCTAACAGGACACCACGCTTCATCGGAACTCCAGCCTTACGTGACCTCTCACTGTACCGTACTGGCACGAGAACATTTGACTCGATGGCGTGCTCGATGTGATTGCTAAAGATGACGCTCAGAGGCTTGTCTGTGTCGATAAAGCTGATGTTCGGTAGATCCATCAGTTTATCCTCTTCATTCCGGAACTTGATCTTGATGGCCTTGTTCCGGTAGATGCTCTCATGAGCTGCGATCTCCCTGGTTCTCTCGATCAGATGGTTGATCTTCTTCTTTTCCTTGTTCTTCACCTGAGCCATGAGAACAAAGACTAGATGGCCATCATTGTTCTTGGAAATCCCAGTCTGGATCCATCCATCAACACCAGGGAGAGTAAATCTTCCCCATGGAACCTTGACTGTCTCCGTGGTAGAGATATCCACAGAGATCAGTGCCGGTGGTGACTTCCCAAAGAACCCAGGAGTGGGCTCCTGCATTGGGAATCCGAAGAGCTCCTTCATTGCCTTTGCCATGGCAATAGCTCCATCCCATGGAAATGCGTTGATGGTCTCATTGATGACAACCACTTCCTCATCGTAAATCATCCTACGCTGAAGAACCTCGATTGCCTCGGGGATCCCCATCTTAACAGGAAGCATGATGGGTCCATCGTGGTAGTTTACTTCTGCGACTGTTGCTTTCTTTGGTGCCATTGGTCTCTCCTTTTCTACCTCGATGAGGGCTCCCTTAAAGATCTTAAAGAACATCTCATTGAGTGATAGTTGTTCCGTTGGGTCTCCCATTTCCTTTACCTCTTGGTAATCTTCTTGACCTCCTTAAACCTTGCATCCGGGACAGCCCGGATACCATACTCCCACTGGTCGATGGTGGCATTGCTCACACCCATCTTCGTTGCGAGCTCAGACTTTCCCAAGCCTGCATTGAGCCTTGCATTCTTGAAGAACCTGGCCCTGACCAGGTGTCTCTTTAGCTCAGAGCCCCTAAGATCCTTGGACAGGTTTTTGTAGGTACGGTAGGGGGGCCTCAGTGACTTCCGCTTTCCTAGCAGATTCCGCTTCTTTGGCTTGGCTGGGGCGTCATTGGGATCACCATTCTTCCAGTTTGCTGTGACTTCCCACTCCCCACTCGGTGTCTCTGGGGTACCTGATACTGGATCATGATCCTCAATAAACATTCTGAGGAGACCCGCCCTAGCCGTGTCTGAATTCAGTGATCCCAGGATAACTCCCAACGCTGCTACTTCTGTTCTGGTTAGGTGTTCCATGCTCTTTCTCCTTCTGGTTGATGAGATGGTTTTAGTGGATCTCCGGGCAGCCATGACCGGGGACAGTCTGCCCTGGAGTCAGGAGTAACGAGGCCCAATATCCCCGCCCGGCCCTCCACTCCCCTCACTTGGTGCTGGAGTTACTTCGGGCGCACCTTGCGAGAAGGAGTCGGAACGCACGCTCATCTAGTATAACCAGAGCGTGCGTGTTCCTTCCCTTACCGGCCCGTCTCTTGACGACAACGATCCCGATCCTGGATCCGGCGTTCTCCTGAGCGTCATGAGCGAGTGACTCCATCTCGGTAAGAGACAACCTCTGAACGTGCTTGCATTGTCCTAAGAAGAGCTCTGATTCGATGTCATACTTCTCGCCAGAGTTTGACCAATATCGTTTCCCTCCAATGAGTTTGGCTGCCTCTCGCTCGAAAGCCTTCCAAGGCTTATCGGGCAACGGACTCCCCCTGGAACCGGCTTACCATTTCCCCGAAGTAATCCTTCACCACATTCCTTTTCATTTGGTTTAGGCTACCCAGTCTGCGAGGCAACTGGGACTTCACGGCTCGTCGGTCCAGGGGGTTCCTTCTCTGAAACCCACTTCCAACTGTGGCCCTCTGTTCTCTTTCTGGCGATCTCTCTCTCAATCCCAGCTCCCACCAAATCCTTGTAAGCGGCCTGAGCTGAGGAGCACGACCGGTACCACTTCCCCTCTCGTGACTTGTAGAGTCCAATCGGGGATCCACACTTCTTGCACTTCTCACCATTCAGTAAGCCAGCTGGTTGCTCGTGATCCTCATCACGGCCCCCATCTTCATGTGGGTCGGAGTACTTACCACTTGTGACTGTACTAGGTGTAACCAGGATCCTATTCTTTCCTTGAGTTTTTTCTCTCTGCTTTCTGATCGTGGTCCCAGCAGCCTGAGCATCTATCTTCGCGTCTCCCTCTGGATCATCTCCAGTAGAGATGTTTAAGAGGTTGATCCAGGCGTACTTGAGAGCAGCAGTCTGGGCCTTCATAACCGCTTTGTCCGTTGGATCCACTCCGCATCCGTAGGCGACTGTTTCTATCCTACCGTTTCCCTCCACATCAAGGACCTCTAGCCGGAGAGCCACAGTAACCATGTGTTCCTTGGTCCCCTTTGGGGTGACTCGTTCAATATCACTGACGATAGATACAGTCGGGATGGATACCAAGCCGTGATCCCACAGAGCCTGGTTTACCTTCTCGTACACCAGAGCAGCACTTGCATAGGAGTACCTATGAAACTGGTTCTCGCTATCCTTCTGGATGTATGAGCAGGCTTTCGAGACGGAACTCAGCTTAGCCAGAATGCCTTTAGCTTCCGTCATACCTCATCTCCCGATAGGGGTCCTGATAGTTCATCCATGGTGAGAAGTCTAGGACCACGCTTCCCCTCTGTCAAGGGAGATTTTACCTCCTCAAAAGCACCTTCCACTGTATCCTTGAGAGCGTCCCACTCTGTTCTTGTCATTGAGATCTCTCCTGGGCCAACCTCAAGAAAGACAACAGGTTCGTCCATGTGATCCCACCACCGCACCTTCGTCTGTATGGCCATGTCTTCCTCCTTCTTATAGATACGGACATCAGCTCTTGGTTTTCTCATCAGGCTTCCTCGCTTTCCCATTCTCGTTGCCCTTAACTCTTGCTCCGCCGTTTGATTCGAGCTTGTGTTGTTCTTTACAGTTCTCGTCCTCACAGTACCCAACCCTCAGCTCTTGATCGTATGTGATCTGATCAGAGATCACAACCTTTCTACAGTAGTCACATACACTGATGTTTCTGGCTACGGTCACAGAGTCTACTCCTTGCTTGGTAGGACCAAATCCATGATCCTACTCAGGACACTTCTCTTTTCAGCGATTGCCTCTGGCACCCTTCTGCTTTCTCTCAAGGCCTGGCATAGTTCTGCCCGATCTTGCTTTAACCATTCAAAGCAGTACGTACAGAGAGTACACTGTGGATCTGCAACCCCCAGGAGCTCCATTCCTTCCTCATCACTTGGTGTAGCCTTGCAAACATCACACCGCTCTTTCTTTTCCACATGGGTCTCCTTGGACTCGCGCCCGCGAGGAACGAAGGGCGCGAGGCCCGTCTCTCAGAGTTTATGTCTGTACTTGTTCCTGAGTTCCTTGGACTTTGCATTGTGAAACAGGTTGTCGTTTTCCCACGGGCACTTCTTACACTCCTTAGAGTGGAGTCGTTTCATATCGAAGTATGAGCGGACAGAATCCATGTAATCGTCAACCGAATTCACCCTGAGCCTGATGAGGTATTTGCAAATTTCCTTTGCTGAGATATAGGAGGCTATCAGCCTCTTATTTTTCATGGCTCGTACCATCTCAACAGCCAGATTCGTAATCCGACATGTCTCCAGAGCCGTTCTGTATAGAACCTGGTCGCCCACCGGTTTTTGTACTGCTCTTATTCTCCGAAGTCGGATCTTGATCTCATCAAGACCCTTGTTTTTGTAGATGTAATTTGTTCTCTCAGCCAGATTAAAGCAGAAGTCGTAAAGATTGCCATGATGTACGTGCCAAAACAGTCCGTACAGTGGTTGAGCGGCTAGCGCATTAGTATAGTCCTTTTTTCTTTTAGCCGCCACCCTCTTCTTCGGCACTCGTCTCGCACTCTTTCGACCTGCCATCCGATCAGCTCCCTTCCGTAGTCTGAGCCCCATACAACCACTCCATCTGAGGAGAACACTGAGTAAACGCACGGCAGCCTGGGGTTATCAATAATGAGCTCAGTAGCCCCGGTGTCGATCTGATGACTCTCTGGAGCTCTCTTCTTCAATCTTGCTGGTAGCACCTCACGTTTACCCCTTTGTGGCCCCGTTCATCCAGCCACTCTCTGTAGCCAAGAGCCTCGGCATCTTCCTTGTTTTTGGCGTTGATGTGGTATTCCTTGAGAAGGGTCCCCCTGCCTGTCCCCCGGATCTGGACCACGAACGTCCTTTCAAGAATCTTCGCTGATTCCATGTTGGGCTCTCCCTTTCCTGATTGTATCAAAGAAATCCTCTACAAGCAGTCCTCCTGCATCCTCGACAGACATCCAGGACGGATCCTCTGTGTATGATCCGATGCTCGTTCTCTTGATATCTACATAACCGATCCCCTCAACATCTGGACTCCAGAGGATAATTACCAGAGACTCTCCGACTCCTGGATCTCCACCCTTGAGTGGAGGACAATACTCCGGAGGATCTTTTCCTTCGACAGTCTTCGTCCAAACCTCTGTGAACATCATGAGAAGGTCTGGAGGACACTTAAGAACCTGATGTGCTGTTCCCTTGTAAAACATCTCCCTTGTGTTTTTTTTTAGATCCATATCTCCATGGACGATTTCATTTCCGAGTAGGACAAACATACTTCCTCTGATTTCCTGACCAGCTCGTATGGCTTCCCTAGCGTAACCGATGAGCTTCTCGGCTACCCTACGGCTTAAATCTGGAAGCTTTTCCAGAACTGGGCTTGAAGGGATTTTCGAATTCATTGGCATCTCCTATTACATCTGGATCTTCCTCTTGGGTTACGTCGAAGTTATCCAGGATGCTTTTTATTATCTCTGGAGACAAAAGCTTGGATGACTCGACGGTCATGGATACGAGGAGCTTGTGGATTTTCTCTGAGATTGCTCTAATCTCATCTCCATCACCAATCTGGCTGAGACACTTGAGAAGCTCCATGCCCTTTGAAGCTAGTAACTTGGCTACCACCTCTGGAACTCTCTCCCTCGCTGTAAGGTCCATGACCTTGATGAACTCTGAGGTAGTACCCTTATTGGAACTCCAGAACATCTCTCCAGTGATGAACTCCTCGAATGGGGCTCTGCCGATGAAAGAACCTTCATCCGACCACGCCACGATCATTGCCATCTTGGAACAGTTCTGGAGTCTGTTCTCAGGATCCATGTTCCTTGCTTGCGCTTTGTTGATATATTCCTCATTAACAATGGTGCTCATGGCGACAAGCCTCATCGGAATGATTCTGTTGACGATAGCTATGGTCTTGGAGATCAAAATACTGATGGGTCCTGTACTCGGCATATTGATACAGAAGTGATTCCCATCTAAAAGGACGACTTCTGATAAGGAAGATTCCGTCTTTCTTGCTAGTCTACGTCCAGACTCTGCGTAGTGAAGCATTGAAAGAGCTTCGTAAATCCTCCGAGGCATCCCATCAGGACTGTTTTTCGTGCTCATTGGTTCTCCTTATCTTCCCCTTCGGTCTAGCGGAACATCCCATGACCGCTCCGTTCCAGTAGATGGTGGCTTCCCAGGGTTGTTTTCCGTCCTCTCAAACCTATCTGGGTTGTTGTCTACAAAGTACTTTCTCTGGACAGGTTTCGTGTACCGCTCGTTCACGTGACTTCTTGACTTGATCGAGTCCCGAATTTCGTGGATGTCTCTCTTGTCCTCGAAATCAAGTCCTACCGGCGCTGGTGGTTTTCCTCTTTCCTTTTGGACGATGCCGAGACATTCCCTTCCCACGAGAAGCCCTGTTTCCTTGAGTTGCTCCGATGCTTCCTCCTTTCCGCAGATGCTGCACCTTCCCCGGATCTCCTGACGTTTGATCGTTGGACCGCACACAGGATCCTCCTTCCTCTGGCGAGCCGCGCCCCGCAAGGTGAGGCGCG
>Ga0209520_10002774_pt1 | contig 10081 bp, 7 predicted proteins | sample Rifsed16ft1_FD_184009 | JGI IMG/M metagenome (GOLD analysis project Ga0209520, IMG submission 184009) | Soil microbial communities from Rifle, Colorado, USA - sediment 16ft 1 (version 2) | ecosystem: Environmental > Terrestrial > Deep subsurface > Rock core/Sediment | place: Rifle, Colorado...
GCCGGGAACGAGTTGATTGCGAAGTCGGATGTTGGCAAATGTGCCCCGGATCATGACCTCGTGATGGCCCCGGCGCGCTCCATACGAGTTGAATTCGATCGGCTCGACACCGTGCTGCTGGAGCCAGCCGCCGGCGGGCGACCAGGCAGCGATGGCGCCCGCAGGTGAGATGTGGTCGGTCGTCACGCTGTCGCCCAGCACGGTCAGGGCTCGTGCGCCGGCAATCTCCCGCAGCGGGGCCGGCTCCAGCGTCATGCCCTCGAAGAAGGGTGGCGGGGCGATGTAGGTCGAGGCCGCGTCCCACGCGTAGAGGTTGCCATCGGGGATCGGCAGGGCGCGCCAGCGCTCGTCGCCTTCGAACACCGTCGCATACGTTCGGCGGAAGAGTTCCGGGTCGATGGACTCGTGGATCACGGCCTGAATCTCGTCGAGGCGCGGCCAGATGTCCGCGAGAAAGACCGGCCTCCCGTCGTCGCCCATTCCCAGCGGCTGTGTTGCGAGGTCCACGTCCACGCGGCCCGCGAGTGCGAAGGCCACCACGAGGGGCGGTGAGGCGAGGTAGCTCGCGCGAGCCAGCGGATGGATCCGGCCCTCGAAATTGCGGTTGCCCGACAGGACCGCGGCCGCGATGAGTTCGTGCTGCTCGATCGCCTGCGCCACCGGCGCGTCCAGGGGTCCCGAGTTGCCAATGCATGTCGTGCAGCCGTAGCCGGCCAGCGCGAATCCAAGCGCCTCCAGCGGCGCCATGAGGCCGGCTGCCTCGAGGTAGCCGGTCACGGCCTTCGACCCGGGCGCGAGCGAGGTCTTGACCGTCGGCGAGACCGTCAGGCCCCGTGCCACGGCATTCCGGGCCAGGAGGCCGGCGCCGACCATGACCGTGGGGTTGGAGGTATTGGTGCATGACGTGATTGCCGCGATGACCACCGAGCCGTGGCCGATCGAGAACGTCGTGCCGTCGACGTCGATGGCGATTGGTGGGGCCGGCGCATCAACCGGGCCAGACTGTGGGAACGCGGCGTGGAAGTTCGAAGGGAGGTTCGGCAGCTCAACGCGGTCCTGCGGCCGGCGGGGGCCCGCCACGGATGGTCTGACCGTGGACAGATCCAGCGTGAGCAGGTTGTCGAACTCCGGGCCCGGACCGGGAGATCGCCACAGCCCCTGCTCCCTGGCGTAGCGCTCGACGAGTGCTACCCGATCCGCCGGCCGGCCCGTCAGGCGAAGGTAGGCGAGGGTTTCATCGTCAATCGGGAAGAGCGTCGCCGTGGCCCCGAATTCGGGGCTCATGTTGGCGATCGTCGCTCGATCGGGCAGAGACAGCCCGGCCAGGCCGTCACCGGCGAACTCGACGAATGCGCCGACGACCCCGAACTCGCGGAGCATCTCGGTCACGACGAGGACCAGGTCCGTGGCGGTGGACCCGCGCGGCAGCTCCCCGGCAAGGCGGACGCCCACGATCCGCGGCATGGGCTGGTAGAGCGGCTGGCCGAGGAGCACGGCCTCGGCCTCGATCCCACCCACGCCGTAGCCGAGGACGCCGAGGCCGTTGACCATCGTGGTGTGCGAGTCCGTCCCGACGAGGGTGTCGGGGAACGCGACCCGTCCCACCTCGTCGGTTCGGTCGGTGACCACGGTGGCCAGGAACTCCAGGTTGACCTGGTGGACGATCCCGGTCCCGGGCGGCACGACCCGCAGGTCACGGAACGCGGTCTGGGCCCAGCGCAGGAGCTGGTAGCGCTCACCGTTCCGCTCGTACTCACGCGCGACGTTGAGCGCGAAGGCGGTCGGCGTGCCGAACGCGTCCACCTGGACGGAGTGATCGATGACGAGGTCGGCCGGGACGAGGGGGTTCACGCGCGCGGGATCCCCGCCCAGGGCGGCCATCGCGTCGCGCATGGCGGCCAGGTCGACGACGGCCGGGACGCCGGTGAAGTCCTGGAGCACGACCCTCGAGGGCATGAACGGGATCTCGGCCTCGCCGCCGGTGCCGGGGCGCCATGATGCCAGGCGCTCCACGTCGGCCGGTTCCACGATCCCGCCGCCGGCATGGCGGAGCGCGTTCTCCAGGAGGATCTTCAGCGTGACGGGAGCGCGCCCAAGCTCGATCAGCTGGCCGAGGACGGCCAGCCGGTAGGCATCGGGCAGGCCCGCGCCGAGCGGGCTGCGGGCACCGAACGGGTCTGGGGTCGGCACGGAGATCGGTCCCTCGCTGGGTGGCTACACTCGTTGCGTGCAAGCGTACCGCGCCCGACCCCGCGCCTTCATTGCGGGCCGCCGATGAGGGCCTGGCCCGCCGGTTCGCCACGGGACGAGGGCGAAGCCGAGGTCGATCGGACGCTCGACGAACTCGCGGACCGCGGGATCGACCTTGACCCCGCCACGCCCGGCCAGCACCGCCATGGTGACGAGATCCACCCGTCGGACCATGCCCACCCGCACGTCCATTCCGGAACCGATGAGCCGCCGGTCATCGGGATCGTGGGCGCCGGTGCAGTGGGTACGGCCCTCGGGGTAGCGCTCAACCGGGCCGGCTGGCAGGTCGGGGCAGTGGCCTCCCGCGACCCCGGCCGTCGGGAGCGGTTTCGGTCTCTCGTGCCCGGGGCTCGTGGCTTCGCCGAGGCGACGGCCCTCCTCGATGAGGTTGAGCTCGTCGTCCTCGCCGTGCCCGACGATGCCCTCGCCGGACTGGCCGGGCGCCTCCACCTGTACAGCGGCCAGGCGATGGTTCATACCTCGGGTGCCCTGGGAGCCGAAGTCCTGGAGCCGGCAATGGCTGCCGGAACGCAGGTTGGCGCGTTCCACCCGCTCGTGGCCTTTGCCGATGTGGAGCTCGCGGTGGCCGCCCTGAACGGCGCGACCGTGGCGATCGAGGGCGACGACCAGCTCGCGGAACTCCTCGCCCGCATGGCCGACGCGATCGGGGCTACGCCGGTCCGGTTGCCGCCCGGGACGAAGGCCGCGTATCACGCCGCGGCCGTTCTCGCCGCCGGCGGTTTCGTGGCCCTGCTCGACGCCATCGCCGAACTCGGTTCGGTAGCCGGGCTGGACGAGGCCGGCTCGCTCGCGATCTACGGACGGCTCGTCGAGCAGACGCTCGCGAACGCGCGGGCGCTGGGGATCAGCCGGGCACTCACAGGCCCAATGACTCGAGGCGACACCGGCACACTTGAGCGGCACCTGGCGACGCTGCGCGCGCATGCCCCGGGCGTCCTCCCCCTGTACGTGGCCGCAGCCGAGCGAGAGATCGCCCTGGCTGAAAGGCGGGGCGTGCTGGCACCGGAGGCTGCAAGAACAATGCGCAGTTCCCTTGCGCCGCCGGACTGACGCGATACCATACGCCCGATGGAGCACAGCATCGCCGCCAGGTACGCAGCGCGTCCGGTAGCCAGTTTCCCCCCGCCGTCCGCCCGCAGCCGCGAGCGGCGCCTCGGGTTGCGCTCTGCGATCGCCTTCCGCGCGACGTCGAGCCGAAGGACTGTGCTCAGGGGCGAGACCTCGTCCGCCGTGGCCCGCCTGCGCGGCGGCACGCGGGGCATCACCCCCACGCGCGCGCCTCGCCCGGGCTCGGGCCGTTTGCGCCCGGTCGTTTCAATGACCTGGTCGCGGTCTGTGCCGGTGGGCCGCTCGAGCGCCGCCGCGGCCCCGTGGCTGGCCTGAGGTCCGCCACCGCCACGTCCGCCGGTGGGATCGTCATCAGCTTCGAGGGCGGCGTTCCGTCGCTTGTCGTCGGGCTGCGGCGCCGGGATGGTGCCCGACGAAGAGGAACCTGGACACTCCCAAAGGGCACCCCGGACCCGGGTGAGACCATGGAGCAGACCGCGCTCCGCGAGGTCGAAGAGGAAACCGGACTCCAAGTACGGATTCTCGGCCCATTGCCCTCGATCTCCTACGCCTTCGTCCAGGACGGCAAGCGCATCCACAAGACCGTGCACTACTGGCTGATGGAGCCCGTGGCCGGTGACCTGGCCCGCCACGACCGGGAATTCGAGCGCGTCCGCTGGGTCCCACTCGCCGAGGCGGCCAACCTGCTCACATTTGCGACCGAGCGGGCCCTGGTCGGTACGGCCGCCGCCTCCCTGATCGACCCGTCCACCACGCCAGAACACGTCGCCGCGGGCGCGGCGGCGCACCAGACGGAGTCCTCCTCACGATGACCGAGCAGGCCGCTGTGCCGCTGCGCGAAACCGCCCTTGTCGACGAACACCGAGCGCTCGGCGCGAAGCTCATTGAGTTCGGCGGCTGGTTGATGCCGGTCCAGTACGGCGGCATTCTCGAGGAGCACCGGGCCGTCCGCGAGCGGGCGGGCATGTTCGATCTGTCGCACATGGGCGAGCTGTTCGTGGACGGCCCCGCGGCCGGCGACGCGCTGGCGGCCGCGGTGGTCTCCGATCCCCGGACCCTGGTCATCGGCCGGGCCCAGTATTCGATGATCTGCGCCGAAGACGGCGGGGTCATTGACGACCTGATCATCTACAGGCTGGCTGAGGATCGCTTCCTCGTCGTAGCGAACGCCGGCAATGCCGGTGTCGTGTCCGACGCGCTGGCCGACCGGCTCGCAGGCTGGGAGGCGGTGCTCGACGACCGGTCCATGGCGACCTCGCTGGTGGCGATCCAGGGCCCCGCTTCCGTTCGCGTGCTCCAGCCGCTGACCGACGTCGATCTCGGCGCCCTGCGCTACTACGCCATCGCCGAAGGCCGGGTGGCCGGGATCCCGGCGCTGGTGGCACGGAGTGGGTACACGGGCGAGGACGGCTTCGAGATCTTCGTCGATTGGGGACTGGGCGCCGACGTGTGGGCGGCGCTGGTGCGTGCCGGGCATGACGCGGACGTCATCCCGTGCGGGCTCGGGGCGCGAGATACCCTGCGCCTCGAAGCCGGGATGCCGCTCTACGGCAACGAGCTGGACCGCGGCACGAACCCATTCGAGGCCGGCTTTGGGCGCGTCGTGAAGCTCGACAAGCCGGGCGACTTCGTTGGCGGCTCCGCGCTCGCCCGCGTGGCGGAGCGCGGGATCGCGAAGCGCCTCGTGGGCCTCGTCATCACCGGTCGAGGGATCGCCCGTCACGGGTATCCCGTTCAGCGCGATGGCCGTGCCACCGGTCTCGTTACCTCCGGGACGCATTCGCCGACGATCGGGCGGCCCATTGCGATGGCCTACGTCCATCCCGACGACGGAGAACCGGGTACGATCCTCGCCGTCGAGGTGCGCGACCAGGCGGTCGCGGCCGAGGTGGTGTCCCTGCCGTTCTATCGCCGACCGCGCTGATCAAGGATCGCCGCGGCCCACCAAGTCGCATGATCGAGTCACGCCCAGGAGGAGGACGCACCGCGATGGCCCCGTCGGATCTCCGGTATACCAAGGACCATGAGTGGGTTCGGCTCGATGGCGACGTGGCAACGGTGGGTCTCACCGCCTACGCTGCCGACCAGCTCGGCGATGTCGTGTTCGTGGAGCTTCCGGAGGTCGGCCGGATGCTCACCCAGCACGCGACCTTCGGCGTGGTCGAATCCGTCAAGGCGGTGAGTGACGTGTTTGCGCCGGTCGCCGGTGAGGTGATGGGCGCGAATGGCAACCTTGCCGGATCACCCGAGGTGGTTAATTCCGATCCATACGGCGCTGGCTGGCTGATCCGGGTACGCATCTCGGATCCCGCCGCCATTGATGAGCTGCTCGACGCCGCGGCATATGAACGGCTCATCGCGGAAGGCTGACCGCCAGATCGCCAACCGCCGGACTGCGCCTGTTTGGACGCCGACGGTGGACGATGAACCTCTGCGCTGACGAACGTGTATCGGCGTGATGGGGGAGCGAGTGCGCCCCGACCCGAGGATCGAAACGACCCGAGGATCGAAACCGATGGATGACCAGCGAGGCCTCCCGGCCGACCCGTTGAGCCCGCCCTCGGACGCGGAGCTGCTTCGCCGCATCCAGGCCGATGACCTGGATGCCTTCGAGTTGTTCTTCGAGCGGTACCGTCGGAACGTCTACCGGACCAGCTACGGCCTGCTCGGGGATCGATGCGCCGCCGAAGAGGTCCTGCTGGACACCTTCGCCCGCGCATATCGCCATCGGGCCACACTTCGCCTCGACGTGTCTCCCTTGCCCTGGCTCAACCGGGTCGCAATGAACCTCGGTTACTCACGCCACGCCAGGCGTCGTCTGCCGACACAGGCGATTGACGACACCGTCGCGGCGTCGCTCGGAGACGGCGGCATGCAGCCGGAGGCTCGCGCCGAGCAGGCCGAGCTCCAGCAGGCCGTGCGGCGCGGGATCGCTTCACTGCCGGAAAAGCAGCGGAGCGTGGTCGTTCTCTACTACCTGCAGGAACTGAGCCTCCGGGAGACGGCGACCGCGCTCGGCGTCGCGCTCGGGACCGTCAAGTCCCGGCTGCACTACGCGGTCCAGGCACTTCGCCTTCATCTCGAGGCCGATGAACCGACCCCGGCTTCGCCGCTCGCGCCGCAGGCGGCGCCGGCACGCCGCGAGGCGCCGCGATGACCATCCGCCAGCGGTCAGGTACCGGGCGCGCCGAATGTCGTCGGTATCTACCCGTGCTCCTTGACGTTGTCGAGGAATTGGTGGCGATGAGCGGCGCTGCGGCGATCGGACGGGTCGGCCTGACAGCCGGTCCGGATGCCGACGACCACCTCGAGCGATGCCCCGAGTGTCGCGCGATTGCAGCCGACACGGCGCTCGCTCTCATCAGGATCCGACGATGGGCGCGAGTTGCTGCGCACGAGGAGTCGTCGGCCGACGCATCGGTGCGGCTCCGGTCGCGCGTGGAGGCCTCCCGTCTGCAGCTGCGCGAGACGGCCTGGCGCGCGCGAGCCAGCCTGGCCGGCCTGATCACGAGCACCTTGCTCGTCGGGGTCATCGTCGGCCGGATGGCCATGTCCGGGACGACGCCGGGCTTCCTCCCGGCGGGCGAGCCGGTCGGGCCGTCGATCCGTGGCCAGTTCGTCCTTCCAGTCGAGATGCGCTACATCCGGCAGTCGCAACAGGCAACGGCAGCGCGGTCGGCGTCCCCTTCCGACGGCGCGTCATCCGGTCAGCGGCAGATCCCGGACGGGACCGGTCCCGGAATGAAGGAGGTGAGCCCGCCACAACCAGAGAGCCCGGTTCGCGTCGTCAGTTGACAACGCCCCTTCCGGGTCCGCATAGTAGTTTGAAGCGCAGACGCCGCTGCTCACCCGTGCGCGAAATCCCCGTGCCTTGTGCTATGTCACTCGGTGCAGGACGCCACCGGAGCGATCGTCTGACGAGTGGAAGTTGACGAGAGTCACATTGGAGGAGCATTGATGCGGAAGTCACTATTCGGCTTGCTCGCGGGCGCGGCGATCGTGTTCGCGGCATGCGGAGGTGCGGCGAGCCCGTCACCAACCAGCGCGCCTGTCATAACAGACGCCCCGCCGGTCATTACCCCCCAGCCGGTCGAGGAAGTCGATCTGTTCAACAGCGAGTACGCCAGCCTTGTTGAAGCCGGTACCGATGGCGGCACGATCGTCATCGGCGACTGGCAGGAGGCGAATCAGTTCAACCCGTTCTACCTCGGCCAGGTGACCGAGGCGAACGTCGCGTCCACCGCCTGGTCGACACTCTACGTCACCACACACGAGTTCAAGCACATCCCGGACCTCGCGGCCGAACTCCCGACCACGGACAACGGCGGCGTCAAGGTCCCCGGCGACGGCGGCGACGCCATGACCATCACCTGGAAGCTCCGCGACGGCCTGAAGTGGTCGGATGGGCAACCGCTCACCTGCGACGACTTCAAGTACGCGTGGGAGTGGGTCCTCGATCCGGAGAACGTCGGCGTCATCACGTTGGGCTACGACAGCGTCACCGCGTTCGACTGCCCGTCGGATACGGTCATGGTCCAGCACTGGGACGCGATCTACGGCGCCTACCTCAACTTCCAGGTTGCACCGCTCCCGCGGCACTTCCTCGAGGCGATCCCGATGGCCGACATCGTGGCCGGCTCCGGGTTCCGCCCGGACGAGATCGTCAACATGCCGGTCTCTGGCGCATTCAAGTTCGGCTCGGTTACGCCCGGCCAGGACCTGCGCATGGTCCGCAACGAGCACTACACCAGCCCGATCTCGGGCAAGCCGGCTCACCTCGATACCCTGATCTTCAAGTGGTACACGGACGCCGACGCGATGATCGCCGGCTACCGTGGCGGTGAGGTTGACTTTGCGACAGACCTCCAGGACTCCGACCTCGTCAAGGTCGCGGACCTCGGAGACGAAGTGTCGGCCGCTCCGGCCCTGCTGTACGAGTTCTGGCGCCCCAACTGGGCCACCTTCGAAGACGCCGACGAGACCCTGGCCATCGGCGGCTGCTCGCGCAATGCCGCGGTGACCGACCGTGGTGACTTCTGCCCGGTGTCCGACCCGGCAGTCCGCCAGGCCGTCTCGACGGCCATCGACAAGGCTGCCATCAACGAGCGCCTGCTGGGCAATACGGTCCAGCTGGCCAACACCAACACCCTGCCCGGACTGTGGTACGCCTCGGATCAGCCGTCCGCGGCCTTCGATCCGGCGAAGTCAAAGGCGACCCTCGAGGCCGCCGGCTGGGTGGACGGCGACGGCGACGGCGTCCGCGAGAAGGACGGCATTCGCCTGAAGATCGAACTGTGCACCACCACCCGCCAGGTCCGCATTGACACCCTCGCCCTCGGCGCGGCGTGGCTCAAGGACGTGGGTATCGAGACGGTCGTGAACGCGGTGTCGCCGGCGGACATCTTCGCCGACTACAACGAGTCCACCCGTGACACGCCGTGCGCAATGGCGCACAGCAACTTCGACATCTCGGAGCATGCGTTCTCGGCGCCATTCGACCCGAACGCCAACTTCTCGACCTACCACAGCTCACAGCTCGAGCCGAACGGCGGCAACGATGCGTTCGTCAAGAACGCGGATGTCGACAAGGCGCTCGAGACGGTCCGCGACAACGTCGACTTTGCCGTCATCCGTGACGCGAGTGCGGAGTTCCAGACGATCTACGTCCGGGACATCCTGGAGATCCCGCTCTACTACCGCAAGAACGTCGAGCTCCACTCGCCCAAGGTCGGCAACTTCTTCTCCAATGGGACCTCATTTGGCCCGACGTGGAACGCCGTCGACTGGTACGTCAAGGGGTAGCAAGCCCCACCTGACCCTCCGGGTCAGCATCTTCGACCCGTAGCTTCTCGGGGCGCTCGCCACGCGGGCGCCCCGAGTTCTATCCTCCGCGTACCTCACGACGATCCGGCCCGATCCGAGCGACGAGGACCCACGGTGCTGCGATGATCAAGTACATCGTTCGACGAGTGATCCAGGCGATCCCCGTCCTCTTTGGAATCACTATCGTGGTCTACGCCATCCTGCTGGCGGCCCCCGGCGGTCCGACCGCCAAGTTCGCCCAGAATCCCCGGATCACGCTGGAAATGAAGGAGGACTTCAAGAGGGCCTGGGGTCTCGACCAGCCGGTCCCCGTCCAGTACTGCCGGTGGATGGGCTTCTGCAACAAGCTCGTCGACGACAAGGTCCTGGGGATCCTGCCCGCACCGGCCGCTTTCATCGGTCCGGACGGCTGGCTGAATGCGTTTCCCGCGTCGCTCAGCGGCGCCACGAACGGCGTCCTCCACGGGGACTTTGGCTTTTCGATTGCGACGGGCGAGCTGGTCAACAGGTCGATCAGCCGGGCGGCCCTGCCGACACTCATCCTTGCCGGCACGGCGCTCTTCGTGTGGCTGGTGGTGGCGATCCTCATGGGGGTCTACGCCGCGATCCACCGCTACTCGCTGTTCGACCAGGCGGCAACCGTGTTCGCCTACGTCGGCTATGCCATGCCGACGTTCTGGCTCGGGATCATGCTCATCTTCCTGTTCAGCGGGCCCGGCCTGAACATCCTCCCGGCCGGGGGCATGACGGAGACGCGGGTCTCGCCGCCCTTCGGCAGCGACGACTACTGGGGCTACTTCGGGGCGAACACCCTGGACGCGATCCTGGACATCGGAAAGCACCTCATCCTGCCCGTGATCACGCTCGTCGTCGTCAACATCGCCGGTGACTCACGCTACGTCCGCGCAAGCATGCTCGA
>Ga0209520_10002775_pt1 | contig 10078 bp, 10 predicted proteins | sample Rifsed16ft1_FD_184009 | JGI IMG/M metagenome (GOLD analysis project Ga0209520, IMG submission 184009) | Soil microbial communities from Rifle, Colorado, USA - sediment 16ft 1 (version 2) | ecosystem: Environmental > Terrestrial > Deep subsurface > Rock core/Sediment | place: Rifle, Colorado...
GCTACGCCTTGCATGAAGAGCCTCGAACTGGTAATGAACGATTGCGGAGCTGAGCACCGGCGATAGCGAATGCGATTCCCTGGTCCACCACTCCAGAAGCTCGCGCATGAGCCCCGACACCAGCTCGGGTGGCGGCGGGACGTAGGGCCCGACCCGGACGTGGGTCGTCCGGTAGCGCCCCGCTTCCCCCTGGTCCATGACCCGCCCCGCGATGATCTTGTGCAGCCGCAGGACGTCCTCATGCGTGACGGTCTTCCTGGCGGAGTGTTTCTCGATGTAGCGCAGCGCCGCGAAGTAGTTCACCACTTCCCGCCGCGCGCGATCGGGGATCGCGGGCAGGTCCCGACCCTCCTCGACGGCGCGCACCTGCTCGAGCGTGAGCGGATTGCCTTCGATCGCCGTAGAGGAATGCGTGTTGCGCGCCCGGGTGTCCTTCTGCAGGGCCGGGATCCACGGCACCTCGACCGTCGCGCCGGCGATGCGCTCGCGCAAGGCCGCGACGTCCTGCACGAGCGCAAGGAGCCGTGGGGTGATCGTGAACTTCGGCTGGTAGGCCATGGTGCAGAGCCTACGCCGTAAGTCAAGCATGAGTCAAGTTATCAGTCAACCCGCGGACTCGCCGCGCGACGCAGCTTGATCTGGGTCAATAACGCGGCAGGACCGGGGAGCTAGATTTCCAGCCTGAATCCCCGGTTCGGAGGACGCGACCCATGAGACCCGCACACCGGAAGTTCATCCTGAAGCAGCTCAAGCGGCACAACATCATGAGCCTCGCCACCGTGCGCGCCGACGGATATCCGCAGACGACCACCGTCGGCTACGCGAACGACGGGCTCGATCTCTATTTCTGCTGCGATCGCGTGACCCAGAAAATCCGCAACCTCAGGCGCTCCCCCAAAGTGTCGCTGACGATCGACCACGACACCAAGGTCTGGAGCCGCATCAAGGGGCTGTCGATGGGGGCGCGGGCGCGGGTGCTCGCGAAGCCGGGCGAAGTCACGCGCGCCTTCGAGCTGCTCGCCCGCAAGTTCCCGCAAATGCGGACGTTGTCGAAGGAGGACCTCGCGGGCACGGCCTTCGTCAAGGTGACGCCGAAAGTGATTTCGGTCCTCGATTATTCGAAGGGCTTCGGCCACACCGACCTCGTCCGGCCGTAGCAACCGGCCCTGCGCTCATCCCTGGAATAAAGTTGGTCGTCGCGGGCTTGCCGGGACAGATCGAACTCAAGATCTCCCGGCCCCTATAATCGCCGCTGTCGTGCCAACACGATAGAAAGAAGAGTCCAGTCCGTGATCTCCATCGGTAAATTCAAGCTGCACTACGCCTGGGTCGTCCTGTTCGCAGCGTGCATGCTCAATATCGCGAGCCGCGCCGACGCAGGCTCGTTCGGCGTTTTCGTCGAGCCCCTCGTCGAGCTTTTCGGCTGGTCGCGGGGCGACATATCAGTTGCCTATTCCGTGGCCTTTCTAGTGGGACTGCCTGCCGTCGTGATCATGGGCTGGCTGGGCGATCGCTACGGGGCCCGTCTGCTGATGATCGGAGCCGCCCTGCTCATCACCGCAGGCACGTTTCTCCTCGGGACCATCACGGAGCTCTGGCAGTTCTACGTCTATTACGGGTTCTTTGTCGGCTCGATGGGTCATGCGGCTTTCACCGTGCTGCTGCCCGTCATCCTCACCCGCTGGTTCGATCGCTACATGGGCCTTGCAGTCGGCATTTACTGGGCGGCCATGGGCGTCGGCCCCATGATTTTTGCTCCCGTGTTCCGGTGGCTCATCGAAACGCGCGGCTGGGCACAGGCGTTCACGCTCATCGCAATCGTCGTCGGCGTCATCCTGATGGCGTTTTCGCTCCTCATCCGAAGCAGTCCGCGGGAAATGGGGCTCACCCCGTATGGAGCGGACAAATCGCCCCCGGAGCCGCACGTCCCTGTGGCGGCCGGCATCGCGCCAGCGGGTCTGGGCGAGGTTCTAACCAGGCGACCGGTATGGCTCCTGATCGCGATCCACCACACAGGCTGCGTCGGACACTCGGTCATCCTGGCCCATATCGTGTCCATGGCGATCGTGCAGGGCGTGTCCGGGATGGAGGCAGCGGGTGTGCTGAGCACAATCGCGGGCGCCTCGGCCGTCAGCCGCTTCGCTTCCGCCATCCTCGCGGCGCGGTTCGGCGGCCGGGTCCTGCTGACGATCGCGCTGATCGGCCAGAGCGCTCCGATCTTCATCCTGTTCTTTGCCCAGGAGGCCTGGGTGTTCTATCTGTTCGCCCTCATCTTCGGCCTGTGCTACGGCGGCGAGATGGTGGGCTTCCCCATCATCAACCGCCAGTTATTCGGCGCAGCCGCACCGCTCGGCACGATCTATTCCTTCCAGATGGTGGGCGCCGGCACCGGCATGGCCCTCGGCGGCTGGCTCGGCGGCTTCCTGTTCGACGTGTCCGGCGCCTACACGTGGTCGATTGCCGCCGCCATCCTGACGACCTGTCTGGGCATCCCATTGGCGCTTGCCCTGCCGCGCCACAAGAGGCCGCCCGCGGCCGGTTCGAGAGCCGTGATGAAGCCCGCGCCCGTCGCAGGATGAAACCGGCGCGGGGGAAACGGGCCAGGCTTGAATTCTTCGTCATCCCTAGCGCAAAGCGGATCAAGAAAGCACGGCCGATTGATCTGGATCAAGAAAATACATTGGCACACCTTGGCTTTCCTATGTATCTTTTTCCTGACAATGTGATTGACATCCGTCAACGAATATGGACCTGCAATTAAAAGGGAAACGCGTTCTTGTCACCGGTGGCTCCAAGGGTATCGGTTTCGGTTCGGCCTGCGTGTTGGCCGAGGAAGGTTGCCGCGTGCTGATCGCCGCGCGCGATGCCGCGGCACTCGAGGAGGCGGCGCGCGCCATCCGCGCGAAAACCGGCAGCGAAGTCCTGTGGAAAGCGGTGGACCTGTCGCAGCGCGGCGCTGCGGAGGCCCTGTCGAATTGGGCGGGCGATCTGGACATCCTCGTCAACAACGCTGGCGCCGTTCCCGGGGGCGACCTGCTCGCGGTCGACGAGGACACTTGGCGTCGCGGGTGGGAGCTCAAGGTGTTCGGCTACATCAACCTTTCGCGGGCGGTGTATGCAAAGATGAAGTCGAAGAAGCAGGGCGTCATCATCAATATCCTGGGTAACTTCGGCGAAAAGGTGAACGCCGCATCGATCGCGGTCTCTTCGGCCAACGGCGGCCTGATGGCGTTTACGCGCGCTTTGGGTGGCGTCTCGCACGTCGATGGGATCCGGGTGGTTGGCGTCAGCCCGGGTCCGGTCACCACCGACCGGCTCGTGAGCGTGTATAAACGAATGGCTGAGGTGAGACTCGGCGATGCCCGTCGCTACGAGGAGTTATTCGGCGAGCTGGGATTCGGCCGGCCCGGGACCGTGGAGGAGATCGGCTGGGCGGTGGCTTTCCTCGCTTCGCCGCGTTCCTCATACACCACCGGCGTCATCCTCACCATCGACGGTGGACTGGTGAGCCGGTCTTGAATTGACCTACGGGAACGGAGGAGCGAATGAACACAGCGAGGGCGACGGTGATCTTGTTGGTGGGGAGCTTTTGGGTCGCGCTTTCGGCAGGGGCCCAGGTTCGCGATCCGGCACCAAGCTTTCCCAGCCGGCCGATACGGTGGGTCGTACCCGTGCCTATCGGAGGGACCAACGACATCCTTTCGCGGCTGTTTGGTCCCAAGATTCACGCCGCCTGGGGTCAGCAGGTGATCGTCGACAACCGTCCCGGCGGGGCCTACGTGATCGGCACCGACATCCTCGCGAAAGCCGTGCCGGACGGATACACCGTAGGCATGCTGCTTTCATCGCACGCGGTCGGTCCATACGCGATCAAGAATCTCCCCTATGACCCGATCAAGGATTTCCAGCCCATTTCGATGGTGGCTTTGGTGCCCGGGGTCCTGGTCACGAGGCCGGACGTGCCGGTGGCCAGCGTCAAAGACGTGATAGCGCTCGCCAAGTCGAAGCCCGGGCAGCTCAACTACGGCCCGCCCGGCCAGCTCTCCTCCGGCCACATGTCCATGGAACTGCTCAACGTGATGGGCGGAGTGAAGATCACCTATGTGCCGTACAAGGGCGGCGCGCCGGCGATCCAGGGCGTGCTCGTCGGGGAAATCCATTTCCTGATTCTCAGTCCGCCTGCCGTCATGGGATTCCTTCAGAGCGGGCGGCTCAAGGCCATCGCGACCACCTCCGTCAAGCGATCCCCGGGCCTGCCCCAGGTGCCGACTTTCAGCGAGTCCGGACTCCCGGGCTTCGATACATCGGAGTGGTATGCAATGTTCGCTCCGGCGAAGATTCCGCGCCCGGTGCTCGCGAAGTTCAATGCCGAGATCAACCGCATTCTCGCCATGCCCGACATAAAAAAGCGCATGCTTACGCTCGGGGCGATTCCCAGTGGCGGTACCCCCGAGGATCTTGGCGCGTTTCTGAAGAGCGAGATGGACCGCTGGGGCAAGGTGACGCGGGAAATCAACCTGCAGCCGAACTAAGAGCAATCCAGATGGTGGGCGCCGGCACCGGCACGGCGCTCGGCGGCTGGCTGGGCGGCTTCCTCTTCGACCTCTCCGGCGCCTACACGTGGTCGATCGCCGTCGCGATCCTCACGACCTGCCTCGGCGTAGAAGCACGCCTAGCGGTTGTTGCCGCGCTGGATGATGTGAACGGGCAGCCCGGTTACCCGTTGCCGCTGACGCCGTGCCATGCAGGGCTCAACGCATGCCGGCCGGGGCGCGATGACTCGAGCTTGGAACATCAGCCCGACCCTTCGATCTGATTGCTCTTTGCCCGGGGTTTGAACCCATGGGTTTCCGTGAAGTCGCCGTGACTGCCGGTCTTCGCGGCGGTTAAACTATCCCATTTACAAATGGATCGCGAAGCAATGACACGGGCAGGAGTTGTCGGCTGTGGATTGATGGGCACGGCGTGCACGCGGCGCCTCACGCGAGCCGGTTTCGAAGTCGTGGCCTACGACATTGATGAAGGAAAGCGCAACGCCATTGTTGGTGCTGGAGCAAAGGTCGCCGCAACGATCGCGGATGTGACCAAGACATGCCATGTGATTGTGCTGGCCGTGTTTGATACCGGCCAGGTAGAGGAAGTCATCGAGGCTCCGGGTGGTGTTCTCGAAGCCATGGGCCAGATATCCGGGTCGCGCATTCTGATCTGCACGAGCACCTGTGACCCGGATCGTCTCGCCGCGCTGGCCACACGCATCCGGCCCCGTGATGTTCACCTTGTCGAGGTTCCGATTTCCGGGACGAGCAGGCAGGTGGCCGAGGGCGAAGGAGTAGGGCTCGTGGGGGGCGATCCCTCGGTGGCAGACCGCGCGGCGGCGGTGCTCGATGCGATCTGTCCGCGCCGCCATTTCATAGGCGAGGTCGGCAGCGGCTCGCGGGCGAAACTGGCGGTGAACCTCATTCTCGGGCTCAACCGTGCCGCGATCGCGGAAGGGCTCGTGTTTGCGGAACGGCTGGGTCTTGACCGATCGGCGTTCCTGGACGTTGCGCGCGGCTCGGCCGCATACTCGCAGGTTATGGACATAAAGGGCCCGCTTATGGCGCGCCGCGAGTATAAGACCCCGCAGAGCCGCGTCGATCAGAGTCTGAAAGACTTTCGGCTCATGCTCGCACAGGCGCGCGAGTCGGGACAGGAACTGCCCTTCGCAAGCCTGTATGCGCAGTTGCTCGAAGACTGTGTCCGGCACGGCGAAGCGGAATGGGATAACGCGGCGATCGTGGAAGCGATCGCCCGGCGCCGCCGGTCCTGATGGGACCGGATTGGGCCGCAGGTCCGCGGGCTTCAGAAGCACCTGCACAACGGATTTTTCACTGGGGACGACTTTCAGGTTGCTTGCGACGAGAGATCAGCCGAACAGGAGGCTTGTCATGTGCGTGAGAAAAATTGCCGCCGTCATGTTTGTCGCCGTGTCCGGTACCCTTGGTGGCGCGGCGTGGTCTCAGACTTATCCGACCCAGCCGATCCGGTTCATTGTTCCGTTTCCCGCGGGGGGAGGGGCCGACATCTTTGCCCGTGTGGTGGGCCGAAAGCTGAGCGAGAACTTGGGGCAGAGCATCGTGGTGGATAACCGCGCCGGGGCATCGGGCATCATCGGTTGCGAGGTGGTTGCCCGCTCTGCGCCGGATGGATACACCTTGTTGATGGGGACCACGGGCACGCACACCACCAATCCGGCGGTTTTCACCAAGCTGCCGTACCATCCGCTCAGGGATTTCGCGGCGATTTCGCTGGTTGGCGAATCGCCGTTTGTTCTGCTGGTCCATCCCTCGCTGCCGGTGAAGAACGTCAAGGAGCTGATCGAGTTTGCGAGGGCCCGCCCCGGACAGCTCACATACGCCTCCTCCGGGACCGGCAGCTCCTCGCACCTCGGGTTCGAGCTGTTCAACCTGATGGCGGGGATAAGAGGGGTGCATGTGCCGTATAAGGGACTGCCGCCCGCCACCATGGACACCATCTCCGGGTATGTCACGATGACGTGGAATTCGATTACGGCCTCCGCGCCCTTTATCCGGAACAAGCAGCTCCGGGCGCTTGGCATCGGGTCGATGAAGCGCTCGGCCCTGATGCCGGAAATACCCACGATCTCCGAGGCCGGCCTGAAGGGGTTCGAGCTCGGGTCGTGGTACGGGATATTCGCCCCGGCCGGGACGCCGCCCGATGTTGTGCGCCGGATTCACAATGAGGTCGCGAGGGCGGTCAACGACCCTGGTCTACGGGGCCAATTTGCAGCCCTGGGCGCCGAGCCGGTCGGCAGCACCCCTGAAGAGTTCGTGGAAGTCCTGAAGCGCGATCTCGTCAAGTGGGCGAAGGTCGCCCGACAGGCGAACGTGAAGGCGGACTAGAATTGGCGCCCGCGTGCGGGTGCTACTTCGCGCGAAGGCGGTTCACCTTCTCTTCACTGACCACGATACCCAGCCCCGGCCCGCGCGGCCGGCGAACCGTCCCGCGTTCGATCGCGAGCGGCCTGTCGGCGACGTCCTCGGCGAGGTAGTGGTTGGTGATATTGAGCCCCCAGTCCAGATTGGGGGCGATGCAGCCAAGCTGCACGATCGCCGCTGCGGCGACGCTCGATTCGGCGACTTTGCCTGCCAGGTTGATGCTGAGGCCAAGCGCGCCGCACACCGACATCGCCTGCACGGTCGCGGCAATACCTCCCATCTTGATTATCTTGATATTGGCGCCCTGAATTGCCCCGCTGCGATGCAGTAAAAGCAGGCTCGAAAGGTCGCCGACGGATTCGTCGCCACTGAGCGGGATCGGGCTTGACCGCGCAAGCGCAGCCATGCCGTCGATGTCGTCGCTGCGCAGAGGTTGCTCCATGAAAAGCAAACCGGCGTCGCGCGCGTTTTGCGCAAAGAGACGCGCGTTGGCGAAGGTCATTCCCATGTTGGCGTCGGCGCAAAGCGCAACCGCGTCGCCGAGATGGCGTCGGATCTCGATAGCGGCGCGCGCCTCGTCGAGCGGGTGCTTAATGCCGATCTTCAACTTGAAAAATGACCATCCCTCGGCAAGCTTGCCCTCGGCCTCCGCGACGTCCTCCTCGACCTTCGGGTTGCCGAGCAGGTACATGGGCCGCAGAGTGTCGCGCAAGCTCCCCCCGAATAGATCGGCCACCGAGACTCCGAGATGACGCCCTACGAGATCGTTAATAGCCATATCAACCGCGCACTTCGCCCCGGTGTTGTGCAGGAGGGCCTGCGCGCACCGCCGCGCGATCTCGGCACGACGCAGAGCGTCCTGTCCCCTCACGAGCGGCGCCAAGTGATTGTTTACCGCGGCAACCATGCCCGGCAGCACATCGCCCGTCATGAGCGGCGCGGAAGCCGCTTCGCCCCACCCGGTGAGACCGTTTGCGGCCTCTATCCGTACGAGCAGGTTGTATGCCCGTTCAACCCGCTCCCCGGCCATCACTACAGGCTTCTTCAATGGCAGTGCGACGGGAACTGCCTCTACGTTCGTAATTATGAGAGGGGCTTCTTCGCGACCGGAGAGCGCCGCACCCTTAGGACGCGCTGTTGTCTCGTCCATATTGTCTCTAGTTGTTTCCGTCTGCCGTGCGACCAATTGGGATTCTATCTCTTCGACGGCGGCCTGGGCCTTTATCCGCTCCGAAGACGGAACGACCGGGTCAGTCGGCGCCTACACGTGGTCGATTGCTGCCGCCATCCTGACGACCTGCCTGGGCATCCCGTTGGCGCTTGCCCTGCCGCGCCACAAGAAAAAGCCGCCTGCGGCCGGTTCGAAAGCCGTGATAAAGCCCGTGCCCGTCGCGGGATGAAGCCGGTGAGGCGGCCAACGGCGGCTTCGCGCTCGGCAACGATCGGTTCAAAGCGCAGATCGCGCAGATGCTGAAGCGGCGCGTGGAGCGCGGCGCCCCAGGACGGCCCAGGAATGAAAAGCCCAAGCTATCAGAGGCTGACATTCAGGCCGGCTGATTTCATCTGCCGGAAAACGTGGTCTGTCCCCGGTTTTTCGGTCGGCGCAACGCCCGATTCGGCCAATATGGACAAAATAGCCCTATTTTAGGTAAAATGGCCATTATTCCTGGAGGCCCATATGTCCGCCACGCTGACTTTCCGCAATAGCCAAGGCGAACTGGTCGATGTCCCGGCAGTCGCCGCCACCCGTCTCAAGAACGAGTTCGGGGCTGTTCTCGAGCAGGCCCTTCGTGGAGGAGCGGTCGCGATCACCCGGCACGACACGCCCAAGGCGGTCCTGATTTCGTATGACGAGTTCCAGTCACTGGTCAAAGCACGCTCTCACAGCTTGAGCGACCTGAGCGCCGAGTACAACGTGCTGCTCGCCCGCATGCAGACGCCCAAGGCGAGAAAGGGCATGAAGGCGGCGTTCAACGCCTCGCCCGACGAGCTCGGGCGGGCCGCCGTCAAGGCAGCGCGTAAACGCCGCTGATCCGGCGGCTCACAGGCTCATCGATGCCTCCTGCCCGGGCGTCGCGCATCTACGTCATTGCCGGCGTCAACGGCGCGGGCAAGAGCTCCATCGGTGGCGCTGCGTTTCGCGCCTTCGGGGGTGATTACTACAACCCCGATGAGGCTGCCCGGCAATTGATCGCCGCGGACCCGGGACTGGATCCGACCGAAGCCGACGTCGCGGCGTGGCAGCAAGGCGTTGGGCTGTTGAGGCAGGCCATCGCCGAACACCTGGATTTCGCCATTGAGACAACGCTGGGTGGAAACACCATACCGCGCCTGCTTGCTGAAGCCGCGGCACAGGGCGTCGCGATTTACGTTTGGTACGCAGGGCTTTCCAGCCCGGAACTGCATGCACAGCGGGTACGGTCTCGTGTTCGCCAAGGTGGCCACAACGTCCCCGAGGATGCAATCCGCCGGCGCTACGAGCGTAGTCGATTGAATCTCATCGCGCTGCTCCCTCTGCTCGCGGCGCTCCGGATGTACGACAACAGCGCGGAAGCCGATCCTGCGGATGGCGCGACACCCGCACCCGGGCTGGTGCTGCATACCGAGCGCGGAAAGATACTCAATCCCGATGACCTTCCGCGTGCCCCCGACTGGGCGAAGCCGATCGTCGCCGCCGCGTTGAAACTGGCCCAGGAAAGATACCGTTGAATGACGACAGACGGCATTCTGAGGGCTGAGGGAAGGGATGAAGACCTCAAACCCACTGACGGCGCCTGAACTTTTTTGTGCGGCCTACTTCAAGCCGCCCGCCGCTTGTCAGGCTGTTTGATCAGAGACTCGGCGGGAATGCCCAACTTGCCGTGTGCTTTGAGTAGGCGTGGTTCCCCTTTGTCAGGGGTCCATTAAATCGCGTCGCCGCCGAGCGACGTGATGAGTGGGTCTGGTTGGATTCGAACCAACGACCAAGGGACTACCGTGAGGATGCTACCGCAAAGCGAGGGGATGCCGCCGTCTCGAGGTCACGCCCAGTTCCGGCGGTCGACAAACGTGCGAGGCTCGAGGCGGCGACCGGTCGGAAACCGGCGTGCCTCGCGATGCGAGCTCCAGAGCAGGACCGGACCGACGAGGTTGTCGACGAT
>Ga0209520_10002776_pt1 | contig 10076 bp, 6 predicted proteins | sample Rifsed16ft1_FD_184009 | JGI IMG/M metagenome (GOLD analysis project Ga0209520, IMG submission 184009) | Soil microbial communities from Rifle, Colorado, USA - sediment 16ft 1 (version 2) | ecosystem: Environmental > Terrestrial > Deep subsurface > Rock core/Sediment | place: Rifle, Colorado...
GCCGTGGATTGGGCCACGGCGGCGATCGAGGAACTGCGAGCGATGGAAGAGGTGCGGCTGATTCCGCGCTGCACGGTGTTCGGATATTACGACCACAACTTCCTGGCCGCCCTGGAGCGAGTGAGAGGCCACTTGCCGCCTACGGCGCAGACGGGCCCCCGTGAAAGGCTCTGGCGAATTCGTGCCAGGGAGGTCGTTCTCGCCGCGGGCGCCATCGAGCGCCCGCTCGTCTTTCCCAACAATGACCGCCCCGGCATCCTGTTGGCGTCGGCGGTCTCCACCTACGTGAATCGATATGCGGTCGTACCGGGAACGCGGGCGCTTTTGTTCACGAACAACGACAGCGCGTATCGGACGGCGTTGGACCTCGCCGAGGCGGGCACGGAGGTGGTCGCGGTAGTGGACGCGAGACGGGAGCCAGGTGGCGTCCTGCCCTCCCAGGCCCGGCAAAAGGGTATCGACGTGATCGGCGGGCATGTCATCGTGAACGTACGGGGTAAGAAGGCAGTGAGTGGGGCTGAGATCATGCGCCTGGATTCGACTGGACATGCCGTCGAGGGCAAGGTCCGTACGATCCCCTGCGATCTGGTTGCCGTCTCCGGCGGATGGACTCCGAGCGTACACCTGCACTCGCAGTCCGGCGGCAAGGTGCTCTGGGACGAAGTCAAGACCTCCTTTGTCCCCGGCCAATCGGTCCAGGCGGAGCGCTCGGCGGGCTCCTGCACTGGCCGCTTCGCGCTCGGTGAATGTTTGAGCGAAGGTTTCTCTGCCGGCGCCGCCGCCGCTCACAGCGTTGGTTTCGGCGACGGCCAGGTCAAAGCGAGGGCGCCGAGAACCTCCGACGAAACCGAGGAGCCTCTGCGACCCATGTGGTCGGTACCTTCTCGCCAACCGATTTCGCGGGAGCACAAGCAGTTCGTAGACCTCCGAGAGGACGTGAGCGCGGCGGACATCGTGCTGGCGGTGCGCGAGGGCTTCGAGTCGATCGAGCTGGTGAAGCGCTATACCACGCTGGCAATGGGCGTCGATCAGGGCAAGCTGAGCAGCATCAACGGAATGGGAATCGTCGCCAAAACTTTGGGAGTGGACATCCCGTCCGTCGGAACCACCAAGTTTCGTCCGCCATACACGCCCGTCAGCTTCGGCGCTCTCGCCGGTCGCGAGGTAGGACCGATTTTCGACCCGGTGCGCAAAACGTCGATACATCAGTGGCACGCGGAGGCAGGCGCGGATTTCGAGAACGTCGGACAATGGAAACGACCCTGGTACTACGCACGTTCGGGCGAGACGATGCACGATGCGGTAAACCGCGAGTGCCTCGCGGCACGAAACGGTGTTTGCCTCGTCGATCAATCGACACTGGGCAGAATCAACATACAGGGGCCGGACGCCGCCGAGTTCCTCAACCGCGTATATACCAATAACTGGGGCAACCTCCAGGTGGGTCGCTGCCGATACGGCCTTATGCTGGGCGAAGACGGCATGGTGATGGACGACGGGGTGACTGCCCGGCTCGGCAAGAACCACTACTTGATGCACACCACCAGCGGTGGGGCGGCACACGTCATGACCTGGCTCGAGCGCTGGCTCCAGACGGAATGGCCGGAGCTGAGAGTCTACCTCACGTCGGTCACCGACCATTGGGCAAACATCGGCGTGGTCGGACCCGACAGCCGGAAGGTGATCAGCAAGATCTGTGATGATATCGCCTTCTCACACGAGGCGTTCCCTTTCATGTCCGTGCGCGAAGGCAGCGTGGCCGGCGTAAAGGCGCGAGTCTTTCGTATCAGCTTCAGCGGAGAGCTGACCTATGAGGTCAATGTTCCCGCGAGCTACGGCCGGAGCGTGTGGGAAGCTCTGTTCGAGGCTGGCAGGGAATACAGTATCAGCACCTATGGAACCGAGGCCTTACATATCCTGCGTGCCGAGAAGGGCTACATCATCGTCGGGCAGGAAACCGACGGTTCCACCACCCCTGGCGATCTCGGCATGGATTGGATCCTCGGCAAGCAAAAAGACTTCCTCGGAAAACGCTCACTGTCTCGACCCGACTGCGTTCGCCAGGACCGCAAACAACTGGTTGGGTTATTGACGGAAACGCCAACCGACGTGTTGCCGGAGGGTGGGCAGATCGTCGAGTCGCCATCGACTTCGGTTCCGGTGCCCATGATAGGGCACGTGACGTCCAGCTATTACAGCGCCTGCCTTCGCCGCTCCATTGCCCTGGCCCTGGTCAAGTCCGGGCGGTCCCGTATGGGACAAAAAGTCTATGTACCGTTGTTGGACGGTCGAATGGTTTCGGCGGCGGTTGCCAGTCCGGTTTTTTACGACCCGGAGGGAGCGAGACAGAATGTCTGAAAGCCCTCGTCGAGAATCCCCGCTGGCGGAGTTCTACGCCACTGAGCTGGGCGGGAGGGAGCCCGGTGAGGCGGGCTGCGAGCTGCAGGAACGCCCGTTCCTCGGTCATCTCAACTTGCGCGGTGACCCAGCCGACGCCGCGTTTCTCGAAGCGGTGAAGGGAGTGGTGGGATTCGGTTTGCCCCTGCAACCGAACACGATTGCGGGCAACCCCGAGCTAATCGCGCTCTGGCTTGGGCCCAATGAATGGCTGCTCTTGACTCCTCGGGACCAGCAAGCCCGAATCGGCGATGCGCTCCGGACCGCCCTGGGCGACATGTTCGCCGCCGTCACCGACGTGAGCGACGGCCAGACGATGATCACCGTTCGGGGAGCTCATGCCCGTGACGTGTTGGGCAAAGGGTGCTCTCTGGATCTTCACCCCCGGGTCTTCGGTGCGGGACGGTGCGCTCAGACTCTTCTCGCGAGAGCCGGGGTCGTCATCCGCCAGCGGGATGATTCGCCATCGTTCGATGTCATCGTCCGTCGCAGCTTTGCCGATTACCTCGCAAGGTGGCTGAAAGATGCCGCACGAGAATACGGCGTCAGGGTGATCCCTCCGCCCGCGGACTAATATTGCATCCGTTGGCTTATCGCTGCAAAAACGAGTCTTCATGACGCAACTCGTCTGGATGGGGCTCAGCCTGGTCTTGTCCGCCGTCGCGCCGGCTGAAGACCAGCGGTTGGCCAGGTTGTCACCGGAACATCGCCATTGGCTCGAGGAGGAGGTCGTGTATTTCACCCTCGAGCGGGAGAGAGAAGTTTTTCTTTCGCTCGAGACGTTGGAGGAACGCGAGCGGTTCATCGAAGCGTTCTGGAGAAAGCGTGACCCCAACCCGGCTACGCCTCAAAACGAGTTCAAGGAAGAGCTCTATCGCCGGATCGAGTATGTCAACACCGCCTTCGCCCGGGAAGCGCCTCAACCGGGGTGGACGACCGATCGAGGGCAGATGTACATCACCCTCGGGAAGCCTCGCTCGGTGGAGCGCTTCGAGGGTTACAGCGACATCGTCTCTTCCGAGCTGTGGTCTTACGATGGCGACGTCACCAAAGGACTACCGTCCTTCTTCTATTTGCTCTTCTTTCGACGGAACAACATAGGCGAATACCGACTCTATCATCCCGCGGTGGACGGTCCTGCGGCGCTCCGGGCAGCGATGGGTGGACCCTCCTCCGGCAACCTCGTCGAGACGCTGGCTGTGCTCAACCGTGTCTCTCCGGCGCTAGCCCGGGCCTCGTTGTCCCTGGACCCCGCCGATCCCGCCGATTTTGTCCACGGTCAACCTTCTCTCGGAACCGACTTCCTGATGACGAAGATCTACGAGTCCACTCGACGTTCCATTCGTACCGACTATCTGGATGCCTGGCAGCGCTACGGCAAGAAGGTGGCGGTGGAATACTCATTCAACTACGTCCCGAGCCGAAGTGTTTTTGCGGTGCTCGCCGGGCCGGAGAACAAACCTTTCGTTCATTACAGCATCGAGATCGATCCCGGGAACTTCACCCTGGAGACCGACGATGACGGCTCCAAGTTCTACACCACGCTCGACGTCAGCCTGGAAGTGGCGGATCGAGCGGGTGTTCTGGTGATGGGGAGTGAGAACGAGGCCTATCTGGAGCTCACCCCGAGCCAGTTGCAGCAGGTGTTGGTTTCCTCGTTTGCCTACCAAGCCAACTTCCCATTGGTGCCAGGCGACTACCAGGTCAACGTCATTCTCAGGAACCGGGTGAGCAGGCAATACGCCGTCGCCGAGCAGGATCTCCGCGTAGATCCGATCCCCTCGGATAGGCCTGCGCTCAGCGACATCGTCGTCGGGTTCCGAGCCGAGCTCACGAGCGAGACGGTGAATGTGGGGGAGCTGCGGACGTTCCAGATCGGAAACCTCCTGATGCATCCTTCGGGAGACGCGGTGTTCGCGATCGGCGATACCGTCCACGTGTTTTTTCAGGTTCTGGGGGCCGATCCGGACTGCCAACTTCATTTTGCATTGCTGAACGGCGAGGAAATCGCGCAGCAACGCTCGACGCGGGTGAGCGACTACGATGGCCGACCGATCATGGAGCAGTTTCGATTGACAAAAATGGCCGGGGGCAACTACGTCCTTCGAGTGCAGCTCGCGGATCCTTCCGGCAACGTCGTGGCGGAGAAACTGGCCAGGCTTGCGGTTTCACCCCGGTCGTCCGTCGTTCGTCCGTGGACGTATCGCCGGAGCTTCAACACTCGCGAGCCGGGCCGGATAGCCCTGGCACGGGGCGAACAGTTTCTTGCCCTGAAACGTTACCAGGATGCGCGGCTCGAGCTGGAGATTGCTGCTGCCTCTCGCGAAGTCGAGCTGACGTCGGCAAGGTGGCGGTTGGCTGGGCTTCTCATCCAGGCGGGGGAAACGGACCGGGCGCTCGAGCTGCTCAGGCCACTCGAGAAGGATTATCCCAATCAGTACGAGGTGCAGGCCGGACTGGGTATTGCTCTCTATCTCGAGAACGACCTTTCTCAGGCGGTTTTTTATCTCGAGCGAGCGGTGGGGATTCGTCCTCCCGACCCGTCCGTGCTGAACGCCCTGGGGGACAGTTACCAGCGACTCGGGAACTTCCTCAAAGCCAAGGAATTCTTCCAGCGGTCGCTGGAACTAAGTCCCAATCAGGGGGCTATCCGAGAGCGTCTGGCTGCGTTGGAGAAGAGCCAGTAGGGCTCGTCTCGCGGTTCAGGAAATGGCTTTAGTACGGAGAACCCCTCAACAAGAAACCGTATTTGAGTTGATCCTCCGGGTCCACCACGAATTGCTGGATTCCCGTGATGAATGCGCTTCCAGTAATCACCGGACGCGCGGCTGCGAAATCACCCACTCTGACTTCTTTGTCTAGTTTTCCTTTGAAGCGAGTTCCAACGATGCTCTCGTTGGTGAATTCCTCGTTCAGTGAAAGGTTCCCTTTCCCGTAAAGCATCGCCATGGCGGCACAAGTTCCGGTGCCGCATGGGGAGCGATCGACCTGGCCCTCTCCGAAGATCACCACGTTCCTTGAAAACGCTTTGAGTGGGTCGGGTTTGTCATAGATCTCGGTCAGCTCGACGCTGTTTATATGTTTTTCTGTAGGATGCCGCACTTCGACCTTTTCGTTGACGGCTTCTCTCACCATCATTCCCAATCGAATCAGTTGGGAAAGGTTGTCCGGTTGGAGCGACACCCGAAGGGCCTTTGCCGGCACCATGGCAAAGAAGTTTCCCCCGAACGAAACATCAATTGTGACCTTGCCGATGTCGGCAACTTCAAGTTCCACGTCGCTTGCAAAAAGAAAAGAGGCGACGTTGGAGACGGAAACCTCAACCACGCGGCCTCCCTCCATCCTGGGATGGCCCTCCACCAATCCGGCCGGGGTATCGAAGGCCACGACGGTATCGGGACCCGCATGCGGCATCATCCCCATTTCCACGAGTGCCGTGCTTACGCCGATGGTCGCGTGACCACACATGTCGAGATAACCGCCGTTATCCATGAACAGAAGACCGTACTGACCTCGATCGGTCGTTGGCGGCGTGAGAATAGCCCCAAACATGTCCGAGTGCCCTCTAGGCTCTCGCATCAAAAGCGTCCGAAAATGGTCGAGGTGCTCCATCATGTAGCGTTTCTTCTCGGCCATGGTATTGCCCTGGATGGGCGGTAGACCGCTCAGAACGATTCGCGTGGGCTCTCCCGCGGTGTGGGTGTCGATCGCCGAGATGATGGAGGCGAATCTTGCCATTGCTTTCAGCGCCTTTCTACGGAATCAGTTCAGATGGCCATATCCTCAATCCAAGGCGTTAGTATAAACCCGGCCCTGGCCCATGAAGAACTGGGCTCTCCCGCATTTTGATCTGAAGAACGGTAATCCCTCGGCAAGCGGGAACGTGTCAACGACGTCTAGACAGTGAGCTGCGCGAGGCTTCACAAAACTTTACCTTCCCGAAACGTAACTGAGTTTCGCCTTTTCTGGCCTGGAGGCGCCTGATCGCCGCCCTGACGCGCTCCAGGTCTTCCTCGGAGAAGCGAAATGCTCGGTCGCTCTTCCCCACGAGCGCACGATGGGAGAAGCTCGGCTTCATCAGACCGTTCTCGCGGTGACCGTTCAGCCGAAGGAACAGATGGCCGAGCTCGTGGGCGAGGACGCGCCCGAGAGCGATCCCCAGGGCGTCCTCTTCGACTCGCGGAGATTCCTTCCGATCCCAGCTGCCCTCGACCGCGCGTGCCACCTGCTCCGTCCAGAGCGTCACCCTGCGGGCGCCGATGTCGGTGTGACCCAGCCGGTGATCGTGAAGGTTCCGGCTGCATCCGCTGATGACCACCGTCTCGGGCCGTGGAAGAACCACGACCGAAGCCGGCGCGGAGGACAAGGACTCGTCGGGCGACAGCCGCCAGTGAAATCGGATTCCTCCCGCGTCGAACAGACGATCCGCTTCCGCGAGCGCCCGCTCGAGTGCTCTGGGAGGAAGCTCCATCTCGACGTAAATCGGAAGCTCGACGGAGAGAGTCGAGCCCAGGAGAAGCGGAAGCACGATGGGATGCATTTTTCGCCGATTCTACCTTAGGCGTCTACCAGCAGCTCATCCGTTACCAGACCGTGGCCCGAGTGCTCGACGAGTCAGAGGTGACGGACTTCATGGCGCTGCTCTTGAGCCACGGGCTATTGCAGAAGGGCTTCTTCCGGCCGACGAAAACACCGGGTGCTCTCCTGGAAGAGACGGTGATCAACCGGCCTCAGTCGGCCTGAGTGCTCCGCGCTTCGATTCGCGCCCAGGCGTCCTTCAACGACACCGTTCGGTTGAACACCAACCTCCTCGGCGCGGAGTCGGGATCCACGGCGAAGTAGCCCTGCCGCTCGAACTGATAGAAATTTCCCGGCGCCGCGCTCTCGAGGCTGGGCTCCACCCTGGCTCCGGAAACGACCTTCAAAGAGTCCGGGTTGATGGAGGCGGTGAAGTCCTCTCCCTCCTCGACGTCGTCGGGATTCTCCCGGGTGAACAGTCGATCGTAGAGGCGGACCTCGGCCTCGCGAGCGTGCGCCGCCGAGACCCAATGGAGCGTGGCTTTGACCTTCCGGCCGTCGGGAGGTGAGCCGCCGCGGGTTGCGGGGTCGTAGGTGCAGCGAAGCTCGACGACGTTTCCGCTCTCATCTTTCACCACCGACGTGCAGGTGATGAGGTAGGCGTACCGCAGCCGGACCTCGCGTCCGGGGGCGAGACGAAAGAACTTCTTCGGCGGGTCCACTCGAAAATCCTCGCGCTCGATGTAGAGCACCCTCGAGAAAGGCACTTTGCGGGTCCCGGCGGTCTCGTCCTCGGGGTTGTTCACCGCTTCGATCTCGTCCACCTGGCCCTCGGGATAGTTCTCGATCACCACGCGCAGGGGATCGAGGACCGCCATCACTCGCGGGGCGCGCGCGTTCAGGTCCTCGCGCACCGCGTGCTCCAACTGGGCGACGTCCACCAGGCTGTCTCTCTTGGCGAGGCCGATCCGATCGCAGAAAGTCCGCAGCGCCTCCGGGGTGTAGCCGCGCCGCCTCATTCCGCTCAACGTGGGCATGCGCGGATCGTCCCAGCCAGAGACGATGCCCTCGCGCACCAGCCGCAGGAGCCGCCTCTTGCTCAGCACGGTGTAGCTCAGCTTCAAGCGAGCGAACTCGATCTGCCGCGGCCGGGAGGGCGCCTCCGCTTCCTCGACCACCCAATCGTAGAGCGGCCGGTGATCCTCGTACTCGAGCGTGCAGAGCGAATGAGTGATCTCCTCGATCGCGTCCGAGAGCGGGTGGGCGTAGTCGTACATCGGATAGATGAGCCACGAGTCTCCAGTCCGGTGGTGAGATGCCTTGCGGATGCGGTAGAGCGTCGGATCGCGCAGGTTCACGTTTCCCGAAGCCATGTCGATCCTGGCCCGAAGGACGTGCGCCCCGTCCTCGAACTCTCCGGCGCGCATCCGCCGGAAGAGGTCGAGGTTCTCCTCGACCGAGCGGTTCCGGTAGGGGCTCTCCCGGCCACCTTCGGTCAGGGTTCCGCGATACTCCCGAAGCTCGTCGGCGCCGAGGCTATCGACGTACGCCTTGCCCTTTTCGATCAGCTTGACGGCGTAGCCATAGAACTCTTCGAAATAGTCCGAGGCGAAGAACAGCCGGTCGCCCCAGTCGAATCCGAGCCAGCGCACGTCTTCCTTGATGGACTCGACGTACTCCACGTCTTCCTTGACGGGGTTGGTGTCGTCGAACCGGAGGTTACAAGTCCCGCGATACTCCTCGGCGATGCCGAAGTTCAGGCAGATCGCCTTCGCGTGCCCGATGTGAAGGTAGCCGTTGGGCTCGGGGGGAAATCGCGTCGCCACGCGTCCTCGGTGCTTGCCGCTCGCGAGCTCGGCTTCGACGATCTCGCGGATGAAATCGCGCGCCACTACTTGAGCTCCGGTCCACCCGCCCGATCGTCGTAGACGAAGCCGTCGCGGGCGGGCATCTCGACCCTCGGCAGGGACTCGCGATCGAGGGCGCCATCCGCCGGCAGGAGCTCGTTCAGGTGCAGAACGAACGCGGTCAGGCTGTAGACGTCGTCGGGAGGGAGGCTCCCGGGAACCGCCTGCGGCATCGCGCGGTAGATGTAGTCGTAGAGAGTCGTGGCGTAGGGCCAGAAGGTACCCACGGTATAGCGGCCCGCTCCCGCGAGGGCGTCGTAGTCGGCGCCCCGGCCGTCGGCGCCGTGGCACTGCACGCACTGGTTTTTGTAGAGAGCGCGGCCTCTCTCGACGGTGCCGCGCCCTTCGGGGAGGCCGGTTCCATCGGGCATCACGTCGATGTCGATCTTCGCGATCTCCTCCGGAGTAGGCTTGCGGCCGAAGCCGAAGCGAGGAAGGGATACGAGCCGCGCCAGGGCTTGTTCGCGAAGCTTGGGCGTCTCCGCCCAGCGCCGCCATTCGCCGTGCAGGTCGACTTTCTCGGAAGAAGGCTCGGACTTCGGCGCCGGAACGTTCGCGGCCTCGGGGCTCGAGGCCGGCGCGCCGGGAGAGCAAGCGCAGACGCAGGCGAGAAGAAGCAACACCAGGGCCCTATGCAAGAGCGAACTCCACGCTCCCATCGCGGCTCACCTTCCACGCGCGAAGGTGGTTGAAGTGATAGCGGGTATCAGCGCCTCGCACCGCGAGGAAATCTTCGCGGGTAGGCTGGGTGTATCCGGTCTCGTCGGTCGCGCGGCTCACGAGCGTCGCGGGCTCGCCCTGCCAGTTCCAGAGCTTACGGAAACGCGTGTGGCATTTCGGAAGAAGCGGCTCCTGGAGCTCGGCGTCCATCCAGCTCGAGCCTCCGTCGACGCTCAGCTCGACCCGGGTGATTCGCCCGCGTCCGCTCCAGGCGATGCCGGTTACCTCCCAATAGCCTCGCGACGCGAGCTTCGTGGGATAGGCGGGAAAGGTGATGATGGACTTCGCGTCCATCTCGAAGCTGAACATGCGCGTCTTCCCGCCGGGGAGAGGGTCGCTGTACTTGGACGTCTCCTCGCGGGTGAAAAACGGACGCTCCGCGAGCTCGAGCCGCCGAATCCACTTGATGTTCGCGTTCCCCTCCCAGCCCGGAAGGAGGAGCCTCGCGGGATAGCCGGTCTCGGGCCGGAGCGCTTCTCCGTTCTGAGCGTAGACGATCATCGCGTCGTCCCAGGCCTTCCCCATGGGAATGCT
>Ga0209520_10002791_pt1 | contig 10047 bp, 16 predicted proteins | sample Rifsed16ft1_FD_184009 | JGI IMG/M metagenome (GOLD analysis project Ga0209520, IMG submission 184009) | Soil microbial communities from Rifle, Colorado, USA - sediment 16ft 1 (version 2) | ecosystem: Environmental > Terrestrial > Deep subsurface > Rock core/Sediment | place: Rifle, Colorado...
TCGTAGCCACGGAGCACATCCTGGAGCCAGCCAGGAAGTCGGCTGATCACCGTCTGCAGCAGAATCGTCATTGGATCCAGTATTGGGGCTGGTGATGTCATCGTCGGGTTCCATTACCGGGGCTACCGGGGCTACCGGGGGTACGGGCGGTACCTGGGGTACCTGGGGTGGTACAGGTGCGGGCGCCGGTGGTTGAGGTGAGGGAGCAGGTAGCGTCTGGCCATCGCCACTGGCCCAGATGTGCAGGGCCTCCAGGGTCAGCGTTTGTTCGGCGATCCAGCCCTGGACGATCTGCCATTGCTCCGGCGACGGCTCCTGGATCACCTGCACGCGCCGGTTGAATTCCACGGCGTTGACGTATTGCTGGGTAATCACTGCCTGCTGGCTCGCCGGCACGGAGACGCAGCCGGCGCTACTGGCTATCGCCACGGCCAGGATGATCGCCGCCAGCACGATCATCACCGCCACGACGGCCGACGGTGCCTGAACGCCATTCACAATGGCCGGGCAAATGTGAACATCGTTCCGATCAGGGGCTCGCGCATGGGTCATACTTGGTCCTTTCGAGATGACACTGGTGGCAGTACGCGCGGATGTCGATGGCCCGGATTGCAACCGGCCTATCTGGGCGCACTCGCGGCGGTGGTCACCTGTCTGGCGATCAGAAAAGTGGGAATCAGAGGGAAAGACGCGTCCAGACTCAGACGCAGATACCATCACCGGGCCCGCGTTGGGGCCCGAGGACTGCTTCGAGATGGCCCATACATTCCATCTGGGCGGCATGGAGTCCGTTCCGACTCACCCGACTTCCTGTCGGGCTGCCCCTTCCGGGGCCGCCGCCCTGCAACCGGATTCTCAGTATGTTCTATCGGTAGAAGCAATCATGTCAACGTCGATCTATCTTCGAGAGTCAAAAATTTCCGCGAGCATTTCTGCCACAGCGACTGAAGTAGCCCCCAGGCCCGCGATGCCCGCGATGATCACCAATGTCGTTACCCCCATCAGAGAATGATAGAGAGAATTGCCCGCCGCAGCCGCAGCCCCGAGGATGATGGCCACTCCACATGCCCGGCAAATCCAGATCACGCACAGCAGGTAACGCCGCCGAGCGTGACTCCAGCCCGAACGGTGCACCCTGCGTGCTTCGGGCCTGGTCTGGCCCGGAAGGAGCGCGATCCCAGTGATCCGTCGATAGCACGACGAACATACCTGTCTCCCGTCAGCGACTTGATGCGGAATCGACACCGAGTCACCGCAGACCTCGCAGGTTACAGCCATGATTTTGCTCCATCGATGAATCCATTTATAGCTCGCTGGCGTATATCAATTCTGACCCCAGGAGGTAGCCGCAGCCCTCGGAAACCTCATGGTCGTGCACGTTGGCCCATATGAATGGAGGATCCTTGCCATAGATGCCGTGGCCGGGCCATCCGGGTCACCATGCGAAGCTCTAACAGATTGGAGAAAGCAGATCATCTATGTGGATCGCGGCCTTCCCATCGACCAGTTGATCGAAGTCGTCGGCGCTCAGCTATGGGGAGTCTGGCGCTGGCATTTTCGATCGGCATCCTGCGCCAGATGTGACGTTCTCGTGGGCAAGTTCTTGCTGACCATGCTGAAGGATCTGGGCGAGTTGCCGGATTGCCTGACTGATCTGTCCAGATCCAGTCGCTTGCCAACTTACTGATCGCCTGCATCATCGGGTTTACCTTTGCGCCGGGGTGGGCCTGAAAGGCTGGGGCGCTCCGCTACGCGAAGCTCCCCGCCCTTCATCTGCCCATAGTGCTCCGCAGTGAATCGCTCGAGCACCGCATCGCGCTCCTCGGAACTCATCCCCATCCAGTGCACCAGCGCTGCCTGTACCACGCCAGCCTGAACTAGCAGCCTTCGGCGACAGAACTCCTCGAACGTCGCGGCGACGTGATCTTCAAACTCGAAAGTTTTTCGTTTCATTATGTCCAGTGTACCGCAGTAGTTACGCTGCGTTTTCATGTTTTATTACAACTTTACTCACAAAATAGCGCATTATGTGCTTGACACTGTGTATATACAGGTTATGCTGAGTATTGTCATGGCATTGAGCATCAGAAACCCACACCTAGAGAAGGCCGTCGCCAAGCTGGCAGCCCGACAAGTGATCCCTGTGAGCAAGCACCGCATGGCGATCGCCATCCTCAAGGCTGCCGTCCAGGACGGCAGGGGCCGTCCCGTGGCCAAGTGGCGCGAGCAGGTTCGCTCCTTTACTGAGAGCGTGAGCAAGGCCGGATGAATACTCGGGATGTTCCCGAGCAGGACCGGATGTCGCCCTGCAACCGGATTCGGGGCCAACGCCCCGGCAGGGTTTTGCACCCCTGGGGTTGGGGTCAGCGATACCCCTGATCGAAGCCTCGGCTGGGAGCATAACCCTGCCGGGGCATTGGCTGGGCCCGACTGATCGGGCAAACGTGAGTGACGGTGGGGTTGGTCAGACATGGCCGGCCCCGCATTGGGCGGCCAAGATGGTGGCCGTCCTGACAGGACAGCAGCCTGCCGCCCGGCCGCGTGGTCGGGCCAGGCTTTCACGCACGCCCGGCGGTACAGGTGCACACCGCCGAAGACTGGCCCTGATCCTCCGCGAGGCTAACAGGCTGCCAGTGGGATCCTGGCTCCTACGGCGACGGTCGCAGAAGCCAGTATCCAGCGGGAGCTGGCCGGCGACGGCCGGACGACTCCCTTGCTTTCTCCCCTCCGCTCGTGTCGGGCGGAAACGCTCGACACGGGTTTTCATGGTGATGGTTGCCAGGGTCGGGTCGACAGATCCGGGCCTGGTTTCTCTCAACTCCTGCCCTGGCTCGCTGCCAGGGCGGCTATGCGGAACCGCCCGAGCCTGGTTCACCGACCAGACTCGGGTTTGCAAGACTTCCGGGGCCCATTTCCGGGGGTCCACTTTCGGGGGCGGGGGCGCGGGGCCGGGGTAATCCGGCGTGATGCCACATCGTGTTGTGTGGCCACGTAGCCAGAGCCAGGCGCAGCCCACCCAGGGCCATGCCCCCGGAAGACCATACGCGCCAATGGAATGGCCGTGACGCCACGAACGCGACGGAGCGCGGAACGATGGAAACCACCATGTTCGCCAGCGTGCTCCAGAGGCTGCATTCGCAAGGACATCTCGACGTGGCCAAGGCCGCTCAGGCCACCGGCCTGGACCCGTCGACCATCTACAAATGGATCGCCGGTGCCACCGAGCCCGGGGTCACCAACGCATCCTTATTAGTACGCCATTGCCACGATCCCCAGGTCCAGGCAGCGCTACTGGGCGTCTTCACCGCGGGTACGCCGTGGGTGGCCAGCTATCTACCCACCGAGCTGGATATCAACGGCGACGGCGATGTGGACACCCGCGACGCCCTGATCGCGGCGATCGACGCCCTCGATGAGCTGGCCGAGCATTTGCGCGGCGTGCAAGACGTGGGGGCCAAGCACGCCATCAGCTCCGAGGAGCTGGCCCACATCCATGAGCATGCCGAGTCTGCCGTCCAGGGGATCGTCGCCAGCCAGCGAGTCATTCAATGGCTGCATGATCAACAGCAGCGCCGCCGTCCCGCCCGGCGCATCGTCGGTGATGCGGCTCAGATATGAGACACCTAGAACCACCTGACACTGTCGATCACGTCGAGTGCGTGGCCGAGCCCAGCGCCGCCCGGGCCCAATGTGGCAAGTGCGGCACGACCATCGCCGGGGGCAGCATCGTCGACGCTATGCCAGAGCCGGACGATGCGGGCCAGATGGGCATGCTGCGAACCATTTTCTGCCCCCATTGCAGCCATCTGCAGACATGGGTCGAAGCCTGCAACGCTGCCGGTCGGCCCATCGGCATGATTCTCACTGGCCCATGTTTCTATCGGGGCCAGCGCGTCGTCGCTCGATTCCTCACACGGCACCCCGAAGCCGCGGGAGTACTGCAGAGATGATTGATGACATCGGCGCCACATTCGAGGTCATGCAGGCCAAACGACTGCTAGCGATCCGCATCAGGCAAAGGGACCTCGTGAGCGCACACGAGGCGCTCGCTGTGATCCTTGAGGAGTTGGAGGAGTTCAAGTCGGAAGTCTTCAAACGCCCTGAAAATCGGTGCGAGACCAAGGCTCTCAATGAGCTGGTCGATATCGCGGCGGCGTGCCAGCGAGCTGCCGAAGATCTCGGCTTTTGCTGTTTCAAGGCGAAGGAGAGCGTGTTCTGATGACCGCGATCCCCGCACGCCAGGGCACCCCGATCCGCCTCGACTGGTCGATGCTCGTCGACGTGTCGGAAGCGGCGCCGCTCCTGGGCATGCCCGAGCGGACGCTACGGCATCACTGCTCCCAACGTGCGATCCCAACCGGGATGGCGATCTTCGCCCAGCCCCCCAACGGCGGCCACGCCCGCTGGTGGATCCATCGACACTACGACCCCCGCCTCGCCGGCGGCCAGCTCGGCGCCGACTACCAGGAGCCCGACCTGGAGCGTTTTGCTCGCTCCCAGGTGCTGCTCGCGAGGCGACGAGTCGATTGCGTGCTGGCTCTGCGGCAGATGCGACAATCCGAGAATGGCGATATCCAGCAGTGGCTCCCCAAGCTGATTTCAGGATTGATGTCGCGCTACCCTGAGCTGGGTGTCTCACGGCCGACGCTATACAGGTGGGATTCTCGTTATCGCCGGCCCTCCGACATCGTCCGGCTCATAGATACCCGCGGCGGCAACACGCGTGGCCAGGCTGATCCTGCCGCGTGGTCTGCATTCGGCGATCTCTTCCTGGACGATCGCCAACCGACCATCCGATCATGCTGGTCTCGCGTCCGTGATCTCGCCCGCGAGCATCACTGGACATGGTGCTCGTACAAGAGCTGTCAGCGACAGCTCGATGATCGCATCGCACCTGAGCAGCAGGTCATGCACCGCCAGCCGGCGCTGTGGCGCAGCCGCATGCAGCCGACCATCGAGCAGGACCAAGAGGCATGGGCTGCCGGAGAATGCTGGGTCGGCGACCACAAGCAGCTTGATCTGTGGTGCCGTTATGGGGGCAATCTGATTCGCCCCTGGCTCACCGCGTGGCTGGATTGGCGCACGCGCCGGTGCACGGGGCGGGTGCTCTCGCCCCTGCCCAATAGCAGCACCATCCTGGCAGCCATGCGCCATGGGCTGCTCGATGATGCGAACATGGGTGGTCCAGCCATCGTGTGGATCGACAATGGTCGGGATTTCGACGCCTGGCAATTCCATGGCCAAACGAAAAAAGAGCGTCACGCCAAGATCAGCATCACCGTAGATGAGCCGCAAACGCGAGGGTTGTTCGACTTGCTGGCCATCAAGGCTCATTTCTCTCTTCCCAACAATCCCAATGGAAAATCTCGACTCGAGCGCTGGTTCGCTCAGACCGACGATTTCTGCACGAGCTTCCCCACGTATTGTGGAGCGAGGCCCCAAGACAAACCAGAGAGCTTGCAGCGCACTCTCGATACCCCACGCTTGATCCCGACATTCGAGCACGTCTCCGAGCGCTTCGGAGCCTGGGTATCGGGCATCAACGCTCGCACGGATCACCGCATCGACGACCTGGTCGATGGCGACGGTCAGCGGCTCAGCCCCGATGAGGCGATGCGCCGCTGGTGCCAGACGCGGCGTGTCATGGCGGCCCCCCAGGTGCTCGACCTGCTTTTGCAGAGCTGGCACAAGCCCGTGCGGGTCGGTCGTCGTGGCATCGTCATCAACGTGGCCGGGCATGATCTTGGCTACGGGGCCATGGATTCCTGCCTCAGCCCCTTCAAGGCTATGAAACTGGCCGATCGGCCCGCCCTGCACGTCACCTTTGATCCGCACGATCTGCGCTCGATCCGCGTCTACGACGATCAATACCGGTATGTGGCGACGGTCCGTATGAATGAGCTGGGTGGTCGCCACGCCGACAGCCCCATTGATCGCCAGCACGTGAGCGAATTGATGCGGCGCAAGAACGCCTACGTCAAGGCTCAGCGTGTCACTCGCCAGCACCGCCAGCTCGAATACCTCACCGATGCCGAGCTGCTCGCTGACGCCGCACTTGACAACGGCCAGGATCCCCCGCCTGCCAATCCAAATCGTTTGGTGCTCGTGCAAACGCCCCTTGATGGGGCTGTAAGCGCCGTTCAAGATGCTGAACAGCGTCGCGCCGCCGGCGCTGAGGATCTGAGCCAGGATATCCTCGACGACCTAGACGCCAGTGTCGACGCCCTCGCCGCCCTCTCTCGATCCAGGCGGGCACAGTCTGACGATGACGATGAGCCACTAGAACTAGATCTCGTGAACAAAGCTTCGGCGACGGTCGCCGAGGATGACGACATGGACGTGCCGCTCGCACTCTCTGATCCTGTGGCCACGGATGATCACGGGACTGAGATCCTGGATGAGATATGAACACCGAGCAGGACATCCTGTCGCAACTAGCCCAATCTGCACGGAGGCTCCGCGTGGCACGGATACTGCCAGACGGCAAACTACCTTGGGAGTGGATCCGTCGCGTCCATGACGATTTTGTGCGCTTCGTCGAGGAGCACGGCCTATCGCTATCGGAGATCTCCCGCCGCATGGGCGCTGGGTTTAGTCTGTCGGTTATCTCCCAGTTCTACGGCCTGGAGGCTCCCGATCAGTACATTGGCGATGTCGACCGCATCGCCCGCGGGCTCAACGGGTGGATGGAGACCTATCTCCAGTCTCTGGAGGTGCCTCGCCCAGCAGGCTGGGTCGACACTGCCATCGCTAGGCGCATGATCACCGTCATCAAAAACGCGGTAGAAATGCGCTCCGTTGGCCTGATCTATTCCGACGCCGGCAGGGGCAAGACGATGACGCTGAAGGCTGCATCCCAGATCTACCCCCAGGGCATCCTGGTGCGGGTGCGCCGCTCCACCCGCACCCCCACCGGCCTGGCCCGCCAGCTCGCTAAGGCGCTGCGGATCAAGGCCCGCACCACCCAGGACATCGAGGATCGGCTCATCGATACGCTGGCCGGCAGTGATAGGCCCATCATGATCGACGAGGCTCACCAGCTCACCATGCCGGCCCTGGAATTTCTGCGCGATCTGCATGATGAGTGCGAGATTCCGATCATCCTCGCTGGCACCCATCAGATCCACGAGCACTGCAACGACAGCACCCAGTTTTTCGGCCAGTTCGCCAGCCGCACCGCGCTCCGCTACGACGTGACCGAGCGTGTGCGCGACGGCGGCGACACCCGGCCCCTGCACAGCATCGCCGAGATCCGCAAGATCTGGCAGAACGACAAAGTGCGCCTGGCTGACGATGGCGCGGCCCTGCTCTGCAAATTGGCCAATCTCCTGGGCTTTGGTGGTCTGCGGCTCTGTCAACAGGTCATCATGGTGGCCGCCAAGCTCGCCGAAGGCTCAGTCATCGATGCCAAAGTGGTCCTGCGTGTCGTGCGGCGTCTGCATGGCGACAACGTCTCCAAGTCCGTGATGCAGGCCGTCGACCACTCTGCGGTCCAGGTGGCATGACAGAAGCACGCATGGACATGATCCGCCGGCTGATCGACGCCTCAGTGCTCGCTGAAGATGGCTGCCGCTATGTCCGTGCGGGCACCGCCTGCCGAATCATCGGCGTAGGTGGCGGTTGCCAATATGCGTGGGAGCATGATGGTCACATCCAAGGTCGCCGACTGCGCGTACCGATCAGCCGCAAGGCGAGCCACGGGCTCGTAGTGGCCTGGCCACTGGAGCAGGTTATTGCGAAAGCCCTACGCTATCGCTCCCAGTCCGATCGCTCATGGACGCAGCCTAATGATGACTTTTTGGTAGAGCATTTGGGATCGATCGGATACGTGGAGGCTGCGCGCCGATTGCGACGTACCATCCCATCCGTCCACCAGCGAGCCCAACGCCTCGGCATCGGATTGTACTCCGTGGATGGCGCCTACATCGCCTGTCAGCTCGCTGATATGTTGGGAGTACATCCCAACTCGATCCAATACTGGTGTGAAGCATGCGGCCTGAAGCATCGACACTCGCCGACCCAAAAGCGCACCCGGCTGATCGATCTATCAGACGTCATGGCCTTCTTCGCCCGGCGGCCCGACATTTGGTCACACCTGCATGAGGATATTCGTCGATCGTTCCAGATGATGGCCTCGGAGGATGAGATTCGAGATCAACTGGGATTGCGACTGTATGGCTTGGACGCGCGCGCAAAAAGCCACGGCTGTTGAGGCATGCCGCTGCCTCGGCATGGACGATGCTGACCGGGAATTTCTCCTGCGTCAGTTCCCGGCGTCGATCCATGATGGCAGACCGACCTCGACGTCACCGAGGCTCACCAACGCCGATTTCGAGCAGTTCATGGCTATACTTGAATCGCGAGCTGGCGGCGCCTTGCGATTGTCACGACGGGTCTATGATCGAGGCTATTGGCAAGCCAAAGCCCAGGATGGTCTGCAGCGATTCCGCCATCGAATCCTCAATATAGCCTGCTGCCTGGAGCAGCGTGGCGATCTGGCCGCCGGCGGCGTGGGCCTGGCGGGCTGGATTGAGCACCGTGTATCGGGGGGTCGTACCAATACCATCTCCGAATTGACGATGCCTGAACTGCGCGCCCTTCATACGGGTCTTACCTCCTTCGCCAGGCGCCACGGAGTCCATTTGCCGTCATGACTAATCACATGGAAGATCACGCCTGGGGTGGCGACGTGCGCCGCAGATGGAATCCGGTTGCCTACCGCATGCGCCTAGAGCGCTTGGACGATGAGCAGCTTTGCCGCATCCAACGAGCGCTTGTCATCGCGCAGAATGAATGCTTAATCGATCTGAGTTGCATCGCCAAGCACATTGAGGTAGCGGTGGAGGTGGCGGCGGCGCGGCATGGAGGCAAAGTTCATGATGCTATGTGACATCGGCGACATCCCAAAGTCTCATCTGCGTGACATCCACAAGCGCTATCTCGTCCCACAGCGAGATCAAAGTGATCTCATCAGCCCATCTGAACTACTGGTAGCGCGTCTGCGATCCATGACAGAAAACCGCAGTGGTGGTCGCATCACCCTACGTAATGGAGAATTCGCCTACTGTGGACGGTATGCACGTAGGTGATCACGAGTCGGACGACAGGTTGTTTGCGGCTCTTGTTGCCCGCCTGAGGCGATCCCCACCAGGTCAGCATGCACAGCCACTGCGAGCATTGGTGATCGCTCGGGCATTGGGAATCCGTCCACAGAGCGGACGTGAGAGTCGTCGCCGTGGGGTACGGATCCTGATCTCCAGGTTGAGATCGCGTGGTATCCCTGTTGCCACAGATGGTGATGGCTACTGGCTCGCCGCCTCACCAGCCGACCACCTGGTGTACCAGGAATATCGCAGACGGTGTGGGTTGACCAACCTGGTGGCCGCCAGCTCGGACGCTCGCTCATCGGCTGCCTCCGATGCAGTGGGCCAGCTTGGCCTATTCGCAGCGGTCGCACGGCCGGCGTCCGAATGCCCTGACGGCTGCCCATCGCCACCAGCTCATGGGGCTAAGCCGTCCGAAGGGTGATCGCGCCTGGATCGCATCGCGGAGCCGCCTGTCTGCCTCGGCTCGGCTGATCAGCCGCCCCAACGGATCCATCCCCGTCCGATAGGCGATATCGTGTTCGTGGCAGGCTGGCAGATACCAGTCCGGCACCCCAGTACACCCGTCGCTTTCCAGCACCTGGGCTAGGGCCCACACCCGGGTCCAGTACCTCTTTTCCCCCGTCTCCGGCCGCCTCGCCACAGTCTTATTCCCGCCGATTCCCAGTTTGTGCTCCTTTCACGTCATTGCCGCAACCTTGCCGCTTGCCGCAACTCGCGGCAAGAAACCCATTTGACGACCCCTCCAACGGGGGTAGAATCTCATTTTCTGTCCCTGGGTGGTTTCGTAATGCCCCCCACGTCTCATTTTGGTCCGGGACCGGCTCGCTCGCTGTGAAACGTATAAACACAGCTCATTCCACCGCTTGTAGCTTTGTCTCTCGCCTTCCCGCGCCTTCCCCCTGTTTCTCATTTTGATCGACCCCCGACGCCAACAACATGC
>Ga0209520_10002796_pt1 | contig 10039 bp, 3 predicted proteins | sample Rifsed16ft1_FD_184009 | JGI IMG/M metagenome (GOLD analysis project Ga0209520, IMG submission 184009) | Soil microbial communities from Rifle, Colorado, USA - sediment 16ft 1 (version 2) | ecosystem: Environmental > Terrestrial > Deep subsurface > Rock core/Sediment | place: Rifle, Colorado...
ACACGCAGTGAAGACCTCTACGCGCGGGCGCCGGCGCGCGCAACGTGCTGAGCACGGCTTGGTGCTCGAGATCGATGGGCGCCAGCGGAAACTCGTAGAGCTCGAGGGCCGCGCCGCGCGTCACCTGTTGCGCGACCGTGAGCAACAAGGGGTTGAAGTCGAGCATGACCGTCATGAGCGGCCGATTGCGCTCATGGAGATCGTAGGCGAGGCGGCCCGCGCCGGCCCCGAGCACGAGAAGCTTGCCGGGCGGCATCTCTTGTAGCGCCTCATTAACGATCGCGTGCGCGGCGTCGTTCTCTTCGTCGCCCCAGACCCAGTCGCGGTGCACGTTGTCGTAGTAGGTCGTCAGACCCTGGTCGGCGGGCAGCCGCGTGCGTAGTGCGAGGTAGGTCTCGTAGCTCGCCGTCGACAGCTCGATTGCGAGCGGTGCGAGCAGGGCTTTAAGCCGCGCGGCGTGGTCACGTGTCGCGGCAGCGAGCCGTTCGAGGCGTCCGCGCGTCAGATTCGAGCTTGCTGCACGCGCTTGTGCCGCGAGGAGCCGCCCGTGCTCGTGCTCGAGCTTCTGCAACGAGAAGTGCAGACGGCCGCGCCACTCGCCGAGCGTGGCAGTAGGCTCGGCGAAGAGCCATGGAATGCCGCCGACGTACGGAAAGTCGATGCGGCAGCCGCCGCAGCGCACGCCGTCGGCGCCGGTCTCGAGCGGCGTCCGGTCGCAGCGCGGACAAGCGAGTGAATCGACCAACTTCAAGCTGTCTGGCATCGGTTCCGGCGCTCACGCGCGGCGCTTAACGCTGACGGCCATGATGGTCGATCCCGGCCGTCGCGCCCCGTGCACGGCTCACGTCACGTGAAACGGCGGCGGCAATCGGACTTCTCGATTCATCGCGTATATTAGGCGCGACCTGAGGTCGGGGGACCGCCATGCGTGTATTGGGCCGCCTTATCCGCTTGATTCCCGTGCTCGCCGTGCTGCCGGTCGCCGCACAAGAGATCGATGTGCCCGAGGCGCTTCTTCCGTGGCGAAACTGGGTGCTCTATGGCGAAGAGTTTCGGGCCTGCCCGGTGCGAAACGGCGAACAGCCGCAGCAGGCGGCGAGCCACCTTTGCGCGTGGCCCGGATCATTGCGCATAGACGTCGGCCCTGCGGGCGCCGAGTTTTCGCAAGGCTGGACGCTTTACGCGGATGACTGGGTGCCGCTGCCCGGCAATGCGGAATACTGGCCGGGCGGCGTGACTGTCGACGGCAACGCCCAGGCCGTGGTGACGCGCGGCGGGCGCGCGATGTTGCGTCTCACGCGCGGCACGCACCGCGTTGCCGGCGAGCTCGCGTGGGCGACCCGGCCGGCCTCGATCACGATTCCCGCCGAGACGGGGCTCGTGGCGCTCACTCTCAATGGACAAACGGTCGCAAATCCCGAGATCGACGGCGGCACGCTGTGGCTCGGCCTTCGTCCCGATGCGGACGTCGAGGAGGATCGGCTCGACGTCATCGTGCATCGCCGCTTGCGCGACACGCTGCCGATGCGTTTGGAAACGATCGTCCGGCTCGATGTGGCGGGACAAAGCCGCGAGGTCATGCTCGAGGGCGCCGGCGTCACGGGCTTCGTGGGAGAGGCGCTCCAGTCTGACCTGCCGGTTGAGCTCACGCCCGATGGCATCCTGCGCGTGCAAATCCGTCCGGGCAGCTGGCAAGTGACGCTGCGCGCACGCTCGCCGGCGCCCGTTGCGATGCTCGCACGCGCCGCAGTGGTGGATCCCTGGCCCGCCGATGAAATTTGGAGCTTTGCGGCGGAGCCGCGCTTCCGCGTGGCCGCGCTCGAAGGCGCGGAGCCCGTCGATGCCGAGCGCAGCGGCGTGCCGTTCGAGTGGCAGCAACTGCCGAGCTACCGCGTCGCGGCGGAGCAAGCCCTCACAATCGTCGAGCGCAGCCGCAACGATGCGGCGCAGGCGAACCGGCTCTCGTTGCGGCGCGATCTTTGGCTCGATTTCGACGGCGGCGGCTTCACGGCGCGGGACGTCGTCACGGGCCGCATGTCGAGCGCGTGGCGGCTCGATATGGCGGCGCCGTACACGATGACGATGGCCGCGATCGGCGACGAAAATCTCCTCGTGACGCAGGGTGTCGAGCCGGGCGTGCAAGGCGTCGAGCTGCGCGCCCAAGCCGTGAGCCTCACGGACACTTCGAGAGTCGCGCGCCTTACGAGTCTGCCCGTCACGGGTTATCGCGAGACCTTCGACGATGCGACGACGACGCTGCACGTGCCGCCGGGCTTCAGGCTCGTCGCGGCGCCGGGTGCCGACCAAGCACGCGGCGCATGGCTCGAGCGTTGGAGCTTGCTCGACATCTTCCTCGTGCTCATCATAACGGCCGCCACCTGGCGCCTGTTCGGCCCAGGCGCGGGCAGCGTCGCGCTGATCGCGCTAGTGATCGCCTTTCATGAGCCGGGAGCGCCGCGTTGGGCGTGGCTCAATCTGCTCGTCGCGATTGCGCTTCTCACGGTCGCGCCCGAAGGACGGTTGCGGACCTTCTGCCGGCGCTATCAATGGGTGAGCCTTGCGGCGCTCGTGCTCTTGTTGATTCCGTTCACGGTGACACAGTTAAGGACTGCCGTGTATCCGCAGCTCGAGCTCGCCGCGCTCGGGCGAGGCATCGCGTCGTCACCGGCCCGCAACTTCGAGTTTCTAAACACTCTACCGGCGGCGCCCGGAGTCGCGGGAGTTGCCCAAGAGAGCGCGCGCGAGGCCGTGCTCGACGAGATCAGGGTGACAGGCGGCCGCATCGGCGGCTTGCTGTCGCGCTATCAACCGGGCGCGCTCGTGCAGACGGGACCCGGGCTGCCCGACTGGATCTGGACCCAGTACTCGCTCGGCTTTGCCGGTCCCGTCGAAGCCGGGCAAACGATGCGTCTCGTCATGTTGGGTCCGTGGCTCGTCGGCGCTTGGCGCATTGCGAGCGTCGCGCTTGCGCTTGGGTTGCTGTGGGTGCTCGCAGGGCGACCGACGCGGCTGCCGGCGAAGCTCGTGCGCGGCGGCACGGCGGCATCCGCGCTCGTGCTCGCCGCGCTCGCCGTGCTCGGGCTTGCCACGCCGCAGCCGAGCCATGCGCAAGCCGCCACCGAGTTTCCGTCGCCGGCGTTGCTCGAGGAGCTCAAGAGTAGGCTTACCAGCGCCGCGCCTTGTCATCCCGCGTGCGCGGAGCTCAGTGCCGCGGAGGTCGAGGTCGCGGGCGACGATCTCACCATCGAGCTCGAGCTGGCCGTGCAGGCGCCGGTGGCGGTGCCCGTGCCGAGCGTGCTGCGCGGATGGCGCCCCACGTCGATCACGGTCGACGGCGCGGGCGCGGGATTCTTGTTTCGCGACCCGGCGCGCACCGCGTGGCTGTCGCTTGCGGCAGGCGTGCATCGCGTCGTGCTGCGCGGGCCCCTGCCGGCCGGGGACAGCGTGAGCTTGCCGTTTCCGCTGCCGCCGCGGCGTATCGCGGTGACGGCGTCCGGTTGGGACGTCACGGGGTTGAGCGGTGGCCGCTTGCCGTCGGGGACGCTCGAGCTCACGCGCGAGCGAAGCGAGGCCGGCGACGACACGGAGATCGGCGGCACGGTGTTTCCGCCCTTCGTGACTGTGGTCCGGCGTGTCGAGTTCGATATCGATTGGCAAGTCACGACCTCGATCACGCGCGTCGCGCCCGAGACGGGCGCGTTCACGCTGCCTATCGATCTCTTGCCGAACGAAGCCGTGTTGACGCCGGGCATCGAGGTGGCCGCGGGCCGGGCCACGGTCGCGTTCGCGGCCGGCGAACAAAGCATCGCATGGGAATCGCGGTTGCCGACGGCCGAGACGCTGACTCTCACGGCGTCCGCGAACGCGCCGTGGTCGGAGAGCTGGCAATTCGCCGTCGGCCACATCTGGCACGCGGACTACGGCGGTATCCCTGCGACGGCGCCCGAATTTCCCGACCCGTCGTTCTACGTGCCCGAGTATTACCCGCGGCCCGGCGAGACGTTGACAGTCGCTCTGCGCAGGCCCGATCCCGCGAGCGGCGATACGATCGCGATCGATACCGTCGATTATTTTCGCGATGTCGGCGCGCGCGCTTCGGAATCGACGCTCGGGCTCACGTACCGCAGCACGCGCGGCACGGAGCACGTCATCACGTTGCCCGAAGGAAGCGAGCTCGAAAGCGTCGCGATCGACGGCGACGACGTTCCGCTCGAGCTCGACGGCAATACGTTGGGTCTACCGGTGACACCCGGTGCGCACGACGCCGAGATCGTTTGGCGGAACGCCGGCGGGTCTGCGTTGCGAACGCGTGTGCCCGCCGTCGATCTCGGCGGCGGCGCGAGCAACATTCGCACGATGTTGAGCTTGCCCGCGGATCGCTGGGTTCTCTTCACGTTCGGTCCGCGCCTCGGCCCGGCGGTGCTGTATTGGCCCGAGCTCTTGGCGCTCGTGATCGCCGCCTTCGCGCTCGGCCGGCTCGCATGGAGCCCGCTCAGCACTTACGAATGGTTGTTGCTCGGTTTCGGTCTCTCCACATTTGCGTGGCCCGTGCTCGCCTTGTTCGCGGTATGGGCGTTCGCCATGAGTTGGCGCGCCCGCACGGAGCTCGTCCTCTCGAACCGCTGGTTCAACGCGGTGCAGGTCGCGTTGGCTGCATTGGCCGTGATCGCGCTCGTCGCGCTCATCGGCGCGATTCCGTTCGGCCTGCTCGGCCGCCCGGACATGCAGATCGTGTCGCCCGTCGATTACAACGCCTTGAGTTGGTTCGCGGACCGCACCGCGGGGCTCACGCCCGATTCCGGCGCGCTGTCCGTGTCGCTGTGGTTCTATAAGGCCGCGATGCTCGCCTGGGCGCTCTGGTTGAGCTTCGCACTGCTGCGCTGGCTGCCGTGGGCCTGGCGCGCCTTCAGCCGCGGCGGCATCTGGCGCGGCCGTGTCGTCACGCCGCCCGCTTAGGCGCTTGTAGGAGCGAGCTTCGCTCGCGATCTTCGCTCGCGATCTTCGAAATAGGAATCGCGAGCGAAGCTCGCTCCTACAGAAGAGGTCCGAATCGTGAGCGGAAGGTCGCTGGAAAAAGTGACGGTGACCCGGCCGTCCCTGGCCGGATCACCGTCGTCACGAGCTCCGCTTTGAGGAAACCATAATTAGGGCGAAACGATCGTGCCTTGTACGATCGCGGCGAACGCCGTGAGGCGATCGAGATTCGTGGCGTCACCGAGACCATGATTCGGGAACGCGTTCGCGAACAGATTCGTTTCGCCGTGCAATGCCATGTAATTGAGCGCCAGCATCTCGACGAGCAGATTGACGTTGTTCGCGCCCGGCGTGCCCGCGCGTTGCACGTTGCCGTCCGCCGAGAAGAATCCGATCTGCTGATGTTGGGCTGCCGTCAAGCCGCTCGTCGTCAACAACTGCGCCCGGCCTCCGGGGTTGTACACGAGGAAGAACGACGCGGCCGTATCCTGGTTGTCGCTCGTCCACTCGCCCTTACCGCGGCCGTTGACGGAATCGTCGATGACGCCGTTGCTCGACAGCGATCCGTCGCTGAACACGTAGAGCACCAGAGGCACGGCGCGGCGCGCCGCGTACTCGAGGCACGCGCCCATGCAACGGCCGGCGCGGAAGTCCTTGACTTCGCCCTCCTGACGCATGCCGCCGTGGTAGTCGTAACCGCCCATCGTGACGCAGCCGGCGCCCGCGTAGCCGTCGATGACGAGCTTCATGATCGAAGCCGTCTTGCGGAATTCGGACTCGTCTGCGCCGCCGCCGTTCCACTCGGTATCGCTGAAGATGCCGCCGGTTCCGACGATGCCGTTCACCGGCGCGCCGGGGTCGAGATTGACGTTGCCGAAGCGATCCGCCACGTCCGCCGACTTGAGATAGCCGCATTTGACGAGATTCTTGATGACCGCATCCTGCGTCACGCCGGTCGCCACTTGCGGATCGTCCATCTTCGCGCGGCTCAAACGGTAGATCGATTCGAGCACGGCAGTCGCGTCTTCGGGGCCGAGCAAGCCGACGAGTTGTCCCGTATCGACGAGACCCACGGCGTCGCTCGGACGGTCGACTTTGGTCGGACGAAATTCCGGATTGACCATCATCAACGGCGCCATCGAGTTGCCGCCCGAATCGCTGTTGCGCGAGCCGCATAGCGTCAGGATCGAGCCGTCGGCGCCCGCGCGCTGGATCGCGTAGAGCGGATTGTGCGGGTTGTTGCCCGTGTCGTTCTCCGACCGGGCGGGAATGACCGCGCCGTTGACGTTCGCCGTGCTGATCGTCGAGAAACTCGCTTGCATGCCGCGCAGGAACGCGCTGTCGCTGTGGAAGCCCAAGCCTAAGCTCGTATCCGTGTGGTCGCCGTTGCTGGTGGCGGTCGGCGTCGTTTCCGGCACGCCCGGCACCTGATCGCCGGGCAGCCCGAGCTTGCGGTAGCCTGCCGTGCTCAACACGTCGAGCTGGCCCTGCTCACGGCCCACGAGCACGTTCGAGCCCGACATGTTGGCGCCGCCGGCGAGATCGAAGGCGATGAACGGAATCTTGCCGGCACCGTTCGTGATGCCGCAGCCCGCCGTCAGCGCTTGCAGGTCCGCCGCGAGAGCCGCGTACGCGGAACGCGGGTTTGCGAACAGGCCCAAGATTCCGCCGCTAAGCACGGTCGCGGATCCTGCGATGAATCCTTGCCCGAGCAGCTCGCGGCGTGTCATCGGGCGGCCGTGGTTGTTGTGGCGTTGCGGAGCGTCCGGATGCCTGAGCTTGCGTTTGACCTTGATCAGCATCGCTGTTACCTCGATCCTTGGGTTTTCGCTCTATTCGTTACTGCACGAGCATCGCGGCGCCGCCGAGCACGGCCGAGCACACCGCCTTGCCGATGTCCTCGGTGCGCTGCGCGTCGTCGTTGGCGCCCGTGTTCGCCAAGCCGGGGCGACTCGGGTCGCCGGGAATGCCGTTGATGAGGTCGTCGAGCTCGGCCTCGACCGCGGCGCGATCCGGCTGCGTCGCAATCTGAGTCACGCCCAGGACGCGGTCGAGCAGCGGATCGAACAATGCGTCTTGCGACGCGGGGAAGGCGAGCGACGGCGGGCTCAACCAGTTGAAGCCGGGGCCCCACAAGGCGAGTCGCGCCACGGGGTCCTCGACGACCGCGTTGCAATACTCGATCGCGAGCTGGGCGATCGAAACTTGATGCGACGCGAGCACGGCCTCGATTTTCGGCACGGCCGGCAACGATTGGCGCACCGTGCCGAACGTGCCTTGCACGCCGGCGTCGAGCGGGCTCACACCCGTGAAGATCGCCATGCTTGCGTTGATCTCGTCGAACGTGCGCACGCCGATATCGGACGCCGGCGGCAGATCGACGGGCACGGGCGGCGGCGGCGTCACGGCCGCCGGGCGCGCGTACGTATTGGCGCCGATCCGATCGAACGTCAAGAAGAATTCGTCCGCATTCGGGCCCTTCTCGAGCGAGATGACGGCGCCGAGCGACGCGAGCGGCTGCCCGGTTTCCGGGGTATAGAGCGCGCTCGAGATCGCCGTGTCGAGATTCGCAAACGCCTGGCCGACCGGCGCCTCGGCGCCGTTGAGCCCGATGCGGATGCCCTCGAGGTCGATGCCGTCGGGGGCTTGAGTACCGTCGAGGCTCACGAAGAACGGCGCGCGGAACAGATACGCGTAGGTATCGAACACTGCGACCTCGTATACGACGTAGCTTTGCGGCACGCCGGTCAGGTCCTCGACGCTGAACAGCAGGAAGAACTTCTCGCCGACGCCCGCCTCGAAGTTCTGCACGATCTGCTCGGGCGTGAGCACGCGGTTGTGTACTGCGACGAGACGGATCACGCCTGTCCACGTGCCTTCGCCGTTCGCCCCCGAGGAGACTTCGTTGCCGAGCACGAACGCATAAGTATCGTCCCAATCGGTCAACGTGCCGCCCGGCGCGGGGTCTGCTTGCGTCACGAGCACGCCGTTGACGTAGATCTTGCGGCCCTCGACGGGATCGAACGTCGCGACGACGTGCTGTAACGTCGCTTGCAACACTTCGGCGGCGGCCGGCGTCGACAACTGCGGGTTGCCGTTCTCGTCCGAGCTGTCGGTGCGGTTGAAGAAGTCGTAGTTGTACATCGTCTGGCCGAGGTTGAAGTTCCTCTGCATGAGGCCGGCCGAATAGCTGACGATGCGGGCGTCCTCTTGTACGACGTTGCCGGGCGCGACCCACGCTTCGATCGAGTACTCGCCCGTCGCCGAGAGTAACGCGCGCAGCTTCGCGCTCGTGGCCGTCGAGGCTTGCGCCTTGCCGCCCGTGAAATTCAGGCCCCAGCCGCCGAACCACTCGACGGCACCGGACAACGTCAGATCCATGGCCGGATCGACGCCGCTCGTATCGAACGCGGTCGAGCCTTGGCCGGTCTTGAACTCATACAGCGCGACGACGTTGGCTTCGTAGCGGTTGCCGCCCGACGCAATCGTGCCTTCAAAGAGCGTCAAAGCTTTGCTCGTGAGAAGCGCGGGGTCGACCTGAGTCAACGGCACGGCTTGCGCGAATTGAGTGATCGCGTCCTCGAGATCCTGCGCGTCGCTTGCGCAGCTCGCAGTCCAGCAATTGTGGAACTCGTCGCGCAAGCGCACGACGAAACGCGAGGTAGCCGGATCGTCGAGGTTCATTCTCGCCTTGGCCGCTTCGTACGCCGTGGCGACGTCGTCCTCGGCGAAGAACGGAGACTGCTTGACGCCGGACGTCGACGAATGGCAGTTCGAGCAGAAACTTTCGAGCAGCGGATAAACGGTTGCACCGAACAGGGCACCGTCGTCGTCCGGATAGTTACGGCTCGAGCCGGGATCGCGCAGCACCGGAGCTTCGAGCTCGATCTTGCGGCCGCCGCTGCCGGCGATGTCGCCGGCCCAGTTCGTGATCCACAGCGTCAGAATGTCCGCGCAAGCGTCGTCGTCCGTGAGCCAGCAGTTGTGGCCGCCGCCGACCTTGCTCACCATTTCCGAGTCTTGCGGCGAAGGCAGCGTGACGACGGTGTTGGCTTCGGAGTAGGCGAGGTTGACGTCGTCGCTGCGCGCGAACATCGGCGCCTGACCGCCTTCGACGCTATGGCACGAACCGCAGCGGTTGTTGCTGCGGATGTTGTCGTACAAGTTGATCTTAAACGACTGAATGTCGGCCGTCGCCGGCGCCGGGCCGTTGTAGCTCGAGCCGCCCGACGGCGGACCCGCGGGATTTTGCGTAGTGTCCGCGCCGCTGCCGCCGCCGCATCCGGCCAACGCCGACACTGCAATTGCCGCCACGCCCAGACTCAAGAAGCGCGCGCGATTGCGTGCGATCGCCTTTTCCGTGACATGCGGGTTCATAGGGATTGCGTCCTGCATTGTTGCGACTCCGTCAATTGCCCATGCAATACACGGCAGACTCGGCGAACACGCGCTTCAGGTCGTAGTCGGTTCTGAAGCTCGTCGTCATCGTCTCGACCTGGTCGCGATCGGGCTGATCGACGGGATCGCGCAGGCAAACCGCGGTGAATACTTTCTGCACTTGGCACTCCGCAAAAGTATCGGTCGCGGCGAGCTCCTCGCCGAGCGATTTCGCGCCGCTCCCGGAACCGGGCAGCGACGGGCTCCAACCGATCAGCGCATTGCGGCCCTCGCGCCAGTAGTTGTTCCAAGAATCGTCGGGCGTCACGAAGCCGTCCGCGAATGTCTCGTTGTTGTTGAAGTACTTCGGGTGCACTTGAGCCGCGTCGTATTGGATGCCGCCCGACACCGGATCGAACGTGTAATGCGCAAAGGCCTGTGCTAGCGGATCCATGCCCGAGTGACAACCGATGCAGTTGTTCAGGAACACGCGGCTGTCGCCGCCGGGACTGCGCGACACGTCCTGACGAATGCGGTCAGGGACGATGCTCGTGTCTTGGACCTGCTCCATGTCCATGCACATGTGATTAACGAGCGTGAAGCGGAACATCGCGCGATTCGTGCCGGCGATGAAGAACGCTTCCGCCGCGGCGCGTGTCGTGATCGCGCCGGCCGTGGCGTTCTGCGG
>Ga0209520_10002801_pt1 | contig 10034 bp, 10 predicted proteins | sample Rifsed16ft1_FD_184009 | JGI IMG/M metagenome (GOLD analysis project Ga0209520, IMG submission 184009) | Soil microbial communities from Rifle, Colorado, USA - sediment 16ft 1 (version 2) | ecosystem: Environmental > Terrestrial > Deep subsurface > Rock core/Sediment | place: Rifle, Colorado...
GTTGGCCTTGGCGATGCGAGTGAGCTGCGCCGCGCACTCGCGCACCTGCGCCACCGAGCCGGGCGCGGAAGTGAGTTGCTCGGAATAAACGGTCTGGATCGAATCGATCACGACCACGTCGGGCTTGTCTTGTGCAATATTGGCCGCGATGGCGGCCTGGATCCTCTCCAACTGGATCTCCGGCAGCAGCCGCAGGCTGCGCGCATCCAGAGACAAACGCTTGGCGCGCAGCGCGATCTGCTGCGCCGACTCCTCGCCGCTGACATATAAAGTATTTTGTTGCCTGGACAGATGCGCCAGCACTTGCAGCAACAGCGTGGACTTGCCGATGCCCGGATCGCCGCCGATCAGCACCACCGCGCCTTGCACCAATCCGCCGCCCAGCACGCGATCGAACTCGGCGATGCCGGTCGGTGTGCGCGGCACTTCGGCAGCTTCCACTTCGGAGAGCATCTGCACCTTGCCGCTCGCCGACAGTGCGCTAAAACGGTTGCTGCCTTTAACGACAGTCTCGGCCACCGATTCGATCAGTGTGTTCCACTCCATGCAATGCGGACATTGCCCCTGCCACTTCGGCGTCTGCCCGCCGCACTCGGTGCATACATAGATCGTTTTTGTTTTTGCCATGCCTGCCTTTTATTTGAGGAATTCACAGTGGGCAATAGCCACTGCTTAGGGCACCGGCGGATGATTCCAATTCCATTTCAAAAGTAACATAACCCGTAGGTCGGGCTGCGCCCGACAGCTTGATCCGGCGGGCATAGCCCGCCCTACAAAAAATGCAACGTTTGATCTGGAATCGGAATGACAGTTCACTTGCCCAGCAATCCGTGCCCGGCCATCGCGTTCACCATGACGCCGACGTAGGTCTTGATCAGGCTCTGGTTCGAGTCGCTCATCACCGTTTCGGATGAAGCAGCCCAGACCAGTTTGTCATTCCTGGTTTCGTACAGGTTGGTTTCGATCACCGCGTATTCGTCCTCGGCGATATAGCCCGGCGAATACATGTAGCGGTAGCCATAGCCGTAATAGTCCGGCCAGGTGCCGTAATATGGCGGGGGATAATAGACCGTCCCCGGCACATAGGTTTTCACGGTCTTTTTGCTCACCTGCCTGGTGATGAGCACCGTATCGGCACCCAGTTCTTTCACCTTGGCCGCGATCACCACCTGGTCATCCTGCTTCTTGTCGGGAAGAACGGTATAGCTCGCGATCGCTTCAGTACCATGCGCCTTGAGCTGCACGACGAACTCATCCTCGAACAGCCTGCGTTTGAGCGGTTTTTTGGCCACACCGATGACCATGACCCTGGCGGGACGGGTCTGATATGACGGGTCCTTCCAGACCGAGTTGAGCTGTGTCGTGGCGCATGCAGTGACCAGCATCGCTGCGAGTATCAGCAGGCCAAATGGGTTACGCAAATATCGTGTCATTTTCCACTCTCCTTCAGTTCGAACAGACGGGTGAAGCATACGCCAGTTCGCCACGCCAGACCACCTAACCGGCAATCACACGCCGCAAGCAAGCCTTGACACATTCGGATATACGCCATGCTCAAAAATGCGCAATTAAATAACAGCGCAACTCACCCTGAATTCGCAGCATGAGTGGCGTGTTTGGCCAGAAACTTATCCAGTTGATTCGCAAAAGCCTGACGGTCGCTCTGGTTGAGCGTCGGCGGGCCACCCGTCTCCACGCCGCTGCCGCGCAGACCATCCATGAAATTGCGCATGGTCAGCCGCTCCTGGATCGTGTCCCTGGTATAAAACTCTCCGCGCGGATTCAAGGCATGACCGCCCCGCGCGATCACCTCGGCGGCAAGCGGAATATCGGCAGTGATCACCAGATCGCCCGGCTCGACCAGTTGGGTGATCTTGTTATCGGCCACATCAAAACCCGCAGGCACCTGCATGGCACGGATATGCTTTGAGGGAGGACAGTACAGCAGTTTGTTCGCAACCAGCGTCAATTGAATTTGACGCCTCTCCGCCGCACGAAACAGAATCTCCTTGATGACCTTCGGACACGCATCGGCATCCACCAAAATCTGCATGACTCGTCTCCTGCCGCGCTACGTGCGTTTGTTGGAAAGACGATAGAAGACATAAGGCCCAAACGCCACCCAAAGCAGGATCAACGGCCACAAACGACCCCTCGTTACATCGTAATTAGCCAACAGCTCCGGCCACGGATGTCCAGCGACGTAATGGAAGAACAAGAACTCGAACGCCACCGTCAGCGACATCCAGAACAGCCCGATGGACAATACCTGCCGCGCCGAAGCAGGCGGCCAGCGGCACACAAACTGATAGAACACCACGCCAAACAGGATGATGCCGCTCAAGCAGGAAAGCTGATGCGCGAGCAATTCGGGAAGATGCTTGCCGTAGGTGAAGTCGCGCAGCGCGCCATTGACCATGGCGGCCACTAACAACACGAACCATGCGTACAGATAGCGCATCTTCGATCACGCCATTTTGGAAGGCAGCTTGATCGTATCTCCCGCCACCATGAACACACCTTTGCCTTGATGATGCAGGGTGCGCGGATACTTCTTCGCGGGATCGATCCAGGCCTTGACTACCTCCAGCACGAAGAAGTTATACTTGTTCACCATCCGGGTATCGACCACCCTGCATTCGAGATTGGCGTAGCACTCGGCGATCAGCGGCGGTGCCACCTGCGATGCGGGCAGCGCCGTCAGCTTGAATTTCCTGAACTTATCCACCTTGTTCCCCGAGCAATTGCCGATGCCCACCACCTGCTTCGCCAGATTCACCGCCGGGATGTTGAGCACGCATTCCCTGGTCGCAATCAAAGCGTCGAAGCTGTGATTCCGTCCGCTGATCACGCAACCCACCAGCGGCGGTTCGAACTCCATCATCGTGTGCCATGACTGGGTCATGATGTTCGCCTTACCCTTGTGCGCGGTCGTCACCAGCACCACCGGCCCCGGCTCAAGCAGGCGGTAAACACGGGACAAGAGAAAAGTTTTTTTTATCATCGCCACCCCTCTTTATTTGTTAAGGGCGCTGAAGCTGGCCCTGTTAGCTGGTTCACCATGACAAACGGGAAAAAGAACCGGGAAGTGGCGATTCACCATCATCCGGGCCGCTGCTTGCATGTTCGAACTAAAGTCGAGTGGCGCCGCGCCCCGCCATCTTGGCCTGGTACATCGCTTTGTCTGCGCACCTGAGCAGATCAATGACACTTTGCTGATTACCGTAAAACATGCTGATACCTACACTGGCAGTAGTGCGGTATTCATATTCCCGGAGTTGATATGGCTGGTTCAACGCAGCATGGATTTTCTCAGCAACCAGTCCGGCGGCGGTAACAGCTTCAACATCAGCGTTGCTCAATGCCTCCAGTACCACGACAAATTCATCACCGCCCAATCGCGCTACGGTATCGACATCGCGCACACAACCCTGCAGCCGTTTGGCGACTTCGATCAGCAGCATGTCGCCGATATCATGTCCCTTGGTATCATTGAGAGCTTTGAAGCGATCCATATCCAGAAACATCACCGCACCGTACTGTCCATTGCGTGCGCTGAATGCGAGAGCCTGATGCAGGCGATCCATCAACAGGCGGCGGTTGGGCAAACCGGTGAGTTCATCGTAAAAGGCAAGCTGATGGATTTTTTCCTCAGCCAGCTTGCGCCCGGTGATATCCGTGCGTATCGCGACATACTGAAACGGTTCTCCATCACTACCCAGGTTGGGTACGATGGTGGTGTCCACCCAATACAGATGACCATCCTTGGCGCGATTGCAAATTTCCCCATGCCATACCTTCCCTGATGCAATGGTTCGGTACATGTCATGAAAAAACTCTTTCGGATGGGTACCGGAATTAATCAGGCGGTGATTCTGCCCGAGCAACTCATTGCGTGAATACTGGCTGATGGTGCAGAATTTGTCGTTGGCATAAGTGATCGTGCCGCTCACATCGGTAATTGCCACGATCGAGTGCTGATCAAGCGCATATTTTTGATACTCCAGATCCCTCAATACCTGCCTATGGGTTTGTTCGAGTTGCGCCAATGCCTGCGCGTTACGTCGCGCCATGCGCTGATCGAACAATACGGCGAGGATCCCGCCGCCGAACCAGAGCAAGGAAATCAGGGAGATCAGCACCACCATCATTTCCGGAAGATCACGTCCATCGGGTGCATAGCTCAGACAAACACTGCCGGGCTGGAATTGCGCACCCAGCATTGCGGTGTAGTGCATACCGGAAATCGCCAGGCCCATGATCACGCTTCCCAGCGCGAAGCGCAGCAATATGGGTAATTTTATGCGCTCGCCCTGATACATCATCAGCAGCGCGCCCCACGAAGCAATGACGGCGATGGCCACGGACAAGGTAAAAATCAACGGGTCATAGCTGATCGGTGGCGACATCTTGAGGGCTGCCATGCCGGTGTAGTGCATGATACTGATGCCCAAGCCCATTAGCATACCGCTCAGGATAATGCGCACGGTGCTGATGTCCGGTTCGCGCAGCACGTAAAAACCGAGCAAGGCCGCGGCAATCGCGGGCAAGGCAGAAAGCAGGGTCAATGGCAGGTCATAGCCGAGAGGAATGGGTAAATGAAAGGCCAGCATGCCGATGAAGTGCATGGACCAGATCGCCAGGCCCAGTGTGATGCCGCCGGCAGTCATCCATATCCACGCCGAACGGCCGCTGCTCTCGCGCATCCGCTGGGCATGGGTAAGTGCCGTGAACGAGCCGATCATCGCGGCCAGCACGGACAACAATACCAGCGGAATATCCCAGATGATTAACAAATCACGCCACTAACCTTTCCATATGTTTATGCTAACGCAACCATGAACAAATCATGAGGTGTCTGGTTCCAATGGCACTAACTTAAGAGAAGTATCTTTCCGATCAAATGGATAGAGGGTGGCTGAGAGCCTCTGGCGTTATCATGCGGGTGTCGAATCCGTGATACATAACGCGAAAGGATCAGCCACCATGAATGATAGCAAGAAACGGCATCTTGCCGAACAGGTAAAACGGCTGCGCGCACGATTTGTACAATCGGTGGGCGCGGTGTTGGGTGATGTCCTGCCGATGCAGACGCTGACACAGTGGATACGCGATGAGTGCGACAGCTACCGGCAGCGCATCTACGATCCACTAAAAACACTCACGCTGTTTATCGAGCAGGTGTTAAGCGCGGATCACAGTTGCCAGGATGCGGTGGCGCGGGGCTTGAGCGGACGGGTATCGCTGGGACAAGCCCCGTGCAGCCTGAATACGGCTGCGTACAGCAAAGCGCGTTCACGACTGCCCTTGGGTCTCATCGAGCGTTTGGGGCGAGCAGCGGGCGAGTTGCTGTGCGCACAACAGCCACGGGCGTGGTGCTGGCGTGGACGGGAAGTGAAGCTCGTGGATGGCACGACGGTATCCATGCCCGACACAACGTCCAATCAGGCGAGCTTTCCGCAAAGCCGGACGCAGAAGCCTGGGCTTGGATTTCCGCTGGCACGGCTGGTTGCCATTGTGTCGCTGTCCTGCGGGGCGGTGCTCGATTGGGCAGTCGGCCCCTGTGAAGGCAAACAGACGGGAGAAACGGCACTGTTATGGAAGCTCGCGCAGCGGCTGCATCGCGGCGACATCGTGATTGCAGATCGGTACTACGCGGGCTATTTTCTGATTGCGTTGTTGGTACAGATGGGCGTCGACGTGGTGATCCGCCAGCATCAACGCCGACACACGGATTTCCGGCGCGGCCAGCGGCTGGGGGCGAAAGATCACCTCGTGAGTTGGGTACGGCTCCAGCGTCCAACATGGATGGACGCGGACACTTACGCCACCATGCCGGAGACACTCCGGATGCGCGAAGTGAATGTCGGCGGTTGGACGCTGGTAACAACGCTTACCGATGCGCAAGCAGTGAGCAAGCGTGATTTATTCGAGTTGTACGGCGCCCGTTGGCAGATCGAGTTGGACTTGCGTTCCATCAAGACATCGATGCGGATGGATGTGCTGCGTTGCAAGAGCCCGCAGATGGTGAAGAAGGAGATTGCCGTGTATCTTCTCGCCTACAATCTGGTACGCGCGGTGATGGCGCAGGCGGCCTATCTGGGACGCGTACTGCCGCGACAGTTGAGTTTCAAAGGGGCGCTGCAACTACTCAATGCCTTCGAAGAGAATTTGCGTCATTGCCCGCTCGGTCGGCTTGTGCTGCGCCATGCGCATCTGCTAGCAGGCATTGCGCAACTGAAACTGCCACACCGACCAGGACGGGTTGAACCACGCGCGCTGAAGCGAAGACCGAAACCGTTTCAATTGCTCACGAAACCGCGTCAAATATTGCGTGCGCAACTTATGGAGCAGCAACAGCAGCATATTGCAGCATGCTTAAGTTAGTGCCATTGGGCTACGTCCCGATATCATTCCGCTCAGGGTATCAATGGAGTCCCACCCTAATGATCCTAATAGCTCAACCAGCGTAATTTTATTTCCAGCGATATCCCAAGCTGAGACGAAATGCGGAATATTTGATATCCGAAAGACCGGAATATTTCACTGTTGCAGAATCAACCTGCCCCATCACATACATTCCGCCATCCGGATTTTCCCAGCCTGCTACCAGCCCTGCGCCACCGCCAGATCCGGAAATCGACAACCCTCCGGTTACCAATACCTCTGAATAGCTGCCCAAATGACCTCCAAAGAACATATCTCCAGCCCAGTATCTGAGTTGCCCGCCCAATATGCCATGACCAACAGTAGTCCCGGACACATTGCTGCTGGTTTCCACTGATGTCATCAGAAAGGGGCTGATCGACAGGTTATTCGAGAGGGCGAACTGGTAATCCAGTCCAAGACTCAGGCCGGAGGTGCTTGATCCGGTACAACCGCCACATTCCCTGTTGTGGCTGGCCAAACCTGCATTCAAGCTGAATCCATTCTTTGGATCCGCCATTGCCGTGCCAGTGAGTAAAGCGAACAGCGTGGCTGTATTTAAAAGCAAATATCCTGTTTTCATGGTCTATGTCCCCAGTGTTTATAAAATGAAGCCTTTGCAGGCTAAAATGATTCTACTACAAAAAAATATTATCCAAACTGCACGAATAACATGCGAATAACATGGTGCCAGGTCTTGCGTTGCAATATCAGCTATCTTCGTTTCGATAAACATCAACCCGGCTCGTGGTGTGGTATATCCTCGCAAACGCAGCCGTACTGCAGCGTGCTGCCGTCGTCGAACTGGACCTGCATCATCCGGGCGCGCGCATCGTAGACTATGGCGTGCAACCTGCCCAAATTGATCTTTTTCATTTCAATCGTGGCGTCCTGGAACTATTTTGAGCATGGTGCCTTTAAATTACCTTTGAACCGGGCTAGATGTGCCGCCTTAACTTGATGGCGATAGTGCCGACGCCGAGGAAAGCGACGCCCATGAGGACGAGCGTGACGGGCCAGCCCAGGGAATTTGCGAAATGTTTTGCGGTGTAAAAGCCGATGAAGCCGAGCATGGCAATCACAGTGGTGAACAACAGCGCGCGGCTTTGCAGCACCACGCAGGCATAGAGCATGGACGCTGTCACTGCGAGATAGAGGAGTTCGACGGGCGTGTTACGCACGAGGTCGAACAAGCCACTATAGGCCATGATAGACCCGATGAAATAGCCCAGACCTGTCAGGCGCGAATACCGCCCCGCCTTGTGCAGACCGTAGGCCGTGAATATCACGCACACGCCTATGATCAGGCTCGCCCAGTTGGCGGAGGTGGAAATCGCGATGCGGTCGAACAGGCCGCCGTTCAGCCAGCAGGCCCCGATCAACAAAGCGGGTTCTGCGAGAATACGGTGAGAAGTGTCTTCAAGTGCGGTGGCGACCAGGAACAACGAGGCGCCAAGGACAATGGCGATGTAAGCGATCGGGACGCCGAGCAGATCGAGGCCCACGTGCATGAATCCGTAAACAAAAAACAGCGCAGTGAATGCCAGCACCGTGAGCCGGTATTTGCCGAGCAGCGCGCCCTGGTGCAGGGCCATGACGCCGAACACGGAGAGCGCTGCGATACGCCAGTTGTCGCCGTGCGGGAATGCCTCGTGGATAAACACGAACCAGCCACCGGTCATCATGAACACCGAGGCGAGTGCAAGCGGCAGGATGAGCCTCGGAAATTTTTTCTCGTGCAGGGCGGAAACCAGCACGACGAGCAGAATGTAGCCCACGCCCAGCGTCATGAAAACCCGCATCGCACTGCCCATGCTTTGCCAGAACGTGCCGATATAGGTGCCGATGCCCGCGAGGATGAAAATCGCGCCGAGATAGGTAAAGAGGGTCTTGGCGATATCGCCTCGGCTGCGCCGGGCGGGCACAGGCCGGGAAGCGGCAGGCGCATGAAAGGCGGCTTCGACTTCGGCGGGCGTGATGTCGTAGTTGCGCATGAGCCGCGCGATGTTCTCCAGCGCGCTGCTCTTGTCAGTTACACCTGTCGTGCCAAGGATTCCGGCCAACAGCGGCCAGCCCCACCACGCGCCGCCAATCAGCACGAATATGACGATGAGGACCAACAGCCAGATCATGGCGACACGACCCAGCCGATCAAGCGGGTGTAATTGCTGTAATACATATTGCCGGCATTCGGCAGGCGGATGCTGCGCCCTTTTTTCGTCAGCACCGCTTCTCTGCTGTAACGCGAGGAATAAAACAGGCCGGTGAAGACATCACCCGAATAGCCATTCGGTCCCGCACTGAATTCGTATCCATCCGGTGCAACGCTGGACGAATCGATCGTCAGCCCTGCAAGATCCGGAACATCGATCGGGGTGATTTTTGCAGCCGCTTCGGGAGTAGCGGGACTTTGTCCGGGAGGAGTAAGGCCGGGTGGCAGCATGATGGCGATCTCCTTCACCGCCCCGGTTTTCGGGTTGTAACGCCAGAGACGCGGTCTCTGATAGCCAGCCGAACTGCCCTGATAGACGACCTGAACCTTCTGGTTTACGACGGAGATCTGTACGCCGTTCGGATAATTGTAATATTCAGTCGCGTATATCACGTCGTATTGCGGTGGCTCTACCAGGAGGGCAGGAATCCCCGAAATCAGCAGAAAGGCCACAACGAGCAGCAGGGGCAAACCCAGACCAAAAGCGATGGTTGGGTTCTCGCGGAGGAATGCTTTCATGCCGGCCTCTCCTTTATGATGGCGCTGTTAAACCAGGGGATAGGCATTTCAACAGGATGCGCCGATTACTCTGAATTCGGTATTTCAATGGTAAGTGTACAAGGAGCGGCTGTAGTGAACGACTGAGCCATTAAGTCGCTCAATCGAATAATTGATTCCTTCCCACCCCACATTCACGAGAAGAACATCCCAATCTTTTCCTTCGTTCAGGCTGATAAAGCCAATGGCGCTGGTGGTGGTGTCCGCCCAGTTGTCGGTGTTCAGATCTGGTGCGGTATCGACCCGTTCATCCACGCCAGTGCTGCGTGAAATTTTCTCGGCTTTAAGCACCCGTTTTTCATCCAGGAAAAACCGGCAAATCTCCACGGACTCAACGAAGTCTTTTCTTTCCCACTTTTCCAGCTTTTTCTTCTTGGCTTCCGGCCATGCCCACTTGGCGTATATACTTTCGACGCGCCGCATTTCCTCTTCGATTTTCAGCTTTCTCTTTTCGGGGCTCACCTTCTTAACCTTCCCGATGTCCAATTGAATGATCGAGCGCCCCTTCCGTATCGGGAACTGCTTCACGCGAATCAGGGAATCAGGATCATAACAATCATCTGTAACAAGTTGTCGCACCGACTCCACATACGGATTGTCTTTTACACCTATGGCGACAGAATCACCCTTTCCTTCCGAAATCCACGCGCCCGTCGGCAGGCCGCGTATGGCAACCCCCAAGCTAGAAGAATCTTCTGGCTCAGGGGACACCCTAGCCAGCGATGCAGGCATGTCGCCACGAAACGAATGGGCGCATCCGATTTCCGCCCACAGAGGCTTGTCCTTGTAGACCTTATCAAAACCGAGAGCATCGAATCTCTTTTGATAAGGTCTACAA
>Ga0209520_10002812_pt1 | contig 10018 bp, 9 predicted proteins | sample Rifsed16ft1_FD_184009 | JGI IMG/M metagenome (GOLD analysis project Ga0209520, IMG submission 184009) | Soil microbial communities from Rifle, Colorado, USA - sediment 16ft 1 (version 2) | ecosystem: Environmental > Terrestrial > Deep subsurface > Rock core/Sediment | place: Rifle, Colorado...
TCATTAACTAACTGGTGGGGCGCCTAGCGCCGTGTATGCGTCGTCCGTCAGGTCCACTTTCGTGGCTCCGGCTGATGGCCACAGACTATCCCGACGAAGGGTTAAAACCCTCAGCTTCTACTAAAGTAGCTGCGGGATTTATCCCGCAGGGCTGATGGCCACAGACCAAGAATATCCCGACCGAGGGTTAAAAACCCTCAGCTTCTACAGATGTAGCTGCGGGATTTATCCCGCAGGACTGTTGGAACGCCCCTACACCCGTCTTTGGTGTCTAATCCTTGGGCGTCTCAAGGTAGCCCTGCCGCCTCCAGGCGCCGCTGTTTCGTCGAGTCCTAACATCTCACCCATCGCGGCCGATGGTTAGAAGCGAGGTCACCTCATCGCCCGTGCGCACGGGCGGCTCCGTTGGCGGGCCGGGGGCGCGAAGCCCGCTCCACAACCGAATATCTGCAACGCGGCAACCCCCGCGCAAGGATGGCGCGGGTAGAGGAAGAGCACAGGAGGCCAAACCCAATGGGATCAGTCATCAACACCAACATCAACTCCGTCATCGCCCAGCGCAACCTCAACGTTAGCGCCGCGGCGCTGGCCAAGTCCACCGAGAAGCTGTCGAGCGGCCTGCGCATCAACCGCGCCGGCGACGACGCGGCTGGCCTGGCCATCAGCCAGAAGTTGGAGGCGCAGGTGCGCGGCCTCCAGCAAGCGTCCCGCAACGCGCAGGACGCCATTTCCATGATCCAGACGGCCGAGGGCGCCATGTCCGAGATCCACTCGATGCTCCAGCGCATGCGCGAGCTATCGGTGCAGGCCTCCAACGGCACCCTGAGCAGCTCCGACCGCTCGTCCATCAACACGGAGATCCAGGCCCTCTCGACGGAGATCAACGACCTCACCGGCCGGATCAAGTTCAACGGCCAGACGCTGCTCAACGGCTCCCTGGCAACCTCGGTGGACGCCACCTCCGAACTGAAGAACAGCACCGCCCTCGCGGTCGTAGCCGGCGACCTGTTCACCGTCAGCACGGTCGACGTCGTGGGCGCCGCCGCCGGCACGACATACACGCTGAGCGCCGGCACTGGCGCCGCGGATGTAACGTTGACGGCCACCGTCAACGGCAGCACTATCGCCCAAACACTGACCGCGAGCGATATGACGGGGGCGAATGCGTCGCAGCTTCTCAACTACGATAAGCTGGGCGTCAAGATCACGGTCGCGACCGTTGCCGCGAACGCGAACAACACCGGGGCCAACCTTCAGGACTCCATGATTGCCGCGGCCAACGACACGGTCATCACCTCAGCGGGCAGCGCCTCGGCCCAGTTCCACATCGGTTCCGACCAGAACCAGACGATGAGCGTCGCCTTCGACGACGTCGACACCACCGCTCTGGCCGTGGCGACCGCCATCAGCAACTTCAACTCCAGCCAGACCGTGGCGTACGCGGAGGCCATGATCAGCGCTGTGGACACCGCCGTTGACACCCTCAGCACGAAGCGGTCCGGTCTGGGCGCCTCCCAGAACCGCCTCGAGCACACCATCGCCAACCTGGGCGTGTCGGCGGACAACCTGCTGGCGTCCGAGTCTCGCGTGCGGGACGTGGACATGGCTTCGGAGATGGTCAACTTCACCAAGTCCCAGATCCTGCAGCAGGCGGGCATGGCGATCTTGGCCCAGGCCAACGCCGAGCCCCAGTCGGTCCTCAGCCTCCTCCGGTAAGCGGCCCCACGGCCCCTCCGCAGGAGAGGAGAAACGGCCCCACTGGGGCCGTTTCTCTCTTTGAAAAAGCGCCTCCCATCCGATAGTTACCAGTGTGAGCACGGGCGCCGCGCCCGGCCTTTCGACCAAGGTGGACCACATGCTTGGCTCTCCTATCAACCCAGTAGGGCTCCCGGCTCGAATCTCCAGCCCTGCTGTGCGCCCGGCCGACGCCAGCAAGGGCGCACGCGACCAGGAGCGCCGCGGACGCCGGCAGCCCAGCCAGGAGCAGGAGCAGGGCCTCGATCACGGCGAGGCAGTGCCGCAATTCACGTACTCCGCCACCGGCGAGAAGGCAGCGATCGTGCCGCCTGCCCATGCGGCACCCAACGAGCTTCCAGACCAGGAGACGGCGCGGAACAGCCGTGAACGCTCCTTGCGAGCATACCGGTTGTTCCTCGCCTCCCCTGAGACCAACAGTGGAGCGAAGTAATCGTGCCAGCGTTTCAGATCGACGGCCTCTTCAGCGGACTGCAGACGGGTGCGATGCTCGACAAGATGATCTCGCTCGAGCGCCAGCCCGTCATGCGCCTCAACAGCAAAGTTGCCGTGCTCAAACAGCGTAAACAGACGCTGAGCGAGCTGCGCAGCAAGCTCAGCACCTTCGAAAGCGTGCTGGCGAACGTCATGAAGGCGGCGACGCTCAATAAAAAGGCTACGACCGTGGCCAAAAGCGATGGCACAGTGAGCGCCGCCGTCAGCGCCACGGCCGGCCTCAACGCCGCCAATGGCCCCTTTCAAGTGACCGTCAACCAGCTGGCCACGGCGAGCACCGCGACGAGCACGGCCAAGATCGGGGATGGGGTGAGCGCGGGGAGCGTGCTTGAAGACGCAGGGCTCGTGGTGGCCCTGGCGACGACGGAGTCGGCCGGCACGAGCGGCACCTTCAGCATCAACGGGACCAGCGTGTCGGTGGACTATGCGGTAGACACGTTGAACGCCGTGGTCTCTCGCGTCAACTCCACGGTTTCTGGAGTAACGGCCACGATCACGGACGCCGATGGCACCGCTAACCCGTCGGGCAACTACCTGAAGCTGAGCTCTGCCTCCGCCATCACGCTCGGATCCGGAGCCGACACGAGCAACTTCCTCACCGCCATGAACCTGCTCGGCGCGAGGCCGAAGGGAGCGACCGTCACCGGGACTACCGTCACGACAGGGGCTCTCGCCTCGACGGCCATCCACATCGGCGGTGTCATCGTGACTACGCGAGCGACCGCCGCGGGCAATACCGCGGCGCAGAATGCCGCCTCTATCGCAGAGGACGTCAACGGCACCGCCAACATCGGCGTCGTCGCCACCGCGAACACCGACGGCACAATTACGCTCGTCTCCAAGACAAAGGGCGTAGGAAGCTCCGTCGACATCACCCAGGCCGGCACAGGCACCGGGCTCAGTGTCGCCACGACGACCCAGGCAACAGACGAGTGGACCAGCATCAGCGGCATCGGCGGCACGCAGGTGGGCGCCAGCTTGACCAGCGCGCGGCTGACGACGGCCATCAGCGGCCTGGACGGCAGCGGGAACGGCGAGTTCAAGATCAACGGCGTCTCCGTCACCTTCAATCAAAACGAGTCCATCAACGCCGTCATCTCGCGGATCAATTCCTCTGGCGCCGGTGTCGTGGCGTCCTACGACAGCGTGCTTGATAAGCTCGTGCTGACGTCGAAGACCACGGGTAGCATGAGCACCGGCCTGCAAGATGTGACGGGCAACTTCCTCGCGGCGGTGGGCGTGCTGAGCGCTACCCAGAGCCTGGGCCAGAACTCCGTGTTCAGCATCAGCACGGTGGCCGGCGGCGCGCAGCAGACCAGCACCAGCAACACCATCAGCGGGCTGGTCGCGGGTGTGGAGCTGACGCTGAGCCAGGTGACGACGAGCGCCGTGACGGTGACCATCTCCCAGGATGTGGCGGGCACGGTCAAGGCGATCAAGGACTTCGTGGACCAGTACAACTTCACCATGGCCTACCTGCGCGAAAAGGTGAAGGTTGACCCGACAGGCAAGGAGACGGGCCTCCTCAGCTACGACAGCATCCTGCGGGGGCTCGAAGGGACGCTTCGCCGTTACCTGAACACGCCGGTCACCGGGCTCACCGGAACCTACCTGAACCTCGGCGACATCGGCCTGACCTTCGGCGCGGTCGGCAGCACCGTTGGCACGACCAATGACCTGCTGCTCAGTGACAGCAAACTGACGGCAGCTCTGAACGAAAGCCCGCAGACGGTGTACGCGCTGCTCTCGGGGTTTCAGAGCACCGCCGTTCTGCAGGGTGGTGGGACGGGCAGCGTCGCGAGCATCTCTGGAGTGCCGACGGCGCACCACCAGGCAGGGACCTACCTGGTCACCATGACGACGACCGGCAGCATCTCGGCGATCTTTACGCCGACCGCGGGCGTGGCCGGCGAGGAGAAGTTCGGCGGCACGCTGACGGCAGGCGGCACAGACTCGATAGCCATCCCAGGCGTTATCGTCACCGCCACCAATCCTCTGGTCAACGGCACGAACACCATAACGATCGCCGTGCAGCAGAAGGGCATCTTCGTCGACCTGGATGACCAGCTCAAGGGCATCGCCAGCGCGAGCGGACTCCTGTTCAGCCGCGAGGACGCGGCGACCAAGGAGACCGATCGCATCAATAAACAGATCAGTAGTATGGAGGCCCGCATCGCGCAGAAACGACAGCGACTCGAGGCGCAGTTCACCCAGCTCGAGAAGCTGATGTCGCAGTTCCAGACGCAGAGCCAGGCGCTCCAACTGCAACTGATGCGCCTTCCGTCTTCCACGTCGCGCTCTTAGATAGAGGATTCGACATCGTGACCCGCGGCCATGAGATCTATCGGGCAACGCAAACGCAGACCGCTACCGGCGCGGAGCTGGTTGTCATGTTGTACGAGGGAGCCATCCGGTTCCTCCAGCAGGCGCTCCATGCCATTGAGGCCGAAGACACTCAGGGAGCGCACAACGCTCTCATCAGGGCGCAGCGGATCGTCGAAGAGTTGCAGATCAGGATCGACCGGGAGCGTGGGCCTGTCGCCGACGGCCTCAACGCTCTTTATGCCTTCATGCTGCGCGAGCTGGAGGCTGCTAACGCCAAGAAGGACCGGCAGAGGGTGCTGGCCGCGATCGGACTGCTGAACGAGCTGCTGACGGCCTGGCGACAGGCCGCCCGGCAGCCCGTCGTCGAGCGGGGCGTCAGTCATTCCGCGGCGGCATTCGCAACCCCGCCGGCCAACGTCGAGTGAGGAGTTGACGCAACATGGCGTCGTTCGAGTTACTGTATGCCATCGTCAGCCAGCAGATGCAGGCGCTGGAGGACAACGACCTGGAGCTGTTTCAGGTCCTCCTCTACCGTCGCCTGCTGGCGCAGACTGAAATAGAGGCCCGGCAACCCACGCCCACGGTGGAGGATATTCGCATCGGCGAGGAGATCCTCACCATGGACCGGGAGATGGAGAGGATGCTCAGGGAGGCGATGGCGCAGACGCAGGCCGAGCTACGCCAGTTGGCCCAGGGTAGGAACGCAATCCGCTCATACCGGGTCAAGGACCCCCTGCTGGGGTCGCACCTCTTCGACGACGACTGCTAAAGGGTGTCCGCGTGGTTCCCCTCGGCGCTGCCGCTCGTTCAGCGGAAAGGGCACGCGCGCTTACAGCGGCGCGCCAGGTGGCGCCGACACCGCCCGGCCGCTTGAGCCGCCGTCGTCTGCTTCAGGCCCTCCTCGGCCTCTCGGTGCTCCGGCTGGCCGCTTTCGACGGCAGCGGCGCCCCTTCAGTGTGGTTCTCGCGGAGGCAGGCGTCCCCTGTCGGGGCCGAGGCGCCGAGTACGGTCGCGGGCCCACAGACAGTGCAGGCCGCCGCGCCGGCACTTGAGACCCGGATCGCCCTGAGACGGCTGCCGCCAATCAGACTGTTCATCCCGGCCATCGCGCTGGACTCGCCAATCGTGGACCTCGGGGTCCGCTACGACCAGCGCGGCCAGCTCGTCTGGGAAACGGCGGCTTTTGTCGTCGGACACTACGTGAACACCGCCAACCCAGGTGAGCTGGGGAACTGCGTGCTCTCCGGCCACATCAGCAGCCGGAGCGCCGGCGCGGTGTTCCGGCGATTGCCGGAGGTGCAGGTGGGCAGTGGTGTGACTGTGGCCACAGCCGACTCTGTGTTCCTGTACCAGGTCGATGAGATACGCGTGGTTGAGCCGAGAGCAACCGAGGTCATGGATCCCGGCGGAGAGCCAAGGGTCACTTTGATCACGTGCGTGCCCGACGGCGTGTACACGCACCGGCTGGTGGTCGTGGGGCGCCTCGTCTAGCTGCGCTGCCCGGCGCCGACGCGTACCTCTGGTGATGTCGGGCGGGTACATTCGTCCTGCTTCCCCACAGCCGGTCAGCGTTCATTACTCTCCTTCCTTCTCTGTCAGGCCGCTCTGCTGGGCGCCTACCATGGCATAGACAGATTCTCAGCCAGGGAGCGCGTCGATGAGCGTGTTTGCTTCCTTTGGTATCAGCGGCTCAGCCCTGACGGCACAGCGGCTTCGCATGGATGTGCTCGCGGGCAATGTCGCCAACAGCGAGACTACAAGGACGCCCGATGGCGGGCCCTACCGCCGTGCGGAGGTGGTGTTCGCGCCCATCAGGGCGCCGCAGCGCCTCGGGTCGACAAAGCGCCCAGAGTCCCCCACGACGGGTGTAGCCGTCTCTCAGATCATCGCGGACGCGGGCGAACCGAAGCAGGTGTATGACCCTGGGCACCCTGACGCGGATGCCAGCGGCTACGTGGCGTATCCAAACATCGACGTGGTGACCGAGATGACCAATCTGCTCTCGGCTGTCCGGTCGTATGAGGCGAATGTCACGGTGCTGAATATCACGAAGGCCACAGCGCAGCGCGCCCTCGAGATCGGCCGGGCGTAGGCTCGCCGAGCACTGAACGATGGAGCTGAATGCCGTCACCGCGCAGCGGCTGGCGCAGAACCTGTCCGCGGTCAGCGGCCAGGCTATCGGAGCGTCCGGCGAGGCGGCGCCCTTCGCCGACTTGCTGCAGAACGCTATCCAGCACCTGGAGGGCCTGCAAGCCAACGCGGACAGCGCCGTGGCGCTGCTCGCCTCGGGACAGCCGGTGGAGCTGCACGAGGTCATGCTGGCCACCGAGCAGGCCAGCCTGGGCTTCCGGCTGGCCCTGCAGGTGCGGACCAAGATCATTGAGGCGTACCAGGAGATCATGCGCACGCAGGTCTAGGACTGAGGTGTAACCAGTGGGGGAGCGATTCAACAACATCGGGTTCCAGTTTGGCCAGGCATGGCAGCTCATGTCCGTGGGCCAGCGTGTCATCATCTCGATCCTCGCCATGGGGTTGATCGGGGCCATCGTCTTTTTCGGCGTTTGGGGCAGCTCGCCGCAGTATGAGATGGCTGTCGCGAACCTGAGCGAGGAGGAAGCTGCCGCGGTCGTCGCCAGCCTTCGGGAGAACGCCATACCGTACCGGCTGTCCTCCAACGGGCGCGCCATCTTGGTGCCGTCGGGGCAAACTGCGGAGGTAAGGCTCCAGTTGGCCGGCGAGGGGTTGCCCAGCGATGGGAGAACGGGGTTCGAGCTGTTCGACCAGGCGAACTTTGGGATGACAGAGGAGGTGCAGCGCATCAACTACCAGCGGGCCCTCGAGGGCGAGCTGGCAAGGACGTTGCGCCGCATTGAGGCGGTCCAGGATGCCCGGGTGCACGTGGTCTTGCCGCAGCAGGGCCTGTTCTCGAGCAAGAAAACGGAGGCCGCGGCCTCGGTGGTGCTGAGTCTGAAGCCCGGCCGCGAGCTCGGCGAGGGTCAGATCGAGGCGCTGATCAACCTCCTGACCGGAAGCATTGAGGGCCTGAAGCCGGAGCGCCTCAGCATCATCGACAGCAGAGGCCGGACGCTGACGAGCGCGGTCGCCGGCATAGGCGGTGGAGGCCTGAACGCCGCGGCCAGCCAGACCCAGCAGAAGCGACGGTACGAAGCTGAGCTCGCGGCCGGCCTCACCGAGATGCTGGCCCAGATTGTGGGGATTGGAAAGGCCGTGGTCAACGCACAGGTCAGCTTCAATTGGGACCAGACTGAGATCCAGCGCGAGGAATTCGAGCCCAAGGAGGGTTCAGGAGTCGTGCGCAGCCGCCAGGAGCAGACGGAAGTCTCCACGACGCCTGGGACGGCGGGGGTCGGTGGCGTTCCCGGGACTGCATCCAACGTGCCCACCTACCAGACGACCAACGGCCAGACAGGAAACGTCGGCTACGAGCGACGCGAAACGCTCACGAACTACGAGCTGACCAAGACCGTCGAGCGGACGCAGAGGGCTCCTGGCACTATCACGCAGGTTGCCATCGCAGTCCTGCTGGACGGCCAGAGCCTGCCGGAGGATCTCTCGCTGGAGGCGGTTCAAGAACTTGTCGCGACCGCGGCCGGACTGGACTCCACGCGGGGCGATCGGGTGACGATCACAAAGGCTTCGTTCAACGCTGGGCAGCCTGAGCTTGCGGCCCAGGCGTTCGAGCAGACCCAACAACGCGAGATGGTGTTGGACCTCGCTCAGACCGGCGGGTTGGCGCTCACGCCGGTCCTGCTGCTGGCCCTGCTTGCCTTTTTTCTACGGCGTTCGTTTCGGCCGGTCGGACAGCCAACTCGGCGGCAGATGCTCCCCCGGGCTCTAGCCGCTGAGGAGCCGGCGGCCCCAATCCCCATCCTGGAAGACCCACAGACGCGAGCGGTGCGCCAGCAGGTCACCACGTTGGCCAAGGATGAGCCGGCCATGGTGTCGGCGTTGATCAATACCTGGCTCGACGAGGACCGCCGGTAGGAGCCTGAGGACTCCTTTACACCAATCGTGCTGGAAGAAGGACACCTGCGACAATGCAGCGAAACCTTACAGGTAAGCAGAAGGCAGCGATCCTCTTGATTGCGCTGGGACCGGAGGTCTCGGGCAGGGTCCTGCGTCAGTTCAAGGACGTGGACATAGAGCGTCTGACGCGTGAGATTTTCTCGATGGAGAAGGTGTCAGAGGATGTCAAAGAGGAGGTCATCTCGGAGCTGCACCAGATGGCGGTCGCTCGCAACTTTGTGACCTCAGGCGGCGCCCAGTTCGCGCGGCAAGTGCTGATGCAGGCTTTAGGCGAAGACCGAGCGGACGAGGTCTTCGAGCGGGTGAGCCTTGTCCAGCGCAACGAGCGCTTCGTCTTCCTGCGAGAGGTCGATCCGATTCAGTTGCTCAGCTTTATTCAAGGCGAGCAGCCTCAGACCATTGCGCTCATCATTGCCTACGTCAGTCCGTCTGTCGGCGCATCGATTCTGGTGTCCCTGCCCCCCGATATCCAGTCGGATGTAGCGATGCGCATCGCCACGATGGGCCAGACCTCTCCGGAGACCATCGAGAACCTTGATCGAGTCCTGAAGGCCAAGCTGGCCTCGACGATCACCCGCGAGTTCAGCTCGGTGGGTGGCAAGGAGTTCCTGGTGCGGATCCTCAACAACGTGGACCGTTCAACGGAGCGCGCGATCTTGGACTACCTTGACACGGCCGACCCCGAGCTAGCCGCCGAGGTGCGCAAGCTGATGTTCACCTTTGACGACCTTGTTCTGCTGGACGACCGCTCCATGCAGCGCGTGCTGCGCGACGTGGATGGCAAGGACCTCGCGCTCGCCGTCAAGGGGGCCAACACCGAGCTACAGAAACAGATCTACAGAAACATGTCGAGCCGGGCGGCGGAGATGCTAAAGGAGGAAGTGGAGGCGCTGGGCCCGGTGCGTCTGCGGAACATCGAGGAAGCGCAACAGCGCATCGCGAACATTGTGCGGCGGCTGGACGAGGCCGAGGAGATAGCTATCGCACGGGGCGTGGACGATGTCTTTGTCTAGGATCATCAAGACCCCGCGCTTCGATCCGGATGCCGTGGTGGTGGAGTCGCGGGCCGACGGCGGGCCGTCGCCGGCGGTTACCGCTTCCACTGCCGGTAGGAGACAGGTCATGCTCCGCGAGCAGGCGGAGCATGAAGCGCAGACGCTCCTGGACAACGCCGCCAGCGAAGCGGCGCACCTTCGAGCCCAGGCTCACCAGGATGGCTACGCCCAGGGCCTGGAGGAGGCGCGCAGGCACATGCAGGACCAACTGGCGCGCCTCGGTGAGATCGTTCAACGCGCTCATGCGGACACAGCCCAGATTCTCCGCAACGTTGAACGCGACGTGATAGACCTTGTGCTGCTTATCGCGGAGCGAGTGGTCTATCGGGAACTGTCGCTCA
>Ga0209520_10002813_pt1 | contig 10017 bp, 6 predicted proteins | sample Rifsed16ft1_FD_184009 | JGI IMG/M metagenome (GOLD analysis project Ga0209520, IMG submission 184009) | Soil microbial communities from Rifle, Colorado, USA - sediment 16ft 1 (version 2) | ecosystem: Environmental > Terrestrial > Deep subsurface > Rock core/Sediment | place: Rifle, Colorado...
CGCCCAGTGACACCCGCCCTACCTTGGCTTTGGGATTGACGAGAATCCCGTATCGGCTCGCCAGCTCCTGAACTTGCCTCTCCGCAAAACCCCGATCGAGCAGGGCACCGTTGGTGGGCTCTGCGCCCAGGACCACGTTCTCCGCTACCGTCATCGTGGGGACGACCAGGAATTTCTGATGGATCATCCCAATGCCCAGTTCGATTGCATCCGCAGGAGAGCGGATGTCAACGGGCTGGCCATTGATCCGGATTTCGCCCCCATCCAAACGATAGATTCCATAGAGCACCCGCATCAATGTCGTCTTGCCAGCGCCATTCTCGCCGAGTAGGCCCAAGACTTCCCCGGGCCGGATTTCCAGATCCACACGGTCATTGGCGATGAGATCACCAAAGCGCTTTACGATCCCGCGCATTTCGACGATGCCGTCTCGGCCAGTCAACCGGGCCTCCTGCTCCATAACTAATGACGATTCCGTACCGGAGCCATCCGTCGGATGGCCCCGGTATTGCTCACCCCGCAGTCGACTGACTAGGGTTGCGGAACCGGGGGCAGGGTGCCGACAACATCGGCAGCCGCCGCCCGCACATTGATCTCGTCGCTCGTGACCATCTCCTTGATCGTGTTGTAGACCGCGGCCTTATCCGCAGGGATAAAGCTCGCCAGATCCGTCACCTTCGTGCCGCCGTTGGCCAGCGATGTAATATAGACTCCCCCCAGCTCGCCGGCTGCCACCTTCGGCAGGACGTAGCCCATGGCCTCGGAGTAGTCGATGTACATACTGCACAGGGTTCGGTCGGGCAGCAGCGGCGACTGATCGATGTCCTTGCCAATGAAGTACACGCCCTCGTGTTCTTCAATGGCCTCGACGATCCCGTACACGCCCAGGTTGGTGGCGTGGGCGATCACGTCCGCTCCCTGCTCTATGTGTCCGATGGTGGCTTCCTTCGCCTGGGCCGCGTCGTCGAAGTCCCCCGTCCATACCCTCAGGAGCTGCACCTGCGGGTTGACCCACTTGGCTCCCATCTCGAAGGAATTTAACCCCTCCACGTAGGTTGTCAGCTCGATCCCACCTACGAAGCCGATCACATTGCTCTCCGTCATAAGCCCGGCGATCACCCCCGTCAGGAAGAACATCTGCCGATGCGCCTCCAGGTTGAGCTGCTGCCACACATTTGGCGGCGGGTTTTCCATCAGAAGCCCGGCATACGTTACAAAAGACACGTCAGGAAAGTTCGGGGCTGTGTTGATTATGGGATCAAAAAACGTCCCACTGTGAGCCCACACCGCGTCCACACCGCTGGCGGCGAACTCACCGATGACCCGCGGGGATTCTGCCGGTGGGACACGCTCGTTCCACTGCACCTCCAGACCGAACCGCTTCTCGACATCCAGCATGGCGTTGTAGCCCAGGGTATTGTAAGAACCGTCGTTCACAACGCCGGGGAACAGGAAGGCGACTTTCATCCCCGCCAGATCGGGACCGGCCGCTTCAGTGGGTGCCGCCATTTCCGCCGTTGGTTCTTCCATCGCCTGGGTGGGCGCTGGAGCCGCTTCCGTTGGCGGCGGCGCCGGCGCCTCGGTGGGTGCCGCTGGCGCGGGTGCACATGACCCGAGCACCACGGCGACAAGAAGGATGATCGCTAGGATGGGATATCGCTTAGACAACATGCCTTCACTCCTCTCTCCTCATTCGAGTTGTTTTCTTCAGGGCCCCCATCGGGTCAATGACTGCTCATATCCTGGCTTGTTCGGTCAGTTCACTCCATCCAGTCTCTCCTTCGTCACTCAGGTAATCACGGATCCGCGGCGGTGAAGATGTCCGTGCTCCGCCCAATTCGAAGCGGCAGTTTCTCATAGGTTACGGCGTCCACCAGGCCAAATTCAGACAAACCGGCCTTGGGTATGCCGACCAATGGCACAAACGAAAGAGCCATGAAGGGTGCCGGCAGGAGACACCCCAGATCGCGCGCCGCCCGCTCGGCCGCCTGTAACTCGCCGGCAAGGTCAGGCCCTCCTTTGAGGCTGATCAACCCGGCGAGAGGCAGGGCGACTCTCGCTGTCACTTCACCTTGATCGACGACGACCAAGCCACCCTGCATTTCCTCGATTGACTTGACGGCCAACAGGATGTCCGCATCGGTCACGCCGATCACAACGAGGTTGTGATCGTCATGAGCTACGGTCGAGGCCAACGCGCCGCGTCGGAGTCCAAAGCCCCTCACCAAGCCAATGCCAATCTGCTTCGTCCCCTTATGTCGCTCGATGACAAGGATCTTCAAGATATCGCGGTCTTGCCCCTCATGTATGCGCCCATCCCGTACGGTCACGGTCTCCTCGTCGATGTATTTGAGGATCTGATGGGGCACCATCCGCAAGATCCGAACGGAGACCTCCCCATCAGGAAGAGGCAGGCGCAGGCCTCCCTCCTCTAAGGACCGCCCCAAATGGACTGTGTTGAGGTACGCCTCCGGGAAGCTGACCTCGGGAGGGGCTTCCCAGTCGGGCTCCCCGCTTCGTGCCACAACCTCGCCTCCCACGATCACCATCTCGGGCAAGAACGCCTCCAGATCGTCCAGTAGGAGGACATCTGCAAGGCGTCCCGGCGCCAGACTGCCGACATGGGTATCCAGACGATGGTGGACGGCGCAGTTCAGCGTGGCCATTCGCAGGGCGGTCGCCGGCATGAGGCCGTATCGGATAGCGGAGCGCAAGCAATCATCCATATGGCCCCGCTCCAGGATGTCTCCCACCGTACGGTCGTCGGTGCAGAACATGAATAGATCCGCCCATTCGGGATGTTCGCGCACCAAGGGCACTAGACTTTGAAGATTGCGCGCCGCTGAGCCCTCGCGGATCATCACCCTCTGTCCCACCAACAGTCGACTCTTGGCCTGCTCGATGTCCACACACTCGTGATCGTCGGCGTGCCCCAGCGCGGCCAGCGCGGAAAGCCAGGGGCCAGCTCCCAGACCGGCTGCGTGGCCGCTGACCAACCGTCCCTGGGCATGCGCCTCGGCGAACATTCGAGTGAACTTGTCAGGGTCGCGAACGATGCGAGGCAGACTGGCCTCGCCGAAGGACACTGCATCCGGACGTCGTAATAGCCTTGTGGCCTCCTCCGGATCCAATGCTGCTGGGATTTGCAGGAACAGCCGCAGCGGCACCCTGTTCGCCCCTTCGGCCAGAACCTCCACGCCTGCCCCGCCCAGGACATTCCCGATTTCGTGCAGGTCGGCCATGAGGGTTGTGACTCCCCGAGGCACAAGCAGTCTCGCCAGGGCTTCAACCGTCAACATGGCCGCTTCGACATGGGTATGAGCGTCGATCAAGCCGGGGACGGCGTAGCTCCCGCGGGCGTCGATGACTTCTTTGCCTTTCTCGACCGCTCGATCCCAGGCGGCGATGCGTCCTTCAGCGATGAGCAGATTGGTGTGATGGAAGGTCATGGTGTGCACAGAGAGGACGTTGCAGTTCGTAACCACCAGATCCGCCTGCTCCTGTCGTGATGCAACCCTCATCACCCGGCGGCGCGCGGCCGGTGGGTAATGTGTGCTGGACCATCGCCGAGGAGCCCGGTGTGTTTCGCTCACCCTTGCCCCTATCTGCCCCCTCGCCCCGGTGCATTCTTTCGCTCTGATGAAACCTCGGGGGAAGAGAGATCCTTCGGTTCAAGCTCGGCGGTACGGACTTGAGGTAGACAGATGAACTCACGTACTTTCAGATCGAAAAAGTGGTTCATCTCCGCCGGGCGTAGGACGATGGCCGTGTCGGCCCCGCGACCTGTGCCTCCCACGGCGACCACGTCCTCATCGATCGGAATCAACCCGGCGTTGGCCGCCATGACGGCGGCTTCGACGCCGGTCTTGGTCCCCCTGGAGATGCGCCGAAGCGTCTCGGCGACGATCTCCAGCATTTCGATCCCCTGCCAGCGAAGCCTGAAGGCGCGGGCGACGCTGCTGAAAGCATGCGTCCCGGTGTGCACCAAGACCCCCCGCTCTTCCAGCCAGCGCCGTGTGTCATCGCTGAACGCTTGATGGCCAGGAGCGTGATAACCGAAATGCTCCGTGATCACAACCAACTGCCCGGACCAACCGGCCGCCTGGCCGGCCTCATACAACTTCTTGGCGGAGTAGCCAGTCGTTGAACCGACGACGATATAACCAAGGCCAAGTTCGATCGCTCGTTCGACTGCGGCTCTGGCGGTGATTTCCGTGAAGGCTTGGCCGCACTCCTTGAAGTACAGGGTCGGGGCCGTGCGCACTCCACGCTCGTCATAGGGAGAGTTCGCGCCTGATTCCGTCGAAGTCATTCAGGTCTCCAGAACAAGTGCGCCGAGATTCCGCACACTCACGATTGTCGAGGGATGAACGCACCGGACCCTTTGGAGGCGAGCAATTCGCCGTCCTGAGCAACAAGCCGACCGCGCAGGAAGACCTTTGTCGGGTAGCCATGGACTTCGATCCCGGCATAGGGCGTCCAGTCGGCTGTCTCATGCAGCGTGTCTACGCCGATGGTCCAGGTCTTTTCCTCATCCCAAATGGCGATGTCGGCGTCGCCTCCGACACGTAGTGCCCCCTTGCGGGGATACAATCCGCAGATTTTGGCCGGGTTGGTGGCGGTAAGGTCGACGAATTGCTCGGGTGAGAGCTTGCCCTCCATGACCCCACGTTGCCAGAGAACCGGCATGCGGGCCTCGATCCCCGGCACGCCACCCTCCACTTCCCAGATGTTTTCCCAGCCCTTGGCTTTCTCCTCCTTCAGGGGCGCGTAGTGGTCGGAGACTACGGCCTCGACGACGCCGTCCTGAAGCGCCTGCCACATCGCCGCGCGGTCCTCGGCCATCTTGATGGGTGGATTGACTTGGAGAAACGGCCCGAATTCCCCGGCGATGTCGTCTTGGGTGAACAGCAGAAAATGGGGGCAGGTTTCGGCCGTGACCGGCAATCCCCTCTCTTGAGCCTCGGCGATCAACTCAATCCCCATGGCGGAACTCAGGTGGAAGATGTGGAGTCTGACGCCATACTCGCGGGCAAAGAGGATTGAGCGGGCGATGGCTTCGCCTTCCGAGAGCACGGGGCGCGAGAGGGCGTGGTAGATCGGACCGGACTTGTTCTGCGCCTTGTACAGCCTACGCCGGTAATCGTGGATTTCCTCGTTCTCTGCATGGACGACAATCAGCCCATCCCGCTCCCCGACCATCCGAAAGAGTTCCATGAGCAGCCCGCTCATAATCGGCCGTATCCCGTTGGGATCGGCGAGCATGGCCTTGACCGACAGCACACCTTTATCAAGGATGGCGGGGATGTCTTCCAGATCATGTTCTGCACGCAGGACGGCGTGGAACGAGTAATCCGAGACGGCCAACTCCTCCGCCGCGCCCTTCTTTTTGGCGAAGCTCTTTAGCAGTCCCGGCTCACCGCCATGGGCAAACTCCGTGACGGTGGTCGTCCCACCTAGGAGGGCGGCCCTTGTTTCTGTTCCGAAATCCCCACGGAAGACCGGCGCATCGTAATGGATGTGCACATGGGTGTCGACGCCGCCGGGGATGACCCAACACCCCCCGGCGTCAACTTCCCGGGTGGCTGAGGGCAGGCCTTGATTCATGCCGATGGCGACGATCCTCTCGCCGGAAACGGCCAGTCCGCCCTCGATGATGCCTTGCTCGGTGACCACACGACCGTTCTTGAGCACCCAATCCACGTCCGCCATGGTCATCACTCTCTGCAGATCGCATCCGGACGGCGATATCGGAACCTGACTGCCATCCGTGCCTACCTGCGCCGTCGATCCTCGGAAGCGTGAGACCGAGACCGACGGGTGGGACTTATGCCTCTCGCACTAGACCGTGGGGAGTTTCCACGGAGGCGAGATGGGGGTCGCCTCGATCCGCCGCTTGTAGTCCTTCCCCTGCTCCCAGGCCTCGGCCACAACCTTCTCCACGTCGACTCTGGTCAGGCGGCCATCGTCAACAACAAGCTCACCGTTAACAAAGACCTTGTTCACATCCGGCCCGCGGGCCCCGAAGGCGACGACGGAGTAGATATCCTCAAAGGGGTTGAGGTGCGGCTTCCCGGCGTACTCGATGAGGACAATGTCCGCCTTCTTTCCCGCTTCCAGCGATCCCAGCTCATCGTCGATACCGAAGAGCTTGGCCCCGTTGACGGTGGCCATTTCCAGGGCCGTCTGCGCCGGGATCAACTCGCGATTCATGTAACCAAGGCGGATGTGGTAGGCCGAATGCAGCATCAACTCGAACATGTCCATGATGTTGATGCCGTCGGTGCCAATTCCTACCGTCATGCCGCGCTCCATCATCTTGGGAACAGGGCACAACCCGTTGGCGCCGTTGGCATTACTCTTGATGTTGAAAGAGATCTTCACATCGTGTTCGGCCAACAGGTCGAGTTCGCCTTCATCGATGTAGATGCAGTGACCGGCGACCAGCTTTGGCCACAGGAATCCCGTCTCCGCCAGGTGGTAGACGGATCCTTTGGCGCCGAAGGTCTCCTTGATGTAGTCCACCTCATATTCCGATTGGGCGATGTGAGTTTGCACCCCGACCCCCAGCTCATCGGCGATGGCTTTGGCTTCCCGCAAGAATCCTGGCGAGCTGGAGAAGGGCGTGTGTATGCCCATCCACCCTCTGACGAGTGAGTCTTCCATGTTGTTGTACTTCTTGATCAGGTTGGCATTCTCCTCCAGGCCCAATTGCCCGTTCTCCGCACTGATCCGCTCGCTGGATTCGAAGGACAGGATCCCTCGCATCCCGACTTCCTTGAAGGCGCGGGCTACGTGCTCCAATCCTCCCGGGACCATATTCGGGCCCTCGAGCAGATCGCCGCTCAGGGTGCAACCCCGTCGTAGCATTTCGCATGCGGCCAGCATCGTCCCCCGATAAGCTTCACCATGGGTGGCGGACTCCTCAATCTTCGGCCACCACCAGCGTGTCAGGCGTTCGCCGAAGGGCCGGCCTCTGATCTCTCCCAGGGTCAGCGACATGTATCGGGAGAGCATGCTGTACATATGGTTGTGGGCGTTGATCAACCCCGGAATCACAAAATGGCCGCTGGCATCGATGACCCGGTCGGCGTCCCGGCCGCCTTCGAGCGAACTCGTCTCACCCACCGCGGTGATGCGGTTTCCCTCAAACAGGACGGCGCCGTCTTCCAAGATCCGGCGCTTGGGGTCCATGGTCACCACGATGCCGCCCTTGATCAGAGTCTTGCCCATCGTTATCCTCCTTCAGGTGATTCGGCTAGTCGCTCCGTCCAATCCACGCAATCGTCTGAAAAGCGATCAATTCCACCTCAGCCGCTCGAGCACTCGTTTACGAGATCGGCGAGCCCGCATCAACACATCCTTCTCGGACATGGTCGTTAGAACGTGCTCACGCATGAGGATTTGACCTTCCACGATCGTCGACTCCACGTCACCTCCGCCGAAGGCATACACCAACAAATCGACAAGCGAGTCGGGCTCAAATGGATTGGCGTGGAGGCCATCCAGGTTGACGATGATCACATCCCCGCGCATGCCGACCTTGAGATGACCGATTTCCGCCTCCAAGCCCATTACCTGCGCTCCACCGGCAGTCGCCATGGAGAGGATCTTCGTCGCTGGGAGCGATCCGGGACCGAGGCGGAGTCTCTGAAGAAGTCCCGCCAGGCGCATCTCCATGAAAGCATCCAGATTGTCGTTGCACGGAGCCCCGTCGGCGCCCAGACCGACGGTGATACCTCGGGAGAGCAGCTCCGGGATGGGGGCAATCCCCGAGGAGAGTTTGGCGTTGGCGCTCGGGCAGTGCACCACTCCGATACCCAGTTCGCGAAGCAGATCGATCTCGGATGGCTCAAGCCAGACACAATGGGCCAGCTGCAATCGCGGTCCGGCTATCCCGGCCGAGCGCATGGCCATCAGCGGCCGCTCGCCGCACTTGGCGTAGATACGCTGGATTTCCTTCTCACTTTCATGGGCGTGCGTGTGAATGGGCGCGTGAAGTTCACCGGCCAGTTTGGCGACCTCATGCACGAGCTCCAGCGTGACGCTGAGCAGGCCCCTCGGGATGAAGGCCCCACGGAGCCGCCCGCCGCCCTTCCCGTTCCAGCGGCCGTACGTGTCCGCCGCGGATTGCAGAGCCTCCCCGGTTGGACGGCGGAGTTGGGGATAGGTCTCAGGATCGTCCATGAGCATGAGGCCGGATTGAGCCCGAATTCCGCACTCATCCAGCGCCTGGAAGATGCTATCGATATGCCAGACCGCTCCGACATCGATCACCGAGGTGGTGCCGGAGCGGATCATCTCTGCCAGACCCAGGCGGGCCGAGTCATAGAGCGACTCTTCATCATGAGCCGCTTCGAGGGGGAAGATCCGTTCGTACAGCCAATGGATCAGGTCCACGTCATTGGCCAGACCCCGAAAGAGGGTCTGGGCCAGGTGAACGTGGGCCTGGACGAACCCGGGCATAACCAGGCGATCCGTGGCCGACAGGACTTCGATCTCGTTGGTGGCTTCAATCTTCGAAATAGCGGCGATGCGTCCGTGTTCGATAAGAAGATCACCGCGTGTAACGGGTTCCCCAGGTTCCATCGTCAGGAGCAACCCGTCTTTGATCAGCAAGGAACTCAAGCGCGTCCTTCCTGAAGCGACATCCCCGCTAGCAAGTAGAGCACTGAGTAAATGACAATGGCGAATAGGCCCGGTTCCGGGGCCGGGATCCACCCGATTCCGAAAGCGCGCACTCCTCGCTTGCCAACTTCATGCATCAAATGCAGCAGTTCTGGCACGCTCAGCCCGTACGGCTCGTCCAAACCCGGTGCGCAGCTCAAATCCATCACGTCGTAGTCAACCGTCAAATACACGTCTTCCGTACCTTCATACAAGGTATGCAGTGACTCATTGGTTACCGCTTCGATCCCCCGCTTTCGGATCTCCCCCATGGTGTATAGGCGCGAGCCCGCTTCCCGGAACCATTTCACCTGCTGCTGGATGTTCCTGGGCCCGCGCATCCCCAACTGGACATGTTTCTCGGGGGCGAATTGCGGCAGTTCCAACATGCGCGCCACCCAGGTGGCACCGGAATACCGTTCCCCTCCGTGTTCCGGCAAGTTATCGCCATGGGCGTCCAGGGAAAGAGAACCGATTCTTCCTTTCGCTCGGGCCGAGACCGCCAGCGCACCCCCCAACGACGATAGAATGTCCGATCCACCCAGCAGGATGGGGACAACCCCGGCATCCAGCACTTCGCCCACACGGTCGCCGACCTGTTGCAAGGCTTCCGGTAGAGGAGCCCGCATCCCCACCGACACATCACCGTAGTCCACAACCCGCAATCGATCAAAGACATCGAGATCCAACTCGGGTAGATAACCACCGTACTTGACCGAATATTGACGCAAGGCGATGGGCGTCATTACGGTATTGTTATAGCTCCGCGCGACCGGAGCGACGCCCTGATAGGGTGTCCCTACAATGGCGACATCGACCCCTGCCAGACCTTCCGGGGTCGTAACGTGCGGGATCGCCAGAAAGGTCGGGGTATCCGGATAGATCGTGGGGATCTCCCAGCGCATCAACGGATCCATGGCCTCGCGGTATTCAGACTTCATCCCGTGTTTGATTCCCTCTCACACACAACCTGGGATGTCTCCCATCGTCACGGCCCAATTGACGAATAAAGCCTGGACCGGATCCATCCCTCTCTTTGACGTCGCTCACTTCTTGGGGATCAGCGTCAGACCGTAGGCCGGCTCTCCGCCGACGACCCGGACCGGGCCCCACTCGGCCTTGAGCTTCATCCCCAGTTTCGGATCGTCGGCCTTGACAAGCCCGGTGGCCTTGACCCCGTTGGCGAACTCGACGATCCCCAAGACCCGACCTCGTTCGTCCATGCCCCAGGGCAGCTGATCGACCACGGTGTAGGTCAACAATTTGGCGTCGCCGGCAGGTTCGATCTCTTCAAATTCACGCCCTTTGCATTTCAGGCAGCGGAAGTGCTTCGGATACATCACCAGACCG
>Ga0209520_10002818_pt1 | contig 10007 bp, 8 predicted proteins | sample Rifsed16ft1_FD_184009 | JGI IMG/M metagenome (GOLD analysis project Ga0209520, IMG submission 184009) | Soil microbial communities from Rifle, Colorado, USA - sediment 16ft 1 (version 2) | ecosystem: Environmental > Terrestrial > Deep subsurface > Rock core/Sediment | place: Rifle, Colorado...
TCAAAAGGTTTTCAAACTTGGTAAAAATAGAACCTTCTCTCAAAAGTTGGCAAACAACCATTACATCACTACTCACTCGCCGGCAATCTTCTCAAGTAGGGCAATGGCAGCGTAAACTTTCTCTAGCAAACGGTTGGAAAAACAAGATAATAAATATCTCCAAGGTTATTCAAAACTCCGAACAAAAAGGAGCGCGTAAATGGTAAAGCAATGGCAAAATTGGTTGGACTTCACTCTAGCTCTTACTAGCCGGGAAATTAAGGGAAGATATAAACACGCCGCATTAGGATTTTTATGGATTGTAGCCAACCCTCTTTTACAGATGTTAGTCATTGGTTTGGTTTTTCAGTTTATCCCTGGTTTTCGAACTGAGAACTACTTCCTATACCTCCTTGGAGTTTTTTCACTACCAGCTTCTCCAAGGCTACACCATTATTCGTGTATGAAAGATATTTAATCAAAAAAGCCGCATTCCCTAGAGAGTCACTAGTGATCTCACTCATTTTGTCCAACCTTCTCCATCTCTCTATTGGTTTGTTGCTGGTGCTACCATTTACAGGTTTCTCAGTTAATGCTGTCTTACTGGCCGCGGCAGTGAGTTGGCTATTCTTTTTTACTGCCGGCATTTCTCTGCTCTTCTCTAGTTTAAATGTCAAGTTTAGAGACGTTGACTTTTTTACCAAAGCCCTACTCCCATTGTGGTTTTACACTACCCCAATCATCTACTCACCAGAAATCTTGCCACATCAACTACAACAATTATTGGTACTAAACCCCATGACACTTATTATTCAGTTGTTTAGAGCTGCCTTTGGCGTACCAGAAACTTTTTCCTTTGGTCAATCATTACTTATTCCCCTTTCTTTAACCTTAGTGGTAGTGGTGTTGGGATTGTTGGTTTTTAAAAAGGAAGAACAGTACTTTGATGATTGGATGTAGTGATGAAAAAAAAGAGTGTCTCCCAATCTACCAACCGCCAAGCAGCTATCCAGTTCCAAAACGTAGCCAAAAGTTATACCTTAAAACACCAAAAACCTACCCTAGTAGGGACACTATTTGGCTTGGAATCTAGAGAAAGATTTCAGGCGTTACGTGGTATCTCTCTCACCATTTCCCAGGGGGAGAAAGTTGGCATTATTGGTCCCAACGGCTCCGGTAAAACTACTTTGTTGAAAATCGCCGCTGGAATTGCTACTCCTGATTCAGGCAAAGTAGTGGTTAAAGGCAAAGTAGTTTCTTTGATTGAACTAGAAGCTGGTTTTCACCCAGAACTCACCGGTGAAGAGAATATTTTTTTGAACGGCTTGATAATTGGTATGGCAAAAGAAGAAATAGAACAAAATTTCACACAAATTGTTCAGTTTAGTGGTCTAAAAAAATTTATCGATTCGCCGCTCTATACCTACTCTTCTGGTATGTCTCTTCGGTTAGGATTTTCTATCGCCGTACACTCTAATCCAGATATTTTACTGCTAGATGAAGCGATCGCTGTTGGCGATCAAGAGTTTAGAGAAAAATCTTTAAAAAAAATTAACAGTTTTTTTAAACAAGGAAAAACTATTGTTAGTGTCAGCCATTGGCTAGATTATCTTAAAAATAACTGCACAAGAATTATTTGGCTAGAGCAAGGAAAGGTCGTTGAAGACGGTGGAATAGAAGTAATAGAGCTCTACAAAAAAGATTCGGAAAAAGCTTGAATTTAAAATTAAGAAACTTCCCTATACTTTTGATAAATCTCATAAAAATAAGGTCTATTACTCCATGTAATTAAATCCCCTTCTTCTAAAAAAGAGTACCAAGCCATTCTAGTCTTTCTCCTTTCTTTAATGAGTGAACTCAACCTTTTGCTGCCTAAAGGTTGGTTATCTTGAAAAACAGTATTGAAATAAAGCAAATATCGATGATTCATTAACAAAATCTTTTGTTTCCCTAACCAGTATTTCAAAAGTCTCCAAAAAAATAACTGTCGATTTGGTATATGCAGAAAAAGGGTGTCCGCAAACTGATTGCGACCAGACACAAGTGGTAATAATAAACTATTACCAGGAAAAGTTTCTTGCAAGTAGTTATTGATTTCCTTTTCAAATGCCTGGTCAATCTCCTGCCATATTTGAAAGAGAGCAGCATGCTGGGAAAACGAAAGTATCTCTTTGTTAGATATTGTTTTAAGAATACTTTTAATGGTCTTGGAAATTTTTAACTCCATTTCCTGATAAAAACCATTTTCCGAAAGGATCGGGGGTGGATTTTGAAACTGCCAAAATTGACAAAAATTCAAAAAGAGCTTTTCTACCCTTTTAATCATGAGCCTGAGAGAAACTGCTGACTGATACCTCAAGGTAAGATTGTTTGACCAAATAGAAAGAAAATAATGCTCCAACAAAGAGAGCCTGTACTGTTGTCCGCTCACAGTTATTTCAGGCTGACTAAAATCTTTTTTGGCGTATAAACACTGCAAACGTTCGGTTAGATCGTGGTTGAGATGTGGAATTATGCCAAAACGAGTGAGTGCGACAAAGAGGCTGCGAGTGACAACAAAAGGAAAATGCTCAAACAAATAGGACTGTGACTTAAAACTAGCTCGATATTGGTAAAAAACCTTTTTGAGCGAAGAATAACTACCACTCTTTTTGACTATCACCACTAAATCTAAATCCGATATTCCCGAAACATATTTCTTCCTTCCTATGTTGTAAACCGCTTCAACCATCTCTAGACGAGATAGCTCTTTTACAAAACTCGATAGTATTTCCTCCTTCTTGCTTTTTGACAAAAACACTATGTCATTTGATAAATGTATCTTTTTAAGAAAAAGAGTGAAGTCCTTTGCCGCATAAAAAACCTTTCTTAAACCGAAGAATTTTAATTTTGAAAGAAGCCACAAAACTTGTTGAAAAATCTTATTCCGCAATGTGTGGACAAATGACAGAAATGCACTCCAATCTTTTGTCACCATTCGCAATAGTGTTTTTTTCATCAGAAACGGGTGATAAAGCAAAAAGCGATTTCTTACTTTAAGGTATTGAGTATCTCTACTAAGAATTTCCACCTTATTAAGTATCTTGCCAGGGGTGATCGGGTTTTGCATCAACCCCAGCAAAAAAGGGGTCGATTTTTTTTCTGTTTGGTAAAAAAGCCCCTCGCTCACTACAGGATTATTGGTTGTCCAAGCAAAGATGGTGTTGTAAAAAGGTTTTTCAGTATCGCTTATGAGCTTTTCCCAGTTTTTTTGATTTTTATAAAATTGGAGAAGCTTTTTTTTATCAATTCCGAGCTTATCCAAAATCATTGATTGAATTTTTTCATCAAAATTAAGAATAGTTCTTCTGGCTCTGTTGATTGCGGTGTATAAAATCTTTCCGTCGGGAATCCAATTATTTCTTTGGCTTATTTTAAATAGGAGCTCTTCTTTAACCGGGACCTGATCAGAATTGCTGATAATTTCTAACTCACTTTTTACAAAACGCAATAATTTAAAAGAATCAATCACTGCTAAGCACTCTTTTCTAGAAAATTCCTTAAGTTGATTGAGATTTCTGAGAACTTCAATCAAGCTTAAATCTTGAGAAAAAAACTTTGATGACCGCAAAAAATGAAAAGCTAAAGTAAGCGTTAAAAGCCCTCCCGGAGAAATTTTAACGTGAAACTGGGTATTTTCAGTAAAACCGAACTTGGGAAGCTGTTTGTGAACATAAATAAACTCCACCAGTTGCTGGGTAATTTTTTCATTTTTAGCTAGGTTGTTAGCTGTTTCTCTATAAAGCTGTTGATTGCCCGAAATAAAAGAGTGTATCAAGAAAAAGTTTAGTAAAAATGGGTTTACAGTGTCAAAAAAATCTGAACTAGAAGCTTGATTTGTGTCAAAAATAATATAATCAGCTTTGCCCACCAGCGGCTGAACTACTGATAAAAAACTTTGTATTTTTCTCTCTACATCACGCTTTGGCAAAAAACGCGAATCGTAAAATAACACAACGTCAAGATCTGACCTGCATGTTAAGCTGCCGCTCGCATAACTTCCTGAAACACAAAGTGAGCTATGGAGTTTCTCTTTTTTAGAAAAAATTTCTTTATAAATTTTGGCAAAAACTAATGTATTTAATTGGCCCCACCTATCAAGAGCGCGCAGATACTCATTTAATGAGCGGCTTTTTTTAAGCTTGTTTTCCAACTGATGTAGTTGAGTTTGCTTTTGACGCCTCGTCTGATTAATTAAATGCTTAGTTGGTAAAAAAAAACTCATTTCCTCCCAGATTCTATTTAATTGACCTTGATAGTTTCAAAAACTATGATAACACTCATTCATGAGTAACAATGTCCATTCCTCAGTTCGACATAGCTTTATATTTCCTGTTTATAATGAAGCTTCTTATCTCTCCCCTCAATTAAAGCTTTTTTACCAGTTATTAGAAAAAAACTATTTTACTCAATTTGAAGTGTTACTAATCGAAAACGGCAGCACTGATCAAACCTGGGCAACTATGCAAAGGCTCGCTAAAAAATATCCTGGTTTACGTAATTTGCGCATTAGTCAGGCTTCTTATGGCCAAGCTCTTAAACACGGGATTTTGAGCGCTTTAGGCCAAAAAATCTATGTCTTAAATATTGATTTTTTCAATTCGAATTTCATTTCCCAGGCAAAAAAATTGCTCGATAAATACGAAATCGTGGTAGGCTCAAAAACATTACGTGAAAGCCAAGACCACCGTGGATTACTTCGCCAAATTCAAACCAAAATTTTTCATCAATCGCTCAAGATGTTATTTTCATACCCCGGTACAGACACTCATGGTTTAAAAGCATTTCGTAGTACTCCAGCTCTGATAAAAACTTTAAGAGCGTGCTCCGTCAAACATGAGCTGCTGGATACAGAATTACTGTTAAAGCTTTGCCAACAAAAACAAAGTCTCCAGGAGGTTCCTGTTGTTGTGAGGGAATTGCGACCAACTCGTTATACTTCTTGGCGAAGAGTTCGACTCACACTCATTGATTTATGGAGAATAATCACCTTTAAACTCGGCGGTTATTTATCTAATAATTCAAACAATCAATTAAGCCGTCTACCAGTTATTGCTGATGATTATGGTTTATCGTCAGTTGTTAATGAGGCTGTAATTGATCAAGCGGCCGCTAAAAATCTGACTGGTGTGTCCGTTTTAGTAAATCTTGTTTCCACAATAGATAGTCGAAAATTGCTTGCTTACCAACGATCAGTCAAGATCGGTCTTCATCTCAATTTAACCAGAGGAAAGCCTATCACTATACAAAAATTGGTCAGTTCCCTAATAGACCAGCAAGGGAACTTTTTTTCTTTGCCAGTTTTATTAACTAAGCTTTTTTTTGGACAAGTAAAGCTGACCGAAGTAAAGCTAGAATTTACTAACCAGTTCAAATATTTAAAAAAATTGGGCTTTGCTGTCAATTACCTAGATTCAGAGCAACACCTTCACACCTTTTTTCCAATCAAGCAAATAGTGGAAGAAATGGCGGCTCAGCATCAAGTCCAAATTAGGGGTACAAGTTCTACTACCAACTACCTTCGTTTGCGGCCACAAAAGTATTTACCTTTTTTGTTGCTACAAACACTACTGAACTTGAAACAACTGTTGCTTATACATCCCAAACAAAAATCTAAATTATTCTTTGATGTTCAAATTACTCATCCGGGAAGTTTATATGACTAAAACAACTAAAAAAGTTAGTTGGCAGGATATGCTTTTTTGGTTGGGGGTAACAATTGTTTTACTCTTGTCAACTAAAAAAAGCTTTTCTCTCCCTTTCTACTGGGACACTGCCTGGTTTCTGGTCCCTGCAGGTTATGCTATTGCTCAAACTGGCAATCTTTTTTCATACTTTGGTGGCAGCGATTATCCTCATACTTTTTTATTGCCGTTGATAATCGCTTTTATTATCAAACTAACCACTAATCATCTCTTTTTTATTCATTTATTAAGTTTATTTTTATCGCTGTTTTTCCTGGTGGTGATGTATTTTTTGGGCAAAAGTATAGCCAGTAAAAAAATTGGCCAGGCTTTGGTAGTTTTATTTCTCACCAATCCGCTTTTTATAGCTCAAACTCATCTCGTTTATTTTGAGATCGTTGGGGCTGCTCTGCGTTTTTTAAGTGTCATTTTTTTAATCAAGAAAAAATATTTTAGCTTCACTTTAATTGCTATCTTGGCTATTTTATTCAGAGTTGACAACGCACTTTTTATTACCCTAGCAGCCGGAGTTTATTTATTTTTGGAAAAAGGCATCACAAACAAACTCTCTTGGTTAATACGTTATATTTCACCGCTACCTGTTATGACTGTAGTCTGGTTATACATACACGCATCGATTGCCGGTTGGTGGGTTTACTCACCAGAAAGATTTTATGACGAGCAACCATGGCAAAGTCTGTGGGACGCCATTACTTATATCACTGTCCGTCAGGGACGGTATCTCATTTCTGGTTCTAGTGTTGTAATGTTAATGTTTAGTAAGAAACTTATCAAAACCATTAAAGAAGTGATCACCCTAGCATTGGTTTTGGGTGCTGTATCGTTACCAACTCTACTGATGATAACTAAACTTGGTTACCTCTTGCCCAGACATATCCTGCCGATTTTGCCAGTTTTTTACTTGCTTTTTTTGGCCCTACTGCAAGTATTTATAAAAAAACCAATGGTTTTTTGGGCCATCATTATTTTACTTAGCATTGTTCAATATCAATATCGTTATGACTGCTATGCTGGTAATTTAGAAGACTGTTTGAGTGTGCTTAATTTAATCAAACAGCAATAAAATTAGTGAGCGAGAATCCTCTAAATGGTAAAAATTATTTTAAAAAACAAAACTTTAATAATTATCGGGCTGTTTTTTTTAATCGGCGCTGTTTTTAGATTAATCAATTGGAGCCATTTCGAAACAATTGCCGGAGATGAGGGAGTGCAACTACTGACGGCGGAACGCCTGATTAAATATGGTAAATTTCCAGAGTTGGGAGAAATTAGTGCTTTAGATACTGACGATAAATACCTCTTACATAACTCGCCATTGGGATACTATTTTCTAACTTTAATTTATCTCATTGGACTACAAACTCCAGAAGGATATATTTTGATTTTTACTGTCATTAATTTATTACAAGCTTATTTTCTTTATCGGATAGCTTGCATCTTCTTCAATCAAAAAACTGGCATGGCTGTCCTCGTCTTAGCCCTTTTTTTGCCCACCATGCTCTACACTTCCACTTGGGCCTCACAACCTGTTATTGCCATTTTTTTTGACACAATTGCTCTCTATTTATTCGCCCTTTTCAAGCAAGGTAAAAGAGAAAATTTTTTTATCAGTGCCGTTCTCATCAGTTTACTAGCTACCCAGTTTTATCCACCCATGTACCTACTCATACCCCTCAAGGCTATTCTTTTTGTTCGTGAATTAAAAAATCTCGCTAAACCAATCAGAGCAATAATTATCTTCACTTTAGGGGCAGTGGCAATTTATTTGCCCATTTTATTAGTCGAAGTGAAATATGACTGGGCCAGATTTCAAATAATCGGCCAGTATTATCAGCAGTCACAGACAGCCATAGCTACTTCGAAATTAGGTGAACGATTAACTCTGAGCCTCAAGCAAGTGTTTCTTTATTTCCCATCTTCAGAAACTAAAAACGACATCATTTTCTTCGCTTTTTTTATCAGTGCCGCAGTATTGGCAAATTTCAACAAAACCCTAAAAGCTCATAGCAAGGGAATAATTTTACTATTTCTTTTCAGCTTCCTGCCTGCCGTTTTGATAGCTATTTTAATTCAGGAAACACTTCCCATATTTTCGCGCGCTTATTTATTGGTTGTCACTCCCTTTTTATTACTCTGGTTGAGTGCATTATTGGGTCAATTAAAAAACACAGTTTTTGTCATAGCAATTATTTTTTTATCAGCATTTTTACTTAAAACTAATTTGACTAGTATGAGACTGACGGGCGCATCCACTATCACCGCTGCTCGTCAAGCAGCCACAGGAATCTTAAATGACGCCCATCAAAAACAATTGCCTCTTACTGATATTGACCTGTTAGCCATCAGTCACTACGACCCTTATGGTTGGGAAACCTCTTATTACTGGTACAATTTGGAAAAATTGACTGGAGAATATCTGGTGGATATTGATCCTGAAACCAGCAAAGCTACCCGCCGATCGAAAACTAACTTGGTTACTCTGTACGTAATTTGTCATCAGGTAAACAGCAATTTTTCCATCAATGACTGCTTTACTAGTTTTGAGGAAAAAATTAATCGAAACTATTACGGCGAGACCTTCATTTTGGAAAAAACCATCGGTTCTTTCCAAACGCCGATTTTGGTAATGAATGTTCGGTAAAACTCATGTTATTAGTTTTTCTTTTGTGCAACCACTAACCAATGCGGGTGGAAAAAGGGGAACGGAGTTTTAAGTTTCACCCTTTTTTGTACTTGGAAACCATTGTTTTCCAACAGTTCGCTCACTTCCGCCGCATTTTCAAAATATAAACCAGGGAAATTGGTAGTGGTTTCCTTAAAAATCTGTACCGTCATTTTTTCTTGCAACCAAGTGAAAAAATAGCTGAGACTAAAAGATTTGTCATTGATTTTGATGACTAACAAACTATTTGGTTCAAGTAATCGATACACTGCTTGAATGGTTTTTATTTTTTCGCTTTGGGGAAGTAAGTACAAAACATCCACCAAGGTTGCGACTGTAAAAGTTTGTCGCAAGTCTAGATCTAGTACTGTGCCTACTTGAAACTGAAAATTACTAAGATTTTGATTGGCTTGCCGAGCCAGCTTAATGCGCTCGGCATCTGGATCAATACCAATAATTTGCAATTGGGAGTTGTGCTGTTTAAGTAATAAAGGCAATAATCCGAACCCAGTGCCAACATCAAGTAACTTGCCTTTCTTTGGTAGGTAAGTTATCAACTCCATAAACGGACAACTGGCGAGACGTAAAAAAATAAAGCTCCGTTTTACCCAAGGCAGAAAAGCAAAATTTGACAAAACTTTAAATTTTAATAAGTTTAGTTGCATAACCCCATCATAACTTTGAAACTATCGCACAGCTGTAGTAAACAACGCAAGCATTCACACTTTATGATTAACCCCGTCGGCCTTGGCCAACAGCACCAGCTGTCCAGTCAATAAGAGGTTAGTTGCAGCTTACACTGATTAAAACAAATTTGGGCTGGTGAGCGCTATTAATTAACTCTTTACTAAACTCTAGCAAATAGCGTACTATTTTAGCTTAGAAGAAAATTATACTTTCTATGATCAACGTCGTTGGCTCTTCACCTTCACCAGTTTCACCGTTGCCACCAAATCTGCCGGATGATCTGCCAACTGATCCCGGACAAACTCCGGCGGTCAATGATCAACCGACTCCAGCAGGTCAAACAGCTGATTCCACCCCGCCACCGCAAAAGAAAGGCAAACTGTCTGGTAAATATATCTTAGCCGGGGCGCTTTTACTGCTGCTGGTCATTGGCAGCGGCGTCGGTTTATATCTCATTAAACTCAACCAGGATTTACGTCAACAGGCATCAGTGTATGAACACCCGATCACCACTCCCACTCCCATACCCAGCGGCGGTTGCGGCCCAGGCTCTGCCGCTCAATGTCAGGGCAAAGATCCCGGCGATCGCTGTGGTAACAACGCGCCCTACGGCACTTGCCGGGCACAGTCGGATGGCGACTGTGTTTGCCGAACAACTGAGGACGCCGCACCAACTCCTACCCCCACTCATACACCAACCCTCACTCCAACCCCAACGCCGAGTAATGTTCCTACTCCGACACCCACAGAAGAACCAACACCTACAGTGGAACCAACCCCCACACCAGGTGATGGTGTCGGTGGTGGTGGCGACGACACTAACATAATTGCTACTGCTGACTCGTCCAGCAATGCTGAGGCCAACGTCACCCTCAATGAAGGAACTAGTACCGGCGGCACTAGTACCACTACCGGCGGTCAACCCACTCTCCCTA
>Ga0209520_10002819_pt1 | contig 10007 bp, 9 predicted proteins | sample Rifsed16ft1_FD_184009 | JGI IMG/M metagenome (GOLD analysis project Ga0209520, IMG submission 184009) | Soil microbial communities from Rifle, Colorado, USA - sediment 16ft 1 (version 2) | ecosystem: Environmental > Terrestrial > Deep subsurface > Rock core/Sediment | place: Rifle, Colorado...
TTACTTTGGATACTTAGACAGCCAAAAATATTAAATCTGGTTCCGGTCCTTATTGTCCTTCTCTGGTTTGGGAGCAGATGGGATTTATTGGGGCCTTATTTTGAATCCAGCCCGATAAAAGAGCTGACACCGAAATACTTGGGAGGGCAGGTTGACGAGATTCAGAAAAATATATTTTTGGGATCGCAAAAAAAAATTATATATCCGGCAATTATAAGAAAGATCGTTTTTAATAAAGTAGTTTTGGGTGTTGATAAACTTCTGGGTAACGCTATAGGAGTCGTGGACTTTACCCAATGGACGGCACCAGTGTCTGCCATGTCTGTTACCCGATTGTCCGGATTGCCCCCAAAGGGAATATTTACCCAAATGTATTATTGGGAATTGCCGATATTAATTTACGGCGCTTGGTCGGCATGGAAAGAGAAGGAGCGGAAAATGTGGTGGGTTGTCTTTTTGGCCATAATACCTGCTTTATTTTGGGAAAAAAGGTGGTTCTACTTATCCGCATATGGTCTGATCCCTATTTTTGTGTGGTTGACAATGCGAGCAGTAACCCGAATGCCCTGGAAGGTAATATTCGTGGTTGGCGGGTTATATTGTGTGAGCGGGTTTTATTTTTGGAAACAGTTTTATTTCAACCCGGTTTCATATAGATCCAGTGATGTTTATTTGTATAAACAAATCAACCTGTGGGTCAGGAAAAATCAAGATAGATATCAAAAAATTATGATTACTAATATGTTTGGGCCGGCGGATTTTATGAACTTGTTTTACGGGGGAATCGACAAAACCAAAATGGCGTATGGAGAATTTGACCTACGAAAAAATGAGCCCGTTTCCGGTATGGTATATATCGGACTGCCGGGACAGTTTAAACCCGAACATTCAAACAGAGATATCGAAGTTATTAATTCCGAAGATGAACTTGTTTACAGATACGGGAAAGGATTATGGGTACTAAAGTAAAATATTTAATTTGGATTTTGCCGGTAATACTAGCTGTGTTTGCCAGGTTTAGTTTTGCAGCTTTTTCACCGCCGTCTGTTAATTGGGACGAAGCGGCTTTTGGATACAACGCGTATAGCCTACTTCTGACCGGAAAAGATGAGTATGGTTATAAATTGCCTCTGGCCTTTAGATCATTTGACGAATATAAACCGCCTCTATATGTTTACCTTTCGGTGCCGTTTATAAAGTTTATGGGGCTAAATGACATAAGTGTCCGGATGGTTTCTAGGGTGAGCGGGATCTTTGGTGTTATATTGATTATGGTCGTCGCTACACTGATAACTCGAAACTGGATGGTCGGGCTCATTGGGGGTTTTCTAGCAGCGGTTGAGCCGTGGGTTCTTATGTTTTCCCGGATGGGGGTCGAGGCGACCTTGTCCTTGACGTTATTTTTGATTTGTCTGGCTTGGTTAATAAAAGCGGAAAAACAAAGTAGGTATTATTACTGGGCATTAGTTACGGCTGGAATAAATACTCTGGCGTACCACTCGGCTAAGGTGTATTTCGGCATAATCGCGGTCTACGTTCTGACTAGAGTCGGGCGGGATACTAAAAAACTTATTAGAACGGGTGCGGTTATTTTGTTGGCTGGCGGCCCTATGATTTGGGGTCTGTTTACCGGATCGACACTAGCTCGGTTTAATTACACCAGTATCTTAACTTTGGCCAAAGATCGGCCAATGTTCGTTTTTGTAGGCGAGGTGGTGAACAGATATTTTTCGTATTTCAATCCGACAAATCTATTTGTGAGGGGGAGTAATGAAACGGGACAGAAATTAGAAGGTTTTGCACCCTACATGAAAATAGAATTTGTCTTCTGGATTGTGGGTTTATGCATCGTAATTTCTGACAAGAAGCTTTCGCTTTTAAAAAAATGGCTGCTTGTGGGAGCGATACCGGCGATGATTACCTGGAGCTGGTTTTCGCTGGTGCGGATATTGCCACTATTGGCCGCTTTTACCATAGTTATCGCCATAGGCATGACAAAACTTCTTAAGAAACGGGTCTTGGGGGTACTCTTCGTGGGTTTTTTAGTAATCAATACGGTATGGGTGTTGTCCAGCGTGTGGTTTACCACACCTTATTTTCAATACGGGGATTGGCAGTGGGGATTTAGAGAAGTGGTGGAAGTGATCAAGCCGATTGAAAAGGACTATGACTGGATAGTGTGGGAGTCGCCCCATGCCCAACCGCATATTTTGACACTGTTTTACTGGAACTACCCGCCTAATCAATATCACAAAGACATCGTGTCCCCCGAGTCTATACCCTCACCTAGACTAAGTTTTGATTTTGGAAAGTTCAGATTCCGAAAAATTTATTGGCCGGAAGACAGAGGCTTGAAGAAAGTCTTATTTGTAGGCGGAGTTTATTCATTACCGGAGTCCGACCTGGCTCGGGATCAGGTAAAGATAATTAAAGACATTATCGACCCGCAAGGGTATGTATCTTTCCGGATTGCAGGAACTTGAGAGAAAGAAAATAAAGCACAACTAATGTACCTGGAAAAACGACTAAAAACCTGGCTGACAAAGTTTGGGACACGAGTCTTAAAAACAGATCCTGGAGGAGGACAAATTTGTTTTCCGGACGGTAAAAAAGCTGGAAGGACAAATCCCCTGTCTCCTGGATGTCTTGTGAAGCGCCGGCCTGGTACGTATCTGAATTGGAAAATCCGGCTTCAATAATGTTCGATCCAAAATTCGTCTGAGGCGCTTCGAGGCGGATAACGAATTTCTTCCCAGCTGAGTCGAGTATGGGGGGAAACTGGAACCTGATTGTCTCGCCGTCCCCGATGTTTCGACCGCTGATAGTTAGCTGGCGGAGAACTTGGTTTTGGGCGTCGGTAAGATAAAATATTAACGGGTCGGTATTGAGAAGCATTTTGTTACGTAGATAAATTACAGCCGTATTAAAGCCATTATTCACTGGAATTATGGATTGGATTACTGCGTGGGTTCGGGTGATTGGGACTAGTTTTTCGCTGACCTCTTGGGATGAGTCTGGAATCCGCTTGACGGCAAAAACTGTTAAGAAAATAAGAATAAAAATCGGAGTTATCAGATAGATTAGACCTAACGGAAACAGGATTTTAGGATTAAGTTTCATATGTTTCTCTGATAAAAAGTAGGCCGAAAGCTACAAGAGTTGAACGGATAATCGACGCTAACAAGGTGAAGTCCGGAGGGGGGGTAACGAGGGCTACCAACGGGGGAATTGTCCCCAGATGGGGGTTGAGCGCGGAAAAAAGACCGATAGCTACAAATTGATCTTTTAAAAGAAGATTTAATCCCAAAGCTGAAAGGAAAATAAATAAGACGGGAGTCAAAAATTGACGGGATCGGGAAACGAAAAGTGTAAAAAAGGGTAGCAACCAAACCAGCCATTGAATATGGAATTGAGACAGAAGAATGATTAAAAGCGTCACGGCAGTAAATGACGGCAAGAGAAAGCGTTGTTCTGGCTTTTTGGCAAAATTGGCAATTATTAGCACATACGCGACAACGAAGAAAATCACCCTTTGATCCGAGACGGCGAATCCGGAGGCAAACAATCGCTGGCCCAGGGAAGATTGGAAGACAGAGGCGCGAAAATCAACTGATCCCAAAAACGGTAACATGGGAATGAACATGGTTGCTAACCCGACCGTAAGTGTAATTAAACGCCGTTTCCAGTCGGAATTTGAAAACACTACGATAGGTAGCAATAGTATCGGATAGGTCTTGAGGGCTGCCCCCAGCCCTAGGAATATGGCCGACTGGATGTATTGTTTTTTGGAAGCCAAATTTAGAGCGACGATAGTGGTTAGAGCCGGTAAAATATCAAATTGGCCAATGGCATAAACCCAGTAAAGAACTAGCGGGTTAAAAAGCCACAGCCATTTTATTTTTGATTTTTCATCTTCGGAGCGGCCAAAGTTAATGAGAATTTTAACTAAGTAAATTTCGGCAATAAAGTAGGGAATTTTTAAGACTAATAGATTTAGAAAGATATTGGGATGGAAAAGGGCCCGGCTGCCCCAATCTGCCAGCCAATTGGTCAAATCCGGTCCGGCAATCACTGATGCAACTTTGTGCCACGAACCTAAAAGGAAATAGATAAGAGGAGGATAATTGAAAGTGTCGGTGTAGGGTAGGTGGGGTTTGTTTTGAGATATATAGGAATAAATATTAAAAACACCCTGGGAGAGGAAACTGGCTTGGTAATATTGGGTTTTGATGTCTGGATGATATAAAAACGCGGCAAAAAATACGCGCAGCAGCACGGCTAAAAAAATTAATTTACTTAACTTCACGACTTTTCTGATTTCAAATAATAAGTCAGGACAATTATGCTACACGTTGTGATTATGGTTGCCATAAGCTGGATGGTGTTCCAAAAAGAAAGCCAGTTAACTAATACGGGGATGCGGGGAAACCACCACTCGTGGTAAAGATTGGCCAGGTGGGCTAGTGAAAGTACAATAAAAATCGGCCATAACCTGGGACGAAAGGCAGCAGCAAGGGCCAAGAAAGGGAGGGCTGGGGCTAAATAGCGTTCGTGCATCTTAGTGAGAAGGAGAAACGAAAGGATGGGCATCAGTGATGTCGCGAGAAAGAGATTTGAGAAAGAGATTTGAGAAAGGGTAAGTCTGATTAATACAAGAGAGGCGAATGTTCCAAAAAGAAAGAGGCCCAGTTGTCCGGCTGTGACTGACCCAATGACGGGAATGGTATCCGGAATCTTTTGCAAATGAGTCGTCCAGATCCAGGGATTAAAAGCGTGGTCGGTAACCCAATTGGACCCGGAGCCGGTTTGTAATCTGTCGACATAGATTTGGATCGGCCAAAGAAGAGAGATCGATGGGGCGAATGGTAAATACACCAAATAAACAACGGAAAACTGAAGGGTTATGCCGATGATCGTTTTCGGTAAACCGAAACGACGCCAAGAAAGAATTGCGAATATGGGAGCAAAAATAATAGATGATTGCTTGAAGAGTAATGCCGCCGTAAAAGCCAGGTTGGTGGCAAAGAAATGTTTTCTATGGGTGGACCAAAGGGCCAGGAGAAAGAAAAAAATAGGCAAGGACTCGATCTGGCCCCAAATGCTACTGAGGTACCAGACGGCCGGGTTAAAAATATAGGCCATGGTTGCAATAAAAGAGCGAGAAAACCGAAATATCAAAAAGCCGATGCCGATGTCTGCGACAATACTGGTAATTTTGGTAAATGCCGGTAAAACGTCTTGGTCTTCCAGCGCCCAAATCAGACCGGAGGGAAAAACGGGCAGTGTACGGTTGATAAACGTGGCAACAGCCGATATAACCCCACCGAGGTAGTGAAGGAATACAGGGCCAGGGGGGGGTAAGTGGGTTGCATGACCCCGGGGTATTCATGATAGTAAGCGTTGTGAAACCCGGATCGCAGGATACCGTTTCCCCAAGCGACGTGGTTATTTAAATCGCCACTGTAAATAGTTACGCTAAGCGCTAGCCTGAGCACTACTCCTAAGACCAAAATTGCTATCAGTCTTTTAATTGGCCTGGTCATGGGCGGGAAGTGACCAGGTAAAACAGGGGGCGATTGTATGGATCGGTGGCGGTGCCCAGAACCTGGATATTCCCAGGGGGGCTGATGCGCCAGTCCCAATCGCCGCCCACGTCATCGCGCTGGCTTAACAAATAAAGATTGTTGGGCTGAAGATTTAGTCCATGATTAAAGGTGCCGAAATAATATTTGTCGGTGAGATTAAATCCATCATAGCCGGGGACGATATCTTTTTGTAATTGATCGATGGTGAATTGGTTGTGGAAGTCGGCGGGTGAATATTTAGTGTAAAAAAGAAAGCGGATTAGAGACGGTTCGTAAGTATTATTTATAAAAACTTTTTGATAACTTGGAGCTAGTTGGGATAATGAGGTCATAGCCGTTTTAAAACCAACATGCCACCAGCGGGAATAGACTTTGGGATAATGAACTAAATAAAAATGGGCAAACCAGAGAAAGTTAATAGTAAACAGTAATAGGAGGGCAAGATTTATGAATTTTGATTTAAGATTTATGATTTGAAAAATTCCAGCGCCGATAGCTACGGAGATAGGAGCAATCATTAGGAATAGGCGTGTGGCGTGGAAAGCGCCATCGACGGTCAATGCTGCCGGGATAGGAGCAAAAACTAGCCAGATTAACCAAACCCAAATTTTTTTCCTGGCCAAATAATAGAGACCCAAGACAAGAAATGGAGCGGTAACTGGAAGGAGTTGGCCCATAACTTGAATGCTATGACGACCTACGGGATCTCCTCTGACAAAAAGAAAATCGGAGGAGAATGAGCGGAGATAGTTGTAAGTGAAAAGATGTGTCCAACTTTCGATTTTGTTATGAAATAATCTTTCTCCAATCACGTCTGGGGAATCTTTTCTTAAGGTGAGAATCTTATCTACGACTTCGTTACTTTTAAAGATACTGAGAAGACCAAAGCGGTTTTGGGCTCTGCCTGAAACCAGTGAAAGGCCGAGGGGAATGAGCAGGGCGAAAAATACGGCCGTTTGGACCAAGAATGGCTTGCGCCGGCTGAGTAAGAACAATGAAGCTAGCCACAAAGGCACGAAGACTATGGCGGTACTGTAAGAGTACATGGCCAGGGTAAAGGGTAAAGCGGAAAGGGTGAGTCTTTTTTTGAGAAAGAGGAGAGTGCCTAGCATTATTAAATCCAGCATAATGACGACTTCAAAAGCAGCCCGGGAATAATAGAGGTGCCAGGGTAAGAGTGAAAGAGCGAGGGCACTTGTGATCGAGAGTAGTTTATTTCGTGTTGTCTGATGAACAAGTAAAAATAAGATGATCGGAGCAATTGAACCGAATATTATTTCGGGGAGGCGGATTCCTAGTTCCGTCAGGCCAAAAACCGCTATTGTGGGAACGGTGGCGTACATCAGAAGCGGGGTGCGCCACTCCGACAGCGAGTGGATATAGGTTGGTAGAGGCTGGTTATATAGGTCGCGGCCGGTTTTGAGCAAAGAATAGGCTTGATAACCGGCGTCTATTTCGTCGCCAAAGAGCTCCGGGGGGGAAGTGGTGACAAAACCCAAGCGAACGACCGTGGAGAGAATCAGGATAAAGCTTAAAATCAAGCCCATTCTGATATATTATACCTACAATGCTGTCGGTAATCATCCTATCGTACAACACAAAAGAACTAACCCTGGGATGCCTGGAGCACGTATTTGAATCAAAAAATGTTGATTTGGAAGTAATTGTTGTCGACAACGCGTCTACGGATGGGTCGGTGGAAGCCATTGAGAAAAAGTATGAAGATATTAAGATATTAAGAAATGAGAAAAATAACGGGTTTGCGGCGGGTAATAATCAGGCAATAAAAGTTGCGCGAGGAGATAAATTTTTACTTTTGAACAGCGATTGTTTCGTGAAATCGGATACGTTAGCTATGATTTATAATTTAAATTTAGATGTTGTGGGATGCAAATTACTCAATAAAGACGGGTCTGTGCAACCGTCGTGGGGGTTTTACCCTACATTGCGGCGAGTTACTCAATTGATGCTATTTGTCGATAATTTTCCCGTAATTCGGAAATTTATCGATTCGATTCATGTGCGTGACGTGTCGAGATATGAAAGGGGGCAGGAAGTGGATTGGGTAACCGGGGCGTTTGTGATGCTTAAACGCGAGGTTTTTGAGAAAGTAGGGGGAATTGATGAGAAATATTTTATGTATGGGGAAGAGATGGAGTGGATGTATCGGATCAAAAAAGCCGGTTTCAAGGTGTGGTACTCCCCTATTGCATCGGCTACGCATTTACTGGGAGCTAGTTCGAAAAACCGTGCCCCAGCCGTAATCGGGGAAATGAAAGGCTGGGTTTATTGGTTTGCCAAACATAATCCTGTTTGGCAACAGAAAATACTAGCATGGATTATTTTGGGGGGGTGTCTTTTGAGAGTTATCTTGAAACCAGGTTTGTCTAAGTATTACTACCAAGCAATTTTTGAAATTTTTGGCCGGTCCAGGAGATAAACCACATCAAGTAATGTTTTATGGGACCGCTGTACCAAAGAGAAGATTGCCATAAATATCCGCGCCAGTCTCCAGCTTCCGGATTTTTTTTGGCGGACTGACCGTGTTCATGAACAACAATAGTTTCGGAATTATAATAAACTTTTAATCCAGAGTTCCGAATACGACGACAGTAATCCATATCTTCGTAATACATAAAAACTTTTTCAGTAAATAGACCGACTTTGTCGAAAGTTGAACGGGGAAAAAACATGCAAGCCCCGGAAATAGCATCTACTTGGCTAACAACATCGAGACTGTATTTAGGAATATTTTTAAATATTGATGGCTCTTTAAATATCGAGCCCTGGGCAGTGCCGTCGGGATCGGTAAACTTGGGGCCCATGATACCCATGTCAGGATGGGACTTAGCAAAAGCAATGGCTTTGATAAAGAAGTCTTTTGGGAGCTGGGTGTCGGGATTGAGAAGTAAAATATAATCCCCTGTGGCAATTTTCAAGCCTTGATTGACGGCTTTTGGAAAACCGAGATTTAATGAATTTTTAATAGTCGTCAAATCCGCATAATTTTTTAATATTTTTAATGATTTGTCGGATGAGGCGTTATCGACGATTATTACTTCCAAGCTGGAATATTTAGTGGCGAAGACCGAATTCAGACACCGCTTCAGAGACTCGGCTACATTCCAGTTGACGATGATAACGCTAATGGGTGGTTGCATGACGAGAGGCTATAATTAGGGCCCGGTAATAGGGAGGAAAATTGAATAGGCTAAAAAAATTAGTGAGTGGGGCTAATAAAATATAAGCTGTGGTAAGAAACGAGAACTTGCTGAAGCCGAAAAACAGCAGACAAACCCATAATATAACGTTGGTATTTCCTTGGGATGAAGTTTCCCATCCAGCGGCTGATATTTGGCTATCAACAATTGAGGATTGCGGCAAGGTGTAAAGTTGGTGTTCATGAAGATACGGGAAATCATGACCATAATTTGCTTTGTAATAACTGGCCAGTATGCTATCTGCTGATGCAGCCATGCGGCCACTGGGGAAAGTCAGATAGAGACGTGCTTTGGTTACCCGTAATAGTTCGGACATGAAGTGGCTACGATGTTGGGCAGGGATGTGCTCGAGTGTATCTACGCAGATACAAACGTCAAAAGAGCGATCGGGGAGAGGGAGGGTATATCCCCGATAGGGCACCATGCGCATCCGATTGCCCTGACTTCTAACCCCAAAGTCGACGTCGGCCCCGGTAAAGTTTTTGTACTTGGGGCTTAGATAGGGAAGGATTCCAAATTCACCGCAGCCAACTTCCAAAATTTCGGCAGAAGGGGGAAGCCTAGATTGGATGTCTCTGACTATTGGCAAGTAGCGCAAAGCGATAGTAATATCCCAATTGGGATAATTTTTTTGGACCCTACCAACTAACAAATTCTTGATCTGCTTAAGAAAGCTTGGCATAAATCTCGGGGTCGGTGAGTATGTAACGGGAGGCTATTGTTCGACGAAACGCGAGAACATGGGGTAAATGGACTATGGCTAAAAGAGTGGGGATAATGAATCCCGGATGATGAAAGATCCTAGATGCTAGACTGTAGATGTGTGAAAACAAATATTTTGAGTCTAGGTTTTTCCAATGGACCAACAAGTAGTTTCTGTCTTTAATGTAGCGAAGGTAGCTGTGGTTAAGAGAAGAGTTGAAGGCGGATTCTGGGGACTGGTGGATGATTTTGATATCTTTATCACCGATGATCTCGTATCCAGATTTGAGAGCCCGTAGACCCAAGTCGAGATCTTCAAAATATCCTGGGGTAAAAATCGGGTCAAATCCGCCTAATTTCTGCCAAATTGATTTTTTGAAGGCACAAGCACCACCGGATGCCCAAAGCGAGGGGTGGGTGTGAGTGTTCCCAGATCCAAGTCCGTATTGGATAATACCCTCTTCGATCCGACCGGTAGCCCAAAAGCTATGACCGTCAT